>ERZ1673960.54-NODE-54-length-37947-cov-195.838304_pt1 | contig 37947 bp, 25 predicted proteins | sample MGYA00580190_ERZ1673960 | MGnify/ENA primary metagenome ERZ1673960 (study PRJEB41334, sample SAMN05608106) | rock metagenome | biome: terrestrial subsurface; feature: shale formation; material: shale | place: USA: Pennsylvania ...
CAAGATCAGACTGACTCCATCCACGCTCTTTACGAGCGGCCTCAATGAGGGCGCCCGTATCCTTGATGGCGTCTTTAACCTGGCTAATGGAGTAGGTTTGTGCTTTGACTGTGCGGGCCATATGTTCACCAAAACGTACAAAATTGCTTTCTTTGTACAGCTTAGTGATCGAGTGGCCGCTTGTAAACTTGCATGTACACTAAAGCGAACATGATTGTTCTTTTTGTACGTCATAGCGTGCATAATGGCCCTATGGTTTCCTATGCTACTCCCAGCCACCGATCCACCCAAGCGATGTCATTTTCGCCAAATCTTCACCCCCCACTATTACAGACTGAACGAACACCTTGTGCTCATACAGCGCCTGCTCTGCTCATTGCCATTCTAGCGGGCAGGTACCCTGAGCTGAAAAAAGGTGAGGACTAGTCGGTTACGTAAGTCATTCAACTTTCCATCACGTCCATAAACGATAGCCTTTGCGCTGCCGATTGGTGAAGGCGTAAAGCGCTCCGGAGAACCGACTGTGCCCCAGCTCCTGTTCGACAATAGGTCAGTGATTACTTCTGGCAGTACGCCATGCCGGACAAACCGGACGCCTGCCAGTCTTCGATATGTTTCTGCCAGAGACGCTTGCGTTCGACGTGGGTCATGCTGATTCCTCCTGGTGTTGACGAGGAAATCAGTGTGGGCAATTTCAGTGCTGGGCTGTAGGTGCTGATTTATGGGCTTACAAAGCACATCCCTACGAGACTTCATGATGCCTGCCAGATCGGATACTGACCTTAGATCCGGAATGGATCTCTTCGCACTTTAGTGATCAAAACCACCCCGATGATTCCGCTGCGCCCCGGATGAAATTTTCTTCTTGTCCTGCTTTTCCAACTCACGCTGCCATACGGCTTCGAACAGCCGGGCTGTCGCCTGTGGTAAAGGGGTGAAAAGCGGATTAAACGGGTTATACCGCGCCTGCATCCAGATTGTCATCCGTCGGCTGGGCTCGCTGGCTTCGCCACGCCGATGAAAGCCATACACATTACCGATCAACAGAGTATTTTCCGGCACATGCAAGGCCACCGGTTTCAGACCCATGGCCTTCAAGTCCACTTCCGACACCCGGAATGAGCCATCCCAGTAGCGGCCAGGCTGGCGCTGACCACCGTGCTTGCAAGCCTCCAGGCTTTCCCGGTATTCCCACTTCAGGCGTTTCCAGGTCAGCCGATGAGAACCCGGCACATACACATGCGGACCGTTACGGTCATCGGCCGCATCAATGAAAAGCCAGGCCTTTACACAGGGATGAAAGGTATCCGTATGAAAGTCCCGCTGTGGGTCGGGTTGCGGCACCACGTTCGCCTGGTTGCAGAGACTTTCAATGAAGAAAAAGGGCGGGCGATTCTTGGACGAACACCAACGCATCAAGCGGTCCAGCCGAGAACCATCGGTGAAGGCACTGATTGCAGGCAAGCGGTCACGCTCGTGCTGAGTCAGAAAGGCACGCTGCGTGAGCGTTGTGCCTTCAACAAATTCCCGAACCAGGCCTTGATACCCCTCAGCCTCGGCTTTCAGGCGCGCAAACTCGTCCGCTGGAAGAAAATCACGCTTAAGGATAAAACCATTACGCAGAAACTCCTGCCGATCCGCCGCTGGCACCAGAGGTGCGAGCAACAAGAGCCGAAAGCGAAACAGCGCATGAGCAATGACAACGCGAGCCACATGCAAACCGCAGCGGTTCAGCCAATAGCTACCAATGATCGGGTTTTGCCTGAAGCTTTTGGCCCAAGTGAACAGTTCCACAAACCAGTAGGGGTAGTACAAAGTACGCGTGAGTGCTTTCCGTAGCTGCATGGAACGGTCTCTCTTAATCAACAAATAGTTACTCTTCGACGGTGCTGGGCCGGGGTTGATTGGCCTGCCCCAGCATTTCACCCCTGAGCGCTTCATCATTGCCAAGCTGTACAATCGCATCGGCCCATGCCTTCGGCTCCATCGGCAACAACAACCCATTACGCTCATGCTCCACCACCGTTTGGTACACCGGGTGGTCGGCATAAACGCCCACAGCTCCGGCCTGTGTAATGTCGAAAAACTTGGTGGGTGAGCGGGCCTGGTTGAAGGTATTGGGTAACAGGGGAGCTAGGCCGATGATTCGTCCGGGGCGGCTGACCAGGGCTTTGTAGGCGGGCCAACTCATGGGTTGGAGTACGTGTACGCGAGGTAGATGGGCGAACAGCTGACGAATCTTTGTATTGCCGATTAGCTCAAAACTGAACGTGGGATCACGCTTTAGCACTTCTTCTACCACCGGCACCAGCCAGCGAATTTCTTCCATGTGCGAGGCCGAACCGTGGTAAAAAAACGTTTTCTGCGGTTCACAGCCGCCATAGGGGGATTGTGGCGCCAGCACACGGGGATTCCAGTTTTTGTACTTTTCTGCGAGCCACGATGTGGACACCCAAAGCTCCGCCCCCATCCGACGCAACCAACCCTCATGACGGCGAGCCAGGCGGTGCAACTTCCAGCGGTAGCGAAGCGGCAAGCCTCGGTGAGCGGTGGCATCAAACAGGTCGTCATCCATGAAAAATACAAGACGCCCGAGCGCATCCCGATTCTGCTCAACCCACCGGCGCCATTGCGGCGTTAAGTAACGAACAAACACCAAGTTGCAACCAAGCCCGACTGAAATCGGTGCAGCGCCAGAATCCAACCGTAGAATTTGCACGGACTCATTGACCAGCGCGGGCTTCACGAAATAATCACTGCTGGGGTTTTCACCCTGCTCTACCAATACCCAGCTCACAACAACACAACCATTAGCGCTGACTCTCACAAACGTGCATCAGCAAACCGGCCGTTGACGCATCCAGACCAGACAGATCCGCCTGCGACCCTTGCTGCAACAAACCTAGCGTTTGCCCAGCCAGTTTCTTGCCCAGTTCCACGCCCCATTGGTCGAATGGGTTTATCTCCCAAATCACGGATTGCACGAACACCTTGTGCTCATACAGCGCCAACAGCATGCCCAAGCTGTAAGGATTCAGTTCATCGAGCATCAGTGTGGTGCTGGGCTGGCTGCCTGGGTAACGCTTATGGGCAGGCAGGTCAGTGGCATCTGGCAGGGCCTGTTCACCCAACGCCAGCAATTGGCTCTGAGCCAGACCATTGGCAAGGCCCAGCCGGTGCTGACGCTGCAGGGAATTGGCAATGGGTGCGTAATGCGCTTCCCGGTAGCGATTGGCCACCAATACGAAATCCGAAGACACACGCTCGGTGCCCTGGTGAAGCAGCTGGTAGAAAGCATGCTGGCCATTCGGGCCGACTTCGCCCCAGATAATCGGGCAGGTTCGGTAAGACACCGGCTCGCCATCCCGACGCGCCGATTTGCCGTTGGACTCCATCTCCAACTGCTGGAGGTATGCCGGCAAATGCTTCAGGCGGCCATCGTAGGGCAAAACCGCGTGCGTGTTGATGGCAAGAAAGTTGGTATTCCAGACACCCAACAGCGCATTCATTACCGGCAGGTTCTGCGCCAGAGGTGCAGTGCGGAAATGCTCGTCCATGGCATGGGCACCAGCCAGCAAAGACTCAAACGCCTCGTAACCGATTTTAACCGCCACGCTGAAACCAATGGTGGACCACAAGGAAAAGCGCCCACCAACCCAGTCCCCAAATTGCAGCTGGTGCTCCGGCGCAATGCCCCAGGCCTGCATCAAATCCGAACGAGTCGATATGCCCACCAAGTGATGACGTTTCATCAACGTTTCATCTAACTCCTGGCTCCCAAACCACGCCAGCACCGTCTCAACATTCGCCATAGTGTCTTGGGTAGTGAACGACTTGGAGGCAATCACAAACAGCGTGGTGGCTGGGTTCAGCTCCTGCAAAAGCTGCGCGAGCTGGCTGCCTTCCATAGAAGAGGCAAAATGAACCCGGGGAGCGATATCACCCTGCCTTAATTGTGTATTGGCACACACTGCCGCATCGTTCAAAGCCTCGCAAGCCATCTGTGGACCGAGGTCCGAACCGCCCACTCCAATATTCACCACATCGGTGATGGCCTTGCCGCTATAGCCTTTCCATTCATAACCTCGCAGTTGCTCAACCAGCCCACGCATTTTCTCGCGCTGATTTTGCACCCGCTGCAGCAAATCAGCATCTACACCCTCGGCAGCAGCGGGCAGCCGCAAGGCCCAATGCTGGGCTGCGCGTTGCTCGGTGTCGTTTACCGATTCACCGGCAAACAACCGTTCAATCCAGGCAGGCAACTGCTTTTCGTGAGCCAGTGAGACAAGGCCGCCAACAACATCACTTGTCACCAATTGTTTACTGAAATCCATCAACAACGGTGAAAACGTCAAGCTGAGAGTCTTAAAGCGCTCTGGCTGTTCAGCAAACAATTGCGAAAGGTGAGAATGTTTCAGGGCTTCAGCCTGCTGCTCGAGCTTTTTCCACGCGAGGCTGTTAGTGGGGGGCAGGGAACTTTGGGTGCGCATATTCTCTCCATGTTACGCCACTACCATGGCCAATCTATTCTGGGGTATTTGCCAAGCGTGAAGTCCGGCTTGGCGTAATTCAGGTTGGGGTTGTAGAAGGGGTCCCGTTCGATAACGTCGGCCCATCGCGCTCGCATATAAGCCACTTCCCGCTCTGCCCGGGCCTTTTTGACCGGGTCATCGTCTTTGCCACGAGACACCGACTCGTAGTGATAAAGCTCCGCATAGGGCGTGTACACCACGCGGTAACCCGCCTCGCGAATACGCAGGCAAAAATCCACATCATTGAACGCCACGGCGAGGTTCTCTTCGTCCAGCCCACCAAGCTCTTGGTACAGCGAGCGATACGTCAACAAACACGCTGCCGTTACCGCTGAAAGCTCCTGCGGCAGAACCGCGCGGTTCATGTATCCCGGGTCATCCGCTTCGATAACGCCATGCAAATGGCAAGCGCAACCTCCCGGCCCCAACACATCGCCGGCGTGCTGCACGCGGCCATCGGCAAAGTACAAACGGGCGCCCACCGCACCAACACCCGGCTGCAGGAGGCGGGAGGCCATTTCCTCCAGCCAGTCCGGGCTGATCACCTCGGTGTCGTTGTTGAGCAGACACACCAACTCGCCCCGAGCGTGTTCTACCGCGAAGTTGTTAATGGCGGAGTAATTAAACGGATAAGGATAAGCCAACACCCGAACACGGTTATCGGATTCCACAGCCTGCAAATAAGCCAATGTATCGGCGCACGAGCTCTGGTTGTCCAGAATCAGAATCTCGTAATCCGGCCAGGAGGTACGGTCAAGAATGCTGTCCACGCAGGGCTTGAGCAGGTGCAAAGCGTCCCGGGTGGGAATGACGATGCTGATTTTGGGGGCGCGTGCCGGCAGGCCATAGTGCACACGCAAGTGACCGCGGTCATCCCGCGTAATCTCTGCGTTCTGGTTATGGCGTTGATAATGGGCCTCTAACTGCGCCTCGCACGGCTGAGTGTCCGTGCCAGCCTGATGCCAAAGCACCGCAGGCACATGACGAATCTGCGACGGATCTGCCCGAACACCCAACTCAAGAGCCAGCTCATACACCGAGGGCAGATATCCCAACGTGTCAAAAATGTCTTTCAGTGCTGAGCGCTTCACCAGAACACAATCGCCGATGTAGTGGCTGACCGCTTGAAGCTCCGGCGACCAGTCCGGTTTAAATCGTGGCTCGGTCGGGGTTCCGGCGCTATCCAGCAACGCATGATCCGAATACACCAGCACCGCCTCCGGATGTTTCATCGCATCAGTCAGAAACCAGGCCAGCGCCCAGGGTTCCAGCTTCTGGTCTGGCCGCGTGTACAACACCCAGCCAGAATCATTATCCGAAGACAGCGGCCAATCCCCTGATTGAGCGGTTAGCGCTACCACTTTGGTCCGCAGGCTTAGCTGGTTTTCCGCTGAAAATTCGGACGCCCTCACACCACCGCGTGCATCAAGCAAGACAGCCACTGATTCTCCGGCAAGCCCCCGTTGCTTCAGGTGCGCTGAAAGTCTGCGTTCAGTAACCGAAGAACAAGGCCAGTAATGCTCACGCCAACGTGCGTATTCCGGCGCCGGGTAGTGATAACGCAGAGCACTCAACACGCGATACGAACAAAACGGCCGGGTCAGAAGTGTCCACCAGCTCAATCCCAGTCGTTTTGCCTTATCGGCATCCAACGCCCGGAAAACACCGAAGAGACGCTTGCAGAGAGCCCGCCAGGCCACTCGGTGTGAAACCGGCTTGAGAGACAGCAGGTCCGGCGGCAAAAAACCGTTTTCACCTTCAATTTCCAGACGTATCTCATGCGCGTTTTCAGGCCGCGGCAGTAGCTCAAACACACGCCCTTTCAAACTAGCCGATAACGGGATTCGCCGGGCACCGCATTCCAGCTCAAGGATCGCCCACACCCGCAGGCGGGCTTGATGGCCGGGAAGATTGCCCTTGATTAAGTACCAGCCCTCAGAAGGATACGGCTCGATGGCAAACGACTTCATTCGGGGTTCAACGCGCTATCAATTCTGGCTTTAATTGTTTGGATTCCCTGACCCGTGGGGCGATGCTTCAGCGCCTGATCAATGGCAAATTGAGCATCGTTCAGCAAGTTCTGGCGTTCGAGCAATAACGCCATTTCACGCAGGCAATCCGCCGTTTCAAGCTTATCCCCGCTCAGCACCTCGCGCTGCTTCAAGGCCAACCCCGCAAGCCCTTTGGGTTCTTCAAAATCGATGCCCAGAAGATCCAGCAACTTGCAGAACGCGTAGTCCTGTCGGCCGTTGTTTCTCTGATCCGTGGCTACCTCTCGAATCTGCTCAATAACATTCGGCACTTCAGCCATCAAAGCCGAAAGCGGCGCCTGCAGGTCAAGATTGCTCGTCGCGCCCTGCCCTGGCGCCTCAGCAGGCGGCAATTGCGCGATGTCCTGTAATTGCGGAAAGCGTTCAACCACGCCTTCCATTTGTGAAAGCAGCTTATCCGCCAGCGTGGCCGCCACAGACTCCGGCAAATCCGCAATGGAATAACCGGTTTCATTCAGCGTTCGGTCAGAAAATCCCTGCAAACACCAGTCTACCTCCCGAACAGAACGCAACGGCAATTCATCCAACACGGTGTTCAAGAGGCGTTTCAACTCAAGTGCCGATTTCACATAGCTGCGGTTTGTCATGCCGGGCAAATCACGCGTTGCGGCCTCAACCTCGGCATCAGCCCAACCCAACGCCCGCAAAAACTGGGCTTCGATCAGCTCTCCCCCCGAAACTGGGGCCTTGTACGGTAAAAACACGCAGTTTTCATCTCCTACGCCCTCTGCCCAGGCCAGTAACGGCTTGCCCGTCAAATGATTCGCTGGCCGCGATACAAGAGCTGGCAACAACTCATTCAGGCGCCGGGTACCCATATGGCGCTTGATGCCCTGGTTGTGATTGGCCAGAAAATACTCCACGGGGTTCCGGATAAAGCACACCACCTGAACCTTTAACCCATTGGTCAAAGCCAGTAGCGCCTCATGCTGGAAATAAAACGCCTCCGCCGAAAGCAACAGACATGCGTGCTTTGCGCGGGCATCTTCCAGAGCACGTGCAAACACAGCGCGCGCCTTTTCCACAGAGTTCTTGCCAAGCGGGTTGGCCACTCGCGTGTGCCCCCCAGAGACATTGTTTTTATCGAGGTTGTGCTCGGGGTAGTAGTAGCCCCTCTGCAACAGTTGTCGCCGGTTATTCAGGCAAAAGCGCTGGATGGCCGAGCTGCCACTCTTCGGCGAACCGATGTGCAAGATGACATCGGGCCGGTCAGCGGCTTTCTCCGCTCTTGAAGGCTTCAAGCCCAGTAGTCGTTTAATCATTGCTCTGAGCGAAACACCGGCGCATCCTGAAAGGCAAACCCGTTCGCATCTTTTTCTGACACTCTGGGTTGCTCCCCTACCAGCGGCCAGTCAATGGCCAGATCCGGATCGTTCCAGCGAATCGAGTACTCGTCGCCCGGGGCGTAATAGTCTGTGCACTTGTACTGGAACTCTGCTTCTTCGCTTGTCACATAAAAACCGTGCGCAAACCCGGGGGGCACCCACAGCATCTGCTTGTTATCCTCACTCAAGGTGGCCCCCACCCACCGCCCGAACGTGGGCGAGTTTTTGCGCATGTCCACGGCGACATCAAATACCTGGCCACGGGTGACACGAACCAGCTTCCCCTGGGGCTGTTGAAGCTGATAGTGCAAGCCCCGCAGGATGCCCTTTGCCGATTTACTGTGGTTGTCCTGCACGAACGTGTAGTTTCCACAGTGTTGCTCGAATTCGCTCTGGCGGAACGTTTCCAGAAAGAAGCCCCGCTCATCACCGAATACTTTGGGCGTAAGAAGGACAACGTCGGGAATACTCAGTGGTTGATAATCCATATAATACCTTGTGAAAAGATAGGAGAGTTTGGCAGGAGTAATACAGCGGTTTTACAAAATGGGAGAGCTTCTCCCATCTGACAAGATCTCAATCAGTCAATAAGACCTTGAAGATACAGGCCGTATCCGGTTTTGCTCAGCGCTTCCGCTTTTTCCAAAAGTTCATCATCGGTCAGCCAGCCCTGATTCCAGGCAATTTCTTCAAGACAAGCCACCTTCAATCCCTGACGATGTTCAATTGTCTGAACGTACTGTGCGGCCTCTATCAGGCTGTCGTGGGTGCCGGTGTCCAGCCAGGCGAAACCACGCCCCAAACGCTCAACACTCAGATCGCCCCTTTCCAGATAAGCGTTATTAACGCAAGTAATCTCGAGCTCACCACGGTGGGACGGTTGAACGTTTTTAGCAATCTCCACCACATCGTTGTCATAAAAATACAACCCTGTGACAGCATAACGTGATTTTGGCTGTGCCGGTTTTTCTTCGATGCTCATTGCGCGTCCCTCGCCGTCAAACTCAACCACACCAAAACGCTCTGGGTCTTTCACCCAGTAACCAAAGACCGTTGCACCGTTTTCTTTTTGTGCCGCACGCTTAAGCTGCTCGCTAAAGTGTTGGCCATGAAAAATGTTATCACCCAGCACAAGACAAACACTGTCATCACCGATGAATTCTTCACCGATAATAAAAGCCTGCGCGAGACCATCTGGGCTGGGCTGTTCTGCATAACTGACCTGCACACCGAATTGTTCTCCGTCGCCCAGAAGACGCTGGTAGAAAGGTAAATCTTCCGGCGTTGAAATAATCAAAACTTCACGAATGCCTGCCAACATTAATACAGACAGCGGATAATAGATCATCGGCTTGTCATAAACCGGCAACAACTGTTTAGATACGCCAAGGGTAATGGGGTGCAAACGAGTGCCGGAACCACCGGCAAGGATGATGCCTTTCATTGAGTTTTCCCTGAGGTTGATTGATAAATAATTATTTTACAAAAAGAGAGTCATTATCTTCGGGACTAGTCCGGCAATTATATTCGATCATTCGTATTGCCAAAAGCCGAAGCAACAAACTCTTTTAGTATATCCAGCTGTGCTTCAGCTTTCTGAATTTCAGCCCGCAATCCCTCTTTAATCGCTTCCTGGTTTTGAAGCTCGTCCCGCTGCTGGGCGATTGTGACGTTTCGTTTCTCGACCACGCTGCGAAACAACTCGGCCGTTTCACTGAGTTCATTAATCAATGCCGGGTTGGCAACTCCCATTTTCGAAGGCTCGCCCTGCTTCGCAACTGCAAGAAATGAAGCTGGTTGCTCCATCAGCTTGGGCAAAACATCCAGTAAGGGCCAACCTGACATTTCTACCTTTAAATAGCTGCCCAAACCGGCGCGAGTCAGAACTTCCGAAGGAATGGCTATCTCAAACTGGGGATCGTGGTCCAGACACACTATCATTAAGCCAGAGACATCGTTACGAAATACCAGCCCTTGGCAGTTAAAAAACGACTCCTGTCGTTTGTCCCAGCACCATAGGTCTTCACCATTTTTGTTTTTAAGCGAAAGACCGGACAAGATGATTGCTGAAGGTTTGTTGGCAAGATCAAGCCTGAGCTTTTCAACGGGCTCTCCCGTGTCCACGGGTAGCTGCAGAGTGACTGGCTCTCCATCCGGCACAAACGTCACTGAAGAACTTGCTGCTTCAGTGAAAGTATCCTGGGAATCGGCTCTGTAGAGCTGTGCATGAAGCTCCCTTGGTTGCCATTCACTCTTTTGTTTAGAAAGGGGTACGGACGCGGGGTTGTGAACTTGGGAAGGAGCCTGAAGGCACTGGCCGGCCAAGTCTTTAATCGCATCCTCAACCTGAAACTCACAACCTGCGATTACACGCGGGCCCAACCCGGCATTGCCTGCTTGAGCCTTATGAACAATGCACATCGAAGGCGCAAACTCGACGCCCTGGACGGCATCCAAGGCGTCCAGATGATCAGTAACGTCAAAACCGCTGCGGGCAAAGAAGGTGACGCCATCCAGAGGAATACCCCAGGCTTCGCGGTTCACGTAATCCGCCAACAACTTGAAGAAGCTCATGGCAGAGGTTTCGGAATACAGACCGCCCTCATATTCCTGCCAGTAAGAGCAAGCCAGATCCTCTGCCACAAAAACGCCACCGTCTCGAAGCAAAAAAAAATACGAAAGAAACGCCTCAACGATGTCGGTACTGTTATGGGAGCCATCATCGATTATGATGTCGAAAGCAGAGCATCGGTCTAAGATCGCTAGTCGCGTTTCCCGTTGCGTGGCATCGCCAACAACCACTGAAATTCGCTCGTCGTCAAATTGAAGCTCACCGGATTTCGCGTTAATATCACAACCCACTATGGCCTGCGCTTGCTTGAAATACTTTCCCCAAATTTCCAGTGAGCCACCATTCTGCACACCGATTTCTAAAAGGCTCAGTTCACCGTCACGCCACGGTGCAAAAATGCGCTCATAAGATTGAAAGTAAGAGAGCCATTTATCTGAAACCTTTCCAACGTGATTCGTGTATATCTGTTCGAGACTTATGGATTCAGCCATATATTAAAATTCGCTCTCTTTTTAATCTTGAAGCTCAAGACCATGTTTCAGACATTAAATCTCGATGATCCAAAACTCCTTTCCTTTCTTCAATTTACTTCAATAAAACCCTAAGGAGATTCCAAATAACTCTCCGAAAGAAAAAAATCAACCTTCCTTTCTTTCAAAGATCAACTATTAAAGCCCTAACGATCGTCCGGCAAACCGTCCGAACGCGTAGTAATGAACAACGGGGTTTACCTCCGCTTCAGCAACGTCAGGGTTTGCTTCTAAATAAGCTGGAGCGTTAAAGCCAAGAACTATCGGCAAATCATCATCAACAACAAATAATTCGTCAACGTACTCACCCTTAATCAGCCCATGGAGTACGAAATGATCCACTCGCGACTTCAGTGCTGGCGCTCGACTACAATTATATCCCATCACAGCTAATTTTGCTGCCAAATCGGGAAATGAAGCCTCGACATCAGCGCACATACTCACAAAAAGCCTTGCCCAACCGAGGACATCGGCGCCCCCAGCTTTTTTGGACTCACTTATAGCGATATTACAATTATGAAACAATAGGAAAGGGTCTAATTCAACCTCTTGGTGGTAATTCCCCATGCCATACTTAATTCCGAACTCCTGATCCAGATATTCCATATCTCGTTTCGAAGCTTCTACGGCAACATTTGCAGAGTGAACCGTTGGGCGCAACTTGGAACCCTCCTCCGGGATTTCCCTAAGACAAATCCTCGCTAGTTCTGGCACCTTATTTATAAGAGCTGAAACAACTAAAATTTTCTCCAGTGGCATCGACTCGTTACGTCTTGAAAAGTTGAGGGTTTCAGTTGGCACGCCCAGATTTTCGTAAAAGTGCCTCGATACGTCACCGACTTCCTCCACCACTGAATCAAAGTCGTAAACAGTGATGGGCGTCGCGCCAAACACTTCTCTTAGTGCCTCGATCTTCATACGCGCTTGCAACAAGTTGCCTATAGACAACACCTCACCTAACGTTTTCTCACCGGCGCGCACCCATTCCTGTGCTCCACTTAGCGCTAAAGAAATCGGATTCCGCACGTAAACAATGACGTGAATTTCGTCAATTCCCAGTTCATTGTTGATAAAGAACTTCAGTTTTTGAAGTTCCTCAATATTCAACAACGATACGTCTTCACCAGAGAGCAAGATGTCTGCCGGAGAATGCCTGTCAATTTCGTCTAGCAACACCTTCTTTAGTTGCTTCTTAGCATCTTCGCGCTGGCTGTCTTCGGGAAAAATTCTCTTAACTGTATGGTTCCGCTCTGGATTATTCATGAACAACAGGCACAGCGGCACACTATGGTTCACCCATCGCGCATCTCCAAACGCAGGGTAGTAATAACCAGTATCCTTCAACCAACTCCGATTCTGAGCCCCTGTTTCCTGTATAGCGCTCGACCCTGTTTTATGTAGACCGACATGTAGAATGAGCTTTCTCATACTTCCCCTATCGAAAAATCTTCACGAGTTTTTGTCAGATTTGGACTATAATAAGGGTCTACCTCCAAGCGCTTACCCCATCGTTCTTTCATCGTTTCTACTTCTGTTTGAAAACGCAGTTGCTTTTCCGGCGTATCCTCATGTCCTCGACTAATGGACTCATGATGGTAAAGCTCCGCGTAGGGAGTCCAGAGATTGCGATAGCCAGCTTCGCGAACCTTTAGACAAAAATCGACATCATTAAATGCCACTCTCAGAGAGAGTTCGTCTAACCCCCCAATTTTTTCGTACACGTCTTTACGAACAAGCAAACAGGCTGCAGTTACTGCTGACATGGCCTGTATTAGTTTCAGACGAGCAAAGTAGCCGGGATCGTTACTATTAAAATATTTATGAGAGTGACCGGCCACACCTCCCAAGCTCACTATCACACCGGCGTGTTGAATCAAGTCATTTGAATAGTAGAGCTTTGCTCCCACACAGCCTATATCGGGCCTGACTGCATGGCTGACCATTTCGGTCAGCCATTCCGGGCTGATCACCTCAACGTCATTATTGACAAGCCCGATAATGCTGCCTTTTGCATGCTCCACACCGAAGTTATTGATAGCGGAATAATTGAAGGGGTAATCATAGCGTAGCACTTTAACGCGCTCGTCTTGCTGTTGAATGGCTTCAAACCATTCAAGTGTTTCCTCTTCGACACTGCCGTTATCGAGAATCAGAATTTCGTAATTGGAATACGTGGTCTTTTCCAAAATACTGCAAACAGCAAGCTCAGTGATGTCTTTTCTGTCTCGTGTCGGAATTAGCAGGCTGACCAACGGCTCAGGCTTTGGCACAGGCCAGCGTACCCGGTACGTATTCGGAAGCAGGCCAGCCTCTACTTCAACATCAGCAGGCCCCTGTACAGAAAAATAATCCTGCAGCGCCCGAATACCGGCTTCGGTGGTGTAGCTTTTCTCATCACTGGCCAGTGCGGTTGAACCCTCCAGCGCACGCCAGTGATAAAGCACCCGTGGAATGTGAATGATTTGATCGTTCTCAACATGAGGCAGGCAGCGCAGCAGCAGGTCCTGATCCTGAGAACCTTCAAAGCCCGGGCGGAACCCGTCAATGGTGTTCAGCAATTCCCGCCGATAAACGCCCAGGTGCGACACGTAATTCTGAGAAAAGAATAAATCCGGGTTCCAGTTACTTTTAAAATGTGGGTTGTAGCGGCGCCCCTGTTCGTCAATTTTGTCTTCGTCGCTGTAAACAATCTGGGCCTCCGGATGCTCGTTGAGTGCATCAACGACAAAATACAACGAATGCTCCGGGAGCTGATCGTCGTGATCCATCAATGCAACATAATCCCCCTGGGCAATTTCCAGGGCTGAATTCGAGCATCGGCTGATGTGGCCATTTTCAGTTCGGTATACGACACGAATCCGTGAGTCCGTCTCTTCGTATTCCCGCAATACACGCTTCACGTAACTATTGGGTGAGCAATCATCGGCGATGCAGAGCTCCCAGTTCGGGTAACTTTGTGCCAGTACCGAATCGATGCATTCCCGCAGGTATTGTTCCGGTGCGTTGTATACCGGCATCACAACAGATATCAGTGGCTGAGAAGGCCAGGTTTCAAGCGAAGTTTGGATTTGTGCAGCGTCAGGCAATGACGGCACCTCCACAAATTCCATCCACTCTTCATAGCTGACGTTACTGTGATCATTCGCACTGGCGGTTGCTTCCTGATAAGCCTCGAACAATTCGTCCAGTGTATTGAACTCAACACCGCCGGCCTCGTACTGGCCTTCCCCCGGGGAGGTCCCGCTTTGGCGGTCAAGCCACCGTCGCATGGTATGCGCAGCCTCTTCTTCTGGAACCTGTCCGAACTTGAAGACCGGCAAACTGAATGTACCTGGACTTTCCATGGGATCAAATCGAATCGATTTCAGCGGCCCCTCAGTTTTTATTACACAGGTAGTTATTTCTCCGTGTTTAAAACGGACGGTGATCGCATCCTGCTCGTTAAAGCCCTGGCCATAGTCGAAATAGAGCTTTGCGTGACAGCGCTTGTTCGGCGAATGAACCGCCATATGCAGCTGGCACCAGGCGTGTTTTGAGAGATCAAGCCCTTCCAGATAAAAGTGCGGGTCATTGTCGGTTGATTGCCAGCTGGCTGATTCAACATCCCATTCCAACTGGTGAAGGTCCGTAATATTGAGCCCTCCCAGTGTTTGGGGCAGCGTTTCACTGTGAAGGTAGCGCTTGGGCGAGCGCCCTTCTTCAAGACCGTGCTCCAGAAAATGCACCAAGGGTTGCAGACCGGCCCCCTCGACGTCCGGATTACTGCTCAAATAAAAAGCGGTGTCGAAATCCGGAGACGGGTTGGTGGCTAGCTCAGCGCCAAAAGTAAGATAATGCGTCAGCGGGTTCCCCCTAACGGCGTGTTCCTCGCCATATTGCGCAATGTACCAGCCTGAATCAAACAACCCACTGTCGTGAATCAAGTCAATTAGCGCGGGCGACAACGTTTCTACGTTCTGTTCGCGCTTTACGTTGTTCTGTACGCTCTGAATTATTTCTTCTGCGTGCTCGCCATATTCAGCCCGAAGTCGCCGGTGTGTCAGTGTTCGGTTAAATTCGATACTGGACTTGAGTACCGATGGAGTACCCCGCAGCAGTCGTTCGTAACACGCCAGTGCCTCGGCATAATCGCCCTGCTGAAATGCTTCATTGCCTTGGGTCAGCAGACTTTCCTTTACCATTGGTTATCCCTTCATCTTATTCGTTTGCATTCGTTGCATCCGGACGTTCGCCAACAACTCACCGTCGCCGGGCACTCCCCCCGTATTTACAGCTTCCAAGCAGTGTGCAAAGGCGCCTTGTTCGTCGCCCAACATCTTTCGGCTGTTCGCCAGGCATTGATGAACACCCGAGATCAATAGCTGCGCAACTGGCCGTTTACTTGCGCCTGCATCTAATGCCGCTTGTGTAAACCTCTGAGCTTCCTGCGTATTGCCTAATTGCCAGTGAGCGGCTGCAATTAGCAAGGCAATTTTGTCTCGCTGAGGATGATGGGCTAGGCGGACAGTTTCGATAATGGCCAGCCCTTGCCAATCAGCGCACTGCCAGCGAGATCGGCAGACGTCCAGCAAAGACTCATCGTAAGGTGCCAAGGTTGCTGCAGTGGTATGCCCGGGCTGCACGTGCGAAGCAGAAATTTGAGTCTCCACAGAGACTGAGTCGACATCTGTGGGTGGTACTGTACTAGAGGCGTTATTTAGCGGTGTCCTGGCAGCAGACGTGTGCTTTCGCTTTTTCAACTGCCGCTTTTTATTTGACTTACTCACGAGTTGGCCTCAGTGATCAGCCATTGTTTTAGTTCACCGAACGCTTGGAGGGCTTGCTGAGTTTCTTCTTCAGCCGCCAGTTTTTGAGTTTTCTGAGTGTGCTCAAGGGGAGCTAGCTTTGACTCTAGCTGACTGACGCTTGTTTTTAGAGTTTCGACAGTTTTATCACGGTCCTGAAGCTGCTGCTGATTACTTGCTAACTCGTTTTCGAGTGTTTTCTGTTTTGCACTCAATGCCTGATACGAGTCATTGAGTGCTTTTAACTCCTGATCACGCTTCTCAACGATTGAGATCAGCTCTTCTTTATCATTCTCAAGCAGGCGATGAGATTCAGTAAGTTGCTGAAGCTCATCTCCAAGCACACTGCTTGAAGTTTTCTGATCGTCCAGTTGTTGCTTGAGCTGTTCGTTCCCCGCTTCCAGCTCACGATTTTTGTTTTTTAACTCATCGCATGAGCGTTGAATTTTCGACACCTCCTGTCGCAAAGCGTCGCTGGACTTTCGCTCCTCTTTCAGAGCGTTTGAAAGTTCAGCCAACTCACTGTCTCTACCATGAAGCTGTTGCTCGAGCTTCGTTGCTTGCTCGGCCGCAAATTCCCTTACGCTTTCGAGCTCTGAAGTCACAGCCAAGTATTCAGACTTCATGGTGGTGTATTGTTCTTGTTGCTCCGCCAAGTCCTGCTTTAAAACATCAGCAGTACACTTGGACTCATGCAATTCATGATGAAGCTGCTCAGCGACTTCCTGAGTTGAAAAGATATGGCTCTGCAGTTCTTTCCGCTCAGTAGATTCAGCCATTAACGCCTGTTCGCAACTTTTCAGCTTATCGGCAAGCGCATTGCGCTCTTCTGTTATTTCGGCCTGTACTGCTTTTAGTTCTTTTATTTCAATATCACGTTGTTTCGCAATGCCTTGGAGTTCATCGCGCTCATTTACAGCCGCCGATAATTGTTCGGCTTTAGTCTTTACCTTGGAACGCTGGTGATCTCTTTCTTTTTTCAAGTCTTCCAGCATGCAGGAAATAAAGGACACATCTGAGCCAGGCGCTCGATCAGCAGCTGGCTGCCTGAGCTCCTCTTGCCCGAAACGCAAATAATGATAAAGAGGATTTATACCCTTTTTTGCAACGTCCGGGTATTTCTCCAAATACCACCGGGTGTTGAAAAAAGGACTGGGATTACGCAACTCTTTTGCGCCATACCTGCAATAGTGCTCGACAGGGTCTTTACTCTCGGCGGCTACATCGGGGTGTTGTCGTAAATACCAGTTAACCTCGAGTGCTCCGTGTTTACGGATCCAAACAACGTCATTGCGCTGTTTTTGAGCACCCTTAAGGCGCTCAAAAATACCCACCTTTTTTTGTTTCTCTGCTTGAAGAGGCGAGAACGATAGCGGCTTGCCTACCTTTACAAGCGGCTCGCCCGCATGCGCCTTAGCGTTCTCTGTTGCCTGAATTTGGTGGACGCGCTCCAGTTCACCTTGCAATTGGTGTAACTGGCGAATAAGCAGCGCATTTTCTTCTTCCAGCTCTTTCGGCGTCAGCGGCATCACCATTACGTCCTTCATGTTTTTGCCTTCAAAAATATAGACCCGGATCCTGGCATCCAGCTTTGAGATATCGACACACGTTTTCAGACCAGATATTCACTCAACGTCTGTTCAAGCTGGGAGCGCCAGTCTGGCAGTTTGATACTCATCGCATCTTCCAGTTTGCCCAACGCCATTCTGGAATTTAGCGGCCGCTCAGCAGGTGTTGGGTAATCGCTGGTGGGAATGGGGTGTGCGTTTTCCGGCCCCATGGCCAGTGTTTCGCCCTGAGCTTTCGCCAAGCGGAAAATGGCTTGCGCAAAGCCGTGCCAGCTGGTTGCGCCCTGTGGCGCCAGATGGTAAAGGCCGCCGGGCAGGTTGCTGTGAATGGCCAGTGTGGTGATCTGGGCGATCAGTCTGGCCGGTGTAGGCGCGCCAATCTGGTCTGCCACGATGTTCAGTTCGGTTTTGCTCTGGGCCAGGCGCAGCATGGTTTTCATGAAGTTATTGCCACGGGCGCTGTACACCCAGCTGGTGCGGAAGATGTAGTGTTCACAGCCGCTTTTCGCGATAGCTTGGTCCCCTTCCAGTTTGGTTTGGCCGTAAACGCTCAGCGGGCCGGTCTCGCTGGTTTCCTGCCAGGGGTCGTTGCCGTGGCCGGGGTAGACGTAATCGCTGCTGTAGTGCACCAGAAAGGCGCCGTGGCTTTTGCAGTAAGCGGCCAGCTGCTCCGGCAGCTGTGCGTTCAGGCGCCGGGCGTCTTCACGGTTTTCTTCAGCGGCGTCTACGGCGGTGTAGGCGGCTGCATTAGCGATCAAATCCGGCCTGGTTTGATCCAGAAAACTGGCGAAGGCATCCGGGCTCGATAGATCCAGCTCTTCCTGGCTGGGGGCAAAGATGGTGCCCAATGGGGAAAGCGTGCGGTGCAGTTCAAAGCCGACTTGGCCGGTTTTGCCGAGCAGTAAGATTTTCATGCCATCACCCCCAAACGTTCGCCCTGGTAGCTGCCGTCACGGACTCGTTTCCACCAGGTTTCGTTATCCAGATACCACTGCACGGTTTTGCGAATGCCACTCTCGAAAGTCTCCTGCGGCTGCCAACCCAGTTCCCGCTGAATTTTGCCGGCGTCTATGGCGTAGCGGCGGTCATGGCCGGGGCGGTCTGTTACAAAGGTAATCTGGTCCCGGTAGCGGGTTTCTTTCGGGGCCAGGTCCTGCAGGATGTCGCAAATGGTTTGCACCACTTCGATGTTGCGCTTCTCGTTGTGGCCGCCGATGTTGTAGGTCTCGCCAATCTCGCCCTGCTGCGCTACCAGAATCAGTGCCCGGGCGTGATCTTCCACATACAGCCAGTCACGAATCTGGCTGCCGTCGCCGTACACAGGCAACGGCTTACCATCCAAAGCGTTGAGTATTACCAGCGGGATGAGCTTTTCCGGGAAGTGATACGGGCCGTAGTTGTTACTGCAGTTGGTGACCAGCGTCGGGAAACCGTAAGTGCGCTGCCATGCGCGCACGAGGTGGTCTGAGCTGGCTTTGCTGGCCGAATACGGGCTGCTTGGGGCGTAGGGTGTGGTTTCGGTGAACAGGGGGAGTTCGCCCTCGTTTACATCGTCCGGGTGCGGCAGATCGCCGTACACTTCGTCAGTGCTGATGTGGTGAAAGCGGAAGTGCTGGGCTTTCTCCGGGTTGGTTGTTTTCAGGTTGTTCCAGTACTGGCGGGCGGCTTCGAGAAGTACGCTGGTGCCTACCACGTTTGTCTCGATGAACTCGGCGGGGCCATCAATGGAGCGATCCACGTGGCTCTCTGCCGCGAGGTGCATGATGATGTCCGGCTGGTGTTCGGCCAGGGCGCTTTGCATGGCCCCGGCATCACAGATATCGGCCTTGATAAAGGTGTAACGTGGGTTCTCTTCAATGCTGGCCAGCGATTCGAGGTTACCGGCGTAGGTCAATTTGTCGAGATTCACCACCGTGTGGCCGGTGTTGTTGATCAGCTCACGCACTACAGCAGAGCCGATGAAACCGGCGCCGCCGGTGATCAGAAAGGTTTTATGACTCATGACATTCCTGTCTTTTCGAGGGGAATTTAAGAGAAGCGATGCAGACCGCTCTGGCGGTCAGTCTTTGTGGTCTTTTACGATCAGCACGAGCATTTGAACGATCAACCCGGCCAGGAAGGCGATAATGGCGAATACTACGGTGTTATAGAGCCGGCGGGGCTCCACCGAATACTCCGGCATAGTGGGGCTTTGCAATACCGAGACTTGCTTGAGCTTGCGGGCGGCTTCTATTCGGGTGTTTTCCAGGGCCATGAGTGCGCCAGCGTAGCTTTCCTGGGCAAACTGCAGGGTCAGCTCCAGCTCCTGATACCGGGAAGACAACACGTTCAGTGCACCGCCGGATTGCTGGGCCATGCGGGCTCTTTCACGGCTGATTTGCTGAATAAGCGCATTGATTTCGGCATCCACCCGCTGCACCTCGGCCGAGCGCTGGCTCTGGTAGCTGAGCAAGGCGGTTTTTTTCGCCCGCAGTTTGGCCAGCTCCCCTTCCAGGTTGGCCACCACGCTGTTCAGGCTTTCCACGGTGCCGGTGGGTGAGACCAGGCCGTTTTCATTCTGGTAGTTAATCAAGGCTTCGCGGGCGGCGTCGAACTGTTCGGCCTGTTTGGCCACCTGTTTTTCCAGAAACGCGACCTGCTCTTCGGCCAGGCGCTGGCCCATGCTGTTCATGTGCTGCTCGCCTTCGCGCAACAGAAATTGTGCCAGGTCGTGGGCGATCTGCGGGTTAAAGGCGGTGACGTTGATGCGCAGGATTCCTGCGTAGTCGTCCAGCTCCACAGACACGCGTTTCTGATAATACCGATGAAATTCTTCGGTGGGCTCGGTTACAGACGCCAGCCGGGAGAATACGTCAATGTCTTTTTGTGCGTAGTGCTCGCGCAGGTTCAGGGCCGCATCGGCTTTTCGCAGCATGTCCACGGACAGCAGGTAATCTCTCAGCAACAGCATGTCGCCGGCATTGCCGCCCGGCGCGCCCATCAGGGATTGGAAACTAAGTTCCGGTGGTGCTATTTGTGGGCTTTCCAGCACCACATTGGTTTCGGACACATAGCGGTCACTGGCCCACACGCCCCAGTAAAAGCCGACCAGCACGATCAAAAGCAGGCAGATAAACCAGTAGGGATAGCGTTTCAGAAACATAACGGGGTTCTTGCTCATGCGGTTTTACTGCCTTTGGTTTGCTTGCCGGTACTCTGATGGTATGCCTTGATGGCGTCGTTGATGTCGTCGAACCAGATGGCCTGGCCTTCGTGCAGCCAGAGGCCTGCCTCGCAAAGATCCTTGAGGATGCCTTCGGAGTGGGACACCATGATGATGCTGGCTTTGCCAACGCGCTCATGGAACGCTTTTTTGGCTTTTGCTTTGAATTGGCGATCGCCCACTGCGGTGGCTTCATCTGACAGGTACACGTCAAAATCGAACGCCAGAGACAGCCCGAAGTTCAATCGCGAACGCATGCCGGATGAATAGGTTTTTACCGGTTCATCGAAAGCAGGGCCGATTTCTGCGAAGTCTTCCACCCTCTGCACGATGTCTTCAATGTTGCCCTGGTTACCGTGAATACGGGCCACAAAGCGAACGTTCTGCCTGCCGCTCATGGAGCCTTGCAGGCCGCCGGAGAGGCCGATTGGCCAGGAGATGCGGCTGTTTGTGGTTATGCGCCCCTTGTCTGGGCTGTCCATGCCGCCAATCAGCCGCAACAGGGTGGATTTACCCGCGCCGTTGCGGCCAACCAGACCCACGCTGACATTGGTAGGTATTTCAAAGCTGACGTCTTTGAGCACCCAGTCACTGCGGTGGTGGTTGTGGTAGCGCTTGTACAGATTTTCGACTTTGATCATTGCCGTTTCAGCCTTCGTTCAAAGCGCACGTGGAGCAGCAGACCCAGGCTGGTGGTGACCAGTATCCAGTACCACAGGTACAGAAAACTGGTACCGGGCACCGGCCGGTACAGCGGGAAGAACGAAGCCCGCAGGCTTTCCAGGCCATGCACAATGGGGTTCCACATCACGTAGACCAGCAAGTCGTGCGGCACGAAATTCAAGGGCAGAATAACGCCCGAGATGATAAGCAAAGGCATGGACATGATGCGCACAATCTTAACGATTTCTGGCACCAGTCCAGACAGTGCAGAAACAATCAGCCCCAGCCCGAGCCCGAGGCTCCACAGAGACAGCCAGCCCATGATGGCGTCCAGCGGGTCGGCAGGCATCAGATTAAAACCCAGCAATGTACCCACGAGGATGAATAGAATGAAGATAAAAGACTTCAACAAGCCTTCCAGATAACAGCGCACCAGCACCGGATCAATGGGTTTGACTTGCCTGTAGGCAAACAAGCCCTTGTTGGCGTCGATGGCGCCGATGGGGCGCATCATGTTCTCTCGCACCAGGAAAAAGCCAAACAGGCCGGTGACCATCCAGGGAACAAACTCCGCGCCGTCAATGGTACGAATACTGCCCATCGCTACCGCGCGAATGGCCACCATCACCACGATCATGGCCATCGGCTCAAACAACATCCAGAACCAAGCCATGCGGTCGGCCATGGTGCGGGCGAGCGCTTCGCGGATAAACATGGCATGCCACACAGAGCGTGTGACTTGCCAGGGCGTTCGTGTGCTTAGCACGCGGTGAACCTCACGAGTTTTATGGCCTTACAAATCAATGGCGACTTTGGTGGCCACGGCGATCTGGTACAGGATCTGGCTGATGCTGGTGGCCAGCTGGATATTCTTGGTGGGCACTTTCGGCAGCACCAGGATTTCATCACCCGGGCGGGGGCTGACATTTTCAGCCCGGCGCACTTCGCCGTTCATGCGCACCACCAGAATACGATCTTCGTCGGCATGCTGGCTGAAGCCACCAGAGGTTTCGATGTAGTCTTCAACGCTCATGCCCTCTTTGTACACCACCGCCTGGGGTACCAGCACTTCACCACTGATAAGGACGGAATCGCTGTATTCCGGCAGGGTGATCACGTCGCCGTCCTGCAAGCGGATGTTGCTGATCTGGTCGTTGTGAGAGACCACCAGGCGGCCGGTGGGCTCCACCTCGGAGGCGCGTTCTACAAAGTTGCTGATCAGCTCCGCTTCTTTCAGGCGGATTTCGGCCTCCTGAGGCGTGGCTGATGGCGCACCCAGGTAGTTGGTCTCCAGGCGGCGCAGGCTTTCTTCAAGCGCTTTTTGCTGTTGCTTGGCGACTGATTCGCGGCGCAGGGACACACTGCGGGTGTCGGTCAGCTCACGCGGTACCGCAATGGAATCCAACAGTGCGCGCAGGTGGGCATCTTTTGGCAATACGTAGCGGGAGGGTCCGTAAAAGCTGCCTTCCAGCTGGACCACGATGGTGTCATCACGTTTATCGGAACTAAACAGGATTTCATCGCCGCTGCTTAGAGACAGTTGAGAAAACTCGTCTAACGGCACATACGCTGAGACGGGGCCTTCTTCCCGGTTACCGCGCAGTAACACATGGGAGACACCGGATTTGGTCTGGGCCAGAGACATAAGTGCCTTGCCTGTCATGTTGTCGGTGTCCAGCTCGTAACGATAATCGCGCTGCACATCTCCGGTTACGACGACTGCCGGGCCTCGCTCTTCAATGACGATGGTGTCGCCATCTTTAAACTGGGGGCGAGGCAATTTGCCATCCAGCAGGAAGTCGTACAAATCCACTTCGGCAATGACTTTGCTGTCTCTCAGGATACTGATGCTGCGGTAGCTGCCCAGACGGCTGTCGATGCCACCTGCCTGGTCAATAAAGTACAAAAGCGAGTCTGTCGGTACGCCAGCATAACGCCCCGGGCTATCCACGTAGCCCGTCACATACACAGATACCGGCTGCACGCCCTGCAGGTTGGTGTAAACCTTAACCTGCTCGGGATAAACGGTCTTGATAGCGGCTGTTACTTTGCTGTTGAGCTCGTCGTTGGTGGTGCCCTGAACCTGCACGGGGCCGATGCTTGGGATGAAGATGTTGCCTTTGGCATCCACCGGCAGAACCCGTTCAATCTCCACCGCGCCCCACACCCGAAGGGTGACCTGGTCGCCCGGGACCACTCGATAGCCAGGGTTCAGGCCATCCGAGCGCATACCGCTGAAGCCGCCGCTGAAGAGGTGATGGCCAAAGGGCTTTACCAAATCTTCTTCAGCTTGCGAGTTGGTCTGCTGGGGTTGCCCATTGCCGTAGCGAGCGGAACGCCAGTCAGCACGGACCTGCTGCTCTTCAAGGGTTTGGGGGATGGGCTGCGCCCGCTCAGATTCCGGTAGGATGCCGGTGCCGTTCAGTCCGCTGACTTGCGCCTGGGCGCTGGCTGTCAGCATCGTCATACCCGCAAGCAGCGGAAGGAAAAAGGTTTTGACGATATTCATGTGGTGTTACCCCTTTTCCTGAATATTGACCAGCTGGGTGACGGGGCGTACCGAGACCCACTGGCGATTCTGATTGCAGGCAATAGCAGTTTTCGGGCTTTCGCCCATCGGTGCCACGTTAAGCCGGACACACTGGCGGCCCGAGCCGGCGAAGTACCGGCTTTCGATGCGTAACTCCGCCTGCTTACCCCAGGGGGTTTGCTTGAAAACAGCCGCGCTTTGCTCCGCGCCTTCGCTCAAAAAAGTCTGTATGTTTTGTGGGATATGGCCGTTTTCGTTGGTGGTTGAATGCCACTGTTGGGCCATTCGGTGATTCTGGCCGGCGGTGCTGGCGCAGCCGGTGAGCAGCCCGGCCATGGCCAGGGCCATAAACCAGCTCGGTGTTTTGGGGAAACAACGGGTGTGCATGGGTGCAGTTTGCTCCGTGTTGGTCAGCCGGTGAGGGCTGCCAGTGTTTGGTCGATCTGTTCGGTGGTGTGCTCGCTGCTGATGAAAAAACGCAAGCGGGCACTTTTCTCCGGCACGGCCGGGTACAGAATGGGTTGTACGTTAATGCCCTGGCGCAGCAGTTCGATGGACTGCCGGGTGGCGGCCAGTGAGCTGCCGCTGATCACCGGCACCACGGCCCGGCCAATACAGTGGCCGGCGTTGAGGCCAGCGGCGCGGGCCTGGCGTGCCAGGTATTCGGAATTTTTCTGTAACGCCTGCACCCGTTCGGGCTCGGCGTTCATGATGCGCAAGGATTCCAGCGCAGCGGCGGCAATGGGCGCGGGCATACCTACGCTGTACAGAAAGCCCGGGGCGAAATGGCGCAGCATGTCGATTAACGGCTGGCAGCCGGCAATGTAGCCGCCGCAGCCGGAGAGGGTTTTACTGCAAGTACCCATCCAGATATCAATCTGGTTCGGGTCTACACCCGCGTGTTCGTGGCTACCCTGCCCGGTTTCGCCCAATACGCCCAGGGCATGGGCTTCATCGACCATCAGCCAGCTCTCGTGGCGGTTTTTGAGGGCCACCAGGCTGGCCAAGCCCGGCGTGTCGCCGTCCATGCTGTACAGGCCTTCCACCACGATCAACACCCGTTCGAACTGGTGACGGTGTTGTTGCAACAGGCTTTCGAGCTGCTGCAGATCGTTGTGGCGAAAAGCGATGCGCCGGGCGCCGGAGAGCTGGGCGCCCATCAGGCTGCTGTTGTGGATGTATTCGTCGTGCAGGACCAGATCCCTGCTGCCCATGAGGTAACCGATGACCGATACGTTGGTGGCGTGGCCGCTGACAAAGGCCAGGGCGTCGTCGGCCTGATACACGTTAGCCAGGGCCCGTTCCAACTCACGATGAATGGGCCGTTCGCCGGACACCATGCGGCTGGCCGACACGGAGATGCCGTAATCGGCGGCGGCCTGTTGGGCGGCGTTGATAACCCGCTCATCGCTGTTCAGGCCCAGGTAGTTGTAGCTGGCAAAATTGATACATTCACGGCCATCGATCACGGCGGTGGCGCCGGAGCAGCCTTCGTGTACGCGGAAGAACGGGTCTTCCACGCCCAGCTTTTGTGCGCCTTCACGCATCATGTTCAGCTGCTGCCAGCCCGGGTGCTGGCGAAAGTCGGTATGGCGGTTGCCGCCGGCTTTGCCAAAGGTGGCCTGCCCTGCCTGTGAGGCGCGCTCGGTGTGTTTGAGCTTGCGCTGCACGGACTGGGCGATGAGCCGGTCTTTCATCGATTGCGCGGCTTTCACGCGTTTTCTACCTCGTGTTCACTGACACCGTGTCGAGCGGCGACCTGAGCCAGGGTCGGCTCGTCGCTGTGCTCGGAGCTGTCGTCAATGCGCTCCAACAATTTGTGGGTCAGTTTGGTGATACTGGGTGACTCGCTGATGGCCATGGCCGGCAACTGAACACCGAAGCATTCTTCGATATCTGTGATCAACTCGACGCCCATCAGAGAATCAAAACCCAGATCATACAACGATTGCTCCGGGTCTATCTGCTCTGCCGGCAACATCAGGATCTGGCTGAGGCTGTGCTTGAGTTCTCCCGTGACTCGTTCCACCCGAGCTTCGGGCGCCATGGCCAGCAGTTCGGCAAGCAGATCATCACTGTTGCTGTCCTGTTCAGTACCCTCATGGCTCTGGGCGATAAGCTGGTAGCGTGCCGCGTTGGCTTTGGGCAGGAAGCGCGCCAGTGCAGACCAGTCAAACTCCATCACGCCCAGCAGGGGCTGGTCGTTCACCAGCATGCGATCAAGCACGGCGAGGGCTTTTTCAGCGGTTAGGGCATTGCCTCCCATGCGGGATTGCAGAGCCTGTTTGATTTGGGCGTTTCGGGCCAGATAGCCGGCGTCGTCAATGGCGCCCCAGCGCACGCAGGTGGCCGTTTGCCCCTGAGTCCGTCGAAGCTGGGTTAAGGCTTCCAGCGCGAGATTGGCGCCTACATAGTTAGCTTGGCCGGGGTTGCCGAACAGCGTGGTGGCCGAGGAGAACAACACGAACAGTTCAAGCTCGCAACCTCCGGTGAGCTCGTGCAGATATTGGGCCCCAAAGGCTTTGGCAGCCAGTACCTGTTCGATTTGCTTATCAGTCAGGTTCTGAACCAGCGCATCTGCGAACACGGCAGCGGCATGGACGACGCCGCCCAGAGATGGTTGCTGCTGTTCGATCTTGCCCAGGGTTTCAGCCAGCTGCTCTCGGCTGGAAACATCGCAAGCGTAGGCTTTTACGGTTACGCCCTGCTCTGACAGCTGCTTGATGATGGCTGCGTCCTCGCCTTCGGCCTGGCCGCGACGGCTGACCAGGGCCAAGTGACGGGCGCCTTTTTCCAACAACCACTGAGCGGTGCGCAAGCCGAAGCCACCCAGGCCACCGGTAACAAGGAAGGTTTTGTCGCTTGAGAGCGTGAGTCCGGTTTGCGGTGTTTCGGTGTTTTGGTCCGCTGTGGCTTGTGCTTGCGGCAGCTGCGGATAGTTCACCACCACTTTGCCGATTTGTTTAGCCTGCTGCATGTAGCGGAAAGCATCCACTGCCTGCGTGGCCGGGAAGGTTGTGTGTGGCAGCGCGTAGAGCTCGCCTCGCTCGAACAGCGCCATCATTTCCCGGAACAGGGTTTGAGTAAGCGCCGGTTGCACTTTCATCAACTGGTCGGAGTCCACGCCGAAGTAGCTGATGTTGTTGCGGAACGGCCGCAGACCGATGGCGGTGTTTTCGTAGAAATCCCGCTTGCCCAGCTCCAGAAAACGACCAAACGGCCGCAGCACTCGGAAGTTCTGGTTGATGGCCTCACCAGCCAGGGAGTTGAGCACCACATCCACACCTTCACCATGCGTGTCTGCCAGGATGTCTTCGCCGAAGGTATGGCTGCGCGAATCATAGATGGCCTCCACGCCCAGCAGGCGCACCATATCGCGCTTGGCCGGCGAGCCGACTGTGGCCAGGATCTCGGCCCCCATCAGTCTTGCCACTTGAATAGCTGCCAGGCCGACGCCACCTGCCGCGCCGTGGATCAATACCCGCTCACCCGGCTGAACCCGGGCCAAGTGCTTAAGCGAGTAATACACCGTGAAGAAGGTGGTCGGGATGGTGGCCGCCGCCTCGAAGCTGATGTCGCCTGGCAGGTGCGCCAGGGCTTCGCCACCCGCCACCACGCGGGTGCTGAAACTCGACGGGCCGAAGCCCACCACCTTGTCGCCGGGGCGGAAATTGGTCACGCCACTACCCACGGCAGTGACGACGCCCGCAAATTCCAGCCCCAGCGTGGGGCCTGAGAAGCCGTTTTCGATGGCTTCGTCTGACAGCAGGCCAAGGGTGTACATGACATCCCGGAAGTTCAGGCCGGAGGCTTTAACGTCCACCACAACCTGTTGTTCTTCAGGTTGAGGCAAGGTTCGCGGCTGCCAGCGAAGGTTGCGCAACTGCCCGGGCTGATCGAAGCCCAGGGTCAGGCTCTGCTGCGGCTGGGTGGTATCCGTTTGCTGGTCTTGCTCAACTGCTTCAAGGCGCGGGACAAAGCGTTTTCCATCCGCCGTGAGGTATTGTTCATCTTCCTGCAGCGTGCAGGCCAATGCCTCGGCCAACGCAGCCAACGGTGTGAGCTCTTCGTTGGTCGGCAGGTCGACCAGCTGCAGAGGCACAGCGGTTTCGTTCATCAAGGTGCGAACGAAGCCCCACACGGCGGCTTGTCCAACGATGTTAGCGCTACGCTGGCCTGACTCACCGACGTGGTTTGCTTGCGCAGTTGTTTTTAACTGGGTATCACCCAAGCCGGCGGTAATAACGGTGCAATTGACGTTGGTTTCTGAGCTTTCCAGAACAGGGATCAGGTCACGCAGCTGGGCACATCGGCGGGTGGCCGTGGTTTGTGAGCCCGAGGCCCAAGTGTCGTTCAACAGAATCAGCTGGATTGGCTGTTCGTCGGCCTCGTTGCGTTCTCTTAGCAGGGCCTGCAACGCTTCCAAGCTGCTGATCAGGTGCGTGTTCGGGAAATAATCCTGCAGGCCGTTAGCGATGTTTTGACTTTGGTCGTCTGCCCAGATCAATGTGCGCGTTTCGTTCGCTGCCAACCGATTGGTGTTTTTACGCGGCTGTTTGGCGCTGACCAAGAACGCACTGGCCGGCTGTTCGGTGTCTTCGACCGGTTCGCCCGCTTCAAAGCCCAACTCTTCGAGCAGCTGGCGCCAGGTGTCGGCATCCGGCTGAAGGCTGCCTTCCTGCTCAATCAGTGCGGGCTGGTTGCTGACCAGATGCTCCAGCCAGAATGCATGCGGTTGGCCCAGCACTATGAGCTGGCCGTCCGGCCGGAGTGCGTTTTTCAGTTGCTGCAACAGCTCTCGCACGGTTGATGGGCACATGGCGTCGAGGTGCACGATGGCCAGATCGAGCTTTTGGTTTGGCTCCGGCCATTGTTCGGCGTCGGCCGCACTGATTTCCAGGGTGTCCAGCGTTTGCCCCGGTGCCAGTGCTGCCCGCTGTTGAGCGATGCTGTCTTCCAATGCACTTCGAATCGTCGCTTTGCGAGCCGTATTCTGGCGGGCTTGGTACATCGAGCGCCATGCTTGTTCGTTCACGAGCGGTAATTCGCCGGTGTGCGTGAGCCATTCACCCAAGTGCAAACCAAAACGACCTACGGCATGGATGGGCACAAACGCTCCCGGGAATTCCTGCAGCAACAATTCCCAGATGGTGCGCAGGTCCGCTTCTGGCGGCTCGGTAACCTGGAGCTGGCCGCTGTCATCCTCTGTGACCAGACCCTGATTAATGAGGTGTTCGGCCCACTGTTTTTGCTCGTCCCCCAGTTGAGCCAGTGTGACTGGCTGCTGGTTCAGGCTGTCGTTCAGGCAAGCCAATGCCAGCGTATCGAGCAGCGGCTCGAGTTCGGTGATCACGGGATCGTCTGACTGGTCGGCCCACAAGGGTTGCAATACCTGCAGGAGAGCTTCGCCATTCAACGCGGACGGGGCGCTTGGCAACGGCTTGGGCTGCAGCGGCATATCCAGCAGGGTAATGGCCTGCGACTGTTGTTTCCGAAGGGGCACGGCTTTAAAGCGTACATCGGTCAACACGGCCATCGCGTTACCTTCGACATCGAACAAACCGACTTCTGCCAACAAAGAGTGCGGGGAGCGTCGTTTGAGCTCAACGCGGATTTGCGCGGGTGCTTGCCCCGCATAGGCTCGGCTGAGCTGCATTCGACCGATTTGTACCGGCACGTAACCGTGATTGCTGTTCTGGCTTTCTCCTGCCAGCAACGGGATAAAAAGCTGGAAGGCGGTATCGAGAATGCCTGGGTGCAGCAGCTGGCCTTCTAAGGTTTGTTCAATGCGCTCACTGGGCTGGCATCGGCCGATGACGGTCTGCCCTTCAATCCACCCTTCGCTGATGGCCTGGAAGGCGGGGCCGTAATCCAAGCCAATATGGGACGCCGCCGCCAAGTGTTCGTCACGGCTGAAATCCGGATCTCTTGTTGGCAAGGCTTCGGCGGTGCGCGTTAACAGGCGCCCTGCACTGCCGGCGAACCAACGGGCTTTGACGTGTTGCTGCCAGTCAGTCTGCTGTTCCCGGGATTGGCCATGGGGCCGGGCGGTGATCTGGATGGCGCCGTCTGCCTCTTCGAGCCGGGTGCGCACCACTTTGGACTGGGCTTCTTCCAGCAAAAGCGGCGAGAGGATTTCCAGGTGCTCAATGTCGATGACGGAGGCCTCATCGCCCTGCTCTTGCAGCTGTTGTTCGGCAGCAGCCAGTGTGACTTCGGCAAAACCAGCGCCCGGGAAGACGACGGCATCGCCCACCACGTGGTCCGCCAGCCAGGGCACGCGGCCGGTATCCAGTTGTGCTTCCCAGCATCCCGGATGCTGGGCCAATGCATAGCCCAGCAAGGGGTGGCGGTAATAACGGTTCAGCAGGCCCAGGGATTCGGTGCTTTCTGGCTTCCAGTAGGACTGGCGTTGCCAGGGATAGGTGGGCAGTGCCATGACTCGGCCCTGCACGGGGAACCAGCGGGATTCGTCGACTGTCGCGCCGCTGAGCAGCAATTCGGCCAGTGCCCGTTCGAGCTCTTGCTGGCTGTCCTGTTGGCGCGCCAGCGTAGTAATGATCTGACCCTGGCATTCTTCAGCCCGCACGCAGTCGTTGATGTACGTGCGCAACACCGGGTGAGCGCCGAGCTCCAGGAAAGTGCGGTGGCCCTGGTTCACACACTGGCCAATGGCCGATTCAAACAGAACCGGGCGGCGAATGTTGAGCCACCAGTACTCGGCGTTCAGATCTGTGCCGTTGAGCGCTTTACCGGTCACCGTGGAAATAAACGGGAGGTTGGCTTCGGATGGCGTCAAGTCCGCCAGGGATTCTTTCAGCCCCGCTTCAATCGGGTCCATGCAGGGGCTGTGGAAGGCGCAATTAAGGTTCAGGCGCTTGAAGCGAATGCTGTCTGCCTGCAACCGGGCTTCCACCTGGCTGAGCTGTTCCGGTGCACCGGCAAGGGTGAGGCCTTTCGGGCTGTTGATGCCGGCCAGTTCGACCTGGTCGCACTGCAATTCGGTCAGCAAAGCTTGCAGGCTTTCAGCACTGGTGGCAACAGCCGTCATCTGGCCGGTACCAGCGGTTTTGCCCTGGTAATAGCTTCGCAGGCAAATTACCCGGGTAGCCTGCTCCAGCGTGAGTGCGCCGGAGGCCCAGGCAGCGGCCACTTCACCCACGCTGTGGCCGGTGACGGCAGCAGGCTGAAAGCCCTGTGCACGCAAATACCGGGTCATTGCCACTTGCAGTGCGAACAACGCCGGTTGTGCGAGTTCGGTCAGCGCGTAGCAGTCCTCAGACTGTTCTTCGCCCAGCAGTTGTTCCAGATCGCAATCGTCGGTGTACTGCTTTACCAGCTTGTTGATTTCGGCAACGGTGTTGCGCGCCAGCTCGGATTCCGCCAGCAACCGGCGCCCCATGCCAGCCCACTGGCAGCCGTTACCGGAATAGACCCAGACACTGCCTTGTGTTTGGGGCTGGTGGGTGCCAGTGAAAACACTGACCGGCTCGCCACCAGCAGCAAAGACTTCCAGAGCATCGGCGGTTTGTTCCGGGCTTTCCGCCCAGACCAGCATCGCCTGCTCGTGCTGTTCGCGGCGGTAACGAGCATTCCAGCATAGGTCGTAGAGATCCAGGCTTGGTGTCTGGCGGATCTGCTCAGCGGTGCGCTGAGCCATGGCGCCCAGTGCTTCGCCACTGCGCGCCGACAGTATCAGCGGCAAGGTGCGGTATTGAGCAGGCTGATTCGCCGGCTCGACGGTTTGTTCTTCTGCCTGCGGCGGTGTTTGCAGGATAACGTGGGCGTTCGCACCGCCGAAGCCGAAGGAGTTCACGCCGATGGTGAGAGAGCCGGTCTTCGGCAGCTCGAGCGTGTCGGCAACAACATCCAGGTTCCAGGTCTCGAACGGAATGTTGGGGTTTGGCTCATTCAAGTGGATGGTTGCCGGTACCTGTCGGTGCTCAATGGACAACAGCGCCTTGGCCAGGCCTGCCACACCGGAGGCGGTTTCCAGGTGCCCGAGGTTGCTCTTCACTGAACCGATTTTCAAAGGGTTGCTACGCCCCTGCCCCAGTGCCTGACTGATGGCTTGGGTTTCGATGGGGTCGCCCACCGGGGTGCCGGTGCCATGCGCCTCAATGTAATCGATTTGCTCTGGCTGTAGCCCCGCGCGCTCACAGGCCTGGCGCATCAAGGCCGTTTGCGCATCCACGCTCGGTACCGTCAGGCCTGATTTGTGGCCATCGGTATTCACGGCAGAGGCGGCCACCACAGCCAGAATACGATCGCCGTCGGCCAGGGCTTTGTCGTAATCCTTCAGCAGAAACACACCGCCGCCTTCGGAGCGGACGTAGCCATTGCCGTCGGCATCAAATACTTTGCAACGCCCATCCGGTGAAAGCATGGTCGCCTTAGAGAAGATCATGAAACCGTAGGGGTGCAGATGCAGGCTGATACCGCCGGTGAGCGCCTGATCGGTCTCGCCGCTGAGAATCGACTGGCAAGCCTGGTGGAACGCCACCATGGAGGATGAACACGCCGTGTCCATCGAGACGCTCGGTCCCTTGAGATCGAACAGATGAGAGATGCGATTGGAGGCGATGCTGGACGCAGTCCCGGTGCCAGTATTGGCGTCAATCGCCGCGAAGTCGTCAGCGAACCGGTAGGCGTAATCGACGCTGGCGATGCCCATGAAGACACCGGTGTTGCTGCCGCGCAGGGTGGATGGCGCGATGCAGGCTCGCTCCATGGCTTCCCAGCTCATTTCCAGCAGCAGGCGCTGCTGTGGGTCCATGTGACTGACTTCACGCGGTGACAGGCCGAAAAACGCCGCGTCAAAGCCGCTGACATCACCCAGGGAGCCGGCTTTGAACGTGCAGCTGGTGCCCGGATGCTTTTGGTTCGGGTGCTGCCAGGCTTCCTTGCTCCAGCGCTCGTCTGCCACTTCGGTGACCAGATCGCGCTTGTCGAGCAGGGCTTGCCAGAGTTCGTCTGAGTTGTCGCAGCCAGGGAGACGTACTGAGTAACCGACTACGGCAATGGGCTTTTGCATAAAGTATGTTCTGTCCTGAAATAAGAGCGGTTACGCCCGTTGGCAGGTGTTAACGGTGCTCAGCCAGTGTTTTGCCAGCTTATGTGCTGGCAAGGGTGGCTGCCCTTCGTTCTCACTTGCCTCAGTGTTCGGTTGTACGCCGGTTGACCATATCAACCAAGGCGTTGTGGCTACGGGTTCGCCAAAATTACGGTAAACGTCCGGCATGATCGGCACATGGTCGCCGTACCAGCACAGGGAGCCGTTGCGGCTACTCGCCTTCAGGGCGGAGGTAATCTGGCTGAGCATTCGGTCGGCGTTTTTCAGATGCCGCAGGTAAACCGTTAAGTCGTCCAGCGGGCCGCCTGGTAGTTGACGATAAACCTCATTCGCCAATCCCGGCTCCGGCTGCTCGAGGTGCAAGGGGCCGTGATTTTCCATGGTGATGGCGAAAATGAACAGAGGCTCGTCAGTGCTTTCGAGCAATTCGCTTATCTTGTCGCCAACGGCCTGATCACCGGTGTACTGGCCGCACTGATCGCTTTCACTAAACGCTTTGATGTCGATGAACTGATCGAAGCCCAGCGCGGGCATGACCCGATCACGGAAGTAAAAACTGGCCGGATACGGGTGTATGCAAACGGTTTTGTAACCCTGCGCTCGCAGATGAGAGGCCAGCGAGCTTACTGGCTGCTTCACCAAACGGCGGTAGGGGTTGTATTGGTATATCCCCAGCATTTCCTGCGACAAACCGGTGAGCACGGCGGCTTCTGTGCGCACGGTGTTGGCACCCCAAGCCGGCACGGTTAATTGCCCGGAGGCTGCAGCCTGAGCTTTGTGTTGGTCCCAGTGTTTTAGCACTGAGGACTCGATAAACGGGTAACACGGGCGCGGATCAAAAAACGATTCGCTTTGGACCATCACCAAATTTGGCTTGGGCTTCCCGGGTTTGAATTCCGGCCAGTTGCCAGCCGGTTCCGGCAGTTTTTTCGTGCGGGCCTTCCAGTATTCCATCAGATGGCTGTGGAAGAGCGCAAAAAGGCCTGTTTGCCGGATATCGTTTGTTGGGTCCAACGAGAGCGTTGGCCGGATACGCCAGGCAGCGAGACTGGCAAGCACACCTGCCAGAAACGCGCTAATGGGCAGCAGCCACCAACTGGCTTTCCGGTAGAGCGGCGTCTCGAGCCAAAAAAACAATCCAATTGTGACCGCACCCGCTGCCAGCAAGACTAAGGTTTTCGCGATACCGAAAAACGGGATGTAGAGCTGCGGGTGGCGCAGGGCATCGGTGAAATACTCGAAATCCTGCAGGATGAACGGTTCTTTCAGGGCGGTGAATTTGGCGTGATTCACCGCCATCAGAACGCCATGCCAAACCACCACAAATGCGACCGAAAAAAACGGTCGCTGGCTGATCAGGCATACAACTCCGAACAGGGTTAACCACCACCCCAGGCCACTCAACATGGCATAAAGACCGGGTAAGCGCGGGCGCTGACCGGTCGGGTTCACCAGAGTGCTTATCAGCAGTGATGCAAACAGACCTGCGGAGACGGTGATTAGCATGTGTGTTTAATCACCGTAACCAAATAAGCGCACCAGTTTGTGGGAAATCCCGGCTGGTAATATGGCCAGCCACCAACAGCCCCAATTCAGAGGAAACGGAAAACTGACTCTGGCGCGTTTCTTGGCCACGCTGTTAGCAATGAAGTGCGCCGCTTTTTCGGGCTGCCAGAGAAACGGCTTCGGCCCTGGCATGGCGTGGCACATGGCCGAGCTGACATAGCCGGGCATGACCACCGTGACGGCGACTCCTGAACCTTCCAGCCAGCCCTTGAATCCCTCACCGTAAGCTTTTACCGCTGCCTTGCTGGCACTGTAGGCCGGGGTTACCGGCAAGCCAAACCAGGCGGCCAGAGAGCTGATCAAAACCAGGTGCCCCCTGCCCTGCTCGCGCATGGCTTTTGCCATTCGATGCGCCAGATAACACGTAGAGCGGACGTTCAGCTCCAATAGCTGTTCGGTTTCCCTCCAGACTTCCCCTTCGGCCTTAGCGCCAGTGTCGATGTTCATGCCGGCGTTGGCGAACACCAGGTCCGGTACCGAAGAGGCAAGCAAGTCATCCAGCCATTGAGTTAGTGCGCTTCGGTCACACAAGTCCAGCTGTTCTTCGGTGACGCAGGCACCGGATGCCCAACACCGCTCAGCCACTTGTTTGAGCTGTTTCTTATTTCGCCCCTGCAGAATGAGATGCACGCTCGGCTTTGCGTAGTAATAAGCAAGCGCCGAGCCGATGGCACCTGTGGCACCTGTGATCAAAATTGTGTCCGGCTGATTGTCAATCATGGCGGACAAGCTTCCAGCAGATAGCCAAGCGGTGACTGTTCACTGCACAGCATTTTTGCCGCGTTTTGGACCGCCAGACTGATGCCATCGTAACAATAAAAACCACCATTTATCTGAGTGGCATAAATAACCACGTTGCGGAACGCCTGAAACAAACCTTGTTCCGGATGCATGGGCCGTTGCCAGAAATCGTTCAGTTCGCTTTGGTCGGTCAGGCCTGGCAAGTTGTAGATCGGGTCACTCAAACACAATGTGGGGCACTTGTTTTCCAGTGCGACGATGCCGACGGTGCTGTTAACAGTGACCGTGCCGGCTGCCGATTTGACCGCTTGCCCGAGGTCCCCGGTTTCGATGTATTCCACCCGACCTTCGAGATTGAACCGTTTTATCAGTTTTTTGATGAGCCGAGGATAGTTCACCAGCCCCATATCCAGCGGGTGATTTTTTATCAGAATGCGAGATTCCGGTAGCGCATGTTTCGCAAAGGATTCGAGAACGTACTCGATCACTTCCTGCATGTGATCAAAGCGGGAGTGATGATGAATCTGTGCGTCGGTATTGAGTTGCAGGGGCAACAGGAAAAACGGGTACTGATCTGATTCGTTGCACAAGCGGTTGATCAATTGCGCATCGCGCTTGCGCCATATTGGCAATCTGGCGAAACGTGCAATGTAACCCGCGTATTCAACCGGTGCAGTAATCGGTGCGTGATTTTTGTAGCGGGGATTGAGCAAAGGGTTGAGTGCACCCGCCACATGGTAAAGCACATCGTACCCGGCCCGTTTGCGGAACGCGGAATGAAACCTTTGTGGCTTTTCTGCTGGTTGTTCGTAAAGATATTCTGACGCTGCACGAAACCAATCCGGATCCCGGGGCAACAGTGAATGGCCGTTTACACCTTCACGTTCTAGCGTGACCCAGAACGGCCTGAAATACCCTTCTTCAAACACGTGTGTGCGCACGCCAAACCGTTCCGCTTTTTCAACCGCCGCTCGATGAATTGGTCTGCGGTCACCGAACAGAATCTGGTCTGTTATTTCGTAGCGTTGCCAGATGTTTTCAAGAAACGCGGGAAGCTGTTCGAGATGGGCGCGAAAATGCGTGCCGTTTTTGCGCGGAAACCAGAACGCGAAATCGCCCGCGCTGAAGTTGACTTTGTGCACGGCGTGACCGTGTGCACGCAACGCATCCGCAAGCCGCGCAAAAAACGGTGACGACACGCCCTGCAACAACAGAAACGATAAAGGCTTTGCTGCTGGCCTCACAGGCACGCTACCGCCCCACCGACCAGGACCCAGTGTTTTAAGGACATGACTTTGCGCATTTTTGCATCGGTTCGGGACAGGGAGTTGGAACAGGAGCAGCCCTGACTGATTCCCTGTCAGGTTTGGGGCGTTATTGCGAGCCTAGGGATTTTACGTATTCGAAGGCGACAAGCAAATCACTAACTGACTGTTTTTATTAAGAGCAGCACGTTTAATTTGTAATTTTTCGTTAATGCATGACTACCTCAACAATACTTGGTTGTTTTTTGACCTTTCGATAGTGAGACCAAAAGGGGAATTGGCGCATCCGAGACCAAATAAGATTGGGATAGTCCCTCGCCTAAATATACTCATCTGGTTTCGACTCTCAGAGGCGAATAAAAATCCGATTTAGTTCCTCCTAGTCACTCGGAGAAGTGAAACACGATTTTACGGGTATTGAGCACTGCACTAGGTGGCTTAGGGGTTGGTACAGGCCACCTCTCCCCAATGGTGCACCTGAAGGGGCCAACCCAAACCACTCGGATTGCTCGCGCTCTTGACGGAAAATATGCAAAGTCTCTGCAGAAAAACTGCAGGCTATTTACAGAAATTGTGCAGAAAATCTGCTCGGAAAAATACTTTGTCCCGGGCACGAAGGGCTCCACTTGCCGTACATCAACGCTGCCTGAGATATCGGCCAAAACGGACGAAATCTGTGCACTGATCTGGCAGACTCGGCACCAAAGCACCTTCGTTTTTTCACAAAACCTGCACTCTTTTACGTGCATAAAAATGCACCGCTGAAGGCGATGCGAGGCACCAAATCAGGGAAGAAAACATGGAATTCGGCTTACGAAAAGTTGTTCTGATTGACAGTTACGTGGCGGGTCAGGCGTCGGAATTGGACGTTTCCGGGCACACCAATATCAGCGGTGAAAACGGGCGAGGAAAGACAAGCTTTTTGAAGCTGATTCCGGCGTTTTATGGTGCCAGTCCGCGCGAACTTGCCAGAGCCTCCGGCAATGGAAACGTCAGTTTTAATGAATATTATCTGCCGCGCAAAGGCTCCTACCTTGTGTATGAATACGTGTCTTTCGGGCAGCCCAAAATGGTCGTTTTCTGCAACCGGGAGAACGAATCCCGTCACCGCCACGTGTTCATTGATTCGCCCTACCGCGAAGACTTGTTCATGGACATTGAGCACGGCGAAATCCTCCCCGCCGCCTCGCTTCTGAGCCGTGTAAATGCCGAAGGGCTCGATTATCTGAACGTGAATACGACGGCTGACTATCGCAAAGTTCTGCTGGATGGGACCGTGCGTAAGGCCTATCACTTCAGCATGTGTGAGCGGAACGCTCGAATGTCGAAGCTAACGCCCCTGTTTACCGGCATGTTCAAACGTGACGCACAATTTGCAGATTTGTCGCGGGTGATCCAGGAATATGCCATGGACAAGCTGGATGAGGAGTCACGGGAGAAGCTGCAAAACTTTTCGATTCACCGTGATCATTTGACCGACACGCTTTCCCTGCATATTCCGGCCCATCGTGACCGCCCATTCCGTTTGAACGTGACCGCCTGTTC
>ERZ1673960.55-NODE-55-length-37440-cov-28.715447_pt1 | contig 37440 bp, 35 predicted proteins | sample MGYA00580190_ERZ1673960 | MGnify/ENA primary metagenome ERZ1673960 (study PRJEB41334, sample SAMN05608106) | rock metagenome | biome: terrestrial subsurface; feature: shale formation; material: shale | place: USA: Pennsylvania ...
TTAAAAAACAACGACTTATTGGGGAGCATGAGTGCTGTCGGACATTGTGCCGATATATTTTTTTACATCGAGCGGTTTCATAATCCAAGAATGCGACGTAGAGTAGCGAATCAAGACAGGAAGTTTACAAACGTTTTAAACCGTCCGTAGAAACGGGGTAGAACCCTAATGAGTACTCTAAAAAAGCGTATGAGACGAGACTATCAAATGACAGATTACTGTATTACCAACAGGAGCTACTACAGTCCTTACCAAGCAACAAAGGGAAGTAAGTAGCTTTAGTTATGGGGTGGTGAAAATTATTAGAATTCATTTACTACGTATTTGTACAGCTTAAAGATAATGACCCTCGCGACGCCTCCTCAATATGCTCAGACCACCACTCCATCATTTCCCTGCGCTGCTTCATATAAGTAGCGCGGTTATATGCCGCACGAATTTTGTCTTTGTCCTTATGCGCCAGCGCAACTTCAATAACGTCTTTGTCAAAACCTTGCTCGTTAAGTGTGGTGCTAGCGAGAGCTCTAAGACCATGGGCAACTAGACGGCCTTCGAAGCCCATGCGCTTGAGCGCCATGTTAGCGGTTTCTTTATTGGCATGCTTAAGGGGGGCTCTATCAGAGGGGAATATGAACTCTCTGTGACCGCTCAGTGGTTTTATGAACTCTAATAATGCTAATGACTGCTTAGTCAATGGCACTTCGTGAGGTCGTTCCATTTTCATCTTCTCAGCAGGAATCGTCCATATAGCTTTATCGAAATCGACTTCCTCCCAGCGGGCTTGCACTGCTTCACCGGGGCGGACCATGGTGTGTAGTTGCCATTCAATCAAGCACCGAGTCACGTACTTGATGTTAGCAAAGTTTAAAGCCCGCATAAGCTCCGGTAATTCATCAGGAGCCAGTGTTGGCATATTCTTAACCCTTGATGAGGGAATCATCTGATTAATGCCTGTCAGTGGGTTATGGCGGACGATACCAACATTGACTGCAAACGACATGACGTTATTCATGCGACGAGCAACTTTACGCGCCATTTCAAAGCTATTTCGCTTGGTGAGGGCTTGAATCACTTCTATTGCTTTAGGGGCGGTTAACTGCTCGATAGGAATTGAGCCAACGCGCGGGAATACATCATTTTCAAGTGAGCGCCAGATTTTGTTAGCAGTGTCAGGTTTAACCTTTGTTCGGTGTACTTCTATCCAACGTTCAGCAACCGCTTTGAACGTATTGCTAGCGGCAGCCCGTTTTTTTTCAACTTGTTGGTCACGGTGAGCTATGGGATCAATATCCTTGGCTAGTAACTCCCGATTATAATGGCGCTTTTCTCTTGCTAATTTTAGTGATAACTCTGGGTAGTTACCTAATGTCAGGTTTTTGCGACGCTGAGTAAAAGGCTCTGAATAGTTAAAGATCCAAACTTTTTTACCCGAGGGTTTGATTCTCAAGAACAGCCCTTGCCCGTCAGACAGGTTATATTCTCTATCTTTTTTTTCTGCCGCATCGATTTTCTTAGGAGTAAGCGGCTGGGGGATCTTAGGCATTTTTGTAACACACCTTATGTACATTTCATTCCGTGTTACATAACAGTGTACAAAAAGTTGTGGATAGTGCGAAACTACAATGGACTGTAAAAGACTCCAACCCCGTCCAAGTACTTGATTAATAAAGGCTTAAAGTACAAGTATGGACGGCATTGGAAGGGATGGTGGTGCCCGGAGGCGGAATCGAACCACCGACACGAGGATTTTCAATCCTCTGCTCTACCGACTGAGCTATCCGGGCGACGAGGCGTATTAAACGTTTTTTTCGTCTTCGAGTCAACCGCTTTTCTTAGGTTTTTTACCGTTTGGTCAGTAAATCACCATTTTGCGGTTAATCTACACGCAAATAGGTGCTGCCCGCCAAACATTTCTCGTAAAAGTTAGTCCACCGTACGCCCTCACGTGGCTGCAGATGACCTTTACGTACTTGGCGATCAATGTGCTTTTTAACCGTTTTAGCCATATATTCGGTGTTGTATTGCATCGTTGTCAGCACTTTTTCGGCTGATGTACCCGGTACAACTTCCTCAATATAGAAATCGCCCGGCTCATCGTCGTGGCAATAAACGTGCACTTCGGTTAAACGACCAAACAAGTTATGCATGTCACCCATAACATCCTGATAAGCGCCGGTTAAGAATAAGCCTACATGGTAGTTCTCATTCTTCTTCAACTTATGCATCGGGATGTTTTCACGAATTTCTGTGCCTTCAATGTACTTACTCAGCTTGCCGTCACTGTCGCAGGTAATATCAGCAATAGAGCAACGCACTTCGGGTTTTTCGTCAAGGCGCGAGATAGGCACAATCGGCAGTACTTGACCAATCGCCCAGGTGTCCGCAGCTGACTGGAAAATCGAGAAGTTACACAGGTACTGACTCGCCAGCATGTCTTCAAGCTCATCCAGCTCTTGAATAAAAGCACTTTCTTCATCAAGGCCGGTGTGGATATCGGCGAGAATACGCCAATACATGGTATCTAGCTTAGCCATCTCTTTCAGCGAGAGGATACCGAGCTTAAATGCCTCGTATGCGCTTTGTTTGTAACCTGCCGCGTCGTTATAGCGCTCTTGAGGGTGATACTGTGCACCGTTAATAAACAGGTCACGCATGTTCTTGACCAGAATATGTTCGTCTTCGGTAGCACTTAAATCAAAGTCAGTGCCTGAAGGGTTTACTTCGCCGACAATGTTCGAGACAACACAGCTGTGGTGGGCAGTCATGGCGCGGCCGCTCTCACTCACGATGTTAGGGTGAGGGACGTTCTCGAGGTCACAGACCTGTTTAATGCCCCATACCACGTCAGCAACATATTCCTCGGTTGAGTAGTTACGCGATGAATCGGTGGTAGAACTGGTGCCGTCGTAATCGATACCTAAGCCGCCACCGATGTCTAAGTACTCAAGTTCAACGCCTTCTTGCACCAGTTTGGCGTACAAACGCGCCCCCTCAGATACCGCTTCTTTAATTTTGCGAATATCCGAGAGCTGACTACCGATATGAAAGTGCAATAACTTCGCACAATGCAGCATGTCTTCTTCGCGCAAACGCTCAATGGCATTGAGAATTTCGGCAATACTCAGACCAAACTTAGCTCGATCGCCGCTTGAGCCCGCCCATTTACCTGAGCTACGTACCATCATTTTTGAGCGTAAGCCAATCATTGGCTCAACACCGAGCTGCTTCGCAAGCGGGATCAGCATTTCGAGTTCACTGAATTTCTCGACCACGATGATCATTTTGCGCTTGAGTTGGCGTCCAAGCAGCGCCAAGGTCAAGTAGTCTTTATCTTTATAGCCATTTAATACCGTCAGCGCTTCAGGGTTGTCATTATATGCCATGACCGCCATGAGTTCTGGCTTTGAACCCGCTTCTAAACCGTAGTTATAGGGTTCGCCGGCATCCATGATCTCTTCGACCACTTCACGCATCTGGTTCACTTTAATGGGAAATACACCGCAGTACTGACCTTTGTATTCGGCTTCCTCAATACATTTGTTGAACGTCTCGTTAATGATCTCAACTTGTGAGCGCAAGATGTCATGAAAGCGGATAACTGCGGGCAGCTCGATACCTTCGGCAATAATTTCATCCACGACTTCGCGCATGTCGATGGTAATGTCGGGTAAACGGTGGTTAGGCGCGATTTTGATATTACCGTTCTCACCAATGGAGAAATATCCCGCACCCCAACGATTCACGCCGTAAAGTTCTTCAGCTTGGTCGATAGTCCAATCTGCCATCGGCTTATGCTCCTGCTTGCTCTAGTGTTAACAATACTTCGCGGACGATTTTTGCCGCGAATACATCTGAGTTGCCTGTTGGGTCGATTTTGGGAGATAACTCAACAATATCTGCGCCAATGAAATTTTTCTCACGCAGGATCTTCATCAAACTGACGAATGAATGAAAGTCCTCGCCGCCCGGCTCTGGTGTACCTGTACCGGGCATAAATGCGGGGTCGAAGTAGTCGAGATCCAGCGTAAGGTAGATAGGGCGGTCGCCGGCGATCTCCTGCACCGATGTCAAAAAGTCCTGCCGCGATTTACGGATAGTGCCCTGTTGATTCATCCAGGTATATTCATCACGAGTGCCTGAACGAATACCATACTGAATAAGCTGATGCTCTGGGCCGAAGTGATCGACCACGCGGCGAATTATCGACGCGTGTGAAAAATGATAACCCAAGAAACCATCACGCAAATCTGCGTGTGCATCAAGGTGTAACAACACCATATTGGGGTATTGTTTGAGATGCTTAACGATAGGCGCGTACGAAATCGAATGCTCACCCCCTAAGGTAATGAGCTTGGTTTGGGTCGCGGCTAAATCCAACGGTTCAAAAATCTGGTTAAAGTCATTATTGGCGTGATGCCATTGTGCCTCAACGTCGTCGTCAAAACCCAAACGTAAGTTGCCTAGGTCAAAAAACTCGTAATCTTCCAGATCGGCATCCAAGTAGGGAGAATACGATTCGATATCTTCGGATACCGAACGAAGGCCATCCGGACCCTCTTTGGTCCCTTTACGAAAACACGCGGTGCCATCAAAGCCGAAGCCAATGATGTGAATACTGCCAGGATGGATCGAAAATGAACGCTCGGCGCCAAAAAAGGGGCGCACAGGATCATTGGTCGCCACTGGAAGTGAAATTTCTGACATGGGCACAATACCTTACTTTACGCTTTGTCGACCGTGGCTTTATGACGATCTTTTTTGATCGGGTTAAAACACTTGGTCTGTATATCTATCAATTCTTGGCTCAGCACTTTGCGCTTGACCCAAGTGTCTTCGAGCGGTGTAGTAACCAGCTCGTTCTTCTCAATGCCGGCCATAACACCGGTAATGCCTTCTTGTACCAGTTGTACGGCATAAACACCTAAACGGGTTGCCAAGATACGATCCATGGCCGTTGGGCGTCCACCACGTTGTACGTGACCGAGCAAACAAGGACGACATGGAAAGTTGAGTCGATCCTCGAGTTGCTCGGCTAAGCGCACCGCGCCGCCAGGCCATTGGTTTTCGCATAGCACCATTACGTAACTGGAGTCACCACGCACTCGATTCACACCTTCGACGTGCTTAACCAATGCATCAATAGTGAGTGGTTTATCCTTTTGCAGCTCGGGCAAAATCATACGCTCTGCGCCGCTTGCCATGGCACTGCTAATCGCAATGTAGCCCGCGTTGCGACCCATGACTTCAACAATGAACACGCGGTCCATGGCTTCTGCGGTATCACGGATTTTATCGAGCGCGTCCATCGCGGTTTCTACCGCGGTATCGTAGCCAATCGTGTTATCGGTTCCGTAGAGGTCGTTATCGATGGTGCCGGGGATGCCAATAATAGGACCTTGCCAAAATTTAGCAAGATGATTTGCGCCTCTAAATGAACCGTCGCCACCAATGACAATAAATGCATCTACATTCTGCGCATCCAAGTTGCGTGCTGCCTCTATTCCGCCCTCATCGGTTTTAAAGCGTTCGCTACGCGCGCTTTTAATAATGGTGCCGGAATATTGCAATATATGTTCAACTTCATCGCGACCGAGTTTCATATAGTCATTGTTTAGCAAGCCTTCATATCCATGACGAAAACCCACAACGTCTATTCCATCATGCTCGGCAGCTAATACCACTGCACGTAGTGCTGCATTCATACCGGGGGCGTCGCCACCGCTGGTAATTACGGCTATGCGTTCAATTAATCGACTAGATGACACCTGTTCTACTCCTTGCTATGGTCATTGGTGTAAGCTTACCGTTAGTAGTGTCGCTGACCAAGAGGAAATTTGATGAGCGAGCGTGATTGTCTGTTTGATTACAACGAATTGTTAGCGTGGGCCGACGAATGTCTGCAAGCGGTTGGTGCGTCTGGCGAAGTAGCTCGCCATGTTGCCTACTATCTATTAGAGGGCGACTTGTTGGGCTATAGTACCCATGGTCTAATTCGGCTGCTGAATAATTGTCAGTGGTTGGAGCGTGGTGAGAGTCAGCCCAAAGGGCAACCTCAGGTACTGCAACAGCGTGCCGCTGTCGCCAATTGGGATGCGCAACGTTTACCGGGTCCTTATGTGATGCCAATGGCCATTAACGAAGCCATTCAAATGGCGAAACAAGCGGGCACTGGCACCATCACAGTTCGTCGTAGCCAACATATCGCGTCTTTGGCTGCCTATTTAAGCTTAGCAACAGAGCAGGGCATGATGGTCAGTTTAATGTGCTCGACCCCAGGCCAGCGCGCCGTCGCTCCGTTTGGCGCTAAACAAGCGGTGTATTCGCCTAATCCGTTCGCTGTCGGTGTGCCGAGCTCTGGCGACCCTATTTTATTGGACATCAGTTTATCCATGACGGCCGCGGGCAAGGTACGTCAGGCAAAAGCCAATCAGCAGAAATTGCCTTATAACGCATTGGTCACGGCTCAGGGCGAATGGACCGATGACCCTGAGACGTTTTTCTCAGAACCGGGTAGTGCGATTGGTCCATTGGGTGGTGAGCGATTGGGCTATAAAGGTTATGGCTTAACGCTATTTAGTGAACTGTGGACGATGGCGCTGGCGCAGTATGGTCGGAATCAAGGCAAAGATGAGGGCGATGCCAACTGTGTTTGGGTTCAAGTTATTGACCCTTCGGCGTTTGGCGAGCAAAAAGCATTTATTACTCAGGTGGACGAGTTAATTCGAGACACCTTGGCGGCAAAACCGATTGCTGCGGACAACCCCGTGCGCATTCCCGGTCACCAAGCGCTGGCGCGCAAGCGCCAACAGCTTGAGAAGGGTGTACGTTATGCGCCCGCTACACTCAAAGTATTGCGTAAGTGCGCTGAGTTTTGTCAGCAGCCGTTACCGACAGCACTGAATTAAGGTTGTAATCGCTGCACGCTCCAATTATCTGCGCTTTCTAAGCGGTAGATAAACCGGTCGTGTAAGCGATGCTCACCACCTTGCCAAAATTCAACTTCACTCGGCACGATGCGGTAACCGCCCCAGTGTTGTGGACGCGGTACTTGCTTGCCTTGATATTGCTCAAGCTGCTCTTGGTAGTAACGTACAAGCTCATCGCGACTGCCAATCGGCTGACTTTGATTAGAAATCAGTGCGGCTACTTGGCTTTCGAACGGGCGTGAATAAAAGTATTCGTCGTTTTCCTGTTCGCTTAAAGGCTCAGCATTCCCACGAAAGTGCACTTGGCGCTCAAGTGCAAGCCAGGCAAAGTGACAAGATACCTTGGGATTGAGTGCGATATCCTTACCTTTATGACTTTGCTTATTGGTAAAGAAGCGTAGCCCCGACTCGTCAAAGCCTTTGAGCAACACGATACGTTGACTCGGATGGCTGTTGCTATCCACCGTGGCGACGGTCATTGCCGTTGGATCGCTGTTGAGACCACACTCAACGGCATTGTTTAGCCAACTCTCAAACAGCTGAAACGGTGTGTTGGGCACATCAGACTCAGTTAAATGGCCAATGTTGTAATCTCGACGAATGGATTGAAGATCCATAATACCCTCGTGTTTAGATGATATCCGAATAACGTTGTCTTATCTTTTCCATCGCATCAATATGATCGATCATGATGCCAACCAGTTCGGGGTCAAAGAATTCGCCGGAGTGCAGCGTCAAATAATCGATTGCGGCGCCCGTATCCTGCGCATCGCGATATGAGCGTTGAGTGCGCAATGCGTCATACTGACTGGTGATGGATAGAATTCGCGCATTGATATCAATCGCTTTCGCTTTTTTGCGACTGGGGAAACCCAGTCCATCCCAACGCTCATGAATATCTTGCGCGATACGTGCTGCGATTTGTGCAATTTCGGTATCGGTCTGGCTTAGATAGTCATGACCTTTGATCACATTACTCATGATTTCTTCGTAATCGTGAATCGATAGGGCATCGGCACTTTGAGCCAATTCCATTTGCACGGAGACTTTACCGATATCGTACACTGACGCCGCTTGCTTCAGCTTTTCTGCGTCTTCGCTGGTAGCGCCGGTGGCAATCAATAGTTGCCCAGCCATTTCCGCTGAGCGCTTCACATGATGACTAATATTATCAACTGACCGTTTTTCGATAGCCTCGCCTACGGAGTATAGCAACTCACGTTGAGCTTCTCGCTCGGTCTCTCTCAAGTTAAGGTTATCGATTGCAATAGAGCTATTATTCACAAACAGCCCCAGTAAGTTTTGATCAAGGTCAGACAAATCTCGAACATCTTTGATGACGAGTAGATATTGCCGACCGCCCGTCGTTTTATAGAGCCCATAGTAATCGTTATTGTGAATTCTAAATACCACCGAGCGCTGAAGGTTTTGCAGCTCGGTCACTAACGACCAGTCGATATCTTGTGTGACCGCCTGACCAACGGCTTGGGCATAGTCGCCGGTGCCTCCGATAATTTCAAACTCTTGATTGTCACGGGTCTTAGCGGTAAGACCATGGGTGCGACAATACATGGCGTCATCAGAGTGAGTAATCAGTGCGACCAGTTGTTCTAAGATACCCTGACACAAGGCATGCATAGATTGCGCGCTGAAGACTTCAGCTGACGCATTGATAACCTTTTCTAGACCGCGCTTATTACGTTCAATGGCATTAAGATCACGGTATGCGCGCAGACAGGAATACATTAAAGTGACGAGCTTGCGATAGGTCAGCTCGGTTTTTTCTTTGTAATCGTCTATGTCGTAGCGAGCAATGACATCTTCTTCGGGCGCTTGCCCCGGTTGTCCAGTGCGCAATACGATACGAATCAGTCGATTCTGTAACTCTTGGCGGATCCAGCGTGCGACATCAAGTCCCGCATGGTCTGTTTCCATGACGACATCCAATAGCGTCATCGCGATGGCTGTATTATTGGATAAAAACTGTTTGGCTTCCTCGCCAGAATAAACTGAGTGAAACTTTAATGGACGCCCGTCGAGTTTAAAGTCGGCCAGCGCCATTTTGGTAATAGTGTGAATTTCCTCGTCATCGTCGACGATAAGGATTTCATAAGGAGGTGCCGTGTTGAGCACCTCCTCTTCAGGTTCGTCCTCGGAGAATAAAAAGTCATCATTCATTTGAATATACCTGCTCACCTGCGACAAAGGTTTGCTCGACGTCTACTCGCCAAATGTCTTTTGCATCAATCGCAAAAGGGTCTCGGTCGAGTACGATAAAATCAGCCCACTTGCCGGGTTCAATTGAGCCTAGCGTGCTTTCTTGCCAACCTGCATACGCCGCGTCAATCGTAAAGGCTCGCAATGCTTGCTCGAGCGACATTGACTCTTCGGCATGCCAGCCACCTGCAGGCATGTTCTGGCGATCTTGGCGGGTTACGGCTGCATGTAAGCCATAAAATGGGTTCGCAAGCTCAACGGGGAAGTCGGAGCCTGCGGCAATAATCGTACCTTGCTCGAGTAAGGTATGCCAGGCATACGCTCCCTTCATACGTGCTTTACCTAAGCGATCTTCAGCCATGTTTTTGTCGCTTGTTGCGTGCGTGGGCTGCATCGAGGCGATGATATTCAAATCCTTAAAGCGCTGTAGGTCGTCTACATTGACGATTTGTGCGTGCTCAATGCGGTTACGTAAATTACGGCCGCCAAGCGTCTGATAAAACTCAGCGAAAGCGTCGAGTGCAATGCGGTTGGCGCGGTCACCAATGGCATGTGTGTTTATTTGAAAGCCAAACGGAATGATTAATTGATATAACTTCCGTATATTTTCAACCGACGTTACGAGTAGACCATGGTTGTCGTGGTCGTCACTGTATGGCTTAAGTAATGCCGCGCCGCGACTTCCTAGTGCACCGTCAGCGTATATTTTGACGCTACGAATAAAGAGTTTGTCGTCATCGGTGCGGTAAGGGCCTTCAGCTAATAATTGAGGCAGCTGTGGTTCGGTCGCTGCAATCATTGGATAAACGCGCATTGGCATTTCCCCCTGATGTTGCATACCTTTATAGATTGATAGGTCAACCGCAGGTACGCCGGCATCATGCACGGAGGTTATGCCGAGCGATAGCAAATGGTTGAATGCCAGCTGAAAAGCTTGCTTTTTCTCACTCGCCGTTGGCTCTGGGATAAGCGGCTCAACTAAGTTGACGGCATTATCGATGAGTACGCCCGTTGGGTTACCTTGAGCGTCTTTGATGATTTGACCGCCATCCGGTGAGACTGTCTCACTGGTAATACCGGCGACTTCGAGTGCTTTTGAGTTGAGCCATGCCGCATGACCATCAACACGGGTCAAATATACGGGGCGATCAGCGACGAACTCATCAAGCTGTTCTGCGGTTGGAAAACGCTTACTGGGCCAGTTTTCTTGGTTCCAGCCACGTCCTTTTATCCATTGAAGGTCGCGATGCTGCTGCGCATAGTCGTTGACTGCATTAACGGCGTCGGATGCTGACTCGCTTGTACGGAGGTCGACTTGCAGTAAGCTTAGACCCAAGCCTAATACGTGACCGTGAGCATCAATCAAACCAGGGAATACTGTTTTACCTTGTAAGTCGATACGTGTGAAATCGGGAAATTGTTGCGCAAGCTCGGCATCGCCCATCGCGATAAACTTACCATTACGCACCGCGAAAGCACTGAACTGTTCAAGTTGTGCATCTTGTCCAGCAGGGCTTGTTAGCGTATATCCATTAACATTTGTATAAACTGTCTGTGCATTAATTGAGGTAGTAAACAGCGCACTAAGTACTAACGAACTGGTCAAAATTAAACGGCGAAATGGCTTCATAAAAAATCCCTATAAATGAGCAATAGAGTTACTATACAAGGTTTTCACGTTAATACACAAAGGACAAACATCTTAACGATGTTGATTTTATTAACAAAAATTTTCGTGATAGATATAAATTTCCTTAAGAACTTGCTCTGAGCTTGAATTCGGGTATGCTAAAAGTTAAATAGATAAGGATTTTCAACGAGAGAAACTAGATGAAGATATTAATTATTGATCCTTCGTTCTTCATGCGTTCAGGACTCATACAATTGTTGACGAACTATGCAACGCAGCCAGCAATTTATGAGGCTGATTCGTTCACGGTTGCAGAAAACTACCTAAAAGCGGATGAATTTAATATTATCTTTGTTGAGATGGAATTACCTGATGAGGAAATTCGTCCTGCTTTGCAGCGTTTGAAGCGTTTGGCACCTTCAGCGCATTTAGTGCTGTTTACTAAAGCTAAAGCGGTTGGCGATGTGCGCCAAGTTATGGCCGCGGGAGTACGGAGTTATTTACCTAAAGATGCCTCAGCGGAGCAAGCCAAAATGGCGATTCGGGGCCTGCTCAACGGTGACCGTTACTTACCGGATGACCCGAACCTTAATGAACCTCGTAATAAAAGCAGTGGCGCTGAAAGCTTCCTTTCGCCACGTCAGCTTGAAATCATGCAGTTATTGGCGCAAGGTTTATCTAACAAGGAGATTGCTAATATATTAGGCATTACTGAGGGTACTATCCGTGTTCACCTCTCAGCAATCTTCAAAGCGATCAAGGTGTCTAATCGCACTGAAGCCACCTTGTGGTATTTACTCAGACAGAAGAAACTTGTTGATTAATTGCCTATGTCTCTGAACGATTTAGCTAAACAGCTCGAGTCGTATCGTCACGCCCCTACTGAAAAATGGGATCCGCCATACTGTGGCGAGATTCCGATGCTTATTGATGAACATGGTCAGTGGTTATACCAAGGTTCGCCTATTACTCGCACTGCACTGGTGAAATTATTTGCATCAGTGTTGGTGTGTGAGTCGGGCGAATATTTTCTTGTAACGCCTGCTGAAAAAGTGAAAATCGCGGTTGCAGATGCGCCGTTTATGATCGTCGATTGGAAATTCCACGATTATGAAGGTGAGACAGTAATTCAAGTTGTAACCAATATTGATGAGCGATATATTTTGAACGAGCAACTGTTAAGTTTTGTTAAGGATGGAGTGCCGTACTTTGAACTCCCGACAGGTTTAACAGCAAAAGTTCATCGCAATGTATTTTATCAGTGGGTAGAAATTGCACAGCAACGCGAACTACCCGATGTAACAGAATTATTTCTTCATAGTGCCGGTCAAGACTTTGTAATCGGTCGGTTGGCAAACTAAAGGGTTAGCGCGTGGTAAACTCCTCTACGATGGATTCTCGAGTTATTTATGTACTCGAGTCGAATACGGAGCGTAAAAAGCAGTTACAGACAGTGCTCGACTTTATGGGCGAGCTCGTAGAGTGCCAAACCCAGTGGCTGGGGGATGAGCAATTAGACAATGCTTTATGCATCATCGCAGGCGACTGCGTTGATGATCTTGAAGCTTTGGCTTCTGACTATCCCAATGTTCCTTTTATTAGTGCAACTGAGCGTCATGCGAATGCGGTTCGACGTGCGAATGTCGTCGGTGAAATATCGCAAGCACTGACCTACGATGAACTGTCGCATTTGATTCGCTACTGTCAAGCATACCATCGCCACCTTCCAAGCCAGCGAGGCTACCACGGTAAGAATACCGATCCTTTAGAAAGGAAATTGGTCGGCCAAAGCCACGATATCCGAGAAATTCGTAAGCTCATTCAACAGGTCGCAGGAAGTGAGGCGAATGTTCTAGTATTAGGTGAGTCGGGTACGGGTAAAGAGGTTGTCGCTCGTGGGATTCACCAGCTTTCGCGTCGTGCTAAAGGACCTTTTGTTCCCGTGAACTGTGGAGCCATTCCCCCCGATTTACTCGAAAGTGAGTTGTTTGGTCACGAAAAAGGCGCCTTTACTGGAGCTATTGGTGTGCGTAAAGGGCGTTTCGAGCTGGCACAGGGCGGTACGTTATTCCTAGATGAAATCGGTGATATGCCGCTACCAATGCAGGTCAAATTGCTACGCGTATTACAGGAGCGCGTATTTGAACGCATTGGTAGCAGTAAGAGTATTTCGGCCGATGTACGGGTTGTTGCTGCTACTCATCGCCAGCTTGAGACTATGATTGCCGATGGGCGATTCCGTGAGGATCTTTACTATCGCTTGAATGTCTTCCCTATTGAAATGCCGGCATTGCGAGAACGTGCAGAAGATGTGCCGCTCTTACTTCGTGAGATTGCCGAGCGGTTTAAGGAAGAACGTGGTATTAGTGTGCGTTTGACCGAACGTGCACTACAGTCGCTGGAAGCGCACCCATGGCCTGGCAATGTGCGCGAATTAGCGAACTTAATTGAGCGACTGTCAATTACACACCCCAATCAATGGGTCGACGTAAACGATCTACCGCATAAATATCGGCATATCGACGCTGAGGATTTAACACCTGAGTATCCGGAAGAATTGTTGGAGCGAGATGCGCTTAATGCGATTTTCTCGGAGCAAGACGAAGAAGGAGATGATGAGTCAAGCGAGCTCCCCAGTTTGGACGTAACTGGGGCGGCAGAAATCCCTGAGTCGGGCTTAAACCTTAAGGATATGCTAGCTGAAATTGAAGTAGAAATGATAAAACAAGCGCTTGACCGTGCTGATGGGGTTGTCGCAAAGGCCGCAGACCTACTCAGTATGCGGCGCACTACGTTAGTCGAAAAAATGAAAAAATATGACATCACGAAAGTATGATGTTGATATTTTGACGCTTCTAACATGTTGAATTAAAAAGAAAATAATAGGCATGCCTTTTGCATTATTAGTGTAAGGAATTTTTCAGGATGCACTAATTTATGCAATCGAACTACGCTCTCATTGATGCGATGCCTAACGCGGTCATTTTAGTCAATGGTCAAGGTATCGTTGATTACTGTAATCCAAGCAGTATTCAGCTCATCGGGACCGATTTAAACGGTGAGCTATGGCGCGATTGTGTCGCGCGCACCTTTACTCCCAAAGCCGATGACTGGCACGAGGTTTCGTTGCATAATGGGCGGCGAGTCCGTGTCGATATTTCGAGTCTACCAGAGCAACCAGGGCAGCTTGTGGTGCTTACCGATCTTACTGAGACGCGTGACTTACAAGCCCAGCTCGCGCACTTACAACGCCTGTCTTCCATGGGGCGCATGGTCGCTTCCCTTGCACATCAAATACGTACGCCTTTGGCGACAGCGCTTCTTTATTCAGAGCATTTATCTTCAAATAACCTAACCGAGGATCAGCGTTGTCAGTTTAGTCGCAAGCTAAAAACACGCCTACATGACCTAGAGCACCACGTTAACGATATGCTGCTATTCGCTAAAAGCGGTCAACAAAGCACGCTAGCTGACGTTGATGCAGATGACTTGGTGAATCATATCAAGCAAAGTGTCGAAGCATACGCAGCGCAACGTAGGGTAGCCATTCGATGGCAAGATGATGATGAGGGTACGGCTCTGCGTATTAACCAAACTGCCGTAGCAGGAGCGATTCAAAATTTGATCACTAACGCGATTGACGCCAGTCAACAAGGGCAGTCAGTCGTTGTCGAAACCGAGTCGAGCGAAGGTTTTTGGAGTTGCTCTGTTCGTGATACTGGCGTTGGTATCGACGAGGCGATGAAACAACGTTTATTTACGCCATTTGCCACCAACAAAACCCACGGCACAGGATTGGGATTGGCAGTCGTTGACATGGTCACGAAAGCGCATAATGGCCGTATCGAGTGGCAGTCGGAAAAGGGTTGTGGAAGCGAATTCAGGATAGTGCTCCCCATCGTTCAACACGCGAATCTGGAGGTGCGTTATGGTTAGTCCAATTATTCTGATTGTTGAGGATGACGCCGCGTTACGAGAGGCTATTACAGACACGCTTGAATTGGCGCACTACCAATGTTTGCATGCCGATAACGGTGAATCAGCATTATTGCAGCTTAAGAAGCATCGCATTGACTTGGTCGTCAGCGACGTACAAATGCCAGGTATGAACGGTTTGCAATTACTCAGAAATATTAAACATTTGAAGATCGATGTACCCGTTGTGATGATGACTGCGTATGCAAAAGTTGACGATGCTGTTGTAGCGATGCGCGAGGGAGCTGTCGACTACCTCAGTAAACCGTTTTCGATAGACGAACTGACCCAACTTGTGCAACGTCATGCACCCATCGAGCCAGCAGCAGGACATGGTGTGGTAGCAAAGGATAGCGCGAGTTTGGCGCTATTAGAGTTAGCTAAAAAAGTGGCTCGAACGGAGGCTACGGTGTTGATCACCGGTCCGAGTGGAACGGGCAAAGAAGTATTGGCGCGTTATATCCACCAACAATCCAAACGAGATAAGGAACCCTTCGTTGCGGTTAATTGTGCAGCGATCCCCGAAACGATGCTGGAATCACTTTTGTTCGGCTATGAAAAAGGTGCATTTACCGGCGCGACTCAGTCTTCACCCGGTAAGTTTGAACTGGCACAAGGCGGCACATTGTTGCTTGACGAAGTGACCGAAATGGATATCGCCTTGCAAGCAAAATTGTTACGTGTGATTCAAGAGCGTCAGGTTGAACGGTTAGGCGCACGCCAAGCGATTCGCCTTGATGTTCGCATCATAGCGACCTCTAATCGGGATATTAAAGCCGCTGTGGCGGAAGGGATCTTCCGCGAAGATCTCATGTATCGACTCAACGTGTTCCCCTTAAGCTGGCTGCCTCTCGCGGAGCGAATTGGGGATATCGGACCGTTAGCTGAAGCGTTAATTGCGCGGCATCGTCAGCGTTTAGGTATTCGAGAAGCGGTGACTTTGTCGGACGAGGCGCTTCAACACCTAAAGCAATATGCATGGCCGGGGAATGTCAGAGAACTTGAAAATGTTGTTCAACGAGCCTTAGTTCTCCAACAAGGTGGCAAAATACGACCCAGTGATTTGATGCTAGACGATGCGTTGATGGACCATGTCCTGCCCGAGCAAGTTTCTCAGGATAGTCAGGTACTTGCTTCACAACCTGAGCATGAAAATCTCGACAATGAACCTGCCGAGGAACTGGGCGAATCATTGTTCATGCAAGAGTATCGAATTATCAAGCAAGCGTTGGCGCGCCATCATGGCAAGCGTAAACCGGTTGCTGAAGAACTAGGAATATCGCCCCGAACACTGCGCTATAAACTTGCAAAGATTAGAGATAACGGACTGAGTGTCTAATTAACCCACCTTATAAAGCAGAGTTGGCATTCTACTTGCATCGTCATAGGCAACACGTTAAGTCGTAAGTTTTTTGACGGAGAAAGAAATGAAAGTAGATGCCAACGCAGCCTATCAACAATGGCGCGAGCTCACAACGCAATCTGCCAACCTCGACAAGCCGCAGAACGATAATGCGCTGAAAGTCGAAAATTCAGCAAACGCTGATTTTTCAAACTTGTTAAAAATGGCCGTAGATAACGTCAACGAGCTACAACAGACTTCGGGTGATTTAAAAACGCGCATGGAACTGGGCGATCCCAATGTCACGCTCGAACAAACCATGATCGCGAGTCAAAAAGCGAGTATTGCTTTTGAAGCAACGGTGCAAGTGCGCAATAAGATGGTAGAAGCGTACAAAGAAATCATGTCAATGCCGGTATAACCGAATTAGTTGGAGAATGAGCTGTGGCTGAATCAACAGATTTGATGGTAACAGAAGGCGCGGGTAACAGCGCTGCTGACGCAAGCGGGCAGTCAGGAGAAAAACAAAGCATCGTCGATAAGTTGGCGAACTTTGATATGTTGCGCCAAGTCGTCGTAATTTTGGCGCTTGCTATCTGTGTGGCCATCGCTATTTTCATTATGCTTTGGGCACAAGAGTCGACTTTCCGTCCTCTTGCAAAAATGGAAACAGAACAGCTCGTTGGTACTTTAGATTATCTCGACGCAAACAATATTGAATATAAAGTCGACGGTAATGTGGTATCGGTTCCCGAGGAGAACTACGATGCGGTTAAACTTAAGTTGACGCGTGCCGGTGTGGATTACGGTCAATCGGAAAGCAACGGCTCCGATATTTTAATGAGTGAGCCTGGTTTTGGCGTGAGTCAACGACTCGAGCGTGAACGTTTGATCCACTCCCGGGAAATTCAGTTAGCACGAGCAATTGAAGAAATGCGCGCAGTGTCGGCCGCTCGTGTGCTGTTGGCCGTGCCTAAAGAAAACGTATTTGCACGTCGCGAGAAACAACCTAAAGCATCTGTGATGCTTAACGTGAAAGGTAATCAGTCACTGAGTGAGGAAGAAATCGCCTCTATTGTCGATATGGTTGCGTCGTCCGTCACGAGTTTAGAAACTTCACAAGTCACTGTCACCGATCAAAACGGTCGGCTTTTGAACTCAGGTTCGCAAAGCGCATTGGCCGCCACGAATAGCCGTGAGTATCAGTTAGAGCGTAAACGCGAAGAAGAATACCTGAATAAAATTGACAGCATTTTGATTCCGGTATTGGGATATGACAATTACACTGCGCAGGTCGATGTCACAATGGATTTCACGCAGTCGGAAAAAACACAACGGCTATACAACCCAGACATGCCAGCCATTCGTAGCGAAATGACGGTGGAGAACCGCAGCGCCGGTACAGCCGTCGGTGGTATTCCTGGTGCACTCAGTAATCAGCCCCCATTAGAATCAAATATTCCCGAACAGGCCACAGGTGCGGGTAGTCAGCGTGATGCGACCGGGAGTATGCATCGTGAAGCAACACGTAACTATGAATTGGACAATACCGTTAGCTATACGCGCAGTCAGAGCGGCACAATTGAGCGGTTGAGCGTGTCGGTTGCGGTGAATCAACCGATGACAACCAATGCGGATGGCGAGCAGGTGCCTCAACCCGCCTCACCCGAACAGTTAGCGAATATTCGTCGGTTATTACAAGGTGGTATTGGCTTTGACCTCAGTCGAGGTGATACGATTGAAGTTGTATCGGTTCCGTTCGCGCAGCTACCTGATTTGGGCGCGGGTGAAACAGCAATGTGGGATGAACCTTGGTTTTGGCGTGCCGCTCGTTTAGTGATGGGAGGCCTGGTCATTCTGGTACTCATTCTTGCTGTTGTCCGTCCAATGTTGAAGAAACTTATTAACCCAACTCAAGAATTGGAAGACGATGCTCACTCAATGCTCGAAGACGATGAGATGATGGGTGATGAAACTATCGACTTGCTATCGTCGCAATTTGATGAGAGCTCTGTTGGTTTTGGACCTGATGGGAGTTTACAACTTCCTGATTTACATAAAGATGAAGACTTGCTGAAAGCAGTACGGGCATTGGTTGCAAATGAGCCTGAACTCTCTTCACAAGTAGTAAAAGCGTGGTTAAACGAAGATGCCTAATACAGATATTCGCACCAAACGCAGTGAAACTGAATTTGACGTAACGCAACTTGAAGGCGTGGAAAAGGCTGCAATTTTATTGCTGAGCCTATCTGAGGAAGACGCCGCGCAAATTCTAAAACACCTAGAGCCGAAGCAGGTACAGAAAGTGGGCACGGCAATGGCGAGCCTTGAAGATTTTAATCAAGACAAAGTTAATGCCGTACACAACTTGTTCCTAGATGAGATCCAGAAATTTACAAACATTGGCTTCAAGAGTGAAGAGTTTGTGCGTAAGGCGCTGACCTCAGCACTGGGCGAGGACAAAGCAGGCAACCTGATAGAACAGATCGTTATGGGCGGTGGTGCCAAGGGCCTCGACTCGCTGAAATGGATGGACTCAAAACAAGTGGCGACGATCATTCGTAATGAACACCCGCAGATTCAAACTATCGTGCTGTCCTATCTTGATGCTGAGCAAAGTGCCGAGATTATGGCTCAGTTCCCAGAAAAAGTGCGATTAGACCTGATGATGCGCATCGCTAACTTAGAAGAAGTTCAGCCAGCGGCACTGCAAGAATTGAATGAAATCATGGAAAAACAATTTGCTGGTCAAGCGGGTGCGCAGGCGGCGAAGATGGGTGGTTTGAAAGCTGCTGCCAATATTATGAACTACCTCGATACCAATATCGAAGGTCAGTTAATGGATGCGATACGCGAGCAAGACGAAGAAATGAGTCAGCAAATTCAAGATCTGATGTTTGTCTTCGAAAACTTAGTCGATGTCGACGACCGCGGTATTCAAACGTTGCTGCGTGAAGTCGACGGCGATACCTTACAGAAAGCCCTTAAGGGGGCTGATGACTCGGTCAAAGAAAAAATCTTCAAAAATATGTCGAAGCGTGCAGGTGACCTCTTGCGAGATGATTTAGAGGCAATGGGGCCTGTACGAATTAGTGATGTCGAGGCTGCACAAAAAGACATTCTTGCAGTTGCCCGTCGCTTGGCCGACGCCGGAGAAATTATGCTTGGCGGCGGTGGTGGTGATGAGTTTTTATAAGACAGTAGCTAGGAACCTGCAATCATGAGCGAGCGTCCGACGATGAAAACTTGGGATTTGCCGGATATTACCACGGAAGATTTAAAAGCAGGTGAAAGCCGCAATGCTCTGAACAAACCCCGAAAGTGGCATTATGAGCCGCCGGAGCCTGAGCCCGAAGAAGAAAAGCCAGAACCCTTAACTGCGCAACAGCTCGAGGAGATTCGCGAGGCCGCACGGGAAGAAGGCTTTAAGGCAGGCTTTGAGCAAGGTCATCAGGAAGGGCTTGAAAAAGGACACGAGGAAGGTGTGGAGCAAGGTCGTGAGAAGGGCTTCCATGCAGGTTTTGAGCAAGGGCTGGCTGACGGCAAGGCGCAAATGAGTGAGGCAGAACAAGCTCTGATTGAAGTGATGAATGGCTTAGCCGCGCCCACACAGCAACTTACCGAAACCTTGCGAAAAGAGTTATTAGAGTTGGTTTTCACCCTGACCCGAACAGCCTGCTTAAACGAACCTCTGCATAATGAAAATATTGTTAACAAGGCATTTCAGCAGGCCCTTGAAGTGCTTCCCGTGACCGACCAACGGGTGATCATTCACCTCAATCCTGACGATATTGAGGTAATCCAAGCGAGCTTGGGTGAAGAAGAATTAAAAGAAAAAGGGTGGTTGCTCAGTAAGGATGAACTACTCGAGCGCGGCGGGTGCCGCGTGACGACAGAAAGCTCAAGCGTGGACTACTCACTTGCTAGCCGAGTCGACTTGATTTTTGAAAAATTGCAGGGCGGCTGATGACTGATAGCTTAACTGATTACTTTGCAAGCTTGAAAAAGCGGGTGAAACCTGCGCCAGTATTGGTATCTGGCTATCTAACACGAGTGGTCGGACTTATGTTTGAGGCTGTTGGCGTGCGGGCACCTATTGGTGCAACGTGTGCAGTCGAATCTGCACATGGCGATATCGAGGCCGAGGTGGTGGGCTTTGAAGGTCAGACTAGCTATTTGATGCCCATGGATGATGCGCACGGTGTGGTTCCGGGCGCCAAAGTAAAACCGCTAACGCGTACCGAACAGCTGCCGCTTGGGTTAGAGCTTTTAGGCCGTGTAATTGATGCACGAGGTCATCCATTAGACGCCAAGGGACCGATATTAACAGACAATCAAAATGCCTATCGTAGCCTGCCTATCAATCCACTTAATCGCCGACCCGTGAAAGTGCCGCTAGATGTCGGCGTCAACGCGATTAATGCATGTATTACTGTCGGTCAGGGGCAGCGCATGGGTTTATTCGCCGGTAGCGGTGTCGGTAAAAGTGTCTTACTAGGAATGATGACGAAAGGCACCAATGCAGACGTTATCGTTGTTGGACTCATTGGTGAACGGGGTCGAGAAGTCAAAGAGTTTATTGATGAAATATTGGGTGAAGAAGGATTGGAAAAGGCGGTGGTCGTGGCTGCCCCTGCGGATCAGTCACCGCTATTGCGTTTACGCGGGTGCGAAACTGCGTCAAAAGTAGCCGAGTATTTTCGTGATCAGGGTATGAATGTTTTACTGTTGATGGATTCTTTAACTCGTTACGCCATGGCGCAGCGTGAGATTGCATTGGCGGTCGGTGAACCTCCGGCCACAAAAGGTTATCCCCCTTCGGTATTCGCACGCCTGCCGGCTTTGGTTGAGCGCGCGGGTAATGGCGGTGGCGCACAAGGATCGATTACGGCATTTTATACCGTGCTCACTGAAGGTGATGATTTGCAGGATCCTATCGCTGACTCAGCGCGTGCTATTCTCGATGGGCATATCGTACTGAACCGTGAGCTAGCCGATTCTGGGCATTATCCCGCCATTGATATTGAGGCCTCGATCAGTCGTGTCATGCCCCAGGTTGTTTCCGATGAACACCTGCAACGAGCGACAAAAGTTCGACAGTGGTACTCATCGTTTCGTCGTAATCGCGACCTTATATCTATTGGGGCTTACAGTAAGGGCTCTGATGCTAAGATCGACGAAGCGATAGCGATGCAACCTCAGGTTGAGGGCTTTTTGACTCAGCGTATGAATGAAGTGATTAGTTACGATGAGAGTCTCATGAAACTCCAGCAGTTGACTCAACGCGCGTTCGCTTCGCGTTAGGGATTGTCTTTATGGCTGATATATCACAATTGACGATGTTGTTAGAACTTGAGCAGCAACGCACCGACAAATTGGCGCAGCATTTTGGTGAGGCTAAACAACGGCTAGTGAGTGAGCAACAGCGTCTCGATGGGTTAGTACAGTATCGGTTAGACTACTTGAATCAGTTGCAAGCGCGCGGAGCAGGTGGAATTCGTTCTATTCAATTTGGTCAATATCACGCGTTTGTCGGCAAGCTGGATGAAGGTATCGAGCAGATGCATAACGTGCTGCAACAGTTAAATCAGGTGGTCGAGCAGCGTAAGCAGCAATGGCTAGCACAACGGCAAAAAGCGGAGTCTATTGAGTTGCTGATAGAAAACAAGAAACGAGCAGCAGCAAGATTGCAGGCAAGAAAAGAACAAAAAAACCTCGATGATTTTTCCACCCAACGCTTTATACGGGGTAAAAAGCAAAAACTGGTATAAATATTGCTAGTTTTAATTAATCGAATCAGATTAGCCGTAGCGTCAAATATATGCGGCAGTGCCTAACAGGTGACACATTATGCCCCAGATTATTCAATTAACCACGAACGTGTCCAGTTCGTCAGTAAAAGGCGATAGCTCGAAAGATTTTACTGATGTGGATATGATGGACGTCAGCGGTCGCGACTTTGCCAAGTTAATGCCTTCTGCTTCTGAGGAGCCGCGTGCTCGGCAATTATTTGCCCGTGGTGAAGTGGACATTAATAGTCCACACCGCGCATTCGAAAAGCCCGAATATAGTAATGAGCTTCCTCAGTCATCACTTAGTCAGCGTCTGTCAGCGTCGAAAGAACATGCTTCAGAGGCTCGGGACTGGGTAGAAACCATTGATCGAATGCGCGATTTACTTATCAATAGCGAAGAAAGTCATGCTGACACGGAAACTTCGATTGAGATCAGTAAGCAAGATCAGGCGACGTTAGATGAGATGGAGCAGTGGTTAGCGAAACTCGATGCGGACGTCACGCAACTTCAATCGGACGAACAATTGAGTGCTGACCAGCAAGGCGTGCTGAGTCAACTGACGCAAAAAATAGCAGAGATGCGGCAAGTTGTTGCCGACGCACAACAAGCTGGCTTTATGCCCAAGGAAACGCTTGATAAAGCGACAGATGGTTTGATGGCTGAGTTGGCCCAATTTGAGACTCAGGTGATTCAACCTCATCAAAAGAAACAATGGACAGATATCGAGGCGATGCTTGACGAGGACTCTGAGGAGCCGCTCGCCATGTTGAGTGAGATAGAGATGCCGAAACTGAATCCAGAGCAAAAGGATTGGCTAACCAAGGAACTCGACGCATTTCATAAGCAACAGCCAAACGCATCGCTTACCGAAGCGATGAATCATATAAAAGGGGCTCTTGAGACGTCTAAGCAATTTGATGCGGGACAAAAGAGCACACTATCAAATTGGATTGATCACTATCAGTCAGCGTTGCAGAAGTCAGATAAACAGGTTCAACTTGCCTCAACGATTCCGGCTTCATTGCACACAAAATCAACTCAGTCTGAACGCGTTGATTCGGTAAATGCAACCGAGAAGAGCGGCGGCTCTTCTTCATCTGATAACGGCAAAAGCACCTCTGAATCTGTTAAAGATGAAGATACAAAGCCTGCAGCTGATAAAAGCATGATGGCGAAGTTTGTAAAAGAACAGCTTAATAATGGGAGCACGAGCTCTCAGGGAATGGCAACTGAGGCTGAACTGAGCGCTGTGTCGGGGTCAGGCATGGATACAAGTCTAACTCAACACACGCAATCCTCAGCTGCGCATATGAGTGCAATTACGCAGACCCAACAAGCGATGACCAAAGTTGACGGTATGTCAGTGGCGCAAGCGCAAACGGCTGCTGACAAGCCGTTAGATCTGCAACAACAAGAGACTGCGCAAAAGCTACAAGAGCGTATTCAGCTGATGGTCTCGAAGAATATTAATCGCGCCGACATCCGTCTCGATCCACCTGAATTAGGTTCAATGCACGTGCGGATTCATACGCAAGGCGACCAGACGACCGTACAGTTTCAAGTGCAATCCGCTCAGGCTCGTGATGCGATAGAGCAGTCCATGCCGCGCTTGCGAGAGATGTTGGAGCAGCAAGGCCTAAACTTGGCGCAAAGCACGGTCAGTGAGCAGCAAAGTGGACAAGGCAATGAATCAAGTTCGGGGCGGGGTACAGGTTTTGCAAATAATGGTGATTCTGAAGAGCCTGTCCTTCAGTTAGATGGTGCGGTAGACGACTTTCTCGAGCAGGGGCGACTCGATTTCTATGTGTAAGGGATGAAACCTATCCCTGTTTCGATATATAGTGCTCTGTATTAGCTTATACCTTTGTTTAGGAACAACCCATGGCGGAAAACGATAACCAAGAAGAAAGCTCAGAAAAAGCGCCCGGCGGTAAGAAAAAGTGGCTGATCATTGGTGCTGCTGCGATTCTGTTAGTTGTGATCATCATTGTTGCAGTGTGGTTTTTGATGGGGACTAAACAAGCCTCGAGCGCTTCAGATATGGGGGCAGGAGGCGGTTCAAGCGAAGAGATGACGTCTGAACCTGCGCAAGTGGGTAATGCGCTCTATGTCGGGATGCCTCGACCCTTTGTATTTATTGTACCGGGTGACTCGAGAGATCGAACGGTGCAAATTAATGTGCAATTGATGGTTCGAGGGGAGCGTAGCGAAGAGCTGACTAAGCAACATATCCCACTGATTGAGGGTACCTTGCACGAAGTATTTAGTTCATCTACTGCCGACGAACTGAGAACAGCAGAAGGCAAGCAACGTATTAGAGAGCTTGCGTTAAAACAGGTGCGTTCCGCACTCGAGAGTGTCACGGGAGAAGGCTTGGTGGAGAAAGTGCTTTTTACCGGCCTTGTCATGCAATAAAAGAGCGAGCAGTGTTTTGAGCGATTTATTATCACAAGACGAGATTGATGCGCTCCTACACGGAGTCGATGACGTCGAAGAGGAAGATGTCGAATCCTCGGATGCAGCATCAGAAGCGTTGGATTATGACTTTTCGTCGCAAGATCGGATTGTCCGCGGTCGCATGCCTACGCTTGAGATCGTTAATGAGCGATTTGCGAGGCATATGCGTGTAAGCCTGTTTAACATGATGCGCCGCACCGCTGAGGTGTCCATCAACGGCGTGCAAATGCTTAAGTTTGGTGAGTATGTGCATACACTATTCGTTCCAACCAGTTTAAATATGGTGCGTTTTCGCCCACTGAAAGGAACCGCCTTAATTACCATGGAAGCACGTTTGGTGTTTATCTTGGTAGATAACTTTTTTGGCGGCGATGGACGCTATCATGCGAAGATTGAGGGGCGCGAATTTACCCCTACTGAGCGACGTATTATCCAAATGCTGTTAAAGCTGATTTTTGAAGATTATAAAGAAGCTTGGGCGCCTGTGATGGACGTAGGCTTTGAGTATTTGGATTCAGAAGTTAACCCGGCAATGGCCAATATCGTTTCGCCGACTGAAGTTATCGTTATTAGTTCGTTTCATATCGAACTTGATGGGGGCGGGGGCGACTTTCATATCGCTTTACCTTACTCAATGCTTGAGCCGATTCGTGAACTGTTGGATGCGGGTGTACAATCGGATAAAGAAGATACCGATATGCGCTGGAGTAAAGCGCTGCGTGACGAAATCATGGACGTGCCTGTGGAAATGGTTGCCAAGCTCGCTGATGTCGACGTCACATTGCGCGAGGTTATGGACTTTGAGGAAGGCGATATTATTCCACTTGAAGTGCCTGATAATCTAACGGTATTTATCGAAGATTTGCCTACCTTTCATGCGAAAATGGGTCGTTCACGAGACAATATTGCGTTGAAAATTTCAGATAAGATTCGACGTCCCGAGACTGTTAAGTCAGATATCCATATGCTGACTCGAGGTGGACGCCGAATTGGCGGTGATGCAGAGTTGCGTCAACTGGAAGAAGATATTGATTTATAGCATTCAGCATTTGAATGATTGAGGAAGACAAATGAGCAATAAAGACAATGAAATGGACGACTGGGAAGCGGCAATGGCTGAGCAGGCGGCTTCTGAAGAGGGCGAATCAGAGGATAATGCCGATAAGCAAAGTGAGGGCGTGCGAACAGCAGAGCTAGAGGAATTGAATGCTGAGAGCCTTGATGATGGCGATAAGCGAAAATTAGACGCGATCCTCGATATTCCGGTTACCATCTCAATGGAGGTAGGGCGTAGCCAAATCAGTATTCGTAACTTGCTACAGCTTAACCAAGGTTCGGTGGTGGAACTCGAACGTGTTGCTGGGGAGCCTCTCGATGTGTTGGTCAATGGCACTCTGATAGCACACGGCGAGGTTGTTGTGGTTAATGATAAATTTGGGATTCGACTCACTGATGTTATCAGTCAAATCGAGCGTATTCGTAAGTTGCGCTAGTATTTGGGCAAGCCCTGCGCTTGCTCAGGTCGAAAAAGCAACATCGCCTATTGGCGGAAAAGATATTGCTTCTATGCTGGTCGCATTAATTGCAGTGATTGTTGTCATTATTGCATTAGCGACGGTATTAAAACGATTCAACGTTAAATTTCAAGGCTCAAAGGGCATGAAGCTGATGGGGACGCTTTCATTAGGGCCTAAAGAACGTATCAGCGTGGTGCAAATTGGTGACAAGAAATTCTTGCTAGGTGTCACGCCTGAACGCGTCGAATGTTTGAAAGAATTGCCCGATGACTTTGTGTTAGGAGAAGAAAAACAATGAAAATAAAGCTTCTCTTAGGTTGTTTTGTGCTACTCGCACTATTGCTTCCTGATGTGGCAAACGCGATGCAAGATATTTCAGCCGTTACGGTAAAAACTAATCCAGATGGTAGCGAGGAGTATTCTGTCACGTTACAAATTCTGGCAATAATGACGGCGCTGACGTTCATCCCTGCGATGGTTATTATGATGACGTCGTTCACACGTATTATTGTTGTTTTGGCCATCTTACGACAAGCTATCGGCTTACAGCAGTCCCCTTCTAATCAGGTGCTTATCGGTATCACGCTCTTTTTGACATTTTTTATTATGAGTCCAGTACTTACAGAAATTAATGACAAGGCGTTGCAACCCTACTTAAATGAAGAAGTGACCTCAATGGAAGCGGTAGATCGCGCCAAAGCGCCGCTAAAAGCCTTTATGCTTGCGCAAACGCGTGTGACGGATATCCAAACGTTTGCCGATATCGCGGGTGAGACGAATATTCAAAGTCCAGAAGATACTCCGATGTCGATATTGATTCCGTCATTTATTACATCGGAGCTCAAAACCGCCTTCCAGATTGGTTTTATGTTATTCATCCCGTTTTTGATTATTGACTTAGTTGTTGCAAGTGTATTGATGGCGATGGGTATGATGATGTTATCACCGATGATTGTATCGCTCCCGTTTAAGTTAATGTTGTTTGTTTTGGTCGATGGTTGGAACTTAACCATGAGCACGTTAGCTGGCAGCTTTGGTGTTTAGGAGGCGAGATGTCCCCCGAAGTCTTTCTCGATGTGTTTCAAGAGGCGCTCAAAGTCATTGTTATTATAGTGGCTTTTATCATCGTGCCGAGCTTGCTGGTCGGTCTGATGGTTGCGGTTTTCCAAGCTGCAACCTCAATTAATGAGCAAACCCTTAGCTTTTTGCCGCGTTTATTAGTCACACTGGCTGTTATCGGACTCGGTGGGCATTTTATTGTTGGCCTGCTAATGGACTTCACTATAGAAATGTATAACCGCATACCGCAAGTGGTCGGCTAGCATGGATCTCGTTACGCAGGTGTTGATGGAGTGGCTACAGCAACATTTGTGGCCGCTGACACGTGTATCCTCAATGCTAATGAGTATGGCGTTGTTTTCCGGTACCTTAGTTAATTCAAGAATTAAGGTCTTACTTTCCTTAGCAATTACATTTGCAATATCACCCGCATTACCAGATGTGAATCCGGGCGTCGAGATGTTTACAGTGGGCGGTATGCTGGTGACAGCGCAACAGATTGTCATTGGGGTTGCGTTGGGCTTGCTCTCATTGCTTTTCTTACAGACGTTTGTATTGGGTGGGCAAATCATTGCAATGCAAATTGGTTTGGGCTTTGCTTCAATGGTCGATCCGACTAATGGCCAACAAGTTCCAGTGATAGCGCAGTTCTTTTTGATGTTGGCGAGTTTGATATTTCTCGCGCTTGACGGTCATCTATTAATGATTCAAATGGTCGTTGCGAGTTTCGATTCTGTACCCGTGGCGATGACTGGTTTGAATGCCGATGCATTTCGAATGATTGCCGACTGGGGAAGTTCAATGTTTTCGGCAGCACTTACAGCAATGTTATCGGGTATTATTGCCTTGCTACTAATTAATTTGTCGTTTGGTGTAATGACTCGTGCAGCGCCGCAGCTAAACATTTTTGCGATTGGTTTCCCGATTACCATGGTGAGTGGATTGATCGTTTTGTGGCTGACTTTAGGGGGCTTTATCTTCCACTTTGAAAATCAATGGCAAGAAGCGGTGAGTGTCATGTGTACGGTTATTGGTAGTCGATGCTGAGGTGATGAATGGCTGAAACTGATCAAGAACGCACAGAGGAACCCACCGAGAAACGCAAACGAGAGGCCCGAGAGAAAGGTCAAATAGCGCGTTCAAAGGAGATGGGAACTGCCTTTGTGTTAGTCAGTGCTGCCGTCGCGTTCTTTTGGTTTGGCGAGTCGCTCTACGCTGGCGTGAGAGGGCTATTCCGTGACTTGTTTACGCTTGAAAGACGACAAGCTTTTGATACTTCGCAAATCTATAAGGCGCTCGCTGTAGGGTTTGAGCACATCATTTGGCCGGTTATCATTATATTTGCCTTTATTACCCTTTTTACATTTCTGGGTAATAGTTGGCTAGGTGGTATCAATTTTTCTTGGAAAGCAATGGCACCTAAATTCTCGCGTATGAACCCCATGAACGGTTTCAAGCGAATGTTTGGTACCCAAGCCTTGGTCGAGTTAGTAAAAGGAATCGCTAAGTTCGGGGTGGTGGCGATCAGTGCCTTTTTACTGCTGAGCTGGCAGTTCGATAACATTTTACAGATCTCAATGGGTCAGATGCCGAGCATGATTGAAAATGCGCTCGATATCTTGATGTGGATGTTTCTACTGATTTGTTGCTCGATGTTTTTAATTGTTGTCATCGATGCGCCTTTTCAACTTTGGAAGCACAATAAAGATTTACGTATGACCAAGCAGGAGATCAAAGACGAGCATAAAGACTCAGAAGGTAGTCCTGAGGTAAAAGGTCGTATTCGCCGCTTACAGATGGAAATGGCGAACCGTAGGATGATGCAAGAGGTTCCTAAAGCAGATGTTGTAGTTACCAACCCGACACATTTTGCGGTGGCTATAAAATACGAAGAGAGTGGAAATCAGGCTCCTATCCTCTTAGCCAAAGGGACCGACGAAACAGCGGCTAAGATTCGTGAAATTGCTCTAGAGTACGACGTGCCGTTGGTGGCCTCGCCTGCGCTAGCTCGGTCAATTTATCATACCACTGAGTTAGAAACTGAGATTCCTCGCGGATTGTTTGTTGCCGTAGCTCAGGTGCTTGCTTATGTTTATCAACTTAAAATGTTCAAACAAGGTAAAGCTAAGCGACCTAAAAAGCCGAATACTGACGAGCCAATACCTGAAGATTTACGCCATTAGGACGGCGTTAATTTGCCAAAATTTCGTCGCTACTATACTATTCGCCCCCTGTATTTTTAGTCCTGTAACGCTGGATCAAACACTATGTCTGAGCTGTCATTGTGCATGGCACAATTAGATTTTACTGTCGGTGCGCTTCATAACAACACAAGCCTGATACTTAAAACGGTCGCTGAGCAGAGCCGCGATCATGATATTATTGTCTTTCCAGAGTTAGCTATTACAGGTTATCCACCTGAAGACCTATTGTTACGAACTGATCATCAGGAGGCTGTTGATAATGCGGTCGAGCAGATCAGTGCGGCTGCTTCGGATTGTGTTGTAATTGTTGGACATCCCAGCAAAGTCGGCGAGCAGCTGTTTAACGTTATATCAGTGCTTCATCGGGGTGAATGTTTACTGCGCTATAAAAAACAACGTTTACCAAATACTGGTGTGTTTGATGAACAGCGTTATTTTGTTCCTGGTGATGAGGGACAAGTGTTTGAATGGCAGGGATATCGCATCGGGCTGATGATTTGTGAAGATTTATGGCATCCTGAGCCTTTGGCTCGCCTGGCGGATGATCAACTTGATCTCGTATTGTCTGTTAATGCTTCTCCCTACGAAATCGATAAACACGATCAACGACTATCCGTTTTGAAGCAACGAGTGGCTGAGCACGGGTTCCCCATTGCTTATTTGAATAACTGTGGTGGTCAAGATGAACTGATTTTTGATGGTCATTCGCTGGTATTGGATAAGCAGGGCGAGTTAGTCGCAGAACTTCCTCACTGCCAGACAACGCTCGCAACACTTAAGTTAACCACTGAGTCACTGACGTGTGAGGCTTTTCCTCCGTATGCCGGCGAAGATAGTGATTTGCGCTTGGCTCATGTATATGATGCGCTGGTACTCTCGGTGCGAGACTATGTCAATAAGAATGGCTTTAAGAATGTATTACTCGGGCTATCGGGAGGTATCGATTCGGCACTCACCTTAGCGATTGCATCAGATGCACTGGGCTCTGAGCGTGTTCAAGCCGTCATGATGCCGTTCAAGTATACGTCAAATATGAGTCTAGAGGATGCTGAACAACAGGCGGAAACGCTTAACGTGAAGTATGATGTTGTTCCGATTGAACCGATGTTTGATGCGTTTATGAAGCAACTCGATCCGTTCTTTGCTGGGACATCGACAGATACGACCGAAGAGAATTTACAGTCACGTTGTCGTGGTGTTTTGCTCATGGCGTTGTCGAATAAATCCGGCGCGCTAGTGCTTACTACGGGCAATAAGAGTGAAGTTGCAGTAGGCTATGCAACGCTGTACGGTGATATGTGTGGTGGGTTTGCACCTATTAAAGATGTGCCAAAAACGTTAGTTTACCAACTTGCAGCTTACAGAAACACGCGATCTGCCTGTATACCAGAGCGAGTTATCGAGCGCCCACCTTCTGCGGAGCTGGCGCCGGATCAAGTCGATAGTGATTCGTTGCCCGATTATGGTGACCTAGATCGTATTCTTTCGCTCTACGTAGAGCAGGACTGGTCTGTGGTGGACATTATTGCAGCGGGCTTTAACGAAGCGGATGTCCGCAGAGCATTAAAGTTGGTTGATATAAATGAATATAAACGCCGGCAGGCGGCTGTTGGACCTAAAATTACGGCACGAAACTTTGGTCGTGATCGACGTTATCCGATAACTAGTCATTACCGTTTTGAATTAGAACGCCAAAATTAGATTGGAGTGGCCATGAAGAAGGTCGAAGCAATAATAAAACCATTTAAATTGGACGATGTGCGAGAAGCTTTATCAGAAGTCGGCATCGCAGGAATGACAGTATCCGAAGTCAAAGGTTTCGGACGCCAGAAAGGGCACACGGAGCTTTATCGGGGTGCTGAATATATGGTGGACTTCTTGCCTAAAGTGAAGCTTGAGGTAGTGGTTGCTGATACAGACGTTGAACGCTGTATTGAAGCCATCATGGAAACCGCACAGACGGGCAAAATAGGTGATGGTAAAATCTTTGTGTCGGATATTGAACGAGTCATTCGAATCCGAACCGGAGAGGAAAATGAGCAGGCGGTTTAGCCTGCTCACTTTTGATTAGTTGTTGACTAACTCATTATTAGGGAAGTTACTTCTGAGTACCTTAAGCGTGTCTTGCTTAAGTTCTTCTAATTCGAGTTGGTCGTAACACTCAACCATCATCGCCAAGGCACTCTCCACCTCTGGCGTATTCTCGAAGTTTTCTACCACATAACGACCACGGTTAGCTGCTGCGAGATAGGCTTGACGCTTCATATAGTACTGGGCCACTGCCAGTTCTTTTTTAGCCAGACGACTTTTTATCGCGATCATACGCTTTTTAGCATCTGCTGCATATTTGCTTTCAGGATACTTGCGTAGCAGTTCGGCAAAGTCTTTAAAAGCTTCTTTTGCCATGGTGGAGTCACGGTCAGAACGATCTACGCCCGCCAGTTCATGAATGGCATTATATTCGGCTCGTTGATTCGTCAGACCGCGCATGTATAACGCGTAATCAACGTCCTTATGATTCGGGTTTAAGCTTATAAAACGGTCAATGGCAGCAAGCGCCTTTTCAGTATTATCAAGCTTATAATTTAGATAAATCAGGTCCAATTGGACTTGATGAGCGAAGGGACCAAAGGGGTAACGCGAATTAATATTCGAAAGTTCTTCCTCTGCCTGGGTAAAGTTCCCTAAGGACATTTGATCTTGCGCTGATTCATACATGAGCTCAACTTGTGTGTACTTGAGCTCGCTTTGCTGGTCATCTGTTGACGAGCACCCTGCCAGACTTAATCCGACTGCGGCAGTTAAAATTAGGATACGACGTTTCATAACACCTCAGGTTTTTTAGAGTCAGTCACTTAGATAAGCGGTGTTTTGCCTGTGCAAAGTTCAGTGTAACAAGTTACACTATCATAATTAATAGATAATCCGCATTCTAACCCAGCACAATACTCTTTGACAGTCGAAAAAAATTTATGAATGAAACTATTCAACTAGAGGCCATCGTGCCTGAATCCCTCGCGGGGAAGCGTTTAGACCAGATATTGGCTGAGTTGTTCCCAGACTATTCTCGTTCGCGCATGAAAAAGTGGATCACAGAGGGTAAAGTCTCTGTCGATGCTCAGGTTATTGAAAAGCCGCGCGAAAAACTAGAGTTCGGCGCGTTGGTTGCTATCGATGCTGAACTTGAGCGCGAGGAGCGTTACCAAGCACAGCCGATTGAGCTTGATATTGTTTATGAGGATGAAGACATCTTAATTATCAATAAGCCAGCCGGTTTGGTGGTTCATCCAGGAGCCGGAGCCCCTGACGGCACTCTGTTAAACGGCCTATTGCATTACGACCCTGATATCGATCATGTTCCGCGGGCAGGCATTATTCATCGCTTGGATAAGGACACCACAGGTTTAATGGTGGTGGCGCGTAATATTCCAGCTCAGACTCAGTTGGTTGATATGATGCAAAAGCGTGAAATTACCCGTGAATATGAAGCTGTGTGTAACGGGGTAATGACCGCGGGTGGGATGGTTGATGAACCTATCGGTCGACATCCCACCAAACGGACGCATATGGCGGTTGTTAGTTCAGGTAAGCCTGCAGTCACTCACTATCGAGTTGTGGAGCGGTTTCGAGCGCATACGTTACTCCGCCTGAGACTAGAAAGTGGTCGTACACACCAGATTCGCGTTCATATGGCGCACATTCGTCACCCGTTAGTTGGCGATTTAACGTATGGCGGGCGTCCGCGTCCACCTAAACAGGCGAGCGACGAGTTTTTGGCATCGCTACGTGGCTTTAGTCGACAGGCATTGCATGCAGCAAAACTATCGCTTCACCACCCTATAACCGGTGACTGGATGAGTTTTGAAGCCCCACGTCCTGACGACTTTGTAGCACTCATTCAAAGCATGAAAGATGACCTTGAAGCGCATTCTGACGCCTGATTGGGTTTTACCCTCAGGTATTTCAGCGGCGGTTACCACACGTACAGTGGGTAACCTCGCTGCCCATGTGGGTGATGACCCTGCCGCTGTAATACTCCGACGCGAGCAGCTTCGACGAGAACTTAACTTGCCTTTTCACGTGCGCTGGTTGCAACAGCAGCACACAACAAAGGTATCTCATGTCGGTGCGCTTAGCGAACCCTGCGATGCTGTTTGGTCTGATCAACCGAGTGTGTGTGCGGTATTGACTGCTGATTGTTTACCTATATTAATGTGCACGCGGGATGGTGATCGCATTGCTGCGGTTCATGCAGGCTGGCGCGGTTTAGTTGAAGGGATAATTAAAAATACAGTAACTGCAATGAAGGTTAAGGCAGATCAATTAAGCGTGTGGATTGGTCCTGCAATTTCTCAGCCGATGTTTCAAGTGGGAAGCGAAGTCCGCACAGCATTTATCCGCCGCAACATCAATGCGGATATCTATTTTATTCCAGACGGTGACGGCAAATGGCTCGCCGACTTATCAGGGCTCGCAACGCAGCAGCTCAATAATCTGGGTATATCTGACGTTACACTGAGTAATCGCTGCACTTATCGTGAAAGCGACGCTTGGTATTCTTGGCGTCGAGCCCAAGAGCCTGCCAGGATGGCATCTTTAATCTGGCGAAGTTGATCTGTATCACTTGAAAGTGTCGAAAAAGTACCCATATTTGCTTTAAGAGAAAGTTAACTCAGGAAGTAATTATGAGACACGATAAATTCACTACTAAATTCCAAATGGCCATCGCTGATGCACAATCATTAGCACTCGGTCGAGATCATCAATTTATCGAACCCGCACATTTGATGCAGGCACTCATGGATCAAGAGGGCGGCTCGGTTCGTCCGCTGTTTACCATTATTGGTGCTAATATCAGTCAGTTCCGCTCAGAGCTTGGCAAACTGCTCGACAAAATGCCGGAAGTGCAAGGGGCAGAAGGAGAAGTTCAACTCTCGCAAGGCACCGCAAAGTTATTAAACCTTTGCGATAAGTATGCCCAGCAACGTAAAGATGCATATATTTCGTCCGAACTGTTTTTGTTGGCAGCGACTGAGGATAAAGGACCGCTTGGTGAGTTGTTTAAAAAGCTCGGTATTAAGAAGGACGCCTTGGAAAAGGCCATTAATGATATCCGCGACGGACAGAATGTTGATGACCCGAATGCCGAAGAAAAGCGTCAAGCACTTGATAAGTACACGATTGATCTGACTGAGCGAGCGGCGCAAGGCAAATTGGATCCTGTGATTGGGCGTGATGAAGAGATTCGACGTACCATTCAAGTATTGCAGCGTCGAACTAAGAATAATCCTGTACTGATTGGTGATCCAGGTGTGGGAAAAACAGCTATCGTTGAGGGGCTGGCACAACGAATCATCAATGCAGAGGTGCCAGAAGGTCTCAAGAATAAGCGCGTTTTATCGCTCGATCTGGGAGCCTTATTAGCAGGTGCAAAATATCGCGGCGAATTTGAGGAGCGCCTCAAAGCTGTGCTTAACGAGCTGGCAAAGGAAGAGGGTCGAGTGATTCTCTTTATTGATGAATTACATACGATGGTGGGCGCTGGCAAAGCGGATGGCGCGATGGATGCTGGCAATATGCTCAAGCCTGCGCTGGCGCGTGGTGAACTTCATTGTGTAGGGGCGACCACGCTTGATGAGTATCGTCAGTACATTGAAAAAGATGCCGCGCTTGAGCGTCGTTTTCAAAAAGTGTTGGTTGATGAGCCCACCGTGGAAGACACGATTGCTATTTTGCGTGGTTTGAAAGAGCGTTACGAAATCCATCACTCGGTGGAAATTACTGACCCAGCGATTGTTGCGGCTGCTTCGTTATCGCATCGCTATATCAGTGATCGAAAGCTGCCGGATAAAGCCATCGACTTGATTGATGAAGCAGCATCTAGCATCCGAATGCAGATTGATTCTAAACCAGAGGACTTAGATCGCTTAGAGCGCCGTATTATCCAATTAAAATTGGAACGTCAGGCGTTGCAGAAGGAAAAGGATGATGCGAGTAAAAAGCGTCTTGAACACTTACATGATGAGCTCGATGAACTAGAGAAAAAGTACGGCGAGCTTGAAGAAGTTTGGAACTCAGAAAAGGCGGCGGTCCAGGGCACTCAGCACATTAAATCGCAGCTTGACCAAGTGCGTACTGAGATGGATATTGCGCGTCGCGCTGGTGACTTAAATCGTATGTCGGAACTGCAATACGGGCGTATCCCTGAGCTAGAGCGACAATTGGATTTAGCGCTGCAAGCCGAGATGCAAGACATGAGTTTGTTGAAAAACCGAGTCACGGATGAGGAAATCGCGGACGTTCTGTCACGTTGGACTGGTATTCCTGTGAGCAAAATGCTCGAGGGTGAACGTGAAAAACTGGTACAGATGGAGTCGTTATTACACAAGCGAGTCGTTGGTCAAAATGAGGCGGTGGATGCGGTCGCTAATGCTATTCGTCGCTCTCGAGCAGGGTTAGGGGATCCGAACCGTCCGATCGGCTCGTTCTTATTCCTCGGACCAACAGGTGTGGGTAAAACCGAGTTGTCCAAAGCGTTAGCAAACTTCATGTTTGATACCGACGATGCGATGGTTCGAATCGATATGTCCGAGTTTATGGAGAAGCACTCGGTGGCACGGTTAGTGGGAGCTCCTCCAGGATATGTCGGTTATGAAGAGGGCGGCTACCTCACTGAAGCTGTTCGTCGTAAACCCTATTCTGTTATTTTGCTCGATGAGGTCGAAAAAGCTCACCCTGACGTATTCAATATCTTGCTACAGGTATTGGATGATGGAAGGCTGACCGATGGTCAAGGTCGCACGGTGGACTTTAAGAATACGGTGATCATTATGACATCGAACTTAGGGTCCGATCTGATTCAAGCGCATGCGTCTGATAACAGCTATGATGAAATGAAAGCGATGGTCATGGACGTCTTAGCGGGTCACTTCCGACCTGAGTTTCTTAACCGAGTTGATGAGACGGTTGTGTTTCATCCGCTAGGTCGAGAAGAAATTCGCTCGATTGCAGAAGCGCAATTGCAGCGTCTTTATGCTCGACTTGAAGACCGAGACATGAGCATCGAATTAAGTGTTGAAGCGCTAGACTTCATCGCGTCTGCAGGTTTTGACCCTGTGTTTGGTGCGCGCCCGTTAAAACGTGCAATTCAACAAGAACTTGAAAACCCGTTAGCGCAGCGCATTCTTTCGGGAGATTTTAAAGCCGGTGATACGATTCATGTTGATGTAGCAGATAATCGTTTAGCTATTGAGTAGCGTGTTAGTTAATCAACTATCGTCTAATGCATAAAGGAGGGGGGAAGCCCCTCCTTTTTTATTGATAGTGTTTTAAAGCATTTTTAACCGTTGATTGCGCTGTGCTAAACTCAAATCAGATTGAATTTTTTTCGTACTTAAGAGGAATAGTAAACATGGCTAACGAGTCGGGTAAGGTAGAAAGCCAGAGCTCACAGAAACGACGTGGTATTTATTTATTACCTAATCTATTTACTACGGCAGGTTTGTTCTCGGGCTTCTATGCGATCATTGCCTCTATGAACGAGCGCTATGTGGAAGCTGCCGTGGCTATCTTCATTGCGATGATCTTTGACGGATTAGATGGTCGCGTCGCACGCATGACTCAAACTGAAAGTGATTTCGGCGCTGAATATGACAGCATGGCTGATATCGTATCGTTTGGTATGGCGCCCGCGTTAGTCATGTATAACTACGCATTGGCCGACTTAGGTAAATTGGGTTGGCTCGCTGCTTTTATTTTCGTGGCAGGCGGCGCACTCCGGTTAGCTCGCTTTAATACTAATATAGGTAGTGCTGACAAACGCTATTTTCAGGGGCTCGCAATCCCAAGTGCCGCGGCTGTTGTATCGGGGCTGGTTTGGGTCGGCACTGAATACGGTATATCGGGTAATGATTTAGGCGGCTTTGCGGCAATTGTTACTATTGTTGCCGGCTTACTGATGGTTACAAACTTCCGCTACCATTCATTTAAAGATGTCGACTGGAAAGGAAAAGTCTCATTTGTCGTGATTTTAGTGATTGTGTTGGCATTCGTTATTGTAGCAACTCAGCCCTCTTTAGTGCTGTTCGGTATTTTCTTCTTATATGCATTATCGGGTCCGGTATTAACTATTCGTAGCGTAAACAAACTAAAGCTGGAACACGTGGTTGGTGATAATGAGCAAGATGATGCCGAGTTTAAGGACGAAAAGCAGGGAAAAAGCTCGAACAATAACCAGAGCGAGCAATAAATAACCAGTTGGAAGTTAATTTCAAAAAAGTGCTTGCAAGTGTGAATAGGATCTCTATAATTCGCCGCCG
>ERZ1673960.56-NODE-56-length-37396-cov-27.716076_pt1 | contig 37396 bp, 36 predicted proteins | sample MGYA00580190_ERZ1673960 | MGnify/ENA primary metagenome ERZ1673960 (study PRJEB41334, sample SAMN05608106) | rock metagenome | biome: terrestrial subsurface; feature: shale formation; material: shale | place: USA: Pennsylvania ...
GTGGATCACTTTTAAACCGTTGTCAGTGGATCAATTTTACTCCGTTGGTAACAACAATGTACTATGGCTCGTAGTGTCGATTAATGTATATGCAGGCACGATACTATGATTCAGTGATTGGGCGATTTTATTCGAATGATCCTAAGGGTACAGCATCTTTCCTTTCTGAAGGTAAAATTCAAGGGTTCAATAGATATGTATACGCGGCTAACAATCCTTATAAATATGTTGATCCAGATGGACGAGACTACGAAGAAACTTTCTTGTCGCTAAAGGTGCCATTCGTGGGAGCAGTAGATGTTGGAACTGTAAGTTTTAAACCTAATGCTAGCGGCCAAGGAAATACTACTTCTGGGGTGTTTGTGCGATTTAGTACTAGTGTTTCAAATGTCGGTTCAGATGTCACTACAGGCGTTATAAAGCAGAAAGGGGCGATTGTTGGATTGACATTTGGCATGGGAGCCGGAAGTCATACCGATCAGAACTTCGATGATCCGTCAGCCTCTATTGATGCGGGAGTTGGCGTAGGGACAGTCAGTATTGGGGATGCGTCTAGTTCCGAATCTAGTGCTACTGTAGAAATTGGCCCCTCACTTGGTGCTGATGCCACCGTCAGTAAATCTTTTACTTTAACAGGAAATGATGTCAAACAGGCGGCTCAGGAAGTAAAGTCAAAAATAGAAGATTTAATTAGGTGATACCATGGCAAGACACAATCAATTTAAAGCGACTTTGATAGCTTTAATAATCTGTATTATTGGCTTTAACTTTGTAAAAATCGGGGGGGAGTTCTATTTCAATCCCTTTTACATATTGAGCTTTGTATTTGCAATAACACTGATCGTTAAGTCAATAAATTATGTTTGTCCTAGCTGTCAGAAAAACCAAGTAATTCGCTCATTTCTTAGTTATCGACTTCCAAAGGCGGAATGCTACTCTTGCAACTGTAAGTTAGAAAAGGAAAATTAATTCTAGCGTGTCTATTTGAATCCAAAGCCTCGCCCTCGCGGGGCTTTGTTTATTCTCATATCAAAGCAAGTAGCAGATCAATATTCAGATGAGACGGTGCAGGGTCAGGGCATCAATAATTGGTGGCGAGGGTGAGTAAATACACCATCGCCACCGTAAAAATTAGTGAGAACGTAACTGTAAATCCACTCGTGACTGATTGGATAATCTAGTCGCGTATAGACAACCGATACCTGCTCCGGACTCCAGTCCATCTCTAAATAAGCCCTATGACGTTTCGCTTATTCTCGTAAACCCTTTTGAGCTTTGGCTTGGGCGTAATGTTCTGCTATTTACACGAAGCCTTTCTCAGCTATCGACTTATAAAGATGGAATGTATTTTTTCAATTCTAAGTTAGACAATGAAAATTAGCTCTGTTTATAAACGCTCAATGATGGCGTCTGTAAAGTCAGTAGTGCCATGACTACCACCTAAGTCGCGCGTTGTACGATCACCTGATTCGATAACCTCAGCTAAAGCGCGAGTAATTTTCTCTGCTGGCTCAGGCATTTCTAAATACTCAAGCATTTGCACAGCGGCTAAAATGACCGAGCTTGGGTTGGCTAAATTTTTACCTGCGATATCCGGTGCTGAACCGTGCACAGCCTCGAAAATTGCACAATCTTTGCCTATGTTTGCACCAGGCGCCATACCAAGACCGCCAACCAGGCCTGCACAAAGGTCAGATAGAATATCGCCGAATAAGTTGGTGGTGACTAATACGTCGAAGTCTTCTGGGTTCATCACCAAGCGCATGCATGCTGCATCAACAATCATCTCGGCTGATTCAATGTCGGGGTATTCATCAGCGATTTCGCGGGCGACTTTTAGGAACAGTCCAGAGGTTGATTTAAGGATATTTGCCTTGTGTACCGCTGTCACTTTCTTACGGCCTTCGCGGCGAGCAAGGTCATAGGCAAAACGCACGATACGTTCAGCGCCAGCGCGTGTGATTTTGCTCATTGCTTCCGCTTCTGAACCATCTTCACTGACTTTCTGACCCAGACCTGAGTACATACCCTCGGTATTCTCTCGCACCGTTATAATATCAATATTGTCATAACGTGCTTGAGTACCTTTGAATGACTTCACTGGGCGTAAATTCGCGTACAGACCAAAGCGTTTACGCAAACTGACGTTAATTGAAGTAAAGCCTTCTCCAACCGGAGTTGTTAATGGGCCTTTTAAGGTAACGCCGTTCTTAGCTATGGCGTCCAATGTAGCTTGTGGCAACAACTCACCCGTTTTCTCGAGCGCTGTGAGACCTGCGTCGACAAATTCGTAGTCGAATTCACAGCCCGCTTTTTCTAGAATAGCGAGGGCCGATTTGACGATATCGGGACCAATACCATCGCCTGGGATCACTGTGATTTTTCTGCTCATATTCGTTCCTTATGCCTAGCTACTACATTAAATTAGGAGTTTGCGGATTCCGAAAGTCTAGCACTACAACCGCCGATGGACTAGCGTGGATATTATTCGCTTGGGTGATTGTAATCATTCACTGCGCAAATGTGTGTGTTTAATGGCGTATAACTATGACAAAACGATATGGCATCGCTTTTGATACGCAATAACTGCGTCGCATCTAAATTGAGGCGTTCGCAAAGTTTGGGCAATAACGCGAGCCAGCGTTTAGGCGTTTGTTTTTCTCCTGCATAAAGCTGTTGTAAAAGGATGCAGCCGAGCAAGAAAACTGTTTGTTGTTTATTCGTCACTTCATGTTGAACCCTGATTAGTTGATTTACTTGTTCAGGTAGCCGCCAGCGATGAATTAGAATGGAGCTATATTTTTGCCTTTCAATTTCTACAACTGCGCCGATAATAGAGAATATACTGAGCGGTGTATCATCGGGTACAGTGGGCCATCGAATGGCACTGGCAAGCGTAGGATGATGTATTAGGTCAGTTGCAATAATCTGCGCGATTAGCTTCTCTCGTACAGGCCATTTAATTTGAGCAGTTTGATTAAGTTGCCGCCAGAGTTCAATAAGTAAGGACAGTCGCTGCATCAGGCTTTCATGGAGCGGAATACGATGGCGGTCAAGGTGTTGCTGCAAACTGGCGGACGCCAGCACACGAGACGCCCGTTGCGCGCCAAGATAGAGGTACGCGTGTTTTGTTGATTTAAAAGGGGCTACCTGCGCATGCTCACGCGCAGCTTGATGGAGCGCCTTTCTAAGACCCGGCTGTTGTTCAATTGCTGCGATGATTGGAATTAATGAATCTGTTCCATCCGCAAATCGCTTGATTGCTTTAAGCAGTGTCTTGGGCGGTTTGACTGAGTTATTCAGATACGCTGGCGTCGCTCTCTTGTGCTGTAAAGCCGGTTCGAGGTGTTCGTTGGTTAGCTTTTCTACCCTGTACGGTCGACTTAGTTCAGCGTAGGGCCAATACTCTAGGTGATGTTCGCCGATTAAAAGTTGGTTTAGGGTTCCTTTGCCGTCTAAGGCGAGTTGGTATCGCGCCAGGTGCAACGACCAATCGACTAAATAGTACGCATAGTGGTGACGGCGTTCTTTTTTATGAAGACATGCATGTAAAACTTCAGATTTTAGACGATTCGTATTGCTTAAGTGGGTCGGCAAAGTACGAATTAATACTGCAGTCATTAATAGTCTTCGGAAAGGTGTAGCTAAACCTAGCTCATAACTCAACTTGAATACATTGATTGCGCTTTGAAGCGCAAGCGTGTGTGGCAGGTTTTGCGCTCGATGACCCAGTGCCCAGTGAGCAAAATAGTCAGGCCACTGATATTCACTTATCTCGTATTCAAGCTTCTTGGTTTGTGCGTATATTTCAACGGCAGTGGAGTGTACTAGTGCAGAGCGAAACGACGTTAAAAATTCATCTAAACGATTCATTGAGTGCCTTTATAGCTATCGTATGCGCCACTCCCCCAAGCCGTTAGTTGGTTATTTTCAAATAATAACGCAGTACACTCGTCCTTGGTTGTGATACCGTCGGAAGTCACATGGTGTGTGCGATAAAATAGCACGTGGAGATCACCGCGTGAGGTTTCCTTTGCTTCATTTATATCAGGCGATCCGAGCATACGGATCACCTGATCCTTTGACATACCGAGTTCGAGCTGACCGATTTGCATTGCGTTGTAGGTTTCGCGCTCCTGCCACTTCATATCCGCTGGATCTGCTTGGTAAAATACTTTTACCAGTCCTAGAATGGCGATGTAGCCGACAATACCTACAAACAATACTAAGCCAAGCTTGCGCATTCGATTAGTCCGTAATGACTTTGTAGCACGGGTTGTATACTGAACCCGGCAGCTTCATGCGGCCTTGTTCAACAAACGCTCGTAATAGCTCATCAAGTCGCTTCATTAGACTTTGCTCACCATGAATTGTAAATACACCATTTTTGCGTATCTGACGAATACCTTCATCTTTCACATTACCTGCCACGATTGCTGAGAATGCGCGACGTAAGTCCGCGGCTAAACGTTCTTTGGGTTGATCTGGATGAAGGTTGAGCGCAGCTACATTTTCATGGGTTGGACTGAAGGGACGCTGGAACTCTTCATTAATCTTTAATGTCCAGTTGAAGTAGTAAGCATCACCTGAGTCACGTCGATATTGTTTCACCGCTGCCATACCCGCATGCATGTGTTGAGCTACGGCTGCCGGATCATCAATGATTATTTTGTATAACTGGCGGGCTTCATCACCGATAGTCGCGCCAATGAATTCATCTAAAGCTTCAAAATAGTCACGCGATGATGCAGGACCGGTTAAAATGACAGGTAAGCTTTGGCGCTGATTATCAGGGTGCATCAAAATTCCCAATAAATAAAGTAGCTCCTCAGCAGTTCCTGCACCACCTGGGAATATGACAATTCCGTGTGCGCACCGCACAAACGCCTCAAGACGTTTTTCAATGTCAGGTAAAATCACCAACTCGTTGACAATTGGATTAGGTGGCTCAGCAGCAATAATGCCTGGCTCTGTTAAGCCCAAATAGCGACCACCTTCAACACGCTGTTTTGCATGACCAATTGTTGCGCCTTTCATCGGACCTTTCATGGCTCCTGGCCCACAGCCAGTGCAGATATTGAGTCCACGCAAACCGACATGATAGCCGACATCTTTCGTGTATTTATACTCAATCTCATTAATTGAGTGTCCGCCCCAACAAACCACCATATTGGGCTCTTCTTGAGGACGTAATGTACGTGCATTTCGTAAAATATCAAAAACAACGTGAGTCAAGGTGGCGCTGTCAGCGTGCTCTAAGTCAGTTTCTGAATAACGCTCACCCGTAAACAAGATGTCACGCAAGACCGATTCAAGTAGCTCTCGGATGCCGACAATAACCTCACCATCTACGAAGGCTTCTTCTGGTGGTTCGATAAGCTCGAGTTTGATCCCGCGCTCACGGCGAATGATATTGACTTCAAAGTCTTTATAACTGTCGTAGATATCCGCTGAGCTATCGGTGTGGCTACCTGCGTTAAGAACTGCTAAGCAGCAGTTACGAAAGAGCTTATAAAGTTGACTATTTGATGATGCTTTTAACCGTTCGATTTCTAATTGTGATAGCAGGGACATGCTTCCCTGAGGTGAAATACTTGCTTTCATTACTTATTTCTTACTCCTAAACAGTGTTCCTCAATTCGATACAGCGCTTGCTAATACAATTTTATTTCTGCCTGTCTTCTTGGCTTCGTACAGTGCGTTATCAGCTGTTTCGAATAGTGAGGTTAACGATTGGTTGACCTGCTGTAACTCAGCAATACCAACCGATACGGTAATCCTAATATCTTCTGATCTAAATTTGAATGGGATATTACGGATACGTTCACACGCCTTTTCTAAGCGTGCTTGAGCATCTGCGATCGGTGTGTTGGGGAACAGTACGACAAACTCCTCTCCACCATATCGACAGACAAAATCTGATTCATTAACTGCCTTTCTTAACATACTTGCAATGACTTGTAACGTTTTATCGCCCGCGCTGTGACCGAAATTGTCGTTGATACGCTTAAAAAAGTCGATATCTAAGACGGCGATGCTGACAGGTTCTTTCGTTCGTTTGAAGCGTTGTTCTTCGACCCGCATACGTTCTTCGAGTGCGGCACGGTTAGGTAGTTTCGTTAGACTGTCTTGTAAGCTTTTAAATTTTTGCTCAGCCAACTTTTGTTTGTAATGATGCACCTGTTGTTCAAAATGTGTCAGTTTGCTGCTCAGTTTTGCCGTGGTACGCTCGAAGTGCTGTCGCTCATGCTCTTCTAGTGCCAATTTTTCTTTCAATGTTTCATTTAACTGACACAGGTGGCTTGCTACTTCTTGCTTAAGTGTCTCTAAATGTTGTGCATTCTGCACCGATGCATTTAATCGATCAACGTTAGATTGGAGTTGTTCATTGAGGCTTGAATTTTCACTCTCATAATGACCTCGCTCATTTACACTTTGACTGAGTGTGCCTTGAACAACACCTAGGGTTTGCGAAATCTCTAACAGAAAATTCTGCGCCGATTGGCGCTCGAGACTGACGCCATCAATGATGGTTTCTAGTAAATTGACTAACACTGAGAGTAATTCGGTGTTGTCGAGTTTCCCTTTAAGTTTTCTCGCGATTAAGTTGAGCTGTTGCTCTGTCGAGCCATTAAACTCCAATTGCGTGATAAGCTTAAGCACTATTTTTTGATGCGCTTGGCTTTGCTGTTCTGGTGCACTTACGATGTCACTGCCAAGCCGCTGACAATAGTTGAGCAGTGTAATCATCAACGGCATATAATGCATGATTGAGACGTGTTGTGATTGACTCAATTCAATGATGCGTTGTAACTCCGAACGCGCGCTCTTTGATAGGTTGGGTTGCTTGAGTAACCAGTTGAGTGTTGCAAAGGTGACTTCGTGAGCATCTTTTAGGTTGCGCTGAACTTGGTTGGCAACAGATTGGATATGAGCTTCTGACTCTGTCATAACAGGTTTCAAAAGTTCCATTCCACTGTTTCTTTGTAATAAACCGCGCAGCTTGGTTAACGCGTTATCAAGGTTTTGGTCTAAGCCTCCGCAAGCATATGAAAGCTGCGTTAGCATGTTGGAAAAATGAGTCCAGTCGTGTTGGTATTCGTCCTCGAGCTGTTTTCGCGACTGAATCGTTTGGTTGAGTCGCTTTTCTAATATAGCTAGTTTTTCTTCGGTCGAATTCGATTGATTCAAAACTCAGTCTCACCGCGTTTTCTTATGTTCATGCTCATAGTGTATACCATTCAATTATAAATGTTCGATGAAAGCACGTAAAAATTTGCCTGAAACCCGCTCATTAGACGGTAAAAATATGCGTCTAATCGCACAGACTCCCGCTCTTTGTTTCATCATGCTACTCTACGTCGGCATACTTACTTATAAAAATTAAAACCAGCGAGCTCATCACAAGGAGTTAACGTGTTTAAGAAATCTTTATTAGCACTTGCAGTCGCTGCATCAACGCCCGCTTGGGCCGATGTTGATTACCACCTTAATTTAACGAAGCCGACCCATCACACTGGCCAAGTTGATATTGTGTTCCCTGACGTTGAAAACGATTATATAGACGTCAAAATGCCAGCGTGGCGAACCGGTTATTATCGTATTTTAAATCTTGCCAATGGCGTACGTGAATTTAAAGCAACGTCAGAAGATGGTGAGTCACTGACTTGGGAAAAAATTGATAAAAGCACATGGCGCATTCACTTACCGAAGTCAGCGCAAGGTGATGACGTTAAGGTCAACTATCAAATTTATGCGAATCAACTCGGACGACGTAGTCGCCACATTGATGACTCTCACGCCTATTTAGACGCGTCAGCAGTGTTTATGTATGCCGACGAGTACCGCTCAGAGCCAGTGACGGTCAGCCTTGATGTGCAAGACAATTGGCGCAGCGTATCAGGCATGGAGAAAGAGGCAGAGCATACGTTTGTGGCGGATAATTGGGATATCTTAGTTGACTCACCCATTGAGACAGGTATCAACGAACTGTATAAATTCAGTGTTGACGATCGTGACTACGAAGTGGTTTTTTGGGGTGAAGGCAATTACGATGCAGAACAAACCGTTAAGGACTTAGAAAAGCTTGTTCAGCAGTCGCAGAATATTTGGCAAGGTCATCCCTATGAACGTTATGTATTTATGATCCATGCGACTTCGGGAGCAGGTGGCGCAACCGAACATCGCAACTCGACGATCATTCAGCGTCCACGCTATAGCTACGCAAGCAGAGACGACTATCTAAGCTTTTTATCAACAGCTTCTCACGAACTGATTCATACTTGGAACGTAAAAGCCTATCGTCCGGAAGCCTTAGTGCCATACGATTATCAGAAGGAAAATTACACTGACCTATTCTGGTTAGCTGAGGGCTCAACAAGTTATTTCCAAAATCATTTGCTGATGCAAGCAGATATCATGACGACTGATGAGTATTTCGAACGCGTTGCTTCTGGGATCGAGAGTTTTTACGGCAAACCGGGGCGTGAAATCATGTCTGTGTCAGAAGCATCGTTTGAAGCTTGGAGTGACCAGTATGGCGATCGCGCTCACAACTTCTCAGTTAATATCTACTCAGAAGGTGCGATGGTTTCATGGTTGTTAGATCTAGCGTTAATTGAGCGCACTGATGGCGAGGTGACTTATCGCGATGTTCATAATGCACTTTATCAGCGTTTTGATGCCGATGAGGAAGGCTTTAATAGTGATGATGTCGTCGCTATCTTAGATGAGCTGACAGGTCAGTCGTGGCAGCAGTGGTGGGATGAGCATGTTAATGCGCCCGTCGCTGAGATCAATTTTGATGAGTTGCTGAATACCGTTGGTATGAAGCTGACATTTGCTTCAGCTGATGAGCAAAAACCTTGGGCCGGTTGGCGTGGTAAAGCAGCCGCTGAGGGTGTTGAATTGGTTCAGGTAGAGCGAGGCTCACCTGCTTGGGACGCCGGTTTTACTCCAGGCGACGTGATTGTTGCTTATGATGGGCAGCGTGCGGCCGATGGACGTTTCGAAGAAGCTCTGCAAGAGCGTGAAGTCGGTGATACGGTTGAAGTCACATTCTTCCGTCGTGACCAACTTCATACTGCTGAACTAGTACTGGGCGAAGAGCAACATACAGGTGCGAAAATTGAGCCGATAGAAGCACCTTCTGCTAAACAGAAGGCACGCTTCTTACAATGGTTACAAATTCCTCACCCGAATGCGAGTTAATCCTACTGCCGTGCAAGGCGCTGCCCACTCGGTGGCGCCTTTTCAAAGTTCGAACGAAACGGATTGATATCTAATCCACCTCGACGCGTGTAACGGGCGTAGACAGTCAGTTGCGTGAAGCCCAAGCGCTGCAGGTCGATAAAAATACGTTCCACACACTGTTCGTGAAATTCGTTGTGTCGTCGAAAACTAATCAGATAGCGTAGTAAGCTTGCGCGATCGAGACGTGGTCCAACGCCATGTATGTAAACTGATCCCCAATCAGGTTGATTAGTAATTAGGCAGTTTGATTTAAGTAAGTGGCTATGCACTGAAATTGATTCAATGATCGAGGTATCGACTGTTAATAGGTCTGGTTGGTAATCGTAGGTGCTTACTTCAATATCTTGTTCGTCAATACACGCCCCTGGTAAGCCACTTATCGGCGTGCCACTTAATTCATCTAAAGAACTTAAGCTGACTAAGACATTAGCACCGGCGCAGGTCGACAAATCGTGCTGCATGATATCCGCAACGGTTTGCCAGTCTTCGAACCGACTCTCGTTAAAGCTATTTAAATAGAGTTTAAATGACTTTGATTCAATTAAATGAGGGCTATCACAGGGCACAGAAAATTCAGCAATAGCCACTTGCGGTAAGCCTCTATTATTCAGCCATGAGACTTCATATCCCGTCCAGTCGTCTTGACCATCAAACGGTAGTTTTTGAGTTATCCCAATGGGTGTGCGATTAAGTTCGCGAGCTACAGCATGCAACTGGCTCGGGTCGTATGTGGTTGGGTAATCAGTGGCTTTACCCAAGTTTAGGTGAGCGAGTGGGTCGTTTTTTTGCATTGATGCGCTCCATGGTAAACTAAATTAGTTAAATCTATTTTACGCTGTTAAAAGGAAATGCACCAGATGAACCCCGTATCAACTGAACACGCCGTTAGCGTTTTGTTAGAGCGCTACCTCGAAGTGATCCCTGAACCCAAAACCGAATGGGTTGAAGAGTGGGATGCTAAGATATATCAGCAACGAATAGGTGAAGAGCAGGTTATTTGGCGGCCTGTAAAGCGTGATGAAGTGCAAGACTTCAGTACGTTAGAGTCAGCATTAGACATGCGATTTCATGACAGTGTAAAACGATTATTTGGCGATTGGTTCAGCGGTGATCTCAGTCTCGCTTTTGCAACTGGTGAGACAACCCCGTCAATGGGCTTTGAATTGTTGATGCCGCAATGCCAAGAGGATGCTGAACGGCTGCTGCAAAATCTGACGGGGCACATTTTGATGAAGCGCAAGTTGAAGCAGCCTGTCACGATTTTTATCGGTATTTTACATGAACATGATGATTGCTTGGTCTCGATAGATAACTCCACAGGAGAGGTCGCACTTGAGTGGTTAGGGAAGCTACAGCACCAAACCTTAGCGGTCGATCTCGCTACATTGTTATTGCAATGTCAGCCACATAGTGGTGAAAATGACTAAGCAATGCGAGCTTAAAGTAAAGTGAGACATCATTAAATGCATTAAAAACAACGGGTTATTATTTTGGTGCGATTTTTGCTTAATTTGTCGTGAGTGCGCGAAATGAGCACAATTCTTAAAATAACTAAAAATCGGAGATTGAAGATGGAATTCAGAAAGCTTGCATTGACTGGACTTGCGGGAATGATGACGCTCTCACTGTCGGGATGTATTGTTGTGAGTGATCCTAGCTGGGATAAAGACGATCCACAGTATGATCAAATTCACGACGAGCGGGGCAATCGTCAGACAATTGCTCAATTAAATTTAAATGCTGATTTTGAGTCTGTCCGTAATAAGCTCGGCACCCCTGATTTTACTGAACGATGGACCGAGGATGGCGACCAGTATCAAGTTCTTTTTTACCGGACGCAACGTGTTCACGCAGACGGTATGACCACTAAAGATGAGTGTACCCCGATTGTATTTAAGAATGGGTCAATGATTGGGACCGGTCAATTGGCACTCGACAAGGTGATGTAATCAGAGTAGGTTGGTGATAGCGTACTATGTAATAGGAGAGTTGCTATGCCAACCGAAGTTGCCGTATCAACACAGGACGTTGAGCTTGTAGAGCTGGACGTATGTCAGCTCAATAGCGTAGCGTCCTTATTGTTTCAAACCTACCAAAATGATGCGCTGATGCAGCGTATCTTTCAAGCCGACAAAGCGGACTATGAAAAGCGTTTACGCGCAGCGATACGCGAGGAATTGATTGCTCAGTGGGACAATGGGCAACCCATTATCGCGGCGATGCATGATGAAGCGCTGTTAGGTGTCGTATGTCTATCAAAGGTTGAACATCAATTCGGACCTACCAGCCGATGGAACTGGTACATTTCGATGTTATTGACAGCAGGTTGGGTAAGTACGCGTTACGTACTTGATAAAGAGCGCCAAATAAAGTCATTACTCAAAGATCAACCCTGCTATCTGATTTCTTTCATTGGTGTCGCCGAACAGTATCAACACCAAGGTATTGGGCAGTTACTGTGCCAAGCAGCGTTACAGGAGAGTGTTGAACGCGGTGGCGTTAAACAGTTGGCGGTATTTACTTCTGATCAGCAACAACAAACGTTTTTCAACCGTTGTGGCTTTACGCAGCAGCACGCTGTTGACGTTCATGACGTACCCGGCGCACTGCTCACTCTGAACGTCGATTAGTTGGGTTCACGAAAAGGCGGGAGATCGACGGCAATTAACTGACTATTATGCAAGGTTAACGTGCCTTCATAACGTGAAGTGCCGTCACTACTAAAGCCCATCACAAAGCGGCTTCGCCAGCCCGGATGACGACCTTTAAAAGACCAACGCGTGCTGACTTTCTCTAAATCTAGCATTTGCAGTCTCTGTTGCTTGCAATACCAAAGCGCGTGTTGGTAGGCATGCTCCGTTTGACGTCGGTGTTGCCAGAACAACCAAATTACACACAACAATAGTAAGAATAATAGTACATCAAATAGAGTGATCATGAGGCTTGTTGCGTCTTAAGTTTTAGGAGCTGCTGCTTGACCTCGATAGAAATATCATTTTGGGCTATTTTACGCAGTACCAAAGGGCGCAATTCTGGCAGTGAAACAGCGTCCTCGAATAACGCCTGAAACCATGTCTGTTGAAGCTCAGCAATGCGCTCAAGGTACAATCGGAGTAGCTCTTCATTTTGTAGTGTGGGCCATAAACGAGCGCCCACGACCGTTAATATATTGGCGTCGATTGGCTGCTTTAATAGGGTCATTACTGCTTTTTGCACACGTTTATCATTGCTCATGCTCGCTAACGCCCGCAGAGCGTATAACGCACGTGTCTCATTCGCTTCGGTCAACTCGTTCAGATAGAAGTCGCGCAACTTTGCGGGTATTGAGTGTTGTTCTAGCGCCTCCGCTAAATAACGTTGTACCGTGGGCGCATAGTTTGTGTAATGCTCAGTAATCGAGGTTGCCAATTCGGGCAGATTCATTAAACGAGCAGCACAATCATGTAAGCCCTGTACGCCGATATGTTGCCAATCGTCGTGTTTGCCCATCAAGTAGTCAAACGTAGTATCAAAGTACTGGCTCGGTGCAGCTTGACGCTGAGTTGAAATATGTGCATGTAGTGCGGCACGCTGGGTTTCGCTCGGAGTAAATAAATACGGATTATGCTTGAGCTGCTCTTCTTGTTCTTTAGTCAGGGCATCAGTGAGTTGCTGGCCTAATGCGGATACAACATACTCAAGATATTGGTCACGCGCAGCAACATTCAGAAGTCCCCGTTCGTCCAGAGGAAATTTTAAGAACCACAGATAATCCTGTTGCGGACTACTCTTGTGGCGAAATAGAATGGCCAGGTGCGCGTGATGAGCAAGCGGAAACGGATGAGGTTGCTGCTGGTGTTCAATAGCGGCAAAGGTCTCTACTGAAATTTGACTGAGCCGCCGACCCAAATCAAATACCTGAAATTCAGTGTTGCCTGCTGCCAAAAACTCGCCAATGGTTGCTATCTTATCAGTCACTCAACGTCTCCAAGCTTGAATTTAATTCGGTTTTCAATCAGTATTGTCGCCATTATATCGGTTATCAAACCTAAAGTGGTAATGGAGTCTCCGATGGAGCAGTATCAAAAAGCGGCCCGGCTACTCGATCGTATCGAACGAGAGTTAAATAGCTTGGGCCTCTGGCAATCTCATCAACCGCCTGTTGAAGCGTTGGATAGCCAACAGCCATTCGCTATGGATACCCTCGAGTTTCATCAATGGCTACAGTTCATAATGATACCGCGAATGTGGTCATTGATCGATGCGAAACAGCCTCTTCCCGATTCAATCGCCGTCAGTCCGATGGCAGCGCATTCCTATCGAAATGCGATTGAGCAACACGAACAACTGATTGAGTTAATCCGTGAGTTTGATGTCTTATTAAGTGGCTCTGATCCGTTGCAAGACGATGTCTGACTCCGAGCTATTAACTATCGTCTATCAAGACGAATACCTCGTGGTAATCGACAAGCCCAGCGGTTTATTGGTGCATCGTAGTTGGATCGCCTCGGACGCAAAACAGTTCGCTATGCAAATGCTCCGAGACCAACTCGGGCAACATGTTTTTCCTGTTCACCGACTTGACCGACCTACATCTGGGGTATTGGTGTTCGCGCTGTCTTCGGAGATAGCACGTGCGCTTAACGAACAGTTTGCCGAGCGTGATATTAAAAAAACCTATCACGCCGTTGTACGGGGTTATGTGGATGATGCTGGCATTATTGATTATGCGCTAAAAGAAGAGCACGATAAAATTGCTGATAAACAGGCACAAGCCGATAAGCCAGCTCAGGATGCTGTCACAGAATACACGTGTATTGACCGCGTAGAGCTTCCTTTCAAGGTCAGTAAAAAACATGATACGAGCCGCTACTCGTTGGTGAAGCTCATGCCTAAAACAGGGCGTAAACATCAGTTACGTCGGCATATGTCGCACATTAGACATCCAATTATTGGCGATACACGGCATGGGGAAGGGCGACACAATCGTTTTTTCCGTGAGCATTTTGATTGTCATCGCTTATTATTGGCAGCCACCGCAATCGAATTTCGACACCCAGTGACAGCCGAACAGCTGAGTATTGAGATTGAGATTCCAGACATACTAAAACGCCCGTTTCATCAGTAACGGGCGCTTAGTTAGTACAAATAGATGTTATTCTGCGCTGCGCAAGAGTGCATTAATACCAACCTTTGCGCGTGTTTTAGCATCGACACGTTTCACAATAATCGCGGCATAAAGGCTGTGCGTACCATCGGCAGAGGGGAGTGCGCCAGGTACAACAACAGCGCCTGCAGGCACACGTCCGTAAATAATTTTGTCGTTTTCACGATCGTAAATGCGTGTGCTTTGGCCTATATAGACGCCCATTGAAATGACTGCGCCTTCTTCAACGATCACTCCCTCGACGATTTCAGAACGTGCGCCAATAAAGCAGTTATCTTCAATAATCGTTGGATTGGCTTGTAATGGTTCGAGAACTCCGCCAATACCCACGCCACCAGACAGGTGAACATTTTTACCAATTTGTGCACACGAACCGACGGTCGCCCAGGTATCCACCATACTTCCATCGCCAACGTATGCGCCGATGTTTACATAGCTCGGCATGACCACTACATTACGACCAATGAAGGCGCCTTTGCGAACCATCGCAGGCGGAACGACACGCATGCCCTCCGCACGAAAACGAGCACTGTCATAGTCGGCAAATTTAGCGGGGACTTTATCCCAAAAACGGGTTTCGCCGCCTTCGATAAGATCGTTGTCGTTCAGTCTGAATGATAACAACACCGCCTTTTTTAGCCATTGGTGGACGATCCATTCGCCGGCTACTTTTTCTGCTACACGCAATTCACCGCGATCGATTTCATCAATGATGTAGCGAACGACTTCGCGCAGTTCATCATCGTCGGTACGGGGAGAAATTTGGTCACGCTGCTCAAAGGCATCATTAATTAGCTTTTTATACTTTTCGAACGACATGTTTGCCTCGTTATCCATCTAAATCTTTAATAATTTGTTGTTTAAGCGTCAATTTCTGCTCGTCTGAAAGCGCCTCTCCACGATTCGAAGAAACAATAAATAAATCTTCTGCTTGTTCACCGATAGTCGTGATTTTGGCAGCCAATAAACTAACATCTAAACGCTGTAAAATAGCAGCCAAGCGAGCAACTAACCCCGGTCTATCCAGCGCCACCAATTCGAAAGTGGTGCGCCCACGGTGTTTCGCAGGCAAGAAATTCACTTGAGTCTTAACGCTAAAATTCTTCAACCGACGTGATAGCGGCCGATTATTTTTAGGTACTTTACGGCGCTTGTGTAACACGTCGAGTAAGTGTTGTTTGACCTCTTCAATGCGACGTGCCTCGGTCAAGGGTTTACCATTTCGCTGCAACAACACGAAAGTATCCATCACAAAACCATCTCGAGTTGCCAGGATTTGCGCGTCTAAGATATTCAACTGTTGGCTGTCAAGCACGCCCGCCACGGCAGCAAAAAGATGCCCCTCGTCGTGGTGATAGACGAACAGCTCGGTTGTACCGTAGTTGTTTTCATCACCAATTAAAATTAATGGAAGTTCATCATCTTTAAGTTGCAAAATATGCTGGGAGTGCCAACTAATCTGCTCCGCCGTGTGACGAAAAAAGTAGTCCGCTGTAAAGCGCCCCCAAAGCGCAAGAATGGCCTCTTTTTCATAACCGCCACTCAGTAACAAAGCCATTGCGTTGGCTTTATTTTGCTGGATTTTATCACGCACGTCGAGCGTTGGTTTACTACTGTTTTGTTCTAATAAATAACGAGTCGCGTTATACAGCTCCTCGAGTAAGGTTGCTTTCCAGTTATTCCACAGCGAATGGTTAGTCGCGCGAATATCCGCTACGGTGAGACAATAAAGAAAGTCGAGTCGTTCGACCGTATCAACAATATTGGCGAATTCCTGAATTACTTCTGGATCGTGAATATCGCGTTTTTGTGCAGTGACCGACATGGTTAAATGGTGCTCGACTAGCCAACTAATTAAATCGCTATCCGATTGACTGTAGCGATGCTGCAGGCAAAAATTGCTGGCATCCATCGCACCGAGTTCAGAGTGGTCTCCTCCACGACCTTTGGCGATATCGTGGAAAATGCCCGCCAAGTAGAGGCAATGTCGACGCGTCATTTGAGCTACGCGTTCTTCACATAAAGGAAATTGCCCGACATACTCTGGATCTGAAAAACGATAAAGGTTGCGTACTAAACGAAAGGTGTGTTCATCGACCGTGTAGGCGTGGAAGAGGTCAAACTGCATTTGACCTACAATCTGCTGCCATTGGGGCAAGTAGCTTGCTATGACGCCATGATGATGCATTAAGGCAAAAGCACGACCACAGCCTGATGGATGTTCGATAAGTCGCTTAAACCAGAAACGACAGTTGGGATCATAGCTTAATGGTTCGTTGAGCTGAGCACGCGCGTTACGTAATTGACGAATCGTGTGTGAATGGATGCCTTCAATTTCTGGGTGTTCAGCAATAATTACAAATGCTCGGATTAGTTGGCTATGGTCTTCGAATACTTCATCGTGGCGTGCACTGAGCAGGTGTTGATTGATCGCAAAGTGTTCATCGATATCAACGGTATGATGCAGGTCTTGCGGGTTAAGGATAGCTTGCTGAAAAAACTGCAGAAGCATCTGATTCAGCTCACTGACACGAAGTACGACCTTAAAGTAGTCTTTCATCATCAGCTCTACTGATTGCTTCCCTTCATTCCCGTAACCAAGACGCACTGCAACGCCGGGTTGAAAATCGAATAGTAATCTATCCTCGCGTTTGCCTACTTCAAGGTGAAGTGCGAAACGAATACGCCAGAGCCAGTTCATACATTCACGTAGTTCAACAAATTCATCGGCCGTCATGTAACCGAACTCGACTAGGCTTTCGTCCGAGTGGGTTTGGAAATGACGTTTGGCAATCCAACCAATGGTTTGAATATCGCGAAGTCCGCCAGGGCTGGATTTAATATTAGGTTCAAGGTTATACGATGTACCGTGATATTGCTGATGTCGTTGCCTTTGTTCGTCAAGCTTCGCTTGATAGAAGTCTCGGCTTGACCAGGGGAAGTCGGATAATAATCGCTGCTCATAGTCGCGAATGAGCGTTTCATCACCCACCACGGGTCGGCTCTCAATTAGGTTGGTTGCCGTGGTGATATCTTCAGAAGCGGCACTTAAGCATTGGGAAACTGTGCGTACCGAGTGACCTACATCGAGGTGCAAGTCCCATAGAAAAGTGACAAATTCTGACACTGCACAACGTGATAATGTATCCTCGCAATCAACTAAAATGAGTAGATCTATATCGGATCCGGGATGTAAGGTATGACGACCATAGCCGCCTACCGCAATCAACGCCATAGGTTCATTGGAAAAGTCAAAGCGATGCCAGAGTTCTGTTAACAATTGATCGAAAAATTGAGCCCTATGGTGAATGAGCTCGTCAATATCGGCAGTGACAAAGTGGCCTTCTGACCAACGATGATAATGAGCAATGAGTTCGCGGTAGGCTCCGGCCTCAAGCGCAAGGTTTGAGGCGGGCCAATGTGCATAAAAATCTGCTTGCTCGGTATCCATCGTGTTATTCGCTATGCTGAATAACACGGGGCAGGTCAGTTTCTTCCTCTCGCAGTGTGAGTACCTCAACACCGTTGTCGGTGACCAATAAGGTGTGCTCCCACTGTGCGCTCAGGCTGCGGTCTTTTGTAAGTACGGTCCAACCGTCTTTCATCAACTTAGTGTGGCGTTTACCTGCATTGAGCATCGGCTCAATCGTGAAGCACATACCCGGCTCTAACACTTCACCCGTACCGGCCTTACCATAGTGGAGCACTTGTGGTTCCTCATGGAATACCGCACCAATTCCGTGACCGCAGTATTCGCGAACAATCGAATAATTATGTTGTTCAGCAAATTTTTGGATGACCTCTGCGAAATCACCTAAGCGAATACCTGGCTTCACCATTTTTATCGCTTTATAGAGCGATTCTTGCGTGGTTCTTATTAAGCGCTCGGCGAGGATAGAAGGTTTACCGACGACGAACATTTTTGAAGTGTCGCCATGATAGCCGTCTAACTTGACGGTGACATCAATGTTCATGATATCACCCTCTTTCAACTTTTTAGGTCCAGGAATGCCGTGACATACGCAGTGATTTACCGATGTACAAATCGATTTTGGAAAACCATGGTAATTGAGCGGAGCAGGGTATGCGCCGTGATCAACGATATAATCGTGACAGATTTTGTCTAACTCTTCGGTGGTCACACCAGGTTTGACGTGCTCACCAATCATCTCTAAAACACTGGCCGCTAAGCGACCCGCAGCGCGCATTTTTTCGATTTCTTCAGGCGTTTTGATCGATATACTCATTAAATACGGTCTCTTAAATTGGGCTACTTTTTTGCTTGTACATGCAGTCTACCAATTTAAACCCCGCTTAGCCATGCTCGGATGAGGATCGACGGCGGCATTTTTGTCGCTTTATGATTGCAGGACAACAGTGGATATGGTATAAAATGCGCGCTTTTTAAAAGCGAAAATTCACTTTAAATTTAAACCACACATATATCGACACATACCACGGGGTGCCCAATCGGGTCGTGCTATGGGGTATATGGAGGCTTAACCCCTACAAAAGGAAAAGTATTATGGCAAACGTGTCAATGCGTGACATGCTGAAAGCAGGTGTCCACTTCGGTCACCAAACCCGCTTCTGGAACCCAAAAATGAAGCCGTTCATTTTTGGCGCTCGCAACAAGATCCACATCATTAACCTTGAAAAAACTGTGCCTATGTTCAACGACGCGTTGAGCTACATGCAGCACGTTGCTTCAAATAAAGGTAAAATCTTGTTCGTAGGTACTAAGCGCGCAGCCGCTGAGCCTGTCAAGGAAGCAGCGTTGAACTGTGGTCAGTACTACGTAAACCACCGCTGGTTAGGTGGTATGTTGACTAACTGGAAAACCGTTCGTCAATCAATCAAGCGTTTGAAAGATCTTGAAACCATGAGCCAAGACGGTACTTTCGACAAGCTGACCAAGAAAGAAGCGTTGGTTAACACCCGCGAAATGGAAAAGCTTGAAAAAGGCCTTGGCGGTATCAAAAACATGGGCGGCTTGCCTGACGTATTGTTCGTAATCGACGCTGATCACGAGCACATTGCGATTAAAGAAGCCAACAACTTAGGTATTCCAGTTGTTTCTGTTGTTGATACCAACTCAGATCCAGATGGCGTTGACTACGTTATCCCAGGTAACGACGACGCAATCCGCGCAGTACAATTGTATTTGAATGCTGCAGCAGACGCGATCAAAGAAGCTAAATCAGCGCCAGTAGAAGCAAAAGACGCTGACGATTTTGTTGAAGCTACCGAATAATTGAGGATCTAACCATGGCAATTACTGCTGCTCAGGTAAAAGAACTTCGCGAGCGCACAGGCGCTGGTATGATGGACTGCAAGAAAGCATTGCAAGAAGTTGACGGCGACATGGAAGCTGCAATCGAGCTAATGCGTAAAAGCGGTCAAGCAAAAGCGGCTAAGAAAGCCGGTCGTGTTGCGGCTGAAGGCGTTATCTTGGTTAAGTCTGAAGGCAACCAAGCGACACTCGTTGAGCTTAACTGCGAAACTGACTTCGTTGCACGCGATGATAGCTTCTTGGCATTTGGCGAGAAAGTTATCAACGCAGCGTTCGCTAGCAAAGAAAACGATGTTGAACAATTGAAAGCAACTGACATCGGCGGCGAAACTGTTGAAAAAACCCGTGAAGACCTTGTTGCTAAAATCGGCGAAAACATGAACGTACGTCGTGTTAAGACGATTGAAGAAGGCAACACTGTTGCTACATACACTCACGGTGCACGGATTGGTGTAGCTGTTGCATTAAATGGTGGTGATGAAGACTTAGCGCGCGACTTGTGTATGCATGTTGCTGCGAGCAGTCCTCAGTTTGTTAAGCCCGAAGATGTTGACGCTGAAGTCGTTGAAAAAGAACGTGCTATTCAGGTTGATATCGCAATGCAAAGCGGTAAACCAAAAGAAATCGCTGAGAAAATGGTCGAAGGTCGTATGCGTAAATTTACTGGCGAGATCAGCTTAACTGGTCAGCCGTTCGTAAAAGACCCTTCTATGACTGTTGGCGAATTGCTTAAGCAAGCGGGTGCAGACGTAGTTACATTCGTACGCTTTGAAGTGGGCGAAGGTATTGAGCGTAAAGAAGAAGATTTTGCTTCTGAAGTACAAGCTCAAGTGGCGGCGGCAAGCAAAGGTTAATTCTTTGTGCCAGGGTCCACAACCCCAATGTGAGTAATAGAAACCGCGTCTTGAGCGTTCAGGACGCGGTTTTTTTTAGAAAAATGGATATTGAGAGGCAAGCATGAGTACCCACCCAAAACCAACATATCGACGTATTCTTTTAAAACTTAGCGGTGAAGCATTAATGGGCGATGAGCCTTTTGGCATCGACGCAAAAGTGCTGGATCGCATGGCTCAAGAGATCAAAGAGCTGGTTGAGCTCGGGGTCCAGGTTGGACTTGTCATCGGTGGTGGTAATTTATTCCGTGGCGAAGGCCTGGCAAAAGCCGGAATGAATCGTGTAGTCGGTGACCACATGGGGATGCTTGCAACGGTTATGAATGGGTTAGCAATGCGAGATGCGTTGCATCGCGCATTCGTGAATGCCCGCTTAATGTCTGCTATCGAGTTGACAGGTGTCTGTGACAGTTATAACTGGGCAGAAGCAATCAGCCTACTTAAGTCTGGGCGTGTCGTTATTTTCTCAGCCGGAACCGGCAACCCATTTTTTACGACAGACTCAGCTGCGTGTTTGCGTGGCATCGAAATCGAAGCAGACATAGTGCTAAAAGGCACCAAAGTCGATGGCGTGTATTCAGACGATCCTGTTAGTAATCCAGACGCCACACTATATCGCCATATCAATTATCAAGATGTACTTCAACAACAGCTGAAAGTGATGGATTTAGCCGCCTTTACACTGGCTCGCGATCATGAATTACCGATTCGTGTATTCAATATGAATAAGCCAGGTGCGTTACGATCCGTGATTCTGGGCGAAGAAGAAGGTACACTAATCAGTAAAGACGCTGAATAAACGAAATCGAGAAGGTAAAAACAGTGATTAACGATATTATTAAAGACGCAAAAGAGCGCATGGAAAAGAGCGTAGAGTCGCTCCGTAGTCAAATGTCAAAAGTGCGTACAGGACGCGCGCATCCGAGTATTCTTGATAGTGTGATGGTGAACTACTATGGGGTTGATACACCACTTAAGCAGCTCGCTAACATTACTACAGAAGATTCTCGTACATTGGCATTGACCGTATTTGACAAATCGTCCGCTCAAGCTGTCGAGAAGGCTATTTTAACCTCTGATTTGGGTTTAAACCCAGCATCTGCAGGTGCAGTCATTCGTATTCCTCTACCACCGTTGACCGAAGAACGCCGCCGTGACTTGGTAAAAATTGTTCGTGCAGAAGCCGAACAAGCGCGTGTAGCGGTGCGTAACATTCGTCGTGATGCGAATAACGATTTAAAAGAGTTGTTAAAGGAAAAGGAAATCACTGAGGATGAGGAACACTCGGCAGAGGACGATGTCCAAAAGCTAACCGACACGTACGTCAAAAAAATCGACGAGTCATTGAAAGCTAAAGAACAGGATTTAATGGAAGTTTAATTCCATTCCGTGCTCTAGACGGCGCCGTGTAGTCTCTATGCGGCGTTTTAATTATTGGCGGACAGCATGAAGCAATCTCCAACAATACAGCAAGTGATGCCCAAGCATGTCGCTATTATCATGGATGGGAATGGGCGTTGGGCTAAGCAACAAGGCAAACGAAGAACGTTTGGTCACAAAAAGGGAGCCGAGGCGGTTAGGAGAGCGGTTAGCTTTGCACGTCGAAACGGGATCCAGTCGCTTACGCTATTTGCCTTTAGTAGTGAAAATTGGAATAGACCGGCCGCGGAAGTATCGCTACTGATGGAGTTATTCATCAATGTACTTAAAAAGGAAGCGGATAAACTCAAACAAAATGATATCAAGCTTCAAGTTATTGGTGATAAGACACAGTTTTCAAGTCGCTTACGAAAGCATATTGAACAGACTGAAGAGATGACTGCCGAGTGTCGCGGTATGACACTTAATATCGCCGCAAATTACGGTGGTCAGTGGGATATTACCCAGGCGACGCGTAAAGTGGCAACCGCGGTGGCCAATAATGAATTAGCGGCATCAGACATTACTGAACGTACTTTTGAGCGCTATTTATGTTTAGCTGATCAGGCAAAACCTGACTTGCTCATTCGTACGGGTGGCGAACAGAGGGTGAGTAATTTCTTGCTATGGCAAATAGCGTATGCAGAATTTTACTTCAGCCCGATACTATGGCCTGACTTTGACGATCAAGCATTCGCAAGTGCTGTTGCAGAATTCGCGCAACGGGAACGCCGTTATGGGCTTACCAGTGAGCAAATCACTGAGCTCTTTGAAACAATGAATGCGCGTGTAGAGGACTGAATTTTTGCTTAAACAACGAATTTTGACAGCTGTCATTTTGATACCCGTCGCCCTCTATGCGGTCTTTTTACTGCCGCTGTGGGGCTTTTCCTTATTTATCCAAGCTGTATTGATGTTAGGCGCGTGGGAATGGGCACCGCTCATGGGGCTCACCAAAGTCCGTTCACGTATTGCGTATACACTCGGCATTGGAATAATAATTGGCGCATTAAGCCTTGCTGTGCCATTTGAACACTTGTGGAAAGCAGGCACGCTTAATCAAATTATTTATGCCACGATCGCTGCCGGCGGTATTTGGTGGGTCTGTGCATTAGCGTTGGTGGTCAACTATCCGTCGAGTCGACGTATGTGGTCCCGGACACGTTCGATCGTTGGTATTTTTGGCATGTTGATTTTTGTTCCAACTTGGGCAGCCTTGGTCACCGTGCGTTCAATCAATATTGATATACAACCCTATTTTGGCGGATGGGTGGTATTGTTTATTCTATTGTTAGTATGGGCCGCGGATGTTGGCGCCTACTTTGCCGGTGTCCGTTACGGACGTAATAAAATGATGCCTGCGGTAAGCCCGGGTAAGACAATGGAAGGTCTCTGCGGTGGATTAACGCTGGCATTTATCGTCATGATGGTGGTTTCACACTGGACTCAAATACCGGCTGACCAATTTACCGGCTACTATTTGACAGGATTATTTACTGTCGTGGCGTCTGTGTTTGGTGACTTGAATGAGAGTATGTTTAAACGCAGTGCCGGCGTAAAAGATAGCGGCTCAATTCTGCCAGGACATGGCGGCATATTAGATCGCATAGATAGTCTAACCGCGGCAGTGCCTGTGTTTACATTGGCTTACTTGGAGTTTTTACGTTAAGTATGAGTCAATCGATTACCATCTTAGGCGCGACGGGTTCTATTGGTCAGAATACGTTAGATGTCGTTGCTCGTCACCCTGATACTTATTCACTATTTGCCGTCACAGCTCATGGTAACGTGAGTGCCATGCTCGATATCGTGTGCCGTTATCAACCTCAGTATGCCGTGATGGTGGACGAACACGCAGCATCACAACTGCGTGCACAATTGCCGATGGATACGCGGACCGAAGTATTGGGTGGTGCGAGTGCATTATCCGACGTGAGTGCGTGTGCAGAAGTCGATGTCATTATGGCCGCGATAGTAGGTGCTGCTGGCCTGGCACCGACACTAGCGGCTATCAATTGCGGTAAACGTGTTTTGCTCGCTAATAAAGAAGCGTTAGTGGTGAGCGGTGAGTTATTTATTAATGCCGCGCGTGAAAGTGGCGCTCAAATTCTTCCTGTTGATTCAGAGCATAATGCAATATTTCAATGTTTACCGGATAGCGCACAACAGCAAGTCGGCTACATGCAACTGAATAATCATGGCATTGATAAACTGCTGCTAACGGGGTCGGGCGGGCCCTTTCGTCATACTCCTATCGATGAGCTTGTTAACCAAACACCTCAACAGGCCTGCAATCACCCCAATTGGTCAATGGGACAGAAAATTTCTGTCGATTCTGCAACCATGCTCAATAAGGGTCTGGAATACATTGAGGCACGGTGGCTATTCAATTGTCGTCGGGAACAGCTTGATATTGTAATACATCCGCAGAGCGTTATTCACTCAATGGTACAATATGTTGATGGTTCAGTGATGGCGCAGATGGGAGAGCCTGACATGCGCACGCCTATTGCTCATGTATTAGGTTTCCCTGAGCGAATTTGCAGTGGTGTGAAGGGACTCGATTTCATGACGCTTGGTGAACTCAGTTTTATGCCAGTGGATTTTGCACGTTATCCTTGTCTGAAACTGGCGATAGATAGTTGTTGGCATGGACAGTCGGCAACGACCACTTTAAACGCTGCCAATGAGGTGGCGGTTGCAGCGTTTTTGAAAGGACAAATTCGCTTCACTGATATTGCTGAAGTGTGTGACTCAGCATTGCAAAACTTGGTGTCAGCGCACGTGGATTCGGTAGACGCACTTATGGCTATTGATGCACAAGCGCGACGTGCAGCATCACGACGTGTGGAGCAAGTTGTTTATGCTTGATTGGTTATGGTACGCCGGTTCGTTTGTAGTGACCTTAGGTATTTTGGTCGCTTTTCATGAGTTCGGACATTTTTGGGTGGCTCGACGCTGTGGCGTCAAGGTACTGACCTATTCGGTGGGGTTCGGTAAAGCGATATGGTCACGGGTGGCACGCGATGGTACGCGCTATCAAGTCGGTATTATTCCGCTAGGTGGCTATGTTCGTATGCTCGATGAACGTGTTGATGAGGTCAGTGAGCAAGACAAACATGTATCCTTTAATGCCCAGTCAGTGTATAAGCGCTTTGCCATTGTGGCGGCTGGACCGATTGCTAATTTCATTCTCGCCGTCGCTGTACTATGGCTTATGTTTGGTATTGGGGTCCCTACGGTTAAGCCCATTATAGGCGATGTTGCGCCCGGGTCTATTGCAGCACAAGCAGACTTTGTAGAGGGCAGTGAGATTGTAAAAGTCGACAACGTAGAAGCATACGATTGGCAGCAGGTACAACTCGGTTTGATGAGTGCCATTGGTAACGATGAACTCTCAATTACCGTAAGTAGCCCCGACGGCACGATACAGAAAAAAACCTTAAATATTTCGCAGTGGCAGTTTGATCCTGAAACGGAAACAACCTTTGGTAGCTTGGGGATTCAAGTTTACCGACCTAATGTTTCCACTACATTAGCGCAGGTTGTTGATGACTCTCCGGCGCAACAAGCGGGTCTAGAAGCGGGCGATAAAGTGACCGAGCTCAATGGTCAGCCGCTAGAAAGCTGGCAACAATTGACTGGAACTATCGCCGAGTCCGCAGGAGTTGCCTTGACCTTGACTATCGAGCGCCAAGGAGCCGAACAAAAAATAACTGTTATTCCTGGTGAACGCGAACGAGGTTCTGATGTCATAGGTTACCTAGGCATCGCCCCTGAGGTAGGAGAGTTGCCCGAGGGCTATGTGTTCAACCATCAATATGGTATTGTCGGTGGTTTAATGAAAGGCGCTGAGCAGACATGGGAACTCATGGTTGTAAGCGTCAAAATGATTGGAAAGCTAATCACGGGCGATGTGTCCGTAAAAAATCTCGCTGGCCCTTTGAGTATTGCTGAAGGCGCTGGCGTTAGCGCGAGTAGTGGATTTGTTTATTTTCTCAGCTTTCTCGCGCTATTAAGTGTAAATTTAGGGATAATCAATCTGGTGCCTTTACCCATGCTTGACGGGGGACATTTAGCATTTTTCGTTGCTGAATGGGTGAGAGGGAAGCCGGTGTCAGAAAAAGTTCAAGACATCTGTTACCGGATTGGTGGTGCGTTAGTCTTTGCATTGATGATAATCGCCATAAGTAATGACATCATGCGCTTCGCATTCTAATTCAAAGTCAACAATAAGTAGCTAGTTATAATGACGTTTAAAAAGCTGTTAGTGAGTGCCATGGTTGCGGCGGCTGTTTCGCCCGCAGCGCAAGCACAAGATGAATTTGTTGTCCAAGATATCGAAGTTAAAGGTTTACAACGTGTGGCACTCGGTGCTGCGTTGACATATATTCCTGTTCGAGTGGGTGATGAAGTGTCAGAGCTGCAAATTCGCAGTGCGATCAAATCACTCTATTCGTCTACTCACTTCGATTACATCGAAGCAGTACGTGACAATGACACGTTGATTTTCCGTGTCAGTGAGCGTCCAACAATTGCTGAAATTACCTTCGAGGGTAATAATGATATTAAGGACGAGCAGTTAGAGCAGAGCCTCCAAGATAACAACATTATTCAAGGAGAGCCGCTTGATCGAACGACGATCTCAGGTATCGAGAAAGGGTTAGAAGACTTTTATCAAAGTGTCGGTAAGTATAACGCTCAGGTTGACCTTGAGGTGGTTGAATTACCGCGTAATCGTGTCGAGCTTCGCATGAACTTTGAAGAAGGCGATGCCGCTGAAATTGCACAAATCAACATTGTCGGTAACAAGGCATTTCCAGACGAACTGCTTTTAGATACTTTTGAGTTGCGCGATAAATTACCGTGGTGGAATATCATCGGCGAAAAACGCTACCAGAAAGAGCAATTAAGTGGCGACTTAGAAACACTCGAATCTTATTATCGCGATCGCGGCTATCTTCAGTTCCAAGTTGAATCGGTACAGGTTTCTGTCACGCCTGATAAGTCGGGTGTCTACATCACGGTCAATGTGAATGAGGGCGAGAAATATTACGTAAGCGAAACTGATGTAATTGGTGATTTGAAAGGTCATGAGGACATCGTTAATCGCTTAACTACGATTAAAGAGGGGACGCTATATAATGCGGCTCAAGTCACTTATATTGAAGACCTCGTTGGTCGTTTCTTCGGTGGCTATGGGTATGCCTACCCAGAAGTAAAGGCGATTCCTGAGCGTAATGACGAAGACAAAACCGTTAAACTGACGTTCTCAGTCAATCCAGGTAATCGCGTTTACGTTCGTCGCATTGCGTTTGAGGGTAATTCAACGACCGAAGACCAAGTCTTGCGTCGTGAAATGCGTCAGCTTGAAGGTGCATGGCTATCAGATAACAAGGTCGAGCAAGGTAAAGTGCGCCTAGAGCGACTCGGCTTTTTCGAAACGGTTGAGACTTCGACGGAAAAAGTGGAAGGACAACCTGATCAAGTGGATGTCACGTATAAGGTAAAAGAGCAACCTTCAGGTTCATTTACGGCGGGTATTGGTTACGGTGACTATTCAGGCCTGCAACTCAACGCCGGTATTCAGCAAAGTAACTTTTTGGGTACGGGTAATCGCGCAGGTATCAATGTATCGACCAGTCGTTTCCAGAAGAACTTCAGCGTTTCGTATACCGACCCTTACTTTACTACCAACGGTGTGTCTTTGTCGGGCCAGGTGTTTTTAAGTGAATTCGATGCGGGACGAGCAGAAAACTTAATTCGGTACAATCAGCGCACCTATGGTGTCGGTAGTACGATTGGTTTCCCGGTTGACGAAATCAACAGCTTTAGTTTTGGTGTTGGCTACAAGCGCCAAGAGGTGACGAACGTCGATGGTTACGAGCAAATACGTAAGTTTTATCAAGCGTTTTTAAACCCTGAGAGCCCTGATTCAGGCGTTGGCTTTGATATCTACGACTTCAATGTTGGCTGGTCTCGAGTCACCCTTAACCGCGGTACATTCCCTACATCAGGTTCATCTCAACGTGCATCTTTTGAAGTGTCTGCGCCCTTTAGTGATATTCAATATTTCCGGGTGGGCTATGACTTTAAATATTATTGGCCATTATCTGATGATCAACAATGGACATTATTGACACGTTTTAATCTCGGTTATGGTAATGGTTATGGTGCCGATGACGCCGGCAACGATTACTTACTGCCGTTCTGGGAATCTTTCCGCGTTGGTGGACAGGGCGACTTGCGAGGCTTTGAGCCGAATACGGTAGGTCCTCGTGCTATTTATAGTTATGCGGATCAAGTCGCAACGCCGCCAGACTGGACAGGTTTGCCGGGCGGTTATCCGGCAGGTTCAGATGCTGAATCCATCACCGTGAGTCGTTATGCCGTTGGTGGTAATGCCAAAGTTGTGGGAGGGGTTGAACTTATTGTGCCAACGCCGTTTATTGATGAAAGTATGCGTAACACTGTGCGTACAAGTATTTTCGTTGATGTCGGTACCGTTTGGGATACTGAGTTTGACTATGAGAAGTATAAAGGCTTAGATTTAATAGGTCAGAGTCAGCCACTCAGCGACTACAGCGATCCAGGTGACTTCCGTGTTTCAGCCGGTGTATCTGTGCAATGGATTTCGCCGATGGGACCGCTCACTTTCTCTCTAGGTAGAGCGCTTAAAGAAGTGGAAGGCGACGAAACTCAGATATTCTCGTTCAACATCGGTACGACATTCTGATAAAGTATCGATGTAGACCGTTCAAGGCGATAGGTTCGCAATAAAAGAACAACAAATTTTTTGAGGAGTTAATTTTGAAAAAGTTAGTGAAAACAACCGTTGCAGCGCTGGCTGTTTCTAGTGCAATGTTTGCGGGTGCGGCGAGCGCACAACAGAAAATTGGCGTTGTTGACATGATGCAAGTGTTTCAACAATTGCCACAACGTGAGCAAATCTCACAGCAATTGCAAACTGAGTTTCAGGACCGTTTTGAAGAAATGCGTCAGTTAGAGCAAAAAATCCAAGAGCTTCGTCAGAAGCAAGAACGTGACGCATCTGTCATGTCTGCGGAAGAAAAGACGCAATTGAATCGTGAACTCGAGCAACTCGTTGCTGAGGCACAGTTAAAAAGCAAGGCGTTACAAGAAGATACGCGTCGTCGTCAAGCGGAAGAGCGGGATGAGTTATTAGGCAAGGTACAGAATGCCATTAATGCCGTTGCTGAAGCCGGTGATTATGATTTGGTATTGCAAAGTAACGCAGTTGCGTTCATGAAGTCTGATAATGATTTGTCTTCAAAAGTTGTTGAGCGTATGAGCGGCAATTCAGGTAACTAATCAATGACAGAATACTCTTTAAAGCAGTTAGCAGAGTATGTTGATGGTGAGGTTCGCGGCGACGCGAACCTTGTTGTTACTGGCATAGGAACGTTGCAGTCTGCGTCTGCGACGCAAATAGCTTTTTTGGCCAACAGTCGCTACAAAAGCCAGCTTGAATCAAGTCATGCGGGCGCAGTTATACTCTCACCGAAAGATGTAGAAGACACGCCTGCGATAAATGCCATCGTAGTCAACAATCCCTATGCCGCTTTTGCCAAAATTGCTCAACGCCTCGATACTACCCCGGCACCAGCCGAGGGCGTCGCCGAGACTGCGCGCGTACATCCCACAGCTAAGCTTGGTAGCAATGTTGCTTTAGGCGAGTACGTTGTGATTGAGGCGGGCGCAGTGATTGGTGATAATGTGGCGATAGGGTCGCATGCTCACATCGGACCTGAAGTGAGTATCGGGGAAAATACTCGAATTTGGTCAGGTGTGCACATTTACCACCGTTGTGTTATCGGCGCTCAATGTAATGTCCATTCGGGGGCAGTGATTGGCGCAGACGGATTTGGTTGGGCACCTGAAAATGGTCAATGGCTAAAAATACCTCAAATTGGCCGTGTGATCATCGGCAACGATGTAGAAATTGGGGCAAGTACCACAGTCGATAGAGGCGCGTTAGACGATACAGTGATAAGTAACGGCTGTATTATTGACAACCAGTGCCAAATTGCACACAACGTATTTATTGATGAAAATACGGCCATCGCGGGTTGTACCGTATTGGCGGGAAGCTGTCGTATTGGTAAACGTTGTATGATCGGCGGTGCATCAGCCATTAATGGTCACATCAGTATTTGTGATGATGTGCAAATTATGGGTTTTGCCATGGTCATTAAAGAAATCAATGAACCTGGCGTTTATGCTTCGGGTATCCCCGCAGCCAGTCATCGCGAGTGGCGCAGAAACGGGGCGCGTTATCGTCAGTTAGATGACCTTTTCAAACGTGTAAAAGGTATCGAGCAAGAACTGCAAAAAATTAAGTAAAGGGAGAGGATGTTGAAAGCCACTGACTCTGGATTTGATATTCAAGGTGTACTCGACTTACTGCCACACCGCTATCCATTTTTATTGATTGATCGTGTAATTTCTTGTGATTGCGAGAAAGAGATTCATGCAATTAAAAATGTGAGTTTCAATGAGCCGATGTTTAACGGCCATTTTCCGGGTAATCCAATTTTTCCAGGGGTCTTATTACTTGAAGGCTTAGCGCAAGCAGCGGGACTGCTAGGATTCCGCATCACTGAGCAAAAATCGACTGCAAACGATTTATACTTGTTTGCTGGTATCGATAATGCGCGTTTTAAACGGCAAGTTATTCCCGGCGATACGATTCACTTTCACGTAACGTTTGAAAAAGAGCGTCGTGGTATTTGGAAGTTTTCAGGCCGCGCTGAAGTTGAAGGTGAATTGGCCGCGTGTGCAGACATCATTTGCGCGAGAAGGGAAGTCTAGTGATCCACGAAACGGCAATTATAGATTCGTCTGCTAAACTCGGCGCTAATGTCTCTGTCGGGCCGTGGACATTCATTGGTCCTGACGTAGAAATAGGTGATGATTGCGACATTCGATCGCATGTGGTGATTAAAGGCCCTACGAAAATTGGTGCACGAAATACGATTTATCAGTTTGCCAGCGTGGGTGAGGACTGCCAAGATAAAAAATACGCTGGCGAGCCGACACAACTAGTGATTGGCGACGATAACGTTATCCGAGAATCAGTGACAATTCATCGTGGCACAGTTCAAGATGAGGGTATCACCCGTATTGGTGATCGAAACCTGTTTATGGCGTATGTCCATGTGGCGCACGACTGCATCATTGGTAATGACAACATTTTTGCCAATTTAGTGACGTTAGCAGGTCACGTTCACGTTGGCGATCAAGTCATTCTGGGTGGCTTAACAGGGGTACACCAGTTTTGCCATATTGGCTCGCACGCGTTTGCAGCCGTTAACTCAATCGTTGTACAAGATATTCCACCCTTTATTATGGCACAAGGACATAATGCGCGTCCTCGTACAATTAATTCAGAGGGATTAAAGCGCCGGCAATTTAGTGAGCATGAAATCCGTAATATTCGTCGCGCTTATAAATTGTTATATCGCTCGAGTTTAACGGTAGACGAGGCGTTAGAGCAAATTAGTGCACTTGAAGAGCCGAAACTCGACGAGTTTATTGAATTCGTTAAGCGCTCTCAAAGAGGCATTATTCGCCCCTAATGGATAAACCAGTGATGTCCGTGAAAGTTGCTTTGGTCGCAGGTGAGCACTCAGGAGATATTTTGGGTGCGGGCCTCATGGCGGCGTTAAAATCACGCTATGCAAATATTGAATTCGTGGGTGTTGGGGGGCCTCTTATGGAAAGTGAGGGGCTTCGCTCTTTTTTTCCCATGGAGGACCTATCTATCATGGGCGTGGCTGAAGTCCTTCGGCACTTACCTAAGTTATTAAAGCATCGTAAGCAACTCGTCACGTTTTTACGTCAGCAACAGCCAGATATTTTTATTGGAATTGATTCCCCAGATTTTAACCTTACGATTGAAAAAAGACTCAAAGACGTAGGTATTAAAACCGTTCATTATGTCAGTCCATCGGTTTGGGCGTGGCGAGAAGGTCGGATTAAAGGGATTAAAAAGGCTGTTGATCACGTGTTGTGCCTGCTTCCGTTTGAAAAGCAGTTCTATGATGAGCATGGATTGTCCGCGACCTTTGTTGGACATCCGTTGGCTGATGCTATTCCCCGAGAAACGAATAAAGCCGCCGCAAGACGACAACTGGGGTACCCCGAGTTAGGTCAATATGTGGGCTTACTACCGGGGAGTCGCAAAGGCGAGTTAGCGCGTATGGCGCCGACATTTTTACAGGTCTGTAAGGCACTAAAAAAGACCCATCCCGAGTTAAAGTTTATTGCTCCAATGGTCAATCAGGCGCGTGCGGATGAGTTTACTGCTCTGCTAGAAGATAATGACATGCAGACCGATGTCGAAGTGTGTCTCGGACATAGTAGAGAAGTAATGGGGGCGTGCGATTACCTACTGCTCACATCAGGAACGGTGGCGCTAGAGGCGTTATTAATCAAGCGTCCGATGGTCGTTGCTTATCGTTTTGCTTGGCTTTCTTATCAAATTATTAAACGGCTTTTTCATGCGCCTTTCTTCTCTTTACCCAACCTACTTGCGAATCGGGCTATCGTTCCAGAGTTGGCGCAAAGTGATGCAACGGTTGAACGGATCGTCGCACACATGGAACAGTTAATCGATGAAAACAACCAAGCGCTAGTCGCCGAGTTTGACCGTATCCATCAACAACTCGATCAGTCAGCGAGCGATGTGGCGGCGAATGTGATTTCAGATCTTCTAGAAAATCGAATGTAATCACGGAAAATCTGCGCTAATAATCCTAAAAAATATGTTCTATTATCACTGTAGTTGATAAATAGGAGATCAATAATGGGTTTGTTAGTTGATGGCGAGTGGCATGATAAGTGGTACGACACCAAAAAGCATGGCGGACGTTTCGTTAGAAGTGAGTCACAGTTTCGTAACAGTATCGAGCAGGGGGGCCCTTTCTTGCCAGAGTCGGGTCGCTATCATCTGTTTGTATCCTACGCATGCCCTTGGGCTCATAGAGCTCTAATTTTTAGAAAACTTAAAGGACTTGAGCAACATATTGATGTCTCAGTTGTTCATCCTTTGATGCTAGAAAATGGGTGGGAGTTTTCAGCTGCTCCGCTTAACGATCCGCTCTATCAGTCGGACTTTCTGTACCAATTATATCTGAAAGCTGATCCGAACTACTCCGGCCGTGTCACTGTGCCTGTGTTATGGGATAAGCAACAGGAAACTATCGTAAATAATGAGTCGGCAGAGATCATACGTATCTTTAACTCCGCGTTTAATGATTTAACCGGAAATGAGCTCGATTTTTATCCCGACCATCTGCAACAGGAAATTGATGAAGTCAATGAACGCGTTTATCACGGTATAAATAACGGTGTTTATAAATGTGGCTTTGCGACCGAACAGCGTGCGTATGAAGAGGCATTCAAAGCGTTATTTGACGCCTTAGAATGGGTTGAAGAGCGCCTAGACGGACGTGATTACTTAGTCGGCGACCAACTCACCGAAGCAGATTGGCGATTGTTTACCACGCTAGTACGTTTTGATGCCGTCTATTTTGGCCACTTCAAAGCTAATAAATACCGCATCAGTGATTATCCACGGATGCGTGACTATTTGAGCCGTTTGTTTCACTACCCGGGCGTTTCAGAAACGGTGGTAATGGATCATATTAAGCGCCATTATTATGGCAGCCATAAAACGATTAATCCCACTCAGATTATACCAGTGGGTCCTGAGTTATCATTCTAAGGAGTGGGTCATGGGTGTATTAAAACGCGTTAAGGGGATAGCGGCGCAAGACGGAGCGGGTGTTAAGCTATCTCGCATTATCAATCAGCCTGGCTTTAAACATCAGGACCCGTTTTTAATGCTGGACGAATTTCGCTCAGACGATCCCGATGATTATATTGCTGGTTTTCCACCACACCCTCACCGTGGTTTTTGTACGTTAACTTATATGCTGGCGGGTGAAATGGCTCATGAAGACTCGGTCGGCAACAAAGGGCTTGTTGGAGCGGGAGGTGTGCAGTGGATGAAAGCGGCTCGAGGAATTATCCATGCTGAAATGCCCAAGCAAACAGAAGGTCTTATGTGGGGGTTTCAATTATGGATAAACCTACCTGCCAAATTTAAGATGGATGCGCCCGAATGGTTCGACTACAAAGCAGATGTCATTCCAGAAGTTCATCTTCAGCAAAGTATGTTGCGATTGATCGCGGGTCGTTATGGCGAGCAAGAAGGACCGGTAAATTTACCTGAACAGCGTTTTTTAGTTGCTGACTTACGTTTTTCTGAAGCCAGCAGCGAAAAACTGGATATCATGGCCTACACAACGCAATTGCTATATGTGTATCAAGGCTCGATTACGCTTGACGGTGAGCAAGTTGAACGAGGCGAGCTTGTGGTCTTCGACGGCCCATTGAACACCAGTATTATTCATGGGGAGCAAGGCTCCGGCGTTATGTTGTTGTTGGGAGATGCAATAGGTGAACCTATCAGCCAATATGGTCCCTTTGTCATGAATACGACACAGGAGATAGAGCAAGCTATTCGTGATTACCAACAGGGAAGGCTGACCGAGGCTTAGCTAAGGTTAAAACGAGCAGTTTGTTTAATCAGCTGCTCGTAACGAGCGGCATGTGAATCGGTTAACGTTAAACCTTGTAGCGTACGTAAACACGAGAGGCATTCTTTTTTCAAGAAGCCAATTTCTTTATTCGAGTTTGCTTCGGCACAATATCGAACAGCAGCCTGTATAAAGTTAAGAGCGGCGCCGCTGTTGAGAGGAGCTACTTTTAGTGCTTCTCGGAAACTGTTGAGTGCTTCCTTATAAAAGCGCTCTTCATATTCTTTGATGCCGCGTTCATGTAGCTGTCGGAATTGACTGCGACGTTGTTCAGATCGTTTTACTCGATCTTTTAACAGACGGTCAGTGTATTCATCAACAGAGAACAGCTGTTGATACTGCTTCATAATGTCATCCGCTTTTTCAAATTCACCTAAATCCATCAAAATAGCGACGATATCGAAGCTTACTTCCTCAGGCAACGAGTGGCCTGCTGCTAAATCAACACCAAAAATTTGGTTAAGTCTGTCTTGAGCTTCGCGTAAGCGTCCGTTGAAAGCGTCGATGCGTGACAGTAATACGGACTCGATCGTTTCGAAAGCGATATCTGAATAAACGAGGTTTTCATCGTAGCGCGCACGCTGCAATTCCATGGTCGCTTCAGTTTGATATTTCGCTACTTGCTGGCGCGTTTCCGCATGCTCGGCGGCATCTAAGATGGAACGTAGGTAATTACACAGATGTTGCACGTTACGATGAACCGAAGTACGGGCGATTTGCAGTACATTGTTCATCGCTTGCTTGGCTATTTCGTAATTCTCTGAATCACGTGCGATGCGTGCTAGTAGGGTCTGCCGCTCGATCGAGAACGGCGCCATAGAAATGGCCATGCGGGCACTATCGAGGGCATCATCGAGCGCCGCCTTGCTGAGGTGACAGCGCGTTCTCAGATCGTGCGCTTCAATCGCATTCGGCATTTTTTTAATAACAATATTTAACAGTTCGAGAGCATCATCAGGACGTTGCTGAAGTAAACGCGTTTCAGCCAGCTTTAAACTTGCCCAACTCTGACCACCTTCTTCCAATAAACGGGCAATCGCGGCATCAGCGGCCTCAAGTTGACCTGTTTTATTAAACAGTTCAATTTGTAATTTTTGACAGTAGTTGGCATAGCGACTTTGTGCGTCGATATGTTTTTGACAAGCGGTAATACACTGCTGATAGTCTTTATTAAATAATGTTTTGAATACATCTCTTAGCCACATTCTGCGTTTATAAGCTCTTAATAAACGCGCATGTAGAACGCGGTGTGAAAACGGCTTTGTCAGGTAGTCGTCGGGCTGAAGCTCAAGTGCACTGAGTACCATCGGTCGCGTGTTGTCGCCAGTGATGATAAAAAATAGCGTTTCAGGCTTAAGCATACCGCGCTGCCGTAACTCCTCGAGCACTTGGCGACCGTTTTTTCCTCGGCCTAAATTGTAGTCGACCAACATAATGTCGTAGGGCCGGCGTGCATAGGCTGCAATGCCCGCTTCACCGGTTCGTTTAGCGTCGACTTCTTTTGCACCGAGATTAATCAAAAGCCCCTTCAACATGACTTGAAAGGCTTTTTGATCCTCAATGATTAGGACACGTTTTTCCGATAAATCCAGTACTTCGCTCATACCGTAGACACTAATAGAAGAATTAATGACAGCATACTGTCAAACATAAATTATGTTAAGTCTCTACTCGGTTTAACGCGCAATTTAAAGGGAAATAAGTAAATTATGAGAGTAGCATCCATTAAAGAAGGGCAAATTGAGTGGAATGAAGCGGAGCTATCAAAGGAACTCAGTGCTCACCAAGTAAAAATTGAAATTAGCCATGCGGGTATCAATCGCGCTGACCTAATGCAGGTCGCAGGAGCCTATCCACCTCCGCCGGGAGCGTCAGACATTCCCGGGCTCGAGTGTTGTGGTCAGATTGTCGCTGTTGGCGATCAAGTGGATACTTTTGTAGTGGGGGACGATGTCTGCGCTTTGCTTGCCGCTGGGGGCTATGCTCAGCACGTCATTGTTGATCAACAACAAGTACTCCCGCTACCTCAAGGGTGGTCGAAAGCGCAAGGAGCAGGTTGGTTGGAAACTTTCGCGACCGCATATCTCAATGTCTTTCAATTGGCGCGTGTTAAACCGTCAGACCGAGTGCTGGTGCATGCGGCAGCGGGAGGAGTTGGCACATCCCTGCTTCAATTATGCAAAGAGAAAGGAATTAGTACGGTCGCGGTGGTAGGAACTGACGAAAAGCAAACTTTTTGTCAAAAGCTGGGCGCGAGTTTGTCGATAAATCGACATCATGAGCGAGACTGGAACGCTATAGAGAAAGAAGGTGTTGACGTGATATTGAATCCCATCGGCGGTGACTCTATTGCCCGAGACCAACACTTTTTAAATACCGAAGGTCGCATCGTGCTAATCGGTTTAATGGGGGGACGTGAGGGCCAGGTCGACTTTGGACGAATGCTAATCAAGCGACAACGTATCATCGGCTCAACGCTCCGAGCACTCTCCGCTGAACGCAAGGGAGCCATTTTGAGTGAATTGTGGGCGGAATTTGGAGACGCATTCAATGCGCGTCGCGTTATGCCAATGATTGATCAAGTGGTGCCAGCAACGGATGTGAATGAAGCGATGGACTACATGCGCGAAAATCGAACGTTTGGAAAAATAGTATTGGATATGAACGCTTAATAAGAAGAAGTGGTGGAGGGGGCAGGATTCGAACCTGCGAAGGCTGAGCCGTCAGATTTACAGTCTGATCCCTTTGACCGCTCGGGAACCCCTCC
>ERZ1673960.57-NODE-57-length-37249-cov-28.343389_pt1 | contig 37249 bp, 41 predicted proteins | sample MGYA00580190_ERZ1673960 | MGnify/ENA primary metagenome ERZ1673960 (study PRJEB41334, sample SAMN05608106) | rock metagenome | biome: terrestrial subsurface; feature: shale formation; material: shale | place: USA: Pennsylvania ...
TCTGCCGGATCGGTCAACCGATCATTGAAAATTTCTTAACTGATCGGCATTAGCCAAATGGCTCCTTTTTTTGTTACCAGAAATTAAACCGTGACCATTGTTCGCTTAATTGCCCCTCTGCATCAGCAACATAATACTTATCGAACTGAGAGGCTGTGGCACAAGCATGATTCGGAAGGATGCGTAATTTATCGCCGATCTGAACATCGCTGGGTATTTCGCTCGAGCCTGCACGCTGTTTAATGACCCCATGCTCTTGGCTAGTGCTCTCTACTATCCAGTCGGTAAGCGGTCGTCCGGCACCATCTAGCACCATACCGTAGCCATAATCGATCGCTTGCGATGCTGTACCGCGGTCGCGCGATAACGCCATCCAGCCCGCATCAATGAGGATCCAACCTTTCTCCGGCTTCACCCCTATGACAGTGGTCACCACAGATAACGCGATATCATCTAGTGAGCACACATTGATATTCGCCATCACTAAATCAAAAAATGTATAAACACCGGCACGCACCTCCGTCACGCCCGTGAGATCTTGAGCAAAGTGTGCGGTAGGCGTAGAACCGATACTGACCATCGGGCAGTCAATTCCTACCAGTTCAAGCCGCTCCTTCACATAAACCGCAGTGGCACGTTCGTTCTCAGCCGCCGCGACTTTGTCTGAACGTGTCATACAACCGTACGAGCCACCTGCATGCAACAGAACACCCTTAAAAAGTTCGGCTTGCGCTAGGATTTTGCTGACATCCATCAGCGCAGGACTCTCAGCAGTTAATCCTGCACGGCTGCCATCGCAGTCAATTTCAATGAGCACAGGAATAACGACGTCATGCATACGACAAAATTCGACCACCTGAAGCGCCTGTGTCTCACTCTCTAAGATGATTTTTAAATCAACGCCTTGTTCGATCAACCGCTTAACGTGAGGCAGTTTGTTCTGCGCGATCCCCACCGCATAAATTTGATCTAGAAAGCCGTGTTCTGCAAAAAAGTCAGCTTCTTTTAGCGTCGATACGGTAATCGGTCCCGTGCCACCATTAAAGATAGCCTTAACCGCAGGCAGCGATTTGAGCGTTTTTACGTGGGGCCGTAAGGGCGTCTTTAATGCGCTAAGATGGCAGTTCAAACGCTTGATATTGGCATCAAACCGCGGACGATCAACACGTAAATAAGGCGTTTCAAGCGCATCCCATGTCATTTATTTATTCCCCTCACTGAGTTCATAGCATCGGCAGATATGCGCCCACGCTTCTTCCGCCGTATTCACTAACGTAAACAACTTCACGTCATCGGGCGCTATTAAACCTTCTTCAATTAATAAGTCGAAATTAATTAACTTCGACCAAAAACCTTTGCCTATCAGTACAATAGGCACTGGATCGATTTTCTTTGTTTGAATTAAGGTGAGCGTCTCGAACAACTCATCTAAGGTGCCGTAGCCGCCTGGGAGCGCAACTAGAGCGCGTGCCCGCATCAAGAAATGCATTTTCCGAATGGCAAAATAGTGAAATTGGAAGCAAAACTCGGGCGTGATGTAAGGGTTCGGATATTGCTCCTTGGGTAACACAATATTAAGGCCGATACTCTCACCACCAGCCTCAGTCGCACCGCGATTAGCCGCCTCCATCACACCTGGACCACCGCCTGAAATTACCACAACCCGATGCTCAGGGTAATTCTGGCTGTGCTCAGTAACTAAATGCGCAAATTTCTGCGACTCCGAGTAATAGCGGCTGTTCTTTAAATCCCGCTTTGCTTTAATCCAGTGTGCTTTAGTGGTCGCATCGTTGGGGGTTTTATCAAGCTCAGCTTGCGCAATATCGAGGTTATATTGCGCCTGTTCCGGTGATAAAAAACGCGCGCTACCAAACACGACTACCGTCGCATCAATCTGATGCTTATCGAGCACGCGCTCAGGCTTTAGGTACTCTAATTGCAATCGAACATGGCGAAGATCGTCTTCCAGTAGAAAGTCGTTATCAGCAAATGCCAGTTTATAGCTGTCATTATTCTGCAGTCGCGCGATGGCTTCTTCCGACTGCTTAGCCGAAGCGTGGTGTCGTTGATGCAGGGGGTGTTTGTCCGCCATTCGAAAATCCTACGGTAAAGGGTGGTAGCCCATCCAATCGGGCTTTAACGGCTGTTGCACGCCATCGTATTCAAGTTTAATGGCATAGCCATCGAGTAAATCAATCTTGAGGCAGTCATCGACTTCAAGCAAGTCGTCTTTATGCAGTTGTTCGGCCCCCGCAAGTCCTGTGGCAGAAACGTGCACTCGTGCCCGTTGTTTAGCATCCGCGGCTGACTTCGCCACCACTACAGTAAAATCATGGAATTCCGCCAAACGACCCGGGAAATAACCACCAAAATTCACAAAGTATAAGGATACTCCCTGATTGTCGACGGGCTCTTTGGTGAGCAAAATGCGATAGCCATCGACATGATGTAAGGCAACGTAGCTATCCATATGGAGACCCTGCTGCGAACCGAACCACTGCTGTCGTAATGCCGGAAAAGTGGCTTCAATCACTGGCGCGACCGCAAACCGCACATCATGGAGCTCAATATGTGCACCCGGCGCGCTACCGCCGATATAAATCATAAAAAGTTGGTTAACTTGAGTGCTCTCTGCAGACACGTTGGAGTACCTCTTGTATTGTGTTTCTTAACCATCGACGCATCGGATCAGCATCCGTCCGTTCATGCCAAATCTGCATTACCTGCACATTCGGAAGGTCAAGGGGTGGTTCAAGTATGACTAAATTATCATCCAATACGGTCGCCTGCTCAGCTATTGAGCGCAAACAAGTCAGCAACCAACGCGTCCCGGTTAATAACCGAGTCGGCACAATAAAACTGGATAAACCTGCAACGATACTACGTTCACGCCCCAACTCTGCCAGCTTTTGATCGACCAACCCTTTCAAATCACCGGTTAAGGTAGTAAGTAAATGCTCACACTCTAAGTAATCGTCAAGTGAAAAGCCGCCGATGACATGCGGATTATCCCTAGCTGCTAATACTTTAAATGGCTCCTCAATCAAGCGTTGTTGTCGCAACGTGTCAGGTAAGTCACTGTAAAACCCTGCAATAGCAATATCACATTCGCCGGTTTCCAACTCCTGGCGTGGGAGACGACCTCGCGTATTTTGCGTAACTATGGTGACATTAGGTGCAGCTTGCCGAACTAAAGGCAATAAATGAGGCAATAGCGCCTGCTCCATATAATCTGTCGTATAGATCCGTATCGACTCCGTTCTACTCAGATAATCATGTCCTTCGGTTTGTTCATAAAAGTTTCTGAGCTGATGAATAAGTGGTTGCATCTGACGCGCAAGCTCATGGGCACGCGGTGTCGCGGTCAATCCCCTCGCTGCACGCACGAATAATGAGTCTCCCATTTCGTGGCGAAGTTTATTTAACTTATGACTTAATGCGGGCTGACTCAGTGACATACGTTGCGCTGCCCGGGTAGCATTTAACTCTTCATAAAGTGTATGAAAAACCAACAGAAGGTTAATATCCTTAGTGTATAAATTCATTTGCTATTCATTTTTTCGATGGGTCAAATAGATTTTTTCTTATTATCGAATGATAGTACACACGCTACTATAAGCGCATCAAAATTTACGCCTTAATTGGAGGCTTTATGACAATCGGTTTTATCAAGTCACTCTTACTCACTGCCACTTTAGGTGCAGTATTGCTGTTTTGCCAAGCAGCGGTGGCGAGCAAGGGCAAGGTACTCGTTTTACTCTCCAGTGAAACACAATTAGAACTTGCTGATGGCAGCCAATATCCAACGGGATACTACCTGAACGAATTTGGTGTACCGGCTGATGCGCTTCAGCAAGCGGGCTACGAGCTCGTTTTGGTCACTCCAAAAGGTAACGCACCGCGGGTCGACCAACGTTCTGTCGATACACAATATTTCGGCGGCGATGAGCAAGAAATGCAGCGCATTCAAAAAGTCATCGCTAACCTTGATGGCATTAACGATACCCACAAACTCGCCGACGTACTCAAAAGTGATTTGAGCCAATTTGATGGTCTATTCATACCTGGCGGTCATGCACCCCTGATTGACTTGGTCGGTAATCCTGAAGTCGGTAAGCTACTGACTTATTTCCACAACCAACAAAAGCCTACCGCCGCAATTTGCCACGGCCCTATTGCACTGCTGTCACCACAGCAAATGCCGACACAGTTTATTGACCAATTTGCGAAAGAAGGTCAATCACAAGCGCAAGATTGGATCTACGAGGGCTATAACATGACTATCTTCTCGACCCCAGAAGAACAAGTTTTCGAGCGCTCACTTAATGGCAAACAAATCCGTTATTACCCAGCCGCTGCGATGCAAGCCGCAGGCGCGAATCTCGAACAAGCCGAAGCGTGGCAGCCCAACGTCGTTATCGACCGCGAACTGATTACCGGTCAGAACCCTTTTTCCGACAAAGTTCTAGCAGAAGCGTTAATTAAGCAACTAGAACAAGCGCAGTAATCAACAAGGAGTACTTAGCGTGTCAGCTTTATTTCAACCATTTGAGTTAAAAGATGTTCGTTTGCGTAACCGTATTGCCGTACCTCCGATGTGCCAGTACATGGCAGAAGAAGGCGTGGTCAACGATTGGCACCTCAGTCACTACACCAGCTTAGCGCGCGGTGGTGCGGGCTTAGTTATTGTTGAGGCGACCGCAGTTTCTCCTGAAGGACGTATCACCCCAAACTGCACCGGGTTGTGGAATGACGAGCAAGCACAAGCGATGCAGCCGATTGTCGACAACATCAAAGCCGCCGGTGCGGTAGCGGGTATTCAAATTGGCCACGCGGGACGGAAGGCAAGTGCCAACCGTCCATGGGACGGCGACGACCATATTGCTGAAGAGGACGTCCGAGGCTGGGAAACGCTCTCGCCCTCACCAATCGCTTTTGGTGCGAACCTGCCTCGCCAACCCAAAGAGATGACGTTAGAAGATATCAAGCGTGTGCAAAATGACTTTGTTGCTGCCGCAGAGCGTGCTCGCGACTTAGGGTTCGAGTGGTTAGAACTGCACTTTGCTCATGGGTACCTTGGTCAAAGCTTTTTCTCGCCACACGCTAACCAGCGTACTGACGAGTATGGCGGGTCATTTGAGAACCGCGCACGCTTCTTAGTCGAAACTGTCCGGGCGGTCAAAGCCGTATGGCCCGATAACTTCCCGCTAACTGCACGTTTTGGTGTTATCGAATTTGATGGCAATGACGAGGAGCAGTTGCAAGAGTCGATTAAGTTAACTGAGTTACTCAAAGCAGAAGGGTTGGATTTTTTAAACGTCAGTATCAGTTTCTCAACGCCGCACGCCAATATTCCATGGGGACCAGGCTTTATGGCGCCGATTGCTGAACGCATCAGAAACGCCGCGGATATTCCCGTTGCATCGGCGTGGGGAATGGATTTACCACAGCTGGCAGAACACACCGTCGCACAGGGTCAGTTAGACTTAGTGATGGTTGGCCGTGCACATTTATCGAACCCTCACTGGCCTTACGATACTGCTAAAGCATTGCGTGTTGAGAAGCCGTCTTGGGTATTACTCGCCCCTTATGCGCATTGGTTAGAACGGTATTAAGCTCACTTTTAAAGCTTAAACACCTTGTACAGTGAGCACCAGTTTTCGACTGCTGGCGCGGTCACGGTGCTCACATAAGTAGATACCCTGCCATGTGCCCATATTAAGACGCCCTTGGGTTAATGGTACAGTCACACTCGCGCCCAGAATACTCGACTTCAAGTGAGCTGGCATATCGTCAGGTCCCTCGTAGGTATGCTCATAGTAGGGCGCATTCTCAGGCACCATCTCGTTGAAATGGCGTTCAAAGTCACCCCGCACGGTCGCATCGGCATTTTCATTGATCGTCAATGAAGCCGAGGTATGTTGAATGAACACATGCACGAGGCCAGTCGATAATTGGCACTTTTCAGCTAATAACCGCTCTACGCGATCAGTGATTAAGTGAAAGCCTCGATTAAAGGCGGGCAGCGTTAACTCAAATTGTTGTACGTGCATAGAACTCTCAAAAATAAGCGTGTACTAGCGCATTAAACGCATAGGCACCATCTGTGGATCGCTATTGGTTTGCTCTATAAACCCTAAACTGCGATATAGATTCAATGCGCGATGATTTTCTGGCAATACGTTTAATGTAACATGCTCAACGTCAGGATGTTGCCAAGCGTAATCAAGTAACTCCTGCACAAATAGGCGCCCTAGCCCTTTACCTCGCTCCTGTGGGTTTACAATCAAACATGCAATGTGTCTTGCGCCTTCATGTTTTTCATAACATTGTGCGAAACCAACTAACTTATTGTCGTACCAAAACCCAAGAGAAGGTCGTTCGCCACATTTTAAGCGCGCCCAAACATCATCTATGGGACTATTTGCATCAACATTTGGACCTAACCAAAAGAGACGATCGTTCGAGGTTGTTGGCCACGAAAATATGTCATGAAATTGAGTAAGTGTAACGGGCTGAAGCATCATAAATTCCTTTTCGTTGTTTAGAAAAACTATAAGGGAAAAATAAACAATGCCAATAAGCGCATCCTCAGACTGAACACATCATGAACTGAAATCGCCCATTTACGCGTTGAAAAGACCTCAATTTGCGCCGAGCAACCTTAAATATTATTAACACTGGGTTGAAATAAAATGTTACATTCAGCATGCTGTAACATTACACTACGCTTTTTTATATAGGGATCTGGCTACGACATGGAATTGTCAGCGTTCAGTGCGCTCTCACCTAAGCGCCCGCAGTTTTGGCAAGTTGCGAAACGGTGTTGCATTATCGCTGCATCAATCGATGTCGCATTTTTCTTCATTTTTTTGATACTTGATTCGCCCATCCTTGCCTGGGTCAATTTACTCAGTATTGCAATGTATCTTACTGCATATTGGGCATTCGGTCAGCGCAAAAATATGTTAGCCATATCGCTTATTTGGTTAGAAGTGCTCTACCATTCGGCACTCGGTACGCTCATGATCGGATGGGACAGTGGCTTCCACTATTTTTTATTAATGTTTGTTCCCGCCATATTTGTCAGCATGAGCCTCAAGCCCGCAGTGTTAACGCTATTTGGATTGTGGGTATATTATCTTAGCCTTGATTTATTCAGTTGGTACTATCCTGCGATACAGCCAATCAATGCTACCGCTGTCGTCGGGGTTCATATTTTTAATCTGACGGTAGTGTTTATGATGTTTGGTTACTTAGCACTGTATTACCTAAATAAGGTCAATTTAACTCATGACCAACTCAGGTTCTACGCAACCACCGATCCATTAACCAAATTAAGAAATCGCCGACATATGTCGGAGTTATTAAAACGAGCCTTACAGAATAAACACGCCGAACAACGCAACGTTTCTGTTTTGTTGCTCGACCTTGATCATTTTAAATCAGTCAATGATACACATGGGCACGAAGTCGGCGATAAGGTACTTCGCATTACTGCTGATATTTTACGCGACACCGTACGCGACCATGACAAAGTTTCTCGTTGGGGGGGGTGAGGAGTTTTTGGTGTTTTTACCACGAACCAACTTAAATCACGCCGCGCAAGTTGCTGAACGCATTCGCAAAGCAATTGCAAAATATCCCTGGCACACAGTTATAAATGAGAACATTCAATTGACTACTAGCATCGGAGTGAGTGAACTCAAACCCGATGACTCGGTCAATACATTAGTAAAGCGTGCGGATGACGCGCTATATCGCGGCAAGGAAGCTGGTAGAAATTGGGTCGAACTCGAATCGGAGGCTTCATGTCGCAAACCAAAAACAGCATCATCATCGCCATCGGACTGATCGTCAGTTGTGGGGTACTTGGTACATTTTTTTCAAAAGGCTTAACCGACTTTCGAGCAATGGATCGCAGTGTCACTGTGAAAGGGCTCTCTGAACGCGAGTATGTTGCCGACACCGTTATATGGCCGATTCAATTTACCGCTGCCAGCAATGAACTTTCGGATATTTATCAAACCATTGAACAAGGCAAACAACAGGTCACCGAATTTCTAAAGGGTAAAGGGGTTAAAGCCGATGAGATTTCCGTCGCAGCTCCCTCGATCACCGATAAGTCGGCACAACGTTATGGCTCAGGTCAACCGGCTGAGTTTCGCTACACCGCCACCCAAACCATTACCGTGTATTCAACGCGCGTCGAAACAATACGCGACATGATGAGTTCGCTATCGGAATTAGGTAAACAAGGTATGGTGCTATCTACCGACGATTACCAAGCGCAACCCGAGTACCTATTCACCCGATTAAACGATGTGAAACCCGAAATGATAGAAGAAGCCACTAAGAATGCACGCGAAGTGGCAGAGAAGTTCGCCGAAGATAGTAATAGCGAACTCGGCAAAATAAAAGATGCCCGCCAAGGCCTATTCAGTATTCAAGAACGTGACCGCCATAACCCACACCTTAAAAAAGTACGTGTCGTTTCAACAGTTGAATATTACCTATCCGACTAGTCAGCCGTTTCATCATTTTTAGGTCGAGGGCATTGTCCCTCGACATTCACTTCAACATAATTCATATCGAAGCATCGCAGATAAGATTCAACAATAGTTAAGTTAGGTGGCCACGGCACTTCAATCGGATTACCTTCAGCATCGCGCGGATCAAATCCCTCGGGGCGCGGAACGGCTTTTAGACGCGCTATTGCATCAACCAGTTTCGGTTTGTCCTTTTTAATAAATGCAATGGTCGCATCCATATAGGGGTTCCACCCGCTACGGTCCTGCTCGTCCGGTTTATAACTCTGTCTAAATAAAGCAATCGCCGCCTCATTGTGACCCAACTCCGCATGCAGCTGGGCTTGATGTAGACGGAGCGTGTGCTTCATACCGTCCGATAAGTCAGTTCGTTGTTGTTGATACGCCTCAATCAGTTTAACCGCTTCTGGCTTACAACCGGGTGTATCGGCAACGGCGCGCCAGCCCCCTTCAAAGTCTTGGTCAAAACTCATAAAATCTAACTCAAGCAGCGCTGCCTTGTTTTCAATGCATGTGGCTTGCGCCGCTTTCGCACCAATAGGTACCAACATAGCACTAACCAATAAGAACTGAACGAAACGACTCATTACAAATAACCAAAGTTTATTTATTTTGTTTATCATTAGCACTCTTTTGCCCCCATCTCAAGCGCCTCACATCGGCAGTTTATTGATTCACATCAACGCGTGATAAGGCATTTAGCAGTAACCTGCGAGCATTTAGCTCCGCACGTAACTGGATCAGTACCTTAAACTATGTCGATGTATAAAAGCCCCGAACTACTCGCGCCAGCCGGTAACCCCACCGCCATGAAAATCGCTTTTGCTTACGGTGCAGATGCGGTTTATGCGGGCGAGCCACGCTACAGCTTACGGGTAAGAAATAACAGCTTTACGTTGGCAAATTTAGGTGAGTCGATCGACTACGCCCATCAGTTGGGTAAACGCTTTTATGTCGTGGTCAACATCGCACCGCATAACGCAAAACTGACGCAGTTTGTTGAACACATGGTGCAGGTGGTTGCTCTACAGCCTGATGCATTAATCGTCTCAGATCCGGGTATCGTGATGTTGCTGCGCCAGCACTTCCCTGAACAAGCACTGCACTTATCTGTGCAAGCGAATACAGTGAACTGGGCGGCACTCAAGTTCTGGCAACAACAGGGCATCGAGCGGGTGATCCTCTCACGCGAACTGTCTTTGCAAGAGATCAAAGAAATGCGCGAACACGTGCCTGATATGGAGCTTGAGGTGTTCGTCCACGGCGCTCTGTGTATGGCTTATTCGGGTCGCTGTTTACTCTCCGGTTACACCAATAAACGTGATCCCAACCAAGGCGCATGCACCAACGCATGTCGTTGGAAGTACCACACGCAACCTGCACAGCAAGACGAAGTCGGCCAATATATACCGGACCCCATCTTAGTCGCCGATCCTCAACGTCCCGATGAGCCCATGCTACTGGATGAAGATATTCATGGCAGTTATCTGATGAACTCCAAAGATCTTCGTGCCGTTGATTTAGTCGAACCGCTGACGCAAATGGGTGTTCACTCTCTGAAGATTGAAGGCCGGACCAAGTCCGACTATTACGTCGCACGTACAACCCAAGTCTACCGACGTGCCATTGATGATGCCGTAGCGAGCAAGCCATTCAACCCGCAACTGCTCAATGCGCTTGATGGCATGGCGAACCGTGGTTTTACTCATGGCTTCTTACAACGTCACAGCGCACAGTCACTGCAGAACTACGAACGCGCTCATAGTGAAGGAAAAGAGCAACTTGTCGGTCAGTTACTCGCAAGCGACAACCAAGATGCCTACCTTATTGATGTAAAAAATGCATTCTCGGTGGGCGATGAACTTTTACTCATCACGCCCAAAGGTAACTATCCACTTAAAGTCACTGAGCTTGTGGATAACAAGGGAACGCCGCTTTTACGCGCACCGGGCTCGGGTTATCAAGTCTATGTTCCTGCTGAAGTCGCTATCGACTCAGGAGATAGACCCATGTGTTTTCTGATAAAAAGGAGCGAGCATGATCACCATTAACGAAGACTGCATCAACTGCGATATGTGTGTGCTTGAGTGCCCGGTCGAAGCGATCGAGATGGGTGACGAGCATTACGAAATTAAGCAGTCGTTATGTGTCGAATGCGAAGGTTTCTATCCTGAGCCCAGCTGCTATGCAGTGTGTCCGGTCGATGCAGTGGACATCGGCAAGTAAAAAACAGCGAAATTTGCTATGCTTTGCCGCCAAGAACATGAATAAAGGGGCATCGCCATGGGATTACAGGTCATTAAGCATCCGCTTGTACAGCATAAGCTTGGGTTAATGCGTAAACACGGGATCTCGACCAAGAGCTTCCGCGAACTTGCCAATGAAATCAGTACGTTACTTACCTACGAGGCGACCAGTGACTTTATGCTGGAACCACATACCATTGAGGGCTGGAACGAAAAACCTATTGAGGTCGAGCAACTTAAAGGTAAAAAAGTCACGGTAGTCCCTATTCTACGCGCAGGTATGGGGATGCTGGATGGCGTTACCACACTCATCCCCAGCGCAAAAGTTAGTGTTGTCGGCTTATACCGTAATGAGGAAACGTTAGAGCCCGTCAGCTATTTCGATAAATTCGTTAACGACATCGGCCAGCGCATCGCCCTCGTTATCGACCCGATGCTCGCTACCGGCGGCAGTATGATTGCCACCCTCGACATGCTCAAGCAACAAGGCTGTAAGGACATTCGCGTACTCGTGTTGGTGGCGGCGCCCGAAGGCGTTGAAGCCGTATTGGCCAAGCATCCCGATGTACGAATTTTTACTGCATCACTCGATGACAAGCTCAATGAGCAGGGCTATATCATCCCGGGGCTGGGAGATGCCGGGGATAAAATTTTTGGTACCCGTTAACCGAGCTAAACAAAGAGACTGCTAAAGCACTGACACTTTAGCAGTCATCAATTAAGTAATGCATCGATCAGCCACGCTGATAAATTATTGCGACCACTCAAACCAGACTTCGCATAGATGGCGGATGCCTGTTGTCGCACGGTTTTTTCCTTCGTACTCCTAACTTCCGCAATTTCGTTAAATGTCAGCCCTTTGATCATCAATACAGCGACCTCTTGCTCACTCGGCGAAAGCTTCCATTCATTAAACCAAGTTTTTACCGTTGAGTAAGAGGCCTCCTCTCTCGCATCTGCACTTTCTTGATGCTTTATCAACGCAGTGCGTAAATGCGCCAGTTCATTGTTTCTGCGAATAACACGACGCCAGAGCACGATGAAAGCGATAATAGAAATAACGACGGTAATCCCCTCAACGATCAAATGCCATACTGCCACTTCCATTTTATAGTCAGCTACAACATCCGACACGTTGGCCCCTGCAATCAACAAAAAAACGACCATCAACAATCGGTCAATTGTCATAAATCCCCCTGCTATAGCTGTTATAGGACATGTGTCCGATGTCTTTTCATCATAAAAACCCTAGATTATGTGGTGATATTAACCGATGGAGTTGATGATGTCTTTTACCCGCATCAAAGCACCGAAAATTTTTGTTTCGCTGAGTGCGTTATTTTTTCTGAACAATGCTTTTGCGAATGACCTCGTAGATTACGCTCGCTCGAATATTCTCGAACATGATCCTACGACCTTACAAACCTTCAACACACGGAGTTGGTTAGCAGAACCCATCACCGCCTCTATTATGCGCTGGCAGACCCAAGATAATGCGATAGGTAGTGATGAAACTGAACTATTATTTGAATTTGCGTTTCTCACACCCAAGCAACATGAACTTCTTCAGTCATCAAAACAATTGAGTCATCAATACCATGTTGTTCAACAGCAACAAATCGACTTGTGGATATCTGGTACAATTCGTCAACTGTTTTGGGAAACTCAACAAGCTGAGGTCGAGCAACGCTTTATAAAGCACACTATCGATGCACTCAATAAAATGCTGGCGACTGTCGAGCTTCAAGTTCAGCAAAAGCAATCGCCTAAGTATGCGCAACTCATTATTGAGCAGCGCCTTAATAGCTATAACGTTGAGCTCAATAAAAAGCAGGTCGAGTTACAGCATTTCTATCGGCTATGGCAGCAATACACGGGTCAAGCTCAGTTACCCGACACCCTAGAAGAACCTAATTCGGACTCGTCGAATCTGACGCACCCGAGCGTTCAAGCGATTGAATTACAATGGCAACTTGCGCTATTAAACGCCGAAAATAATGCCGCGAGTCAAAGTAACTGGCGCGTAACGGCCGGTGTTAAAGATATTCGTTCAGTCGCAGGAACAGAAACACAGCTCGGGGTCGGACTCGCGATACCCTTAACATTTTCTCGGACACTTTCGTCGCTCGACCTTGATGCGTTGCAGCGCGAGCAATCTGATATCAATACCCGCTTAAAAACGACCGTGATCGACATTCAAACCCGAATCGCCCAGCGCCGAAGTCAGTATCAACAATTACAACAACAAGTTGAGCTGGCGAAACAAAATGCTTCTATCAGTTCGCAAGCACTCGATGAGCTCGACGCGCTATATCGACAACACCAAATTGATACAAAAATGTACATCGAGCGGCTGATAGAACAACTCAACTATCAGAAGTTCTTCCAACTCACGCAAGTACAGCTTCAGATGGCCAAAGCACAACTCAATCAAGCTCAGGGAGTCTCTTTATGAACCGTCGTACCCTTGGTTATTCATTTCTTTTAATACTAGTGGCGTTGAGTTCAACGCAAGTATCTGCACAAACAGCAGTCTCTATCGCAGAACTTAAGAACTATGAGCTTGGGCTACAGCAGCCGGAAGTTGCTGATATGGTACCAGGAGCACCGCTATTGGCGACTTACCAACCGATGACCCAGAAGCATTTAGTGATTGCGAATCCGTTCGAGAACGCACATGTCCAATTTGCAGTGACGGATGGTACTCGCGTTAATTTAGGTCAACGCATTGCAACCATCACGGGCCCGTCTGTCGAACACTTTTTTCACCGTCTCGAGACGGTAAAAGCACAATATGACGTTGCTCAACAACAGCATAAAAGTAAGTACAATTTATACCAACGCAATGCCTTGTCAGCTGATGATTGGCAAAACTTTTTAGACCAATACCTCCGTCTGTCGGATCAAATGCATGAAATTAAAATTCTTTTATCGCGCTTCCATCAACTCGCCGATGATAGCGCAGAACTAAAGGCCCCCATCGACGGCATATGGCAATCAGACGCCGATGACATGCGAATTGGTTACGTCATTGATAGGTCTGAAATACGCCTTGCCGTTCAAGCGCCCAATGAACTTGCATCGTCGGTGCACCACATCAGCGTTCAAGGCGAACGATTCACTATTGACTATCGCGAGCAATCGACACGAAATGGCTTTACCACACTGTGGTCATCGCCGCTAACAGAGAGCACATTTACACTCTACCAACGAATGAGTGTAGTTCCGCTCCGTAACATCGCAAACGCATTCAAAGTACCTGGCTCAGCGGTTTCATCATTAAACGGCGAACCTGTCGTTTTTAGTGTTGATAAACAAACCATCCATCCGATTCCAGTTAGCGTAAGCGCCGTCGAAGGTGAAGATTACTATGTAGCCGCTTCCACATCGCTCGATAATCCCATCGTGACTCATTCTGTCGCTGCGCTTAAAGGTATAATCGATAGTCGCGAGGAGGCGCAGCAATGATTGCTAAATTGCTCAGTTTCTCATTAAAAAATCGACTATTCGTTTTTATCACCTTTTTGCTCATCATAGCGGCGGGAATACAATCATTTCGGCAACTCCCGGTGGATGCCTTTCCAGAGATATCACCGACACAAGTTAAAATTATCTTGCGAGCTCCCGGAATGGCCGCAGAACGGGTAGAAAATCAAGTCACGCACCCAATCGAAACCGAATTGCTGGGGATTCCTAACCAGACCATCTTACGTTCGACAACTAAATACGGTATCACCTCGATTACATTAGATTTTGAGGAAGGCACTGACATTTATTGGGCGCGCCAACAAGTGGCAGAGAAGCTTGCCGCCGTGCGCGATGCGCTGCCCGCAGGTATACAAGGTGGACTTGCGCCCATGAGTACACCATTAAGTGAAATGTTTATGTTCACTGTTGAAAACCCTGACCTCACGCTCAGTGAAAAGCGACACTTACTCGACTGGGTCATTCGCCCTGCGTTGCGTACATTAGAGGGCGTAGCCGATGTGACTAATTTAGGCGGCAAGGTAAGGACTTTTCAGTTCAGTCCCGATCCCATCAAACTGAGCGAAGCTAAGGTGTCATTAGATACCATCAAGACACGTTTGGAGGAAGCCAATCAAGTCGGTAACTTAGGACGCGTCACACTGGGCACCGAAACCTTTAGTGCTCGCGTCTCGGGCCGTATCGTTGAATTAAACGATTTAGCCGCACTGAGCGTGGAAAATGCCAATGGCGATGTCTACCGACTCGAACAGCTTGGCGAAGTCTCATTGAGTTATTTACCGCGATTTGGCGCCATCACCAAAGACGGTCAAGAGGCGGTAGAAGGCTTAGTGGTTGGCTTAAAAGGCGCTAATGCAGCGGCTGTAGTCGCGTCTGTTAAAGATAAGCTCACACAACTACAAAGTAGCTTGCCGCAACACACTGACATCAATGTTTTCTATAACCGTAAAGGCCTGATCGATACAGCGATTGCCGGAATTTCTGATGCGTTGATGGAATCTATTGTATTGGTCATCGCGGTATTGGTGTTCTTTTTACGAAATATACGCGCGTCTATCTTAGTCTCGCTGTCCATTCCTATCGCAGCGCTCATTACATTCATCTGCTTGCGTCAGATTGGCTTATCAGCCAACTTGATGAGCTTGGGCGGGTTAGTTATTGCCATCGGTATGATTGTCGATTCATCCGTCGTCATTACCGAGAAAGTTGAAACCGAACTCAATTCAGAGAAAAACTTGCCGATTCTGCATAAAATTTATCGAGCAAGCTTATCGGTTGCGCCCTCAGTAGTCAGTGGAACCATTATTATCGTACTCGTGTTTCTACCCCTATTGACGCTGACAGGCCTTGAAGGCAAATTGTTTTCGCCAGTCGCGCTCACAATTGTCATCGCTATTGCAGCATCACTTGTTACCGCATTGACCTTGATACCCGCACTCGCCTCATTGATGATGCGTCCTAATAAACGCCGCAATAAGATGTTAGAACGCTTGCAGGCAAGCTACCGTGTAATACTCAATAGCGCATTAACGCACAAACCTTTGTTAATCACGGGTTTTGTAGTCCTGTTTGGTCTGAGCGCCTTAAGTTTCATCATGGTCGGTAAGACATTTATGCCGACCATGGATGAAGGCGACATTATCGTACAGTTTGAAAAAGCGCCCACCTTGTCACTCAGCGAATCAATAGCCATTGATACGCAAGTCGAAAACGCACTACTAGAACAAGTCCCTGAAATTAAGCAAATTGTCGCACGTACAGGATCTGATGAACTGGGTCTTGATCCCATGGGATTAAATGAGACCGATGTGTTTATGGAGCTGAAACCACGAGATGAGTGGCGTTTTGACAATAAACAAGCCTTAATTGATGCCATCCGTGAAGTTGTATCAGGTTACCCTGGCATGAATGTGAACGTGACGCAGCCGATTCAAATGCGTATTTCGGAAATGCTAACGGGCAGCACCGGTGCAGTTTCAATTAAAGTGTTCGGCGATGAGATGGACACATTGGCAGGTTTGACCGATGAAATTGTTGCGTCGGCACGCGATGTTGAGGGTGCCGTCGATGTGCAGGCAAGCGTGATAACCGGTGCGCAGTTTCTAAGTATCGTTCCTGATATGCAAAAGCTGAATTACTATGGTATTTCAAAGCGTGCCTTTAGCGAATTTATCCACTCACAATTAAGTGGCTACTCGGTCAGCGAGGCGGTGAATGGAAGAATTCGCACACCTATTGTGTTCGGCTCACAGAGTGAACGTTCCGGATACCAAGCTGTGACACGACTCAACTCGCTCACAATTATTGCCGAACAAGGTAAAGCCGTGCCACTTAGCGAGGTCGCTACTATCAGTTTCGAGCAAGGTCCAGCCATTATCGAGCGCGAAAATAGTCACCGTTATGCACTCATTACAACGAACGTTGAAAATCGTGACGTCGTTGGGTTTGTAAATGAACTACAAAGCCAAATTGAGCAGCAGGTTGAGCTACCTGCCGGTTACTTTGTCGAATATGGCGGTGAGTTCGAGAACCAAGCGCGTGCCAGCGCCAATCTACTGATGGTAATACCTGTTGCACTGTTGCTGATTGTCATACTTTTGTTTACTTCGATGGGCTCACTTGGGTTAACCGCGATCGTGCTCACGAATATACCGTTCGCATTAAGTGGCGGTGCTATTTCACTATGGATTAGCGGTCAATATATGTCTGTGCCTGCATCCGTAGGTTTCATCGCATTGATGGGAGTGGCGATTCTTAACGGGATCGTTATGGTCAGCCACTTTGAGCAAACCAAAATACACTTCTCGCACCTGTCCTCGCTCGTGATCGCTGGCGCAACCGACCGTTTAAGGCCGGTATTAATTACAGCCATCACGGCGATATTTGGGCTCATTCCCCTGCTGATCTCTACCGGTCCAGGTTCCGAGATTCAACGTCCGCTCGCCGCCGTGGTCATCGGTGGACTAGTGACCGCGACGCTGGCGACCTTGTTGTTATTACCGGCGCTCTATCAAATCACAAATAGGAAGCACTACCATGAACAGTAAACTGCTAAAGTTGTATTTTAGTCGTGAGCAAAAAGCAGATGTGGTCGACTGCCTATTACAAATAGACGCTCTTTCGGGCTTTAGCCTATATGAGATTGATGGCTTCAGTCGTCGCCACGAACGCTACGATATTGCCGAACAAATCCGCGGCGCCCGACGTATGTTAGCGGCCGAGGTCGTGTGTAACGAACACGACCTCACCGAAATAAGAGCCGCCTTGCAAAGACTCAACTTTAAAGAGCCCATTCGGTTCACCCTGCACCCTATTGAGGCAATGGGGCACTTAATTTGAGCACTCACAATTATGGGCTACACTTAGATGCCATGGTTGCTTAGGAGCCAAGAATGAGTACCACTAAAATTAATTATATTGAAATGCCTGCAAGCGATATCGCCGCAACTAAGCAGTTTTTCAATGACGCCTTCGGTTGGGAGTATATCGACTATGGTCCCGATTACGCGGCTATCAAAAATGCCGGCATTGATGGTGGCTTTTACAGTGCGCCTCTAAAAGCACAAACGGCACAAGGCAGCGTATTGGTGGTACTTTACAGTCCCGACTTACAAAAGAGTCTACATGCCGTCGAACAAGCAGGCGGTGAAATCATTAAGCCCATTTTCAGCTTTCCAGGCGGTCATCGATTTCACTTCACCTGCCCCAGCGGCAATGAATATGCGGTTTGGTCGGAGTAGTCCGTACAAGCTGTGATAAACTGATGAACGTATCAGTAAAGGAGAAATCTCATGGCACGTGCGCATGCATTACACATTTTGGTTAAAACCAAGCCCGAAGCCGAAGAGCTAAAAAAGCAGCTCGCCAACGGCGCAAAATTTGCCGACTTAGCGCGTAAACATTCACTCTGTCCGTCAGGCAAACAGGGTGGCGACTTAGGCGAGTTCCGTCGCGGTGAAATGGTACCTGCCTTTGACAAGGTGGTATTCGGTCAACCGACACTAGAAGTACATGGTCCCGTTAAAACCGCATTTGGTTACCATCTTATTAAAACACTCTCGCGCGGCTAAACCGCACTATATGAGTGATTACCCAGGGCGGCCATCCGCTCTGGGGCTTCGCAAGATGTTCTGATACACACCAACAAAACAACCATAGCTCAACATCCATCCCAGTGCCGCAACCAATAACCAACTGAACGTAGCCTCGGGCATCACCACAATACCCACAACACGCGCTAACGCAGCCAGTAATATTAGCAAGAACGCAACAGACATCACGGGTTTAGATTTTAAAGGGCGTCCGCTATGGCCGAGTGAGATACGTGCCATCATCGCCAAAATCAAGCTACCCATTGCACCGACGGTTAACGCATGCAGTGCTGTACTTTTGGCAAGCTGAATATGAGTTGCTAATAAACCTGCACTTTGCGCGTAATAGATAGCAAGCAAGCCCAGCCCAACAGGAATAAACGCGTAAGCTCCATGCAGGGACCATACTAACGGCACGCGCCAAGTTATCCATGGGCGCCAGCGCAACCAACGAATAGCGTGCAATGCACCAGCGACTGCAAACAATAAGGCAAGCACAGCGCCCGGTAACACTCCATCTAGACTGAACAAAAACGCCACCGCGATCAGCCACGAGCAACCCAAAGCAGCACGTTCTAGCCAAGGCCAAGCGCTTACCCGAGCAGTACCGGTACCATTTGCAGTAAACATGGGTATGACACGTCCACCGATCACACTCATCAACAGGGTAATTAAAAATACCGCAGCATAAGCGCCCTGTACCTGCCACGCATACTGCTCAAACCAAAGTCCTGCGTGCATCATCGCATTTGTCGCGGTGAGTAACAGTAAAATAGGCACAAAGAATAAGTTACGGGTTTGATTCACATTAAGCAGCAGACGCGCAAACAACAGTGCGGCTACTGGCAATACACTTAAATCAATAAGGATGACCGCGAGCGCAGGCAGATAGGCACCAAACAGGAACGCCAACCTAGCTAAGCTCCAAAGCATGACGAGAACAAACAATGTCTTACCATGAGTAGCGCGCTGCCCCGTCCAGTTTTGTACTGCGGTTAGCAAAAAACCGAGAATAATTGCAGTAACAAACCCAAATAGCATTTCGTGAGCGTGCCAAAACAGTATGTTGCCGTAGACAGGGAGTGAGACCCAGCCGCCAAGCATCGCTATCCACAGACCAACCGCAACAATGCTAAAGCTAGCGCCGAATAAAAAGAAAGGTCGAAATGCCTGGCGCAGTAGAGGCGTCAGGCGCATTTCCTGTTCCGTTTGTGTCACTTGCATGAATAACTCCGTATGGGCTCATTATGCCTTACGAATTAATCATACATTTAAAATGCACTTTAATACCAGCGAAACTCAATTATCGAATGAGCTGCGTCAATATTCGGTCGAGTTGATTGGCAAATGCCATTTTATCGCGAGCATGCAAAGGGGGAGGACCTCCGGTATGCTCGCCACTGCTGCGCATGGTATCCATAAAATCGCGCATATTAAGACGCCCACCGATATTTTCTTTGGTGTACAGTTCGCCTCTTGGGCTCAGCGCTTGCCCACCCTTTTTGATCACGTCCGCAGCCAAAGGGATGTCTGCGGTGATCACTAAATCACCTGCCTCGCAGCGTTCAGCAATTTCGTTATCCGCCACATCAAACCCCGACTCCACGCGCACTGAGCGAATGAACTTAGAAGGCGGCACGCGCAACGCTTGGTTAGCGACCAAAATAAGCGACACCTGCTTGCGCTCAGCGGCACGATACAAAATCTCTTTTATGACCGTCGGACACGCATCGGCGTCCACCCAAATATTCATATCCGTTCATCACTCACTAATAAAAGATGGAAAGCATAGACAGACGGGCTAATCTAAGCAAACATAAGGTTTTAGAACAATCATACTAACAAAATCTAAGGCGGCTTATGAATAAACCTGCATTTGCAGCCCTTGCAGAATATATGGATCTGCTCCTTGATGCCATTTGCGTTGTGGATCCAGACCACCGCTTTAGTTACCTCAGCCCAGGCGCCAAACGCGTGTTTGGATATGAGCCTGAAGAAATGATTGGCCGTTCAATGTTTGACTTTATGCACCCGGATCATCATGCCGAGACGCTGTTGCGTGCCGAGCAGGTCAATAATGGACGGGACGTGCTACATTTTGAAAATCGCTACATCCATAAAGACGGCTCAGTCATTTACTTACACTGGACAGCACGCTGGTCCGAAAAAGACCAAATGCGTATTGGTGTGGCACGCGATATCACTGCACAGCGAGCGTTGGAACACGAACGCGAAGCACTTATCGAGCGGCTAGAGCACATGGCGCTCACCGACTCCCTGACTCAACTCCCTAACCGGGCGTTATTCTATGACCGCGTGCGTACCGCACAAGCGCGTGCAGAGCGTGATGCCGGCGGGCTAGGTATACTCTACCTCGATCTCGATAAGTTCAAGGCGGTTAACGACCATTACGGTCATGCTACGGGCGATGAATTATTAAAAGCAGTCGCCACTCGGATTCAATCCGCGATCCGTAATACCGATACCGCAGCACGCTTGGGTGGAGACGAGTTTGTGGTGTTGGTGGATGCTTCGCATACCCGACGACTCGATAGTGCGATTGATAAGGTGGTTAATAAGATCCAGGCTGCATTAAAGCCACCCCACATCATGAAGCATGGATCGTTAGCCATTACTGCCAGCATTGGCGTGGCCATGTGGCCGGAACACGGTCAAAGCATTGAGCAACTACTACATCACGCCGATCAAGCCATGTATAACGCCAAGCGGCGAGGAGGAAACTCGGCAAGCATCATCTGCTAATGCATCGTGTGTTCGTAGCGCGCCTCAATCTGACGTGCAGGCAACTCACCACCCACAATAGGTTTCAAGGCGCGCTGTACCTCCGGCACTAACGCGGCCAAAGTCGACAACATCGCCGGCTCACTGACATACTCATCAAACACCAAGGTCACCACTAAGCTCTGTGGAAAACGCTGATAGTTCACCTCGTGCGTGAGCCACACGAAGCCCTCATGCTCAACCTTGGCATCCTCGCAGACTTCCGTCAGCGCTCGAATAATGTCACGTTCGGTGTGTTTGTGTTTTGGGGGCATGGTTGGTCGCTATGCAAAAATGATGAGTTCATTCTAACCATCTTGCCCAAGCCCGACAAACCTGGCATCTTGAGATGCTTAAGTATTGGGCTCAAAGGACCATGGTAATGAAAAAGGGATTTTACGAGCTACTCAAAAGCGAAGAGCTACAGGAAGCTATTGATCAGTCGGGCTATACAGAGGTAAGCGAGGAGCTTGACCTCACCACCAGCAGTCGCCATTTAGCAGAAGTTCTAACTGAACAAATCGCCCAAGCGCTCTCTGAGCTCACTACCCAAACTCAAGAAAATGAGTCTGCTAACAATGCCAGGTTAAGACGGCAAATCGAAGTTCTTAATGAAGTGTTAGTCACTGCTCGACAGCTCAGCCAAACTGAGACGAACACACCGACTTACTTAAATCCACCTTCAGTCTTGCGTGCTCTACATTCGCCTGACCAACCGTTAAGTTTACCGCAAATAGGTATGTCGCAACCTTGGTTGTTTACATCAGGAAAAGACTCGCCAGGATTACTCAATGAGTTACAAGCGGAGCTTTCGCACTGCAATCACGTTGATATTTTGATGAGTTTTATCACCATGTCAGGTGTACGAAAAATCATTAATATCCTCAAGGAAATTACCGCAGTAGACGCCGAACAACGTTCGCAGACCAGCATAAGAATTATAACCACGACGTACATCGGCGCGACTGAACAGTCCGCAGTCGATATGTTAGCTCAACTACCCAATTGCCAGGTTAAAGTGTCTTTGGATGGACGTCGTACTCGTTTACACGCAAAAGCATGGATATTTGAGCGAGACACAGGGTTTGGTTCCGCTTACGTCGGTAGTGCAAATCTTTCTAAAGCGGCACTGATGGGGGGCTTAGAGTGGACGGTTAAATTCACCGAACAGGGTCAGAAACAGTTATATCAACGCGCCCGTGCGCACTTCGAAACACTTTGGCAGGATGAAGAGTTTCAACTTTACGATCCTAATAATGAAACACACAAAGCTGAACTCAAAAAAGCACTGACGCGCGAGAGCGGCAAGCCAGAATACAATGCCGATATCATTACCACATTCTTTGACATTCGGCCTAAACCGTTCCAACAGATTATCCTCGATCAACTACAAAATGAGCGAGATCACGGACGTTACAAAAACTTGTTGGTCTCAGCGACCGGTACGGGTAAAACCGTTATGGCCGCTTTAGATTATCGGCGGATCTGCTCACAAGAAGGCGGACAGCCTCGATTATTGTTTGTGGCTCATCGAGAACAGATTTTACAGCAGTCTCTACAAGTATTTCGTCACGTTTTACGAGACTCTAATTTTGGTGAGTTACTCTCGGGAAACCACCAACCTGACTCTGACTCGCATCTGTTTGCCACAATACAAACACTGAATTCGCGCGATTACACAACACGACACGATGAAAACTATTGGAATATGGTCATTATCGATGAGTGTCATCATATTGAAGCGGCCTCATTCCAACGCATCACAGAAGCACTAACGCCTAAATACCTACTCGGTTTAACTGCAACGCCAGAGCGTGCGGACGGATTGAATATCATGCGTCATTTCGATCCCCGACCTGATGGTTCACCTGCTGTACAGTTGCGTTTATGGCATGCGCTAGAACAGCAACTGTTAGCGCCATTTGAATATTATGCGTGTGACGACGGAGTTAACTATCGAGGTATAAATTGGCGCTCAGCTAATGAACGCTCACAGCTTGATAACCTATTATCTGAAAGTGATATAAGAGCTCTTGCAGTCCTTCGAGCTTGGCAAGAGCACGTAAACAACATCAGCGAGTGTCGAGCGTTGGCATTCTGTGTTTCAGTGCAGCATGCCCAGTTCATGACTCACTACTTCTGTGACAAGGGCGTTAAAGCCAAGCTACTCACTGGCGACACTCCGCAAAATCAACGCGAACAAATCAAAAGAGAGCTAGAGCAGCGAGACATTAATATCATCGTAACCGTTGACCTCTTTAATGAGGGGGTCGATTTACCCTATGTCGATACGCTCCTTTTACTGCGACCAACACAAAGTGTGTCGCTATTCCAACAGCAAATTGGGCGAGGGTTACGATTATTCGAGGGTAAAGAGAGTTGTCTCATCCTCGACTTTGTAGGTCAATACGATACTCATTTCCGGTTCGATATTTTATACAGTGCGATTACAGGGTTAAGTAAAAAAGAAGTTCTCGACGGTGTGGAAAATGGATTTTCGCGCTTACCGCCCGGTTGTTATTTGCAAATGAATCGGCAAGCGCGTCAGCAAATCCTGACCAATTTACGGCAAACAATCAATCTAAACTGGAATCGCCTAAGGCAAGAACTTGTCCAATATCAACTGCGCCACCCACAAGACGAAATAAAATTAACGGATTTCGTTAATGATCAAGCGATTGAGTTAACTGACATTTACCGTAAAGGTAGCGGGCAAACCGCATCGGGCTGGACACGCCTCAAGCGTGATGCAGAAATTATCTCACCCGCATTTACTGCACAAGAAACATCAATCAATCGACGCTTTAAAGATGTACTGCATCTCGATGACCCTGACTATATTGATGTTATTAGAAAGCTTGGACAACACGTCAGTATTTCACCAACCTCACCCCAATATAAAAGAGCGTTGATGTTTACATATCAGGTAAAAGGCGGTCGCTCTACACAGTCTGTTGCCGAGCTACAAACAGAACTCAATGAATGTCCTGAGCTTGCAAAAGAGCTCATCGAGCTCAGTGATGCCTTGGACGCACGGACTAATCAAAGCTTTTATGAAGTACCGGGCATTAAGTGGACCGGCTTGAAGCTACACAGTAGCTACAAAATTAGAGAGATATTAACCGCATTTGAATACTATACTGAGACCCGCTACAGCCCTTTCCAAGCTGGCGTGTGGCGCGACTTCGAACGGAAAATTGAAGCTTTGTTCGTAACCTTAGATAAATCAAATGCATTGCATGAAGGCGTCGAGTACAACGACTACGCAATAAGCCCCGAGCTATTTCATTGGCAATCTCAAAATACGACAGGCCCATCAACAGCAGCGGGACTCCGCTATATACAAGGAGCTGAAGAAGGCTGGCAGTTTCAACTGTTCGTGCGTTTGAACAAGGACTCCCCTTACAGACCTTGTGGACCTGTAGAATTTGTTAAACATGAAGGCGCCGCCCCAATGAGCATCACATGGCGCCTTGCACACCCTTTACCTGCTCATCTATTTCAGGAATTTTCGGTAGTTAGGTGATGGTGTGGTTGGTGAGGCTGGGCGGAGTCGCGCCAAAGGCGCGACAAATCAAACCAACCGCAAGTCCGGTCCTTGTTTATGCGGGTTGGGAAAGTCACCTTCTTTGGTTCCCGGGATAGGACCGTCGCAGAGTCCTTTCGCATACCGGTACAGGTTGTCGTATAAGAATCGTTCAAGAGGTACAAACTCCGCACTTTTACGCCGTTGTTTGTTCACTCGTTTTGTTTCCTGATTAAGCATTTCACAAAAGTGCCAGGCGTGTTCGCTATCGAATAGGCGTGGTTTAACATCTCGTTTATAGGCTTCTAGCCAAAGCTTTGCGTCGGCTAAATGGCCGTTAATGCTCATATCTAAGTTACGATGGTATTCTGCTACCGGCTTCGTGTTAAATTGCCGCACGACTTCGGCAATTTGTGCATCTGTTCGCACAAAACCCCCCATACGAAACCAAGCCAAAATATGCTCTAACCATAACGCATCAAAATCCCGCGCAATTTCAGTCCAGACCGGTTTTAATACGTAGGGCATGACAATGCTATAGCGGCTATAAGATTCCATCGCAAACACCAACCAACAAAGCTCATCGCGCACGACATGAAATTGCCAGCCACATTGCACGCTGTTTGTTAGCACTGGCTGTACACCAGGGTTTTCTCCGTTCACATCAGTAAGCCGGGGCAAGTCCAGTTTACATAGCTTGGTGAGTTGATTTGAGATACTGAATTTGAGTTTCATGTGTTCGAGAAATTAAAAAATCATATAAGTATTCAGAAACCTTCTGCATTTTTTCTTTTCTACCTGCTGATAGTTCTCTGAAAACATCTTACCCCTCCCACTCATAGCGTTGTTTTAATTCGTTGCAAAAGTTCTGCGGCAAAAACTTTTTATGCTGTAGTTGACCCACTACGATTCCTGGCGCTATACCGATAGCTTCGGCAAACCCGCGTATATCATCGGCATAAAAGTTACGAGCTTTCACAAAGGCGTTGAACTCAGCTCGCGGTATAAGCATTTCTTCGGCAAATTTATCCGCTTCTTCCTCTTTTTTACCATCCAGTCCGTTGGTTCCTTCCAGAAACATTTCCTTTTTACCATGAAGTAAAATGTGACCAGCTTCATGAAAAAACGTGAACCAAAGGTGATCATTTGATTTATACCGTAAGCTCAACTGGATCAGTGCTTTGTCCTTTGTTAGCCAACGTGTCGCACCACTCACGCTCGTTTTCGGTAATGCGGGCACAAAAACTACAGCAACACCAAAATTAGCACATCTTTGTTGTAATTCAGGAACGAAGTTTTTTGGTGTCTTAGTTGTTAACGCCCGAAGGTCGGAAAGTAGTGCCTTAAAACCAGATTTATCAAACTTATTACATTGAATCTTATGGCTTTCTAGCTCGCCTTTCCTCAACCAAGCCGATACGGCTTCAGGAAACACTTCATGCTTTTGATGCTGTCGATATGCAACCGCTAAATTTGGCCAGATATCATCCCATTGAGCCACGCTAGCAATACCGAAGAACTTAAGTACGCGGTCTAGTACCGCCATCTTATCCTTCGGCTTTTCTATCCAACCACGCTTTGCCATTTCATTCACAGGAACACGCTTAAGCCACTCCAAATCGCGTTCTAGCTGTTTTTTCTCAGACTTTCGAGCTAATATTTCTCGATATTGAGATTCTAGATTCAACCAATAATCAACAGGCATACCCAACACTCGCTCAAGCTTAATCGCTGTTTGCGGTGTTATCGCTGAGTCCCCTCTGATAATTGAAATTAAATGCTTAGAGGTAATGCCTGTCCGGTCAGAAAGCTCTTTTTGGCTCATCGCACGAAACTCTAACTCATATTCCAGAATCTCGCCCGGAGGCACCGCATAATCAGGGTGAAACTCATTTTTTACTTTAACCATGAGTATCCTCCACTCCCAGTATTTTAATTGCTGTAACGCCACCCCAATCTAGTCCGCCATCAGGCAAAGTTGGCAGTGGATCGTTGATAGGTTCAAATAACAATCGATATGGACCATCGAGATCTATCGAAATAGTTCCTTTTCTATTGCCAGTTAGCTCATGACATCGATTAGGCGGGCTATATGGCGGAGCAAATATACCTAAGTTAGGCGCAGCCGATAGCGACACCATCACCCGTCGAAGATGTTTGCTCCGATTGCTTCCGTAGGCCTTCTGCATCTCTTTATCTTTGCTGAGCTGCTTCTCGAGTCTTCTCGATTTGAACTGTATATCCATATATTTTTATTAACCTATTAGGTTAACCATTTTATCTTATATTAATTTAAAAGCAAGCTTCCTAATACCTCCTTACATAAGAACAGCGCAACTGAATCCAAGCACCGATACTTACCGGTGAAACGTACAGCGTAAATTATGTGCGCTTAAGTGCTCTATCTTCCATCAAGTTAGGATCGGGGGGTGTTCGTTGCCAAACATTTTGTTGATTGCACGATTAATGCCGTCGTCGTGGACGAATCATTAAATCGCTAGGAGATGGTTGGGTTGGGCTGGGTCGCGCCAAAGGCGCGACTTACTCGATGTTCTGGATCTGAATATTGTTTGTTTTTAAAATGCTCTTATAAAACATAACTATAAAAGGAATTACCTCTTAAAAATTGCATTTCACCCACCTTTTAACCCACCAACACAACGTACTTTGATAGGTTTCATTTGGGATTGGGTTTGCTAGCTGTATCTGCCTAGTATCATCACTGCTTGTCTTTATTAGCAGTTCAAAGCTCACGATATTTCTCTCTTATCAATCGGTCTAGAAAATCAGATTGCGACTTTTCGCCCTTGCATAGCTCATCAAGCATATCTGCTGTATCGTGTGATAATGTAAAGTTTTTGCGGATCTTCGTCGACGCGTTCTCAACCTGACGAGTCTTTCTTTGAAAGGCTGACCTAACTTTCTCATGGATAACTCGTTTTTCCGCGACGCCCCGACCCCAAAGCGAGAATTCTGCAATTAATCTTTCAACACGAAACGTATCCAAGTGATCGCTCACCTTTCCAGGCATCCGATATCGAGAGTTAACTTTGCTATCTGTTCCCCTAAGGTATACCCAGAGCCAATCAAGCAACTTCGGTTGTGCTTCTTTGATAAAGGGCAGCCAATTCTCTTGCTTAGCAGCATCGACTATTCTCTTAATGTGTGCAATGTAGTGCCTTTTCTGATCGATTTCAGCGTGACAAAGGTTTAAGAAGTCGATAACCAATAAGGTTAGTTGCTCTCGGTTATATGGCTGCAACTCAAGGCCCATGTCTTTGTAATCAGGGTTCACCCACACATCTCCGCCAGCTTGCAGCTGAAACCCTAAACCACCTGATAACTCAACTTCAGCATCAAGGTAGCTAGCAACTTCGTATATAGACTGATTTTGATCGGCTTGTACTTGTCGAGGTTTAGATTTGATTACACTTAACCACACCAAATAGAGCCACTCAGTCCCAACAGATTTATTTGAAAACCAATCTAAATCACTTTGTTTAAGACCGTACAAGTCATATTGCTCGTTATAATGACGGGCAATCTGTGGACCACTGGGCGATCCTGGTTTAGATTCCTTAGGCAGAGTTCGGTAATAACTATCAATCTCTCGCACTCTTTCTTTAAGTGTCGTCGTACCCACAGTCGGTTTTATATTTCCCTCCATAACTAACTGTTTATACAACCAGCACCAATGGGCTTCATCTTTCGGAAGCAACGATTTTGGTACTACCTCACCCTTATCATGAACTGCCAAAATAGACCCCACTCTGAAAAATTTACCTGCCGGTCACGCACCAATCGCACATAAAAAACACACCCTTCGCGCATACGCAACTCATTTATAACGCATTCTAAACACATTCAAAACGCATTCTCCATCTTTATTATAGATAGCGAAGTAAAGCGCCTTTGGTGTCATAAATTTTAGGGAAGCATAGGTAAACCCAGTAGCGTAGGGCAACCATTCGCTTTCTATACTATCAAAATAATGGCGAACTGAGTACGCTGGCCAGTGCTTGTGTTTTTATCAAAAGCATAAGCTATCACGCAAGTAGCAACTGTTGGTAATAGTAATATATACAACCTTCACTACTATCAATCAGTGCATCATTCATTGGTACGTTTAGTAACTAATGCTTAGCCAGTGACAGGTAAGCCGCTAAGCTTAACGCCTGACTCATGGTTAAAGATTACAGGATCAGATCTCTTATGAATCAATAACGGTCACGAGGTCTGAAATGAGAAAACGTAACGCTAACAACCATAACCACACGCTACATTATGATGCTGAATATGAGGGCTTTGCTTTACATACAGCAAATGCACCATACATTCTGCCATACGTAGACCGCCTACATACGGTCATGGAGAGAGTGCTACAGAACCATAAGCGAGTATTAGCAGTGAAGTTTGACTTGCATCTACCTGCTCATACGAATCCGTACCTTCAACGTAATCCGATAACGGAGTTTATAGAGAGAGTTAAGGCAGGCATTGCAAGCTATCAAAAGTCCCTAAACCGCCGTAGCAAACGTGTTTATCCAACGGACGTCGAATACGTTGCTAAGGTTGAACAGACTGAGGCGTGCGAATTAGAGCACTATCACGTCGTACTATTCACCAATAAAGACACGTTGTATCCGGTCGGTAACTTAAGCCATGAGGACCCTACTAAGCTGGGTCAGATTATCCGACGAGCATGGCTCAAGACGCATGGGTTATCAGCTGATTCGCCCGTAGCGCTGCTTCACACATCGAAACCCGTGTTTAGGGTACTGCAAGGGCCACTCAGTACTGACGACCCAGTACACAGAGACGCATTCCTGCACTTCAGCTACCTATGCAAAGAAGGCACGACCAAGTACCAGGGTAAGCGTCAGTCGTTTTACAGCAGCAATGCAAAAAATAAAGCGCCAGCATAAGGCACCAAGCAACGTAGAAAAGGCCCAGGGATAACCTCTTCTACGCGCTTAGCGACAGTGCAACTACAACAATCCCCTTTCAGCAAACGAAACCGTGTCTTGGCCTACTACGATGTGGTCAAGCACGGGGACGTCTATGTGATTGAGCGCGTCCTTAATACGCGTTGTCACACGCTTGTCAGCCTCCGATGGCTCTGTCACACCTGATGGATGGTTGTGCGCCAGGATGATGGCGGCAGCGTTTTGCTGAAGCACTTCCTTCATCACCTCACGGGGATATACCGGGGCGGCGTTAATGGTCCCAAAGAACAACTCCTTATACTCAATCAGGCGATGCTGTGAGTCCATCAGCATGACAGCAAACACTTCACGCTTTTGATGCGCCAGCTTATATCTCAGGAAGTCTTTTGCAGCAGACGGACTGGTGAAGCCCTCCCCCTTCAAAAACTTCGTCTCGAGGATCTCAGACGCTTTATTCAGCACATCAACCTCAGTCATCGGCCCATTCGTTACATACTCAGCATTTTGCTCGTGCATTTTGTGTCTCCATGTTTTCGATTCTTGAATGCACGTGCGTGATATAGGCCTGAAATCCAGTGGTTTCGTTTTTCATGGTTATTCGTTACAGCCCCTGTGAATCCTCTGAGATAAACCAATCAGAGGAAATAACAATGAGATTCTTACGCTTAAAAGAAGTTAAAGAGCGCATAGGCTTGGGCACCACATCAATCTACAAAATGATTAACGAAGGCACATTTCCAAAGCCGGTCAAAATTCTTGGCAAAAATGTCGCCTGGATAGACTCAGAAGTCGACGAGTGGATTATGAAACGCATTGCAGACCAGCGCGGCGACGCCATTCCAGACATGAACTGCTAACCCCAAATTCCTCAATGGCGGCAGCTCGCCGCCACTTATCAATTGGAGACCATTATGATTTTACGCCTAGTCAAACCCATGGACATCGTCAAAATACACAAGGGGATGCATCGCGAAGCGACACACCAGCCCAACTTTGCTCAGCTTGTCGATATTTGCAGCACTGTTGACCGTGAGTATTTTGATTACACCGTTAACTTAGACTCGATATTCTCAATTGCCGCTGAGTACGCTATTCGCTTAGCACACACCGAGTGGACAGAGGATACCAACCGTGCCGCAGAAACTGCATTTGCTGTGTGCCTGCTATTTTTGAATCAGTATGGCATCCCCATGAAAGGCAATGACCAAATATTGTTCAACGTCATGCGGGACGAATGGACAACGGTTGATAAGTTTGCACCGCGACTCATGTTAGAGCACGCCAAGACCATCATAAGCAATTCGAGCGAGTCCTTAACAGCAGGTGATGCCCTTGAAATGACAAAGCGGAGGATTCACTCACCGATTCGTTTTGGACCACTTATAACGGGTTTAAGGAGCTTAAGAGAAAGTTTCACTGTGTCAGGATGCAAAGGCGTTCAGTGGGACAACTACGTTAACGACTAACCCGTTGAATCTAATAAAGTAAACAAGTAATGTCACCCTTTCATGCTGGGGTAATTAACCACCACTAATTATCAATTCGATTACTCCAGTCTACCCAAAACAAGGAGTAACGTTTTGATATTCGATCCTCAAGAAGGCTATGTAGATACAGGATTTCGCCGCACATACATGCCTTGCGTTTCAGTCTATGACCACGCCTCAAAAAAAATGATTGAACTTCGATTAAATGAAGCGTATCAAGCCGGAGTCGCGATAGCAGAGCTCAATGTGACGCCTATCACGAAAGAACTTCTGGATGCTGTAAAAAGCTCATTGAACGCGTCGGACTGGGATAGTGATTGTGACCTCACCGTGACTCACCGATTGAGACATGTGACATTGCAGCACTTAATCGCCGCTATGGATGCGCCAGACCCGTTTGTTTACATTGCGTCGTTTACCTATCAAGCGGCCCAACTGGCGCCCAAAGAGCCAGAGTCAGCTGAGCGCTTTTATCAATACCTGGCTCGCGTAGTAACCGTATATCTGAAGTCCCACGGATATTACATGCCAGACACTATTTATCCATTGTTCATCGAAGCGATAGCAAACACCTCAGCCACGCGAATAGATAAGATAATCAAAGGATTGCATACCCAAATTGGCATTCGCTCGCTGAAGAAATATCTCAACAGCTATGTCCAACTGAACGAGGGGCAACTAAATATTACGTCTAATAAACGCATTGCAGCGAACGATGCTTCCACCATTGCGGAACAACTTAACGTCACTGACGTAGACAAAGCACCGAAGAATAATGAAAACGAGGACGACTAAAGAACACGATAACTAACACTCCGAAGCTGATTCCATATTAGAGTCAGCTTACCCCCCTGCCTAACACCTTAAAATTCAAACACAAACCATCTGGAGACAATTATGTGGATCCATACGTTCACCCCTGCTCAATTGCAGGAAGTTCACCACCGGCTGCACAGACACCACGCATTGCCGGTAGATATGGATAAGCTTTCAGCAGTATGCGAAGAGGTAAACCAAAGAAGTCGGTGCATTAGCCACGGACTATTCGAAGCGGATGCCATTCAGGTGGCGGTCGATTATGCCATCACCCTACGAAAATGTCGCTGGGTAGAGAACTACGAACAGTTAGTCGATACCGCTTTCGTAACGGCATTGACTTACCTTCGTTTAAGCAAGTATCCCATTGACTCGGATGACCCAGCACTATGGAGCCACTTTAAAGATACCTATAATAACGAGAGGCTTGAGTACGTGTTTTTTCTAGCCTTCACTCGGCAAAAAATCCTTTTGAACGCATTTTCTTGTAAGCGCTCTCTTCACGAGAGGCTGCCGAGAACGGAGCTAGGGTTAGACAATCACCGATGGATGGCAATATTAAGGGGCGCTGTTGACGAGAGCTACGAGCGCTGTTGCCTTACTGCCCCTGGCTACGTTTGGGATGACTATGAGCGTGAGTTGCAAAAGCAGCGTGAACTTGATTATCAAAAACTAGTTGCGTTAAATCCGATACATTATTTTGATAGGTAGCCCTCAGCTTTTAGCCACAGATCTGAAGGCAACACCCCCAAGGTATCAGCAATTTTCTTTACAGAAGTCACAGAGGGATTTGCATCGCCTCGCTCGACTTTAGAGATAAACGAGCGCGCCATCCCAGCGCTATTTGCCATATCTTCCTGTGACAGATCTATCTCTACTCTTCTCAACTTCACCGCTTTTCCAAATGCAGCCTTGATGTCCATTGACGTTCACACCGTTTGGGATTTCGTTAATCTTGACACCAAGACGAAGAACTAATAACGCTCTATAAGCTACCTATTGACTCATATAGTAAACATTGAGATGCTTTTTAGGCTCACTAATCTAAAAAGGAGAAATAAAGTGTCACAAGTTAACTGTCCCGAATGTCGAGGTCGCGGTGAGATTCCTTGTCCATTGGATTACGGCGGCGGTCCACATCCAGAAAGCTGTCCCACCTGTGGAGGCGACTCAAGTGTACGGATTGAATGCCCTTACTGTGATGGTGATGGCAAGGTTGATGATGAGTAAATAACACAGCGGAGCACTCACTCCGCTTTTTTATTAGGAATACGGTCATGGGATTTTGGGACGCAATATTTGATTTAGGCAAGAAGGCGCTGTCCGAAGGCACAAAGCAGACGAAGGACGTCAGCAATCGCTTAAGTAAACTAAAGCGAAAAAGCGACTCGGAGCTTCTCAAAATGGTGAAAGACAGCTCTTGGGCCTCAACGGTTGACTCAAAAGACAAAGCCGTCGCTCGCCAAATCCTTAAGTCTCGCGGTTATACCGACGAGCAACTTCGAAAATAGCGAAAGCGAATGGAATAAACGTGAAGGATACATTATGAAGTTAACACAATTAGCACTCGCACTAACGACAGTGCTTGCATTAACCGCTTGCGGCGGTGGAAGTGATTCACCGGATACGACGACACCACCTGATACTGGCAGTGGTGGCGGTGATAATGGCGGTGGTGACAATACGGCCAGCGGCCCTACTATCAGTGGTAAGGTGATTGATGGCTACGTTAAGGGAGCCACAGTATTCGTTGATATTAATGGCAACGGCCAACTCGATGACGGCGAGCCTAATGGCGAATCTAGTGATGCCGGAGACTACAAACTGGAGCTCACCGACATTGATGAAAGTGTCGAGGAATGCATTACCTATGCGCCTATCGTCGTTGACGTGCCCGTTGGAGCCATTGATGAGGACTTAGGTGAAGTCGAAGAGGCATACACCATGACGCTTCCACCGATTAACGAAGATGCGTTCGACAGTGCCAATATCACGCCTTTGACGTCAGTTCTGTGGGAAACCTTTCAGAATGACTTTGCGTTAGAAGACGGTAATGCTGACCCCGTGCTAGCGTGTGAACAGCTACTCAATAACAACGAGCTGATTTCACAGTTCAAGGACCGCATGGACCAGACACTGGCTAAAATTGTTGAAGACTACAACATCTCGCAAGAGACCATTTATAGTGACTTCGTCGATTCCGGTGATACGGATGCCTATAACCTAGCTCAGAAAATCGTGAAAGGCCTCAAGATGTCTCTGGCAGAGACAAAAGCCATTACCGATGAAAGCCCCAACGCAGTGCCGCTGATTAGCTACTTGAAAGAGGGTGAGGACTGGGCTCGTGAGGAATACATCTTTACCCCGGCATCCGATACGGTTGACGGTGAATGGTCGGACAATGCCCGTGTCAGCGCTAAGACACAAATTGTAAGCGATGACTTTGAACAACGCTTTGACGTCATTTATACGTACAATCGACGTTCATCATTCAAAACCATCGGTGACGCATCCGTTGAAGTCGCGTACTTCAATGAAACCTGCAACACCGCCGATATCTTTGAATACATCGCCAATGCCGATGCGACTGAAACCGAAAAGGTGGAAATCACTAACAACGACGACAGCTGCATCGATATTCGCTCAAAGCGTATCACTGTTAGTCATATTACGAACCAGGACCAAAACCTGGGCGAGAGCTATACATACTCGTTACCGTATGACAACGATGCTGGCGCGTTTACGCAGTTTGACTATATGAAGGACTTCCAAGATCGCAAAACTGAGTTGAATATTGACTCAATTCTGGCTGACGCAACCTCATATGAATTCAGCATGTCAGAAGACTATGATGCCGCCACGCTTCTGGAAACGTTCGCGTCCGTTGAAACACGCACTCGCGTGATGGATGGTGAGAACCTAGTCGATACTCAACGAGTCTACACATCACCAGAAGGGCCAACCTGGCGACGTAAGACGACATTCCCTGATGGGACATCTGAGGTCGAGTGTAAGGAGATTGGTGAGACTGAATGGTCGGAGTGTAACCAATAAAAGATATTTGGGCGGCCACGTAGTCGCCCAAACCCACTGTAGATAAACCCCAGCGATAGTCGTTAATATCAAAATAAGTATTTGATTTGCACCATTAATAACCCTAGTCTGGTTAAAAATAATCATTCCGTTATCTGATTTTTAGGGACAAATATGGCTATCGAATATGAACACGCAGTAATTCATCACCTTCGGAAGGAATCTAAAAAACCCATCGAAAAGCCTATTTTGAGGGATGCAACTCTCAATTGCGAATCAAAAGCAGTGCGGAAGCTGATTGACGGCGTAATTAACTTATATGGAACCAAAGATAACAACGCTATTTTCGGAACCTTCGCAGAATCGCCGGAAGAAAAGGGGTTTTTCCCAGCCTCATTTGAAAAGTTTAGAAGCAGTAACCAAAGTGAACAACAATTTATCGATATGACAGTTACGGCTATGCGATCTCTTCAAAGTAAAGCGCGAGACGTTAACTTCGCCTCCGGCGGATACATCCTTTTCGCATCTTATACCAGCGATAACAAACCATTTTTACTAATAGCCATGATCAAGCAAAGAGACGGGATTCAGCTTAATGACAACCTTGAGCCTATTGGTATTCAAGAGCTAGATTTAAATAAGCTGCACCAAGCAGCAAGAATAAATATCGAGCGCTACCTTCTTCATGGGGAAACTCAAGACATTGATGAAAAGGAACAGTTGAGTTATTTGAGCTTTGTTAGTCCCAAGACAAATCAAAGTGCTTCCGGTTATTTTATCAAGGCCCTAGGTTGCAGCGGTGGTGTTGCTGCAAGCCGAGCTACGGACACGGCATGTCGGGAAATGGCAAATTTTTTCCAGTCCAATAGTGCACTAACGCCAAAAAAACGAGAGCTGAAATCGGCAGTCTTTGATTATTTGCGAGAGTGCGCTGAAGAAAAGCAAAACGCGACAATTGGAGACTTAGCAGCCCTAGCGAGAAGGTATTTTCCGGCAACCTACAGCGATGACGAAAAAAATGAACTTGAGAGCGCACTCATTAGTGAGTTAAATAGTGAAGACACCCAATTACCTGGCGAATTTCGAGTGCATTTGGCTACTGTAAACAAACATGCGAAGACGAAGTTAAAGTCATCAAACTGGCAGCTATCTTTCGAGAAGCACTCGTTGGGAGACGATGAGAATGCAGAGATTTGGTTCGACAAAAAAAACAATAGAATCGTGATTAATGAATTGTCTGATGAAATCCGTCGAACTCTATTAGAACAATAAAAATGCCAATCAAGTCACAAAAGACTCAGCTACAAACCATAGTCACGCTATACAGAGCATTTGGTAAGCCAAGCTTAATTGAGAAGAACAGCTTCTCAGCAACGGCTATTGCTAGTACCGAGATAATCGATGCAATAAAAGACTGTCAAGCGCTGAGTCCATCATGTGGTAGGTTTGATGAAGTACTAGTAAACGGTAAAGAACAACGTGCGGATCAAGCTCTTAAGGTAGGAGACGAAATCAGCATACGCTGGCTTTTATCTACAAACGGTCAAATACCGTTTTATCGAGACTATTGCCATTTGTTGGAGTCAAGAACTAGTATATACAAAGGCTCGGCACCCGATTTCTATTACGTGTCGGACGAAGATTTCATTAACGACGAGGTCTCATGCTCACAAACGTCGCAACGGCTACAAAAGCTGTGTCAGGTAATTGAATGCCTATCGGTAATAGCACAATACCACGACGAAAAAAGTACCTCTGATACGTTTCGCTTAGTCTTTATAGTCCCAGAGAGCGAGACTAAACCTCATCAACCAATAGTCTTAGATACTAAATTTCGGATGAGCGATCTTGCGGGTCCTGAGATAGATATATCGACGATACAGGAAATAGCTACGGCAATTAGTAGCGAAGAGACTCACGCACAAGAGAAAGCAGGCCTTTTTCGTTTATGCCTGGCCGATATAATTGAGTCCACGCCAGAAGCCTGTTCCTCTTTTTCCTATCTGATACAAGAATGGCCGACCCTACTACAAAAATACAAACAAAGTTACGAGACTTATATAAGTGGGTTTGCATTCAACCGTGTCAGAAGCGAATTAGCCAAAGTGGAGGTCGAAATCGCTTCATCCTTATCAAAAGCATTGAATGACATAACAACGAAGCTCCTAAGTATACCTATATCTTTCGCTGCATTATTAACAATGTCTAAACTTGAATCAATTGAGGAAAATGTAATATTTCCTGAATTCAGATAATAACCGCAACACTCATGTAATGGGATAGGTCGG
>ERZ1673960.58-NODE-58-length-36515-cov-28.437054_pt1 | contig 36515 bp, 34 predicted proteins | sample MGYA00580190_ERZ1673960 | MGnify/ENA primary metagenome ERZ1673960 (study PRJEB41334, sample SAMN05608106) | rock metagenome | biome: terrestrial subsurface; feature: shale formation; material: shale | place: USA: Pennsylvania ...
GAGGGTGGTATCAGATTGATGGGGTGAAGGTGCCCCATCAACCATTAAATCCGTGCTTCTGATCAGAGATGAAAAGCTATACTTGTTGCTTTGGTTAAAGTGAATTAGCTATTTATCAACATTTTTCCATGGGCCGAACGCTATAAAGTAAAGAAGAATGATATTTGCGATAGGGATAACAATCAGAAGACCCAATGGACCAGGGTAGCCAACTCGTTGGCAGATACGCCATGCGGGAACAATAAAAATAGCTCCCACAATCAGCATCCATAGAAAGCCCATACCTGCGAACATTTCGTGATTCATCATTATCTGCTCCTTATTTGACATGCGTTAAAATGACGTTAGACTAAAGTTTATTAAATTGCAAAAAGCAGGGTGCTCGTGCTAATTCGAATTCTGTTATTAATGACAGTGCTATTGGTGTCGATGTCGTTTTCGCAAACGGCAGATGCTCACGCATGTCATGGTAAAGGACAAATGCAGCACAGCATGATGCAAAAAGCAGACGTAAGCGACTGCGAACATGAGAAGCAAAAGCACAACTCGTGCTGTGCTGACATGACAATTCGGCATTGCTCCGGCGGCTCGGTTTTATTTGTCGGACAGTCTTCTTCGGTTAATGCCGCTGCAGTTAACCTCTGTGCCAAAGTCGATGCGCCCATCGACACCTCAATTCGTGCTAAACACGCGTCTAATTTATTCCGTCCCCCAATAATTACCGCTTAATAAGTTACTAGAAATTTAACACACGCTCGGCGTGTTTCCTTAAAACTTATTAATCGGTGAATAATTATGTCTATCAAACGCAATATCGCTGTTTTGGCGATGCTGTTTTCCGTGTCTGTATCTGCAACCGATGTAGAAGAGCAGCAACTAACCGTTCTAAAAGATCCCAACTGCGGTTGCTGTGAAAAGTGGTTACAAGCTTTACCCGATAGCTTTAGTGTGTCCGTACAACATCCGAACAACCTGACCCAACGAAAACGTGACTCCGGTATTAGTGCCGAGGTCCAATCCTGTCATACCGCTATTTCTAGTAATGGCTATGTCTTTGAGGGGCACGTTCCTCCTACATTGGTTTCTCATTATTTAGCTGGGAAAAAGTCAGAAAATGGCATTGGATTAACTGTTCCTGGCATGCCGGTAGGGTCTGTTGGTATGGAAATGGGTACTCGGTTTCAACCGTATACGGTCTATGAAATCAAAAAGGACGGTTCAATTACACCTTATCAGCAGATAGCAAGTTTAGAGCAGCAGCAAGCACTCTCAAATGGAGGGCTTTAGCTATGGGATTTGGCGGCATGAGTATGGTTCAGTTAGGAGTTTTACTGGTTATTGTCATTCTTCTTTTTGGTAGCAAAAAGCTACGAACCCTGGGATCCGATCTTGGTAGTGCGATAAAAGGGTTTAAATCATCGATTACTGATGAACCGTCTGATAGGGAAAAGGACATTCAACGTCATCAAAATTTAACCTCAAAAGAGGAGCGTCATAATGAGCAATGAGTTTAACAAAGGGCGTCGAAAGTTTATTAAATCTGCATTCACTGTGGCGTCTGCTTTAGCAATCGCCAAAGTAGCCCCAACTTGGGCTGCTCCTCAGGGACGCAGTTTTAAAGATCAGATCCTGACAAACGATGAGATTGATCTCACCATTGCAAAGTCCCCACTGCTCGTGGGAAATAAAGTAGGAACACCAATAACCATCAATGGCCAAATGCCGGGCCCTTTGATTCGTTTAAAAGAAGGGCAGCGAGCAAAGTTAAACGTGACTAACCGGTTGTCGGAAGACACATCAATTCACTGGCACGGAATTATATTGCCCGAGAACATGGATGGTGTGCCAGGCGTATCTTTCGAAGGGATAAAGCCAGGACGAACGTTCAAGTACCGCTACGATGTCGAGCAAAACGGAACTTATTGGTATCACAGCCATTCCGGTTTGCAGGAGCAACTGGGACACCTGGGGCCGTTAGTGATTGAACCCAAAGACGGAGACATTGGTGCTGATCGAGAACATACCATTATTCTCAGCGACTGGACATTCGAAGATCCGGATACCGTGTTTCGTAACTTGAAAGTTGCGGAGGGGTACTATAACTATCAAAAACGTACGATATTTGAGACCTTCGAGGACGTGCGACAGCAAGGGTTAGAGAAAACCTGGAAGCAACGAGAAATGTGGGGGCAAATGCGAATGAGCCCCCGTGATATTGCGGATGTGACGGGCAGTACTTATACCTACCTGATGAATGGTCGCGATTCAGCAATGAACTGGTCAGCATTGTTTAAGCCTGGTGAAAAAGTACGCCTTCGTATCATTAACGGTTCGGCAATGAGTTTCTTCGACGTGAGAATCCCTGGATTGGAGATGACGGTTGTGGCCGCTGACGGGCAGCCTGTGAAGCCAGTGCCAGTTGACGAGTTCCGCATTGGTGTGGCGGAAACCTACGATGTAATTGTCCAGCCTAAGCAAAACAAGCCTTACACTATTTATGCTGAGAGCTTTGATCGAAGTGGTTATGTCAGAGGAACATTAACGCCAGAACTTGGTCTTGAGGCTGAAGTGCCTGAACTACGGCAAGCTCCTGAGCGAGGCATGGCCGCTATGGGCATGGGAGCGATGGCAATGTCTGGTGATATGAAAGGCAATAGCATGAATATGAAGCATATGGGCGGCAATAACAGCCATATGACGCATAAAATGACACACAAAAAAGAGCTCCCGGTCGAAAACATTAAAATCAAACACCGTGAATCCGGACATGGCGCCGGGGCGGCTATGATTGCTACTAATCCGATAAGCCGTTTGCATGAACCCGGGATTGGATTGGAAGACGTTGATCATAAAGTGTTGGTGTATACCGACTTGATCGGCGCGCATGAATGGCCGGATACGCGAGAGCCTGAGCGACAGATAGAGCTGCACTTAACGGGTAATATGGAGCGTTACATGTGGTCTTTCGACGGGAAGAAGTTTACCGAGGTGGATGGCCCAGTTCAGTTTCATCATGGAGAACGACTGAGGTTGGTGATGGTAAACGATACGATGATGGACCACCCCATACACCTACACGGTATGTGGATGGAACTTGAAAACGGACAGTATCCACGCCCACGCAAACATACGATTAGCCTGAAGCCGAGCGAAAAAGTGTCGTTATTGATAACGGCAGACGCGCCGGGTAGTTGGGCGTTCCACTGTCACCTGTTGTATCACATGAAAGCGGGTATGTTCCGTGTGGTCAATGTCGCATAAGGAGGACTATTATGTACGGTAAATCATTATTAGTGGGTGCGGCGTTGTTGCCAGGTTTAGCAGTCGCCGGACATGCGAAAGAGGACTGGCCTGAACCCGTCAAAGAATATTACACCGGGCAAGTACTGTTCGATCGGTTGGAGTTAACGCGAACCAACGAGGAAGAGAACCTAGCCGTCTGGGACATGATTGCTTGGTATGGCGGTGACTATCACCGAGCTGTTTTCAAGAGTGAAGGGGAGAATGTTCAAGACGACGGTGAGCCCACTGACTTAGAAAGTGCCGAACTGCTGTATGGGTATCTGGTGTCTCCGTATTGGTCGTTTCAGGCCGGTATCGGTACGCGAGGCAGCTTATCGTCGGATGCCTCGATGGAAAACTATGCGGTCTTAAGTTTTATGGGTTTGGCGCCGTACTGGTTTGAAATGGATAATTCTTTGATGATGAACGAAGAAGGCGATGTCCAATTTGTTAGCGAAACCGAGTACGAGTGGCAGTTAACACAAACCTCGTACTTACAACCTCGCATTGAGTTAACAGCCAACCTGACAGACTCAGACAAATATGAACGGCAAAGTGGCTTGAGCAACTTGCGCGTGGGGTTGCGATATCGCCATGAAATAAGTCGTGAATTTGCCCCTTACATTGGTGTGTATTGGAACGGGGCGTTAGGAAATACGGCAGATGAAATGAAACGAATGGGTGAAGACACCACAGAAACAGGCGTGGTCCTTGGGGCCAGAGTTTGGTTTTAATTGATAATAAAACAAAGAGGAAACAACATGAAAAACGTACTTAAATTAGCCTTCGGTACCGCGTTATTTTTTAGTGCATGGGCCAGCGCTCACGTCGGCCTAACATCCAGTAGCCCGGAGGACGGTGCTACTTTGTCCGAGTCACCTACGGAAATTACGATGAATTTTTCCGGTGATGTTCGTCTGGCTAAAATTATGCTGCACTCAGATGACGGTAAAATGCATCCGCTGGACTTTTCGATGAGCATGACTCCCAAAGCAGCGTACGAAATTGCTGTTAAAAACAATTTGGCGTCAGGTGGTTATACGGTTTATTGGACGGCAATGGGTGGGGACAGTCATAAAATATCGGGTGATTTTAGCTTTGAGGTGAAATGATGACCCTTTGGAGTGTGGCCAGCGTTTTAACGTTGGCCTTTATATTCTGGCTTAACGCGGTGATGACTGCCTCGCCTTATATCGTTTATTTGTCCGGTTTAAAAAAGCAGTCTGAACGAAAGAATAGCCTTGTTGCGTTGCTTCTATTACTGGCAAGCCTTCTGTATTTTTTTCTGAAAGTCGGTAGTTTTGCTGCTGAAGGCTTTGCCGGCATGATTGACACGACCTACATGCAGTTTATATGGACCGGCCCTGTTGGGTTGTTCATCCAACTTCAGATAGCGGTTGCTATTGCTTGGATTGTTTACTCCGTTGTTAAGCTAAAACGTATAAAGTGGGTGCTATATGTTGTCGCCATTGGACTCATGGGATGGAGCTTTTTAAGTATTGGTCACGGCAGTGACGCCGTCTGGTGGGGAAAGCTAGCGCTTTTAACACACTTGTTAGTCGCTTGGGTTTGGTTCGGCAGTCTTAACTCATTGCGAAAGCTGGCAACGTCGGTACCGCTTGCTAAAGCGAAAGCCATTATGGAGCGTTTTGGTGTGCATATGTCTGCAGCGGTTCCAATACTCCTTATTGCGGGCTTGGTTATGTATCGTAGTGCAACAGGGCGATGGATGCCAGAGCTGCCGCTTACGTCGTATGACACGGTACTACTAGCGAAACTTGTGTTTGTGGCGCTGATTCTCCTTGTTGCCGCATTGCATAAATTAAAGTTCGTACCGCAATTAAATGATAACGCGGCCGCCAAGCGACTCAAAAACTCCATAACGGCGGAAATGGTATTGGCTGTCACTATTTTTACCCTGGCCTCTGCGTTAAGCAGCGCGTTTTCCCCTAGTTAATGTAAGGAATAATAAGAATGAAATTATTCATGAGTGTTTTTATGGTTTCGGTGCTGTTTATTTCAGCGCCTAGTAGTGCCGAGGAAGTATCTGAACCGACAGTTGTGCTTGATAGGTTTCGAACGGCTTTGACTGAAGGTGACACGGAAGTCGTTAAAGATGTGCTTTCCAATGATGTGTTTATCTTTGAAGGTGGTGGTGTTGAACGATCCTTGGCCGAGTACAGTGCTCATCACCTTAAGTCAGATATTAAGTTTAGCCAGGCGGTTCCTTCACAGTTGCTTGAAAGGACAGTACAAGAAGCCGATGGCCTTGCTGTGATCACTTCTCGGTATAGCGTTTCCGGGGAGTATAACGGGCGTGAGGTTGATTTAACGATGAATGAAACCGTAACCGTATCAAATACGACTGAGTCTGGCTGGAAAATTATCCGGATCCATTGGTCCAACTGAGTTCAATCACAGGAGCTGATTATGGCAGAACACGATCATGAACACGGACATCAGGATTATCAGAAAAGCAGCCTGAGTCTTTGGGGGGCGGTGTCGCTGGGGACTGGTGTGATGATTGGCGCTGGTATTTTTGCACTGACCGGACAAGTTGCTCAGCTGGCAAGAGAGTGGTTTGTCCTGGCGTTTGTGTGCGGCGGTATCATTGCCGGTTTCAGCGCCTATTCGTATGTGAAACTGGCCAAAGCATACCCGTCAGCGGGGGGCATTGCGATGTTCCTCAGTAAAGCCTATGGGAAAGGAAGTGTGACGGCAATATTCGCACTCTTGATGTACTTTTCTATGGTGATTAATGAAAGTTTAGTCGCTCGGACATTTGCGTCCTATACCAGCCAATTAATTTCTTTTGAAGCGCAGTGGCTTGTCCCGTTGTTGGCGGTTGGTTTGCTGGTCTTTGCGTTTTTTATCAATATTTTGAGTAATCAGTTTATTCAAACGTTCTCGTTTTTTATGGCCTTTGTTAAGGCTTTAGGATTGGTGATTTTAGCGGCTGGTGGTTTGTGGGCCTCAGGCATTCAGTTTGAATCGATATCGGCTATTCCAGAAGAAGCTACCGGCGGCGGTATTTTAGCGGGGATTGCTTTAAGCATACTTGCGTACAAAGGGTTTACAACAATAACCAATAGTGGCGGTGAAATTGTTGAGCCCAAGAAAAATGTCGGGCGTGCCATTATTATTTCGTTGATTATCTGCGCGTTAATATATGTTCTGGTCACTCTGGCGGTTGGCTCGAGCCTGTCCATAGATGAGATTGTGAAAGCGAAAGATTATGCGCTTGCTGAAGCTGCCAGACCCGTCTATGGCGAGACTGGACTTTGGGTAACGGTCGCTTTTGCAATTGTCGCAACGGTATCCGGTGTGATCGCGAGCGCGTTTGCCGTCTCGAGAATGTTGGCTATGTTGACCAATATGAAACTTGTGCCACACAGTCATTTTGGGATGCCAGGTTCCATTCAGAAGCACACACTGGTTTACACTATCGTGATGGCTATGGTCTTAGCTGCTTTTTTCGATTTGAGCCGAATCGCTTCGCTTGGTGCTATTTTTTATATCGTTATGGACATTGCGATCCACTGGGGGGTATTGAGACATCTTAGACAAAAAGTGAATGCCAATATTTACATACTTGTCAGCGCAATCACGCTAGATGTCATCGTTTTAGCCGCTTTTATATGGGTGAAATGGACAAGCGATCCGCAGGTTATTTGGGCGTCTCTTATCGGTATGGCATTGATTGCCGCTGGTGAGATTTTGTTTTTACGTAAAAAGCGTTAAGAAAAAGAGCGCATAGCGCTCCTTTTCTAGTTCATTGTAAAAAACATCCAGATAGCCATAGCGACCATCATGAGGTTTTCAGTGAGCGAAATGAAGCCTAACGGCACATTACTTGAGCCACCGACACAGGCACATTTTAGCTCACGTTTGTCGACATAAACGGCTTTAAAAACGGAGACAGAACCCACGATGCCTATGAATAACGCAATAGGGATGGAAATGACATGAGCAAATTCCGCTGCCATTAACAGACCCGCCAAGCCTTCGGCGTAGGGGTAAACACGGCCATAAGGCACCCATTTTTTGGCGAGAAGATCGTAGTTGAGAAACATGGTAGAGAATTTCTCTACGTCCTGGAGTTTGAGCAAGGCCAGAACCACCATCGAGAAACTGATGAACCACTCGATGGTTTGTCCGGTAAATGCGCGACCAAAAGACAACCACGACGTGGCTACGGAGAGGAGCGCTGTCATAATAAATAATGCAATAACGGGTCGGTAACTGGTTGCGTCAGGGTCAGGAAGAGGTTTTCCAAGAAAGGCTCGAACCTCTTCGTACCCACCGATGCGTTCATCACCAATAAACACTTGTGGAGTGGTATCGACGTTGTGTTTTTCCTTGAATATGTCGGTTTCCTCGCGGCTTTCCAGTAGGTTGTCGTCCACATCGTAACCGTTGGCTTTAAGTAAGTGCCGGGTTTTTAAACCGAAAGGGCATTGGTGGTCAGGTGTCGACATTCTGTAAAGCGTGGCTTTTTTAATTGATTGACTCATAGCCAAGTTCCTTACGTAAAACTTATGTATTCATGTACGCATTATAGTCGGCAAAAGATTAAAAGCATCAATAATCAGAAGAGGGTAAAAATTCATTAAAAATGAAAAATTATTTTTATTTTGAAAAAAGTGGACAACTTTTTTTATAGCTTTTCTAGTCATCTTGAAGAGCTTATTTTAAAAGATTATTGATACATGAGGATAACTCTAAGTTGAATATACAACTGCTATAGGCTTTGCTGTTAAAGGTTTTTTTATACAACTTTAATCGTTTTTAGCTTGACTAAAATTCTGAGGTTTCTATTCTGAGAGTTGTATAAACAACTTAGATAGCAGTACGAAGTCTAATCGGAAAGTAAAATAATTATAATCTAATCGAGGTGACAAAATGCAAAAGTTACTTAAGTCTGCTGTCGCTATAGGTGTATCTGCGGCACTTTTTAATACAACAACAGTTTGGGCACAGTCAGGATCTGATAATACTCAAGCCGAAGACGTTGAGAAAATCACGGTGACTGGTTCGCGAATTCAGCGAATAGAAGCAGAAAGTGCTGCTCCTGTTCAGGTTTTCACGGCGGAAGATATAGAAGTATCGGGAATGACCTCGGTAGAAATGATTTTACAGAGAATGTCAGCCTCTGCTGGTTTTGCTGGCAGCCAGAGTAATGCCTACTGGACAGGTAACGGCTATGGCACCGCTCAAGTTAATTTGCGTGGGCTGGGCATTAACCGAACGCTTGTACTGCTGAATGGCCGTCGTGTTGTTAACGGCGGTACTGGCGCAAACAGCTCTGTTGACTTAAATATGATACCGGTTGAAATGATCCAGCGCATCGAGGTTCTTAAAGATGGCGCTTCAGCGATTTACGGTGCGGACGCCGTTGCGGGCGTGGTGAATATTATCACCCGTAAAAGTTACGATGGCTTTACTATCGAAGGGCGCTTAGGCTCGACAGATGATGGTGAGGGTCAAGATCGCAAAGTTAATATGATATTTGGCGCCAGCAATGATAAAGGTCGCGTAATGGCGACATTAGGCTATCGTTCTTCAGACGAAGTTAATATGGCTGATCAAGCGGGTTGTGCTTTGGGTGAATTAACGCCAGGCCAACTGGATTGCTTTGGAAGTTCAAGTACCATTGGGGGTAGGGCAACCATATTGACGGGTCCAAATGCTGGTGATCGTATTAATTTCAGTCAAGATGCTGATGGTAACGGTGATTTTTATGAGCCCTACAGCGCTGAGGAACATAACTTTGCATTTTTTCCTTATTTAAATTCGGTTAACCCAATTACAAACTGGAATTTCTCTGCTTTCGGGGATTATCAACTGTCTTCGGATGCGGCGGTTTTTGCTGAAGTTTTATACAACAACCGAACCTCCGATCAATTAGCAACGCCGGGAACATTAAGAGGTATTGAGTTTGATGCCAGCCACCCAACAAACCCAACGGGCGAAACAATTCGACTTGAAGGTCGTCGCTTATTAGAAGGTGGACCAAGAACGTTCTTTCAAGATGTTAATACGTTCAGAACGGTCGTCGGCATGAATGGTGTTATTGGCTCAGGTTGGAACTGGGAAGTTGCTTATAACTATGGCCGTAATACAGCCATTGACGGTATGACCAATATCGTCAATATGCAGCGTCTATCTGCGGGCCTAGACCCTAATACATGCGGCTCCAATGGCATTCCCTGTATCGACTTGTTGGGTTATGGGGATCTGTCTCAAGAGGCATTGGATTACATCATGTTTCGCACGACTGATAATGGGGGGAATGAACAACGTTCATTGACCGCAAACATTTCAGGCGACTTATTTGAAATGCCTGCTGGATGGGTGCCAGTCGCTTTTGGTGTTGAACATCGTAAAGAGAAAGGTTGGCGAAACCCGGATTCATCAATTGTTGCTGGCATTATGAATACCAATCAGGCGGACCCGATAGAAGGGAGCTATACAGTTGATGAAGTTTACGCTGAGACTTCTTTACCGTTGCTGGCGGACTTACCACTGATTCAGTCGTTGAATTTAGATTTAGCGTATCGTTACAGTGATTATGACACCTTTGGTAGTGATGGAAATTATAAAGCGAGCGTTCACTGGCGTGTATCGGATGCTTTGAAAGTGCGGGCGACTCAGTCAACTGCTTTTCGTATTCCAAACATACCTGAACTCTTCGGTGGTGTTGCTGAAGGAAATCTGACAACAACGGACCCGTGTGACGGATGGGATCAAGCCGGCGCTAACCCAACTGTGGCGGCAAACTGTCAAGCAGACGGCGTTCCTGCAGGGTATGAACAATTTGGTGCAACAGTGCTTACCACTGTTGGTGGGAACCCAGATTTAAAACCGGAAGACGCAGATACTTTCACTGCTGGTTTCGTATGGGATATCGGCTCGGCGGACAATTTACAATTGACGGTTGATTACTACGATATTGATATTGAGAATGCTATCCAAAGAATTCCCGGTTCAACGAAGCTGTCTGTCTGCTATAACTCAGAAAATCTATCGCACCCATTTTGCAGTCCGGAGCATTTCACGAGAGATTCTTTAACTGGCGATATTAACTTTTTGTCTGCTCAACCCACCAATGCCGCAACTGAAAATGTGTCGGGTATTGATACGGCTTTGTTTTATAACACCGAGCTGCTGGGTTGGAAAAGTGACTTCAGTTGGAATGTCAGTTACCTAAATGAGTATACATTTGCGCCTTTCGTTGGTGCGGATGAAATTGAGTATGCCGGATATATTACTGGCGGTAGAGGGAGTTATACGCATTGGCGTTCAAACGCTTCGGGAACCTTTATGAAACAGGACTGGCGTGTACATTACTCCGTCCAGTACATTGGACCTGCCGATGACATTAATGCTGCTCCGGGAGATATTGGAGCCCGAGCCCCCAGTGTTTTCTATCATAACGTGCAGGGAACTTATTTCGTAAATTCAAAACTGAGCGTGACTGGCGGTGTTAATAACCTTTTTGACAAAGAACCGCCTTATATTCAAAGTTGGACGGACGCCAATACTGACACTATGACATATGACTTGTTAGGCCGTCAGTTATATCTGAAGGTACGTTACAGCTTTTAAAGACTAGACTGGCTGTCGCTTTTCCCTGGGAGCGGCAGCTTTTTTTTATTAAATTTGAGGTAGGGTATGACTCAAAAGAAACGCTCCAGTAGCTGGCGAGTTTGGCATCGTTGGCTATCTTTGATTTTTGGCCTGCAAATGGTTATTTGGACAATCAGTGGCGCTTACATGGTGTTCTTCGATTTGGATTATATTCATGGTGATCACTTAGTTCAGGATATAAGCCAGCCAATACCGAAAGGTGTTGAAATATCAAGCTTAAATGACCTGTTGAGCCGCTATCCAGAAACACGAAAAACGTCGTTAAAAAGCGTATGGCTGAATCAGAAGTTACAGCCGGTGTATAAAATAGAGAGTAACGAGGGAGCGTTTTTAGTTAATGCGGAGTCGCTGCAGCGTATTGATATAACCGAACAACACATTAAAGAGTTAGCGAATCAATATTACACGAAGGATCCCGACGCTATTGAATCGGTCGTTTACATGACTGATAACCCACCAACAGAAGTGAGTGGTGCTTTGTTACCGATTTGGCAGGTAAATTATGACGATTTCGGTAATACCAGTCTGTATTTATCTGAAACGACCGGGGAGCTTTTGGTAAAGCGACATACGTTTTGGCGGGGGTTTGATATCGCCTGGATGTTACACATAATGGACTACGATGAGCGTGTGGATATCGAGACCTGGTGGTTAAAGGGCTTTATTATCGGTACGTTTATTTTAATGATAACGGGCACTGTCCTGCTTTTTTATACGATTACGTTTAAGAGAAAATCGACTGGGGGTGCTCAATGATAAGGTTTATGCAATGGCTTCATCGTTGGGTGAGTTTGGTTTTAGTGATTCAAGTCGCTTTGTGGCTAGTGAGTGGGTTATTTTTTAGCTTAACCGGACATCACGGAATGTCAGGCCACCAATATATGGTCTCAAAAAACTCTGAACCCCCACTTAAAAAAATAGCGCCTCAAATCGATGTTACTGAAATGCATCAACGATTCCCCTTAGCTCACTCCATTGAACTGGTCAGTGTTGCCGGGGTAGGTCAGTATCAGGTGTCTCTGCCAGATGGACGTTTGCTTTACTTCAACGCAGATACCGGTGAACGGTGGTCTACGGACCAAGCTTTGGCGACTCAGCTAGCGCTGAATAGCTACAATGGACCGGGCCAGGTTGAAAGGGTTGAAAGAGTCAAGGGAAGCGATGAAGTGAATGGCTGGAATGCCTCAGGATTCCGCATTGATATCGAGGATGATCTTAATACCCGAATATATATCGATGAAGCGTCATCCCGGGTTGTGGAACATCGTAATACGCCATGGACAATCGCTGACTGGGCGTTTCGTCTGCACTTTATGGATTACACGGGCGGTCGAAGTTTTAATCATCTATTGATATGGAGTGCTGGATTATTCGCTCTTTGGTTTTCATTATCCGGTTTAATTCTCTTAGGCCGAAATATTACTAACGGTGACTTTAATCCAAAACGTAAGAAAACGTGGCTAGAATATTTTCAGCAGAAAGGGCAACCAATTGCGAGTAATTGTGGCGGAGGCGGTACCTGTGGGTTATGTAAAGTGACACTGCAAGGCAGCAATATACCCAGCCCGAAAACAGCTGATAAAGCGTTATTGAGCGCCAACGAATTAGAAGCAGGAACGCGCCTATCTTGTCAACACAGAACGTCATCCAATTATGACGTTAAGCTGCATAATGTCGGAGTCGATGATATTGCTTTAACACTTGATTCAAAGCGGCAACTCACTCCATCCATTATGGAGCTTACTTTTGTAAGTTCAGACCCCGTTAGTTATGAAGCCGGGCAATTTATGCAGTTCCGTATTCCACATTTAAACGAAATATTGTCACGGCATTACTCTGTTGCTACGCGGCCTAATCCGACTCGGTTTGTATTTAACATAAGGCAATTGCCATCGCCAAGTGAAGGGGTTCCCCCGGGCATCGGTTCAAATTACCTATGCAATCTGGAAGCTGGTGCGCGAGTCGATGCCATAGGGCCATTTGGTGACTTTCAGCTGACGAAACAAAATAATCACACGCAAGTCTTTATCGGAGGCGGCGCCGGTGTTGCACCGTTAAGAGCGTTAATACAAAGTGAGTTAGCAGCAGATTCTCCTCGTCGTTGCATATTCTTTTACGGCGCACGATATGAAAAAGAGCTCTGTTATAGGGATGAGTTCGAAAGAGATGAGCGGTTAAATTATATACCGGTACTTTCAGAGGTTGCTAAATCAGATGCGTGGGCCGGGCACACTGGCTTTGTGCACGAAACTGCAATGAAATGGTTGGCAGATGAAAACAAAGACACATTGGACGTTTACGTGTGTGGTCCTCCACCAATGCTGAAAGCGACGTTAGAGTCTCTTGCTGACTTTGGCGTTCCGCGAGAACAAGTAAGGTTCGATGACTTTGGGATTTAGCGCGTAAAAATGCCTGAATTAAAGATGAATCTGGGTGGTGATATGGGAGCTGTATTATCACTTAGATTCATTACCTAGTTATGGCTACTTCTTTTAATCGGTTGATCTTTATCAGACAAAGAGATATTATTTTAACATGTTTTTACAGTAAAGCTTCGCATGTATCGTTTAATCATTGCCCTACTGCTATTAGCAGTAACAACAATGTCATTTTCACAAACTATCAGTACGGAAAAGGCATGTATGCACGATCCTACTGAGCAAGTTTGCGATCTTGCAGATTGCGAAGTGTCACATTCTCTTACCGATAACTGTTGCTCTGATTCAATGATGCGTCATTGTTACAGCCCGTCAATTACTGTCGTTTATTCTGAGCAATCCACCGTTCCGCCTATTGAGAAGCTGGTTTTTAACGCTTCCTCATTCTTAGATACGAATATTAAAGAAAAGCATTCTCTCTCGCTTTTTCGCCCCCCAATCCACTCTTAAAAATACGAAATTTCTCGCTCCTGGCGCGTTTATCGTCCAGGTAAAAGCACAGCTATAAGCTTTGGTTCGGTCATTGTCGTTACGACGTCGTTCGTCGTCCTCGTTACGGTCCGACTCATAACTTGGTCTGTGTTTAATTTAAAAATTCACAGTTTTTGAGAGTAACAATATGAAACTTTTAAGAAGAATGGCTTATTTAAGTGTTCTGACTGTAGTGGTGCCAAATGTCGTTAATGCACAAGAGCCGCTTTTGAATTTGCAAGAAGCAGTGAGTATCGCTGTACAAGAAGATCCTTGGTTAACGGCAAGTAAGCAAACCCAAGAAGCATTCGCGAGTGAAGCAATAGCCTCTTCCAGTTTGCCTGACCCTAAAATATCGCTCACGGCTGCCAGTTTCCCGGTTGACAGTTTTAGTTCAAGACAGGAAGGAATGACCCAGTTAGTCGTCGGTGTTTCACAAACATTTCCCAGAGGAGACACATTATCGTTGTCTCGTAAGCAGAAAAACCAATTAGCTCAAAAACAACCGTTTTTGAGAGCGGATCGTATTGCAAAGGTCAAAACAACGGTCACGAAGTTGTGGTTAGATGTTTTTTTCTCTCAGCAAAGTATTCGCTTGATTGAATCGGATAGAGCGCTTTTTGAACAGTTAGTGTCGACCGCCAAGGCAAGTTATACCAGTACCGAAGGAAAAGCACGGCAGCAGGATGTTATTAGGGCCCAGCTTGAGCTCACACGACTGGATGATAGGTTGACGTCACTGCGACAAAAAGAGGAGCGACTTCAAAGCGAATTGTCGGAATGGATAGGTGTTATAGCGAAATCAAGGTTACCGGATGACCTTCCGAGTCTTACGCTGAAGAAGACATTGCTATCACCTTCGACAATACCGAAACAAGCCTTGTACGAATTGATAAAAGAACACCCGGTTTTGCAAGCGACCGATCAAGACATTTTGGCGTCGGAGACGTCTGTCGAGCTCGCTCAGCAAGGTTATAAACCGCAATGGTCAGCCAATCTGAAATATGGCCATAGAAACGACGATCCAAGCGGCAATGACCGTGCCAACTTGCTGTCAGCCGGGGTTACGTTCGATGTCCCTTTATTTACTGATAACAAACAGGATAAGCAGGTACGCTCAGCAAAGTTTAGAACGGAAGCAAAAAGAACTGAAAAACTGCTGATTGCCAGACAGTTAATAGCCAATTTACGCAGTACCTTTGTACAACTGAATCGTTTGAATGAACGCGCTGCTCTTTATCGTGAAGAGCTACTTCCACAAATGTCCGCCCAGTCTGAAGCTGCATTGACAGCTTACAACAATGATGATGGCGACTTTGCAGAGGCGGTGCGTTCACAGATTGCGGAAGTCAACGCAAAAATTGATGCATTAGCAATCGCCATCAACCGCCAAAAATTGATTGCCGAAGCAAACTACTTATTACTTTCAGGAGTGTAAAATGAAAACAGTCACCAAATCTCTTATAAGTTTAGCTGTAGGCTTTGCAGTTGGCGCTGGCGCTATTGGCTATGTAATGCAATCGACTGAAGTGTCTGAGCGTTCATCGGGCAATGCAGAAAAAGAGCCGTTATATTGGGTGGCTCCGATGGATCCCAATTATCGTCGAGACAAACCAGGAAAGTCTCCAATGGGGATGGACCTTATTCCTTACTATGGTGATGATGCAGAAGAGAGTTCACCTGGTACGGTGAGAATTGATCCCGACGTTATTAATAACCTTGGGGTTACAACTGCAACGGTCACCGTTTCGAGACTCAACCTGGATATCGAAACGGTCGGTTATGTTCAGTTTGATGAGAACCGAGTGCTGACAGTAAGTCCCCGTGTTGAAGGCTGGATTGAGAAGCTTTTCGTAAAAGCGGTTGGTAACTCGGTTAAAGCCGGCGAGCCTTTATACAGTATTTACTCTCCTGAAATGGTTAATGCGCAAGAGGAGCTTGTATTGGCCTCGCAAAGAGGTAATCAGGTGCTAATTGATGCCGCTGAAGAACGCTTAAGAGCTCTGCAAGTCTCTGAATCTGAGATTAAGAAGTTAAAAGAAACTCGTAAAATTCAGAAAACAATCACGGTAAAAGCAAAGCAGTCCGGGGTATTGGATAGACTGACTGTGCGTGAAGGTGCGTTTGTAACGCCGAGTATGAATTTAATGACCATTGCTCAACTGGATAAAATTTGGGTTATTGCAGAAGTCTTTGAGCGGCAATTGAACCAGGTTGAGGTAGGCAATGACGTTCAAATGAACCTTGAGTATGCTCCAGGTAAAGAGTGGCAAGGAAAGGTTGATTATGTCTATCCGTCACTTAACCCTAAAACTCGGACGGGACAAGTTCGAATTCACTTCGACAACCCAGATGGTTTTTTAAAACCGGGCATGTTTGCGAATCTTAACATTAAGGCTGGTTTAGGCGACAAAAACTTAATCATCCCTAAAGAAGCGCTTATCCGAATGGGTGGTTCGAACCGAGTTGTACTGGCACTGGGTGATGGGAAATTTAAATCAGTTAATGTTGACGTTGGGCGGTTAGGGAGCTCGCGAGTTGAAATTTTATCGGGTCTTATGGCAGGTGATGACATCGTTACTTCAGCTCAGTTTTTGATTGATTCTGAGTCCAGTAAATCCTCTGACTTTAAGCGCATGCAACATGACACTGATGCTGATAACGAGAGCCATGGCAGTATGTCAAGTGACGCAGCAGCTCAATCTGTCTGGGTTGAAGCAACCGTTAAAAATGTTATGCCTCAGCACTCGATGGTTACGCTGGAGCACGGTGAGATTTCTGAATGGGACTGGCCTGCAATGACGATGGACTTCGATGTTGCTTCGGATGTTGAACTTTCTCAGCTTAGCACGGGGTTATCCTTGCATGCGGAAATAACGCAAGTCGGGAAGCAACAGTACCAGCTCACATCGATTCATATTCCTGAGCAAAAACAAGTGACAGAGCAGGAGCATAACCATGATTAAGTCAGTCATTCGATGGTCAGTGAGTAACCGTTTTTTCGTTCTTCTGGCGACATTAATCCTCGTGGGTGTTGGTGCTTTTGCGGTTAAGAATACGCCCGTAGACGCACTGCCGGACTTGTCGGATGTCCAGGTGATCATTAAAACCAGCTATCCGGGTCAAGCGCCGCAGGTGGTAGAAGATCAAGTAACCTATCCATTAACAACCGCTATGCTGTCTGTCCCCGGCGCTAAAACCGTCCGTGGATATTCGTTTTTCGGCGACTCCTATGTGTATGTCATTTTTGACGAAGATACAGACGCTTACTGGGCGCGTTCGCGAGTACTGGAATATTTGTCTCAGGTTGCTCCGACACTGCCTTCTAATGCAAGACCGCAATTAGGCCCTGATGCAACAGGGGTTGGTTGGGTGTATTTGTATGCCTTGGTTGATCGTACGGGTAACCACAATTTGAGTGAGTTACGCAGTATGCAGGATTGGTTTTTAAAGTATGAACTGCAAACGGTCGAGGGGGTTTCGGAAGTTGCCGCCCTCGGCGGGATGGTAAAGCAGTACCAGGTGAAAGTGGATCCGGAGAAGCTGCGCGCATTCGATATTCCTCTTGCTCACATACAAAATGCTATCCAGCGAGGTAATCAGGAAGTGGGGGCGTCGGTGGTTGAAATGGCGGAAGCTGAGTATATGGTCCGGGCCTCAGGCTATATTGATGGTGTGTCAGACTTAGAGAGTATCCCGCTTGGCGTTGATGAAAATGGCACGCCATTATTGCTTAAAGACGTTGCTGATGTGGGTGTGGGCCCCCAAATGAGACGCGGTATCGCCGAACTCAACGGTGAGGGAGAAGCCGTGGGTGGTATTGTGGTAATGCGTTTCGGAGAAAATGCCCAAAAAACGATTGATGGCGTTAAACAAAAGTTGGAAGAATTAAAGTCTGGGCTACCAGAAGGTGTCGATATAGTCACTGTCTATGATCGTTCGGGGCTTATCTCGGATGCCGTGGAAAGTCTCTGGAAAAGTTTAATAGAAGAACTCGCTATTGTCGCGTTTATCTGTGTGATATTTCTCTTCCATGTCCGCTCCTCGCTGGTTGCCGTTATCAGCTTGCCTTTGGGTATTTTAACCGCGTTTATTGTCATGTATTGGCAAGGAATTAACGCGAATATTATGTCACTTGGAGGGATCGCAATCGCTATTGGCGCTATGCTCGATGGTGCCATCGTCATGATTGAAAATATGCATAAGCATATGGAAAAAACGCCACTGACAGCAGAGAACCGCTGGCGGGTGGTTGCCGCCTCTGCTTCAGAGGTGGGCCCTGCTCTTTTCTTTAGCTTGCTCATTATTACCGTCAGCTTTATGCCGGTATTTACCTTAGAAGCCCAGGAAGGGCGGATGTTTTCTCCGCTTGCTTTCACGAAAACTTACGCAATGGCAGCCAGTGCAGCCTTAGCGGTTACCGTTATCCCCGTGTTGATGGGATATTTTATCAGAGGAAAGGTAACACCTGAGGGGAAAAACCCGCTTAATCGGTTATTGATCGCCGGGTATAAACCGCTTTTAAAAGGCATTTTGAAATACCCCAAGACAGCAGTTGTCGGAGCGCTTGTTATCCTGGCCGTTGGTGTCTGGCCGATTGACAAAATTGGTAGTGAATTTATTCCAGATTTGGATGAGGGCGATTTGATGTATATGCCCACTACCTATCCCGGATTATCAATTGGTAAAGCAAGGGAGCTGTTGCAGCAAACCGACAAGCTCATAAAAACGGTACCGGAAGTGAAGACGGTTTTTGGCAAAATTGGTCGAGCGGATACCGCCACTGATCCGGCACCCCTAACGATGATTGAAACCTTTATTCAACTGAAACCGAAAGATCAGTGGAGAGACGGTATGACCACTGAGAAGTTGAAAAAAGAACTCGATGCGCTTGTAAAGTTTCCGGGGCTGACCAATGCGTGGGTTTACCCCATTAAAACTCGCATTGATATGCTATCGACAGGTATCAAAACGCCGGTAGGTATAAAAGTTGCCGGAGCCGATCTTAATGAAATTCAGACGATAGGGCAGCAGCTTGAAGCAATACTTGATGATGTCGATGGTACGGCTTCTGTTTATTCAGAGCGAGTGGCAGGTGGACGCTATGTCAAAGTTGACATAGAAAGAGAGCAGGCTGCACGTTATGGCTTGAACATTGAGGATGTGCAGCAGGTCGTTGCCACGGCTATTGGTGGAATGAATGTTTCAGAGACCATTGAAGGGCTTGAACGTTACCCAATAAACTTGCGCTACCCTCAAGATTACCGTGATTCGCCGGAAGAATTAAAGAAGCTACCTTTAGTTACGCCAAACGGGCAGCGTATTAGTTTGGCGGATGTGGCTGATGTCTACGTTGAACTTGGACCGCCGGCAATTAAAAGCGAAAACGCAAGACTTAATGGCTGGACTTTTGTCGACATTGAGGGAGTTGATGTCGGCACTTATGTTGAAAAAGCAATGAAGGTTGTAGAACAAGAACTCGAGTTGCCAGCAGGGTATTCAGTTACCTGGTCCGGGCAGTACGAATATATGGAAAGGGCAAAGGAAAAACTGACTTACGTGATTCCGTTAACGCTCGCGATTATTATCGTTCTTTTATATATGAACTTTCGAAACGCTACAGAAATAGCCATTATATTGGGAACTTTGCCTCTCGCATTGGTGGGGTCAATCTGGCTAATGTATCTTTTAGATTATAATTTCTCAGTTGCTGTAGCGGTTGGTTTTATAGCTCTAGCAGGTGTCACTGTAGAAATAGGAATACTAATGCTGACTTACCTAAACCAGTCCTATAATGAATATGAAAAAAGTCAGTTAGAGCATGGTAAAGCATTAACGAAAGACGGTCTCTCTCTTGCCGTAATGGAAGGGGCAGGACTTCGTGTTCGCCCCGTCATGATGACGGCCGTTTCTACAATTGCTGGTTTATTGCCTATAATGTTTAGCACAGGGACTGGGGCTGAAGTGGTTAGTAGAATAGCGGCGCCAATGGTTGGAGGAATGATCAGCGCTGTTATCTTAACCTTGCTCGTATTACCTGCTGTTTACTATTTGTGGCGAAAGAAAGACGTTAAGGTTAGATGATACCTTACTCTGTGAATATCACCTGCACACCTTTGATCTCGATCAATGATGTGCAGGGGGTAGTATGCTAATTTGTAGTATGCTAATTTATAGTATGGCAATAGGAGCGCACATATGTTTCAAGCAAAATTTTTAGTTGTGCTTATGTTAGGAATAGTGATACAGCTATCCTTCCCAGCCGCTCCTGCTTATAACAATGCTTCCAATGTACAGCACGAAAAAAGTGTTAGCCATATGTATGTTAGCAACGAAAGCAAAGATAACTTTCATTGCGATGAAAGTGAGCAATCTATCATTGACGACTGTTATTGCTGCGTAGCTGATAAATGCTCTATGGATGAAGAGTGTAACTCTGCGAACTCACCTCTAGTATTTATTCAATTCGACACCTCGATAAACTCTCCTAGCAACTTGCCACATCCCTTGTCTTATAAAGGTGATGTGAAGCAAATACTCTTCGATATTTACTACCCTCCGAAATAGCACTACTAAATTACAACTCTAGATTTTCTCGAAATTTAAGTAACTAGGCTAAACACAGTCCATAAGCTATATGCTTTAGGGCTTTTAGGGGGGGATATGAACCTATCTAAAATTACCGCTATTTTTGATCAACTTCGACAAGACTCAGTGGAAGAGGCTCTCATCGGCCGTGGCGTTAGCGGCTTTACGCTGTTTCCTGTGCGAGGACGGGGTTACTACTTCGATAGCTATAACGATGATCACTTAGTTGATCACGTACAGCTTGAAGTTTATGTGAACAGTGATGATGCGCGTGATGTTGCCCTCTTGGTAGTTGAAGCGGCCCATACTGGGGTATCTAACGAGGGATTAGTTTCTATCTCGCCAATCGATGAATTGTTCTGGGTTCACGATAAACGAGCAGCCACTAATAAAGAGCTTTCGTTACAAAGTTAACACCGAGCAAATGTTCCCTGAAACGTATTGGTAGTTTTAATTAACAGGACAGTATTGATGTCAAATAACGATCATAGAGCAGGAGTGCGGGAAATTAACTTAGTAAACCGCACTTTAAAGCTAAACGCAGAGAGTGTGAATGAAGTTCGCAAAGCTATCAAAGAAATTGACTTGTTGGTTGGTCTCGATAGCGTTGCCTACGACTCTGACCAGAACTTGTTATCGGTCGCTTATGATGCCTCTAAAGTCGATCTGACTATGATAGAGGAAAAGCTCGGAATATTTGGTGTTGAAATAAATAGTGGCTGGTGGACTCACTTGAAAGAGGAATACTACAAATTTATTGATCAAAATATTAAAGATAATGCAGAGCATACACCGTGGAGTTGCCACAGAAGCCCGCCACGTACCAAAAGCAAACGAAAGTAACAATTAATTATAGGTAAGGAGTAAAAAATGCAAATAGAAACAATCAAAGATGTACTGAGTTGGACCGTTGATTTCCACAAAAACCTGAAGGAGTGTGTGACTCACTGCTCTAAACAAAACCAAGATGAACGAGCTCGGATGATTCTAAGCTACGTGTCGGGTCATGAAGCTAGCTTAGAGCGAATGGTTGAAGGTTTTTTGAATACAGCCAACCTAAATGCATTAGACACTTGGTGTTATGACTATATTGGGAAACATCCCATCGTTGAGCATGGGCACTGCGATTCGCCTTTTAAAGAGTTAGATACCGATCACATTATGGAGAAGGTTGTAAACCATCATGAGCAAGTCATAGAACTGTATGAACACCTATATTCCCGTGTTGATATAGATAGCGCAAAAGAGCTGCTAGAAACGGTAAAGAACGTTGAAGAAAATGAAATTAAACGAATGGTGCAAACTGCGAATCGATTTTCGGATATGTAGTGAGTGACGGTTTTATCGTTGGTACTTTGCGGGAAATAGCTGTTGCTTGGCTCGTTTCCCGTCAATAAGGAGCACTGGTATGGGTGTAAAAACTGAGGATGTTCGTAGTCGTTCCATTGAGGAACTCATTATCGAGGGAGCTGGTTGCGCGAGTTGTGTTGGCAAAATCGAAAATGCATTAAAGTCTGTATCCGGCGTGGAAAATGCTGAGATGAACTTTGCCCAGCGAACGGTCAGTGTGACTGGAACAGCAAATCCGAGCGCTTTAGTGAAAGCAGTAGAGAGGGCGGGGTATAGCGCTAAAGTAGCCACTTCCCAAAGTGGCGATGATGCGTTGGCAGAAAAAGAGCAAGCCGACTGGGCTTATTACAAGCGGCTGATGCGGGAGATGACCGTTGCGCTGTCGTTAGGTGTACCTCTCATGATTTATAGCCTTTTTGTTGGTGAAATGACGGTGACCACTGCCACAGAGCGTGTGACATGGTTAGTCGTAGGTATTCTAACGTTAGGTGTACTTTACTTTTCGGGCAAACACTTCTTCGTCGGTGCCTGGCAATCTTTGAAAAATCATTCCGCTAATATGGATACGCTGATCGCACTTGGTACTGGTACCGCCTGGTTGTATTCCATGGTGGTTGTATTGGTTCCGCACCTGGTTCCGGAAATGGCGCGTCACGTATACTTTGAAGCGACCGCAATGATTATCGGTTTGATCAATTTGGGGCTGGCACTTGAACTGAAAGCTCGTGGGCGCACGTCCGAAGCCATAAAACGTCTCATTGGTTTGCAGGCGAAAACCGCAAGGGTGATTCGTGACGATAAACAATTGGATATCGCTATCGAAGACGTACTCGAGGAGGACGTAGTACGTGTTCGTCCCGGAGAAAAAATCCCTGTTGATGGAAAAGTTATAGAGGGAAGTACCACCGTTGATGAATCTATGCTAACGGGTGAACCCATGCCCGTGGAAAAATCAGTTGGTGATGACGTTGTGGCGGGCACGATAAATAAAAGTGGTTCCTTTTTGTTTCAAGCGACAAGAGTCGGAAAAGATACAGCACTTGCTCAAATTATTAACATGGTGAAACGGGCGCAAAACTCTAAGCCCCCAATCGGTCGTCTTGCCGATATTATTTCAGCTTACTTTGTGCCAGTCGTTATGATTATCGCTGTTATCAGTGCTCTAGCTTGGCTTAACTTTGGGCCTGAGCCGGCACTGGCCTTTGCTGTGGTATCAGCGACCACTGTCTTGATTATTGCTTGCCCTTGCGCATTAGGCCTGGCGACGCCTATGTCGGTAATGGTGGGTGTAGGAAAAGCCGCAGAGGCAGGTGTGCTGATTCGCAATGGCGAAGCATTGCAAACTGCTTCGAAAGTGTCGGCTATGATCCTTGATAAAACGGGCACCATCACACTTGGCTCTCCCAAAGTAACCGATGTATTAGTAGCCAGTGAGTACGATGAGCAAACAGTACTGCAACTTGCAGCCACACTTGAGTCTGGCTCTGAACATCCGCTGGCACAGGCGATAGTTGAATCAGCTCGGGAAAGAGGAATTGAAACAACTAAAGTCTCAAACTTCAATGCGATTGCTGGCCATGGCGTGGAGGCTGAAGTAGACGGGAAGTCCCTCCTTTTTGGTAATGAAAAACTGTTACGTGAACGTCAAATTGAGCTCGGTAACTTTATTGAAAAAGCCCAAGAATTAGCAGCTGAAGCTAAGACACCAATGTACTTTGCTGTTAATAATGAATTGGCTGCAATTATCGCCGTTGCAGATCCCATAAAAGACGACTCTGTCGCTGCCATCAAGCGTTTGAAAGATAATGGTGTGCGGGTAGTGATGCTTACTGGTGATAATCGTGCGACTGCAAAAGCAGTTGCTGAAAAAGTGGGAGTTAAAGAGTTTTTTGCTGAAGTTCTGCCGGAAGAAAAGTCAAAAAAAGTTCAGGAACTTCAAATGGAAGGCGAAGTAGTTGGCATGACGGGGGATGGTATTAATGATGCGCCAGCGCTGGCTATTGCCAACGTGGGCTTTGCCATCGGTACGGGAACGGATGTAGCCATTGAAAGTGCTGACATTACTTTGATGCGGGGGTCGTTACATGGTCTAGCTGATGCAGTAGCTGTAAGTAAGGCTACTCTGCGCAATATCAAGCAGAATCTATTCGGTGCTTTTATTTACAACGTGGCAGGTATACCTTTTGCCGCAGGTGTACTGTACCCGTTTCTCGGCATTCTATTAAGCCCTGTCATTGCCGGTGCAGCCATGGCTTTTTCGTCACTCACGGTAGTGAGTAACGCTAATCGGTTGCGCTTTTTCAAAGCCAAGAAACATTAACGCACCTTCTAACACTGACGCATTCAGGAGAATAAACATGTTATTCATTAATATTGCTGGTATCACTTTGATCGCGCTGATCGTCTGGTGGTTTTGGCTTTACAAGCCCCAGCAGCTGAAGCTGGGAGAAGGTGATTTGGTGATTGCCGTCGAAAACGGTACCTACTCGCCTTCGAGAATAAAAATACCTGAAGGTAAACCGGTTGAACTTAAGTTCCTGCGGAAGGATCAATCGCCTTGTTCTGAAACTTTGCTCATTCCCAAGCTAGAAATAAGTGAAACGTTGCCTTCTAACAAATTAAAGCAAATTCAAATACCAGCGCTGGAACCCGGAGAGTACGACTTTCATTGCCAGATGCAAATGTATCGGGGAAAGCTAGTTGTCGGTTAAATGGCTTAAAACGTCCAGGTCACAATATGAGCTTTAAAAGTTTCCCGTTAGATTCGATGAAATTCAATTTCATCGAAGGCATTGAAGGATTCGGCAATAAATATCGCCGTTATATGAGGTCTACGTCAGCGTGGGCTCCAAGATTTAACGATAGTGAAACAAAGTAAAATTAATGAGACCAATACAATTTGGTCATAGTCAAGAGGGTAATAAAATGAAAAAAGTACTTTCAGCTTTAACTATCACAGCTTTAATGACCTCTCCTGTCTTTGCTGATGCACAGCATAAACATGGTGATGATAAAACAGGTTCAATGAGTGGAATGATGCATCATGAAAAAATGACATCAATGAATGAGCACATGCAAGAAATGCGCGAAGCTATGGAAAAAATAAAAAGCGAATCCGATCCCAAGAAACGTAAAAAACTAATGGAAGAACACATGAAGTCAATGCAGAAGGGAATGCAAATGATGAACCATGGGATGGATAAAGGCATGAACAAAGGAGAACATAAAAAGGGAGACAAAGCAGAGCAAATGGGCAAAGAGAATATGATGAATAAAATGAAAATGATGGAGCATAGAATGGATATGATGCAAATGATGATGGAGCAGATGATGGAACATCAGAGTGAAGAAAAAAAGGAAATGTAGTAGAGATTAAGCTCTCCGTTGGAAATGCCGCTACTTGCAGTGTGCAAGTAGCGGTACTTTCGCAGTTTTATGGGGAGTTTGTAGCTTGCTAGTGCTTATTATGCCCTCTAGCATGATGGCTTTAACAGAAGGCATGGTTCACGGAAAACTCTCTGGTTTCGAGTGGCATTTGAGTTTTAGTGGATTTGTTACGGGATTATTCGGGTGGTCCTTGGGAGCTATGATTACTGGCTGGCTAATTGTAACGTTATATAATAAACAAATGAAAACGGCTAAATGAGATTGTTGTCAAACTGGAAGCCTTTAAATCTGTTGCTCTGAAACTTTGCTTATTCCTGATCTGGGGATCAGCTATACTTTACCGACCAATAAGTTAAAGTTGATCGAATTGCCAGTATTAAAGACCGGAGAATACGATTTTCATTGTCAGATGCAAAGGTATCTAGGAAAACTTATTGTCAAATAAGTGAGACAAATAAGAGCTAATATGAATGAAAAAAAAGTGCTTATAACAACTATTATCACTCCTGAACTAGCTTAACCTATCACCAACCAGCAGCTAAACCCGAAATATTGGTAACTGTCCAGTGAAGTTAAGCTAGGTTATCTCACCCAGCGCAGCAAGATAATTGGCTAACATCTTTAGTAAACGTTTGAGCGCATAATTTTAAGCCTTCTACCATCGTAAGGTATGGGAAGAGCTCATCAGCCAACTCATTGACTGTCATTCCTGCTCTTATCGCCATTACAGCAGCTTGAATCAACTCACCAGCTTCTCCTGCGACGACTTGAACACCGAGCAGCCGGCCGCTGCCACTTTCTGCGACAATTTTTATAAACCCTTGGGTATCGAAGTTAACCAATGCCCGTGGGACATTTTCAAGGCCCAACGTGCGGCTTTCGGTGACGTAACCACCAGTTTTAGCATCAGCTTCTGATAAACCCACCGTGGCGACTTGTGGATCAGTAAAGATAACCTCGGGCATGGCACTGAGATCAAGATGCGCATCACCGCCCGTCATGTTAATAGCGGCTCGGCTGCCGCCTGCGGCGGCGACATAGACAAACTTCGGCTGATTCGTACAGTCGCCTGCCGCATATACTCTTGAGTTAGAGGTTTGCATGCGATCGTTAATCGTTATGGCACCGCGCTCGGTTTGTACGGCGATGGTTTCTAAATCGAGGTTTTCCGTATTGGGCGTGCGGCCTGTGGCCACGAGCAGTTGTTCTGCTTTTAATGTTCCGGCATTGGTTTTGAGAATGAAGTGTTGTCCGTCGTAACGCACTTCGCTGGCTTCTGTATGCTCAAGCACATTGATGCCTTCGTGATAAAAAACAGTGGCTATTGCCTCACCAATGGCAGGCTCGTCTTGGGATAACACCCGACTGCGAGCCAAAACAGTAACTTCACTACCGAGACGCGCGAAGGCCTGTGCTAATTCAAGAGCAACGACCGAGGCTCCAATAATAGCGAGGCGCTTAGGAATGTTACTTAGCCCTAATGCGCTTGTCGAAGTAAGGTAAGGGGTTTCAGCTAAGCCGGGGATGGGTGGTTGTGCGGGTCGGGCCCCGGTGCCGATAAAAGCACGGTCAAAGTGAACCGTTTGCTCACCGCCATCGCAAAGTGATACGGAAAGAGTTTCATCGTTTATAAAGCGGGCTTCGCCGTTAATAACGGTAATGGCGGAATTCTCTCTAAGAATACTCTGGTATTTGGATTCACGGAGTTCTTCTACCCGAGCCTGTTGTTGCTCGAGGAGAGCTGATCGATTTACCTTAAGAGTATGGGTACTTAAGCCTTTATCAAAAGGGCTTTCTCGCCGCAGTTGGGCGATATGAGCCGCTCGGATCATGATTTTAGACGGGACACAGCCAATATTGACACAAGTTCCGCCAATAGTACCTCTCTCAATGAGCGTCACTCGGGCACCTCCCTCGGTCGCTTTGAGTGCCGCAGCCATCGCACTGCCGCCGCTACCAATGACAGCAATGTGTAAATTGTTACTACTCATAACGGTTACTCCTTGGTCTTTCAGTTTTACAGCAGCTATAAGGCATTGTGATGTTTCATGACTGATTTTTTGGTGCCGTTGCTTTCAGTGTTGATGGGTATCCTGCATTTGTCGTTGCTTCAGTGAGCTGCTTAACTGACGTTTTTTCGTCGTCGAATGTCACGGTTGCATCCCGCTCTTCAAAACGGACATCGACGGCGCTCACACCTGCGACTTGGCCAAGTGCAGCTTTGACGGTAATTGGGCAGGTGACGCATGTCATACCGGGTACTGATAGCGTGACGGTTTTCTCAGCCGCCAATGCGGGCATGCTAAACAGTAAAAATAAAATGGTTGTTATCATTGCTTTTTTCATCGTGTATTGCCTCCTAGTAAAAGAAAGGAACAGCATAGGGGTACGCCAGTGCTGTTAAAGTAAGCACCGCAACGAGCCAAAACATCACTTTGTAGCTCTTACGAGCACTTGGCGTTGCGCAGGTGTTATCAGGGTTGCAGTCATCAGCACGCCGGTATATTCGACGCCAGGCAAAGAATATGGCAATCAATGCAATGGCAATAAAAATGGGTCGATAAGGCTCAAGTGCTGTGAGGCTCCCAATCCAGGCCCCGGATACACCGAGTGCAAGTAATATGAGGGGACCCAGACAACACGCAGATGCCAGAGTCGCTGCGATCCCTCCCGCGAGAAGAGAGCCCCGACCAGATTTTGAATTTGACATAAGAGTAACTCCTTCGGGCATTTTGCTTTAATGTGTTAATCTTAGACCCGTACCTCACTACGGAAGCAATAGCTATGTTAAAAAAACGCAACGTAATGACAATTGGCACGCTGGCCAAAACAGCCGGCGTGGGCGTGGAAACGGTGCGCTATTATCAGCGCCGAGGGCTAATGAGCGAGCCGGAGAAGCCGTATGGGGGGATCCGACATTACGACGAACAAGCGCTTGCTCGGCTTCATTTTATTCGCGCGTCTCAATGGCTCGGATTTAGTCTGGATGAAATTGGTGAGCTATTAACTCTGCAAGATGGCGCTCATTGCGATGAAGCACGGGAGCTTGGAGAGCAAAAGCTCACCAGTGTTCGTCGAAAGATATCGCACTTACAGCAAATTGAACAAGCGCTGAATGAGTTGGTGCAAAAATGCAGCGCCGGACACGGAGATGTCTATTGTCCACTGATGGCCTCGCTTAATGACGGGGTTGAGGACGCTACGACGGACAAACATAAGGTGCGCTAGTCTGTGTAAAACTTTTGAGTGGAGTTCTTTAACTGAATTGCTTTATAGCTAACGCCAGCCATACACAAGAATCCCCATACCGGTTAGCACAAACGTCGTGCCAATCAGGTCGAAATTGGATAGTGGCGATTTATCGACAATTCGCAGCCAGACTATGGCAGTTAACACGTAAATACCACCATAAGCTGCGTAGACCCGCCCGCTTTCCGCTGGATGAAGTGTTAATAAGTAAGCAAATAAAGCTAAGCTTATTGCTGCCGGAATGAGCAACCAAACGGAATGGCCCTCTTTGAGCCATAGGTAGGGTAAATAGCAACCGACAATTTCGGCAATTGCGGTTGCAATAAATAACCCGAGCGTTTTCAATAAAAATAATGCACTCATTATCAGTTGTCCCTACACGCTTCATCAGGATCTTCTAATTCTACTGTTGTATGGCTTAAAGCATAGGGCGCAAGGACGTTATCGATGCGCTGTTTTAAGTCGCTACGAGCCTCAATATCAAGGTTCTTAGTTAACACCAAATGAACGGTTAATACATGCTCCTCGCCATCTAGTGACCAAAAATGCAGATGGTGTAGGTCAGCAACATGAGGTAGCTCCAGCAAAGTGTCAGCGACTTGTCTGTAGGTTTCTTTGTCCGGAGTTGCTTGTATGAAGAGTTTCAGCGTTGCCCACAGGTTGCGCAGCACATTCACTAAAATAAATAGAGTAAAACCAATCGACAGTAGCGGATCGAGAATTGGCCAATCCACAAACAGCAAAACAATACCAACGATAAGTACAGTAACCCAGCCGAGAACATCTTCCAGCAAGTGCCAGTTAATAACGCGCTCGTTTAACGTTTTACCTTCTGACAATTTGTAAGCGGCAAATCCATTAACTGTAATGCCAACGACGGCTAAAGCGATCATGCCATCAGCGATGGGCATTTGAGGGTTCCAGAGTCTGGGAATCGCTTCCACAAGTACCCAGGCAGAGCCTGCGATTAAAACAACGGCATTAATAAATGCACCGGCAAGATTGAGTCGCTTATAACCGTAGGTAAAGTGTTGGTTAGCCTGTTTTTTGCCAAGTTTATTTAGTATCCACGCGAGACCTAACGACAGGCTATCGCCAAGATCATGAACGGCATCAGCTAAAATGGCGGTACTGTTGGTAAGAAAGCCACCAATAAACTCGATAATGGTGAAAACAAAGTTAAGAACAAATGCCCACCCTAATCGGTTGGACGGCATGTCCTTTGAGTGATCATGGTTATGGTGATGCCCCATAATACGTTCCTCTTTGTAGTAGAAGGGGCGGCAATAACCGCCCCCTTAAGTGCTGAACCCTAACGGCTCAGATCCTTAATTTTTTGTTTCGAAAACCAAGGATAGAGCACGGGTAAGATAACCAGTGTTAGCAATGTCGCAGACACCAAACCGCCAACAATGACGGTGGCCAATGGACGCTGAATTTCAGCGCCTGCGCCGGTTGCAAACAGCATGGGAATGAGTCCTAACGCTGAGGTTATTGCCGTCATTAATACCGGGCGTAGTCGCGACCATGCGCCATCAAACACGGCATCATTAACTGCATGCCCATCGGTTATTCTCTGGTTTATACTTTCGACCAGAACCACACCGTTTAGTACCGCCACACCAAACAGTGTGATGAAACCCACGGCGCTGGGCACCGATAAGTACTGTCCTGACACATAGAGAGCCACAATACCGCCGATGACTGCCAATGGTACATTCACCAAAATCAACATGGCTTGACCCATGGTGCCGAAAGCAAAATAAAGCAGCAGGGCGATGAGTGCCAGCGATATGGGAACGACAATGGACAAGCGCTCCTGTGCTCGTTGTTGACTTTCGAACTGGCCACCAATATCGACTGAGTAACCGGTTGGTAAATCCACCTTCTCGTCAATCGCCTTCCGAATATCGGCAACCACGCTACCCATGTCACGACCCTGAACGTTCGATTGAATCACAACGCGACGCTGTACATCATCACGACGGATTTGCGGTGGTCCTGATTCAATTGCGACGTGGGCGACTTCGCCTACGGTTACCCAGGCTCCCGAAGGAGTTAACAAGCGTAACGAGCGAATAGACTCCGGCGTATCGCGGAATTGCTTGGCCAGCCGCACGTAAATATCATAGCGCTCATTACCGCGAATGATCTGGCCTGCCGAAGCGCCACCCAAGCCATTGTCGACAACGCTAAGTACATCGGAGACATTTAAGCCGTAGCGTGAGAGTTGTTGGCGTTTCGGCGAAACCACCAGTTGTGCTTCACCTTTTATTTGCTCCATCGCTACTGCAACGGCCCCGTCAACCTGCTTGACGGCACTTTCTATTTCCTGGCCTTTACGGGCCAACACGTCAAGCTCGGGTCCAAATAGTTTGATGGCTAGCTGCGATTTTACACCTGAGAGCAGTTCATCAACCCGTGTTGCAATAGGTTGTGAAAAATTAAACAACAAGCCTGGGTGAGCATCTAGTTTTGCCTCCATTTTTTCTTGTAAGGCGTAGCGATCGGATGCCGTTGTCCATTCAGACTGCGGCTTAAGACCCACATATAACTCGATGTTGCTGATAGGCTCTGGATCGCCGCCCACTTCAGCTCGTCCAATGCGGCTGAGTGCGTAGGTGGTTTCCGGGAACGACATCAGGATTTTTTCAAGCTTCGGAGCCACCTCTAAGGCCGTTTCAAGGTTAGAGGAGGGGGCTAATGTCACGCGAATATTAATCGTGCCTTCTTCCAATTCGGGCGCAAATTCTGTGCCGAGACGAGGCACTAACACCAAAGCGCCGACAAACAGCACACCGGCCAGGGTAATAACAGCCTTTTTACTGCGTAACGCCACCGATAATAGTCTTTTATAACCATTATCTAGTGGTTTAAGCAGTTTATTTTCACGAGGCTTAATACCCCGACTGAAAAAGTAACTGGCTAATGCCGGTACAACCATGATGGCCACAAAAACCGCGGAGATAATGGCCAACATAATACTGATAGCCATGGGCTCAAATAATTTAGCTTCAACACCCTGAAAACTAAACAGTGGCATAAAGACCACCAAGATAATCATGGCGGCAAAGAATACCGGTCGTGCCACTTCGTTCGCCGCTTCCTTAACTCGCAGCTTGATACCATGGCTATCGAGTTCGGCTGCCTGAGGATCTGGGTCGCGGTGCTCTGTGCGTTGCTCGGCGTCGTCTTGGTGTTCACTATCCGGACGACTTAAGTGCTTAAAGATGTTTTCAACCATCACCACGGAGCCGTCGACCAGCATACCAATGGCAACAGCAATCCCGCCCAGCGACATCAGGTTAGCTGACATGCCCATCGCGGACATTACCATCAGGGCAATGGCGATAGAAACGGGAATGGACAGTAACACTAAAAAAGTAGCGCGTATGTTGAGCAAAAACAGTGCTAATACTGCGATAATAAAGACAAAGGCAATGAGCAGTGAATATGCGACCGTAGATACGGCTTTTTGTATTAAATCGGCCTGATCATAATACGGCTCAAAGGTGACACCCTCGGGTAATGCTTGCTGAATAAGCGGAATGCGCTTTTTAATACCGTCGATGGTGGCTTTGGTATTCGAGCCCTTGCGTTTGAGCACAATACCCGACACCACTTCGCCCAGCTGGTTGACCTCGCCGTCGACTTTACGCGACATTGAGACCGCTCCCTGGCGAATTTCACTGCCGATTTCGACGTCGGCAACCTGGCCCAGTGTTACGGAAACGCCGTCAACGGTTTTGAGCGGTATTTGTCGTATTTGTTGCAGGCCTTTTTTACCGCTTTCCAGCCAGCCGGTGCCGCGAATAACCAACTGCTCCTGACCGCGGGGCATATACCAACCACCAACGTTACCGTTATTCTTGTTGACCGCGCTCATCACATCTTGCTGGGTAAGGTCGTAAGACAGCAGCTTGGCGGGATTGAGGTTAACCTGATATTGCTTAACTTCACCGCCAAAGGACAAGACTTCGGTAATTCCCTCAACGGGCATCAGTAGCAGTTTAACCACATAGTCGTTAAGACTGCGTAGCTCCATGCTACTGACACCAGAGCCCGGCTCGGCAAGTAGCAGATACTGATAAACCTGGCCGAGACCGGAAGAGTTAGGGCCCATTTCGGGCGTGCCGACTCCCTCTGGAATCAACTCCTTTGCCGCTTGCAGCCGCTCGAATACCAGTTGCCGGGCAAAGTAGATATCGACACTCTCGTCAAATACCACGGTAATGCCCGATAAACCTGTTTTTGAGATTGACCGAACTTCTTTGACGTCGGGCAGGGCATACATCACCGACTCTATCGGATAGGTAATAAGCTGCTCGACTTCGGTCGCTGCTAATCCTGGTGCTTCCGTATTTACCGTTACCTGAACGTTGGTAACATCGGGAAAGGCATCCAGATTAAGTTTGGGAATAATAAAAAATGACGCAATGCTGATGCTGAATAAAGCCAATACCAATAACAGGCGATTGGCGACAGCAAACTGAATAATGCGCTGAAACATACAACCTCCTGTTAGTGGTTATGTGGGTCAAAACCGCCTTTAGCGATTTGTGAGCGAACGAAAAACGCGCCGTTGTCTACGTATTTTGTGCCTTCCTTAACGCCTCGAATAACTTTCCACGGACCCTTTTCATCAACCAATTCGACTTTCTTCGGTTCAAACTTTCCGGGTTCGTGCTCAATGAATATCTGCCAGTCACCATCAGGTGCCCGCATTAAGGCTGAGTCCTTAACTGCAAGCACCGGTCCATCGGACTTGACTGAGAAATAAACATCCGCAAATAAACCAGGGTGTAATTGGTCCTTTTCGTTATTTACCCCAAGTCGTACCGTTCGGGTTCGGGTTTTATGGTCTATTGTGTGGCCTTCCTGAATGACTTTTGCCGCAAAGCGCTGATTATCGACACTTACCGTAACAGCATCACCAAACTGCACATTAAGGTCAGCTGAGCCTGGTAGCCGAGCATTAACCCACAGGGTTTCTTCTTGCAGCACTTCAACCAAGTGGTTACCGGCATTAACTTGCTGGCCCTGCTTAAAGTTATCGCTAACCACAATCCCGCCAATTTCTGAGGTCAGTTGGTATTCGCCGATAGGGTAGTCAGCTTTACTTAAACGCTTAATATCACTGGCTGACATACCAAATGCTTTGAGTTGCGCTTGCGCTGAGGTAAAGGCGTTTTTCGCTTCGACAAAGCGTTTTTCACCCACCGTTGACTCACCGAGCGACTGCACGCGTTGCCATTCGTTAAGTGTGACCAAATACTGACTTTGCGCCTCCGCCATGATCGCGCTGAAGAGGGTGGCTAGTGGTTCACCTTTTTCGACGTGGTCGCCAATACTGACAAAACGTTTGAGCACGGTCGAATCGATGCGCGGACTCACGATATAGCTATTAAAGTCGTTAGCAACCACCTCGCCCGGGGCATAAACCGGATATTCAATGACTTGAGTTTGCAAGGTTCGCGTGGTGATATCTGCCATGGATAGCTGCTTGCTGGATAGCTCCACGCCTGAGCTTTCCTTATGTTCACCTTGCTCGTGTTTGCCTTCTTCCTTGTGGGTATCTTCTTTTTCGTCGTGTCCGTGTTCATCCTGCGCCATAACCGAAAAGCTCAGCGCAAGTGCTATTGCTGCGTATAAAGGTTTTACTGACATCGTTTACTCTCCAATCTCTGCGTTTGTTGGCTGGCTTAACGGCGATAACGTCAGTGCTTTACTGAGTTCGCCCGAACGGTACAACCATTCAATGGCGGCCAACCGATATTGTGTTTGCAGCGCTATCCCTGCAAATTGGCTATCGAGCTGCTGTTGCACAGCGGTGAGGTAGTCTGTGGTGGATAGGTCACCGGCGAGCCAGGACTGCTCAATCACCTGCATCGACTCATCCTGCCGAGATTGAAAGTCTCTTTGCCAGCTTTGCCACTGTTTTTTCACAAAACGATAATTGTTAAGAGACGATTTCAGTGCTGCTTGCCATTGTTGCCTTAGTGCAATCAAACGTTTTTCTTCAGCAACAGCTTCGCTATTGGCTGCGCGCACCGCATCGCTGTAGTTATTGCGAACCTGTAGTGGAATGCTGAATGATAAGCCAATTACTGTTTCGTTATCGCTCTCGCCCGCTTCGACGCCTACGGTTGGGTTGGCGGTGGTTAACGAGCGTTTCCAGTCGACATCGGCGCGCTTTAATTGCCATTGCAGGTAAGCGGCTTTTAACGCTGGATGTTGTTGCCAACGAGCCGTTAACGCAGGTTCAACGTTAAATAGCTCCTCATTAATGGAGAGTTGACCGACATCAGACGTTGTTAGCAGAGCGTTTAACTCTGCTTCAGCGGATTGCAGTTGTTGATAAGCCGCTGCCGTTTGTTGCAGTTGCCGACTTAGCGCGAGTACCGTCAGTTGTTCGTCGACGGCACCTAAGTCACCGGCTTTACGTCGTTCGGCAACCAGGCTTATCGCCTGTTTAACGATTTTCTCTTGCTGCTCAGCCAGTGCGTAACGCTGTTTTGCGTCCAGCCATTGCACATAGGCATTCAACAAAGTTTTAGCATGCGATGTCGCCGACTGGCGATAAATACTCACTGCCATAGCCGTCATGGCGTCACTCTGACTGGCCCTTGCTTCATTGCGAGTGCTCCAGTCCAGCGTCTGGCTTAGACCAACAGCGTAATTATTGATGTCACCATCGCGCTCTAAGCGTGACGATAAGCTAGGGTTGTACAAAGGCTGATTTAATTGTTTGCCCTGTTGGATCAGCGCTTCAGCCTGCTGTTGAGCGGCTTCAACACTGGGGTGTTGCTGCACAGTTTTTTGCCATTGCTCGGGCAACTGTTGTGCATTGGCGTAGCTTGAACTTATTGCCAGACTTACGGCAACAAACAAGCGTTTGCTATGTGTCGAAAACGGACCCATAGATAGACTCCTCAGTCATATTACTGCGTAAAATAATGATTTAGTTGCGCTGCTAAAGCAGCGTATTAGGCAGCTATGAGGAGATGGGAGGCCGGAACAGCGGCGATGATAGTGGGTTAGTGTAAAACTCAGTATACCCAAGACGTATTGTGCCCATTCGTGGTAACGCGAGAGTTTTTTCAGCCTTCATGGCATATAAATGAAATGAACCATGGCAGTGACAGCAATGATGGTAGTCAAAGCTGATTTCGCCACTTTTAGGGAGATTGCGCTTATCGATGTGGGATTCGTCATGCTCAAAATTGAGGTGTTGCTCAGAAGAGGATTGGTGAGATTGATGCACATCAGCAACCGCCTGACTGATTTGAGTCAGAACAGCAACAAGCACCAGTATTAAAAATCCGAGTCTAAGCATCATTACCTATGGTTTAAAAAGGCGTCACTACGGTACATTAATTAAAAGTCGTTCTCAATCAAAGCTTGAACTTCCCATAATTTAAAAGATATATCATCAAAAAGAGTGGTTCTGTTTTGATTACTACTAAGTTCCTAAAATAAGGAAATGGGAACAAGCAAACTCATTAATGCCAGGCTATTTCTCCTTTTATACCATCTTAAGTACTGAAAGTCACGTCTTACAGCAAAAAAAGAATTCGAGCATGGTGGAAGTACAAGCGGGTAACCGTCAAATTAATTACCTACCCAACCTACGATCAGCAGGTTGCTGATGTTTGGGATCTGGGTGTGAACCTAGTGTTAAGGCTCTCGGGTTTCCTGTCCATCAAACTTGAAAGCATGAACGATGACCAGCCTGACGCTGGTAGGGAAAGGAACCGAAACCAATGGTCTCTCGGCTTGGATGAGGCTCCAATTAGTTGCAATCACGTTTCGAGGGCGTTCGTCCAGATTGGCAAGGGAGTTGGTATTATACTGGGTACTCACTCAATGCGAGAAAACCGAGGCTACCACCTTTATAAGAGCACGAACGACATCGCCAGTGTAATGAAAATGCTGCGTCACAGCCCTTAGGCAGTGAAGTTGCGTTACATAGGAGCCGCTCAGGGAGATCTTGGCCTCGGCGTTGTCGAGATAGAGTTATAGGGACTGAGGATCCCTATTTCTTTAGGGTATACGGATTTAATGGTTGATGGGGCACCTTCACCCCATCAATCTGATACC
>ERZ1673960.59-NODE-59-length-35090-cov-763.503668_pt1 | contig 35090 bp, 34 predicted proteins | sample MGYA00580190_ERZ1673960 | MGnify/ENA primary metagenome ERZ1673960 (study PRJEB41334, sample SAMN05608106) | rock metagenome | biome: terrestrial subsurface; feature: shale formation; material: shale | place: USA: Pennsylvania ...
CGTTGCTGCTGAGGAAAACCTTAAAATACTGTCCGGGATTAGTTGACCACTACAATGTCCGGTTCCGCGTGTCTTCGATATCGCCACCTGACCATTGCTCTGCATCCCCCTAAATGGTCTAAGCAGCATTCTCCTATACTTCCCATCATCTTAGAAATGTCCGGTTGTTGCTGTCTTGATATGCGCAGTTAGCATGCTAATCAGCGGTTTGGGCTAATGCTCCTGGGCCTGTTCGACAGTCACAAAATGAACCCATCTAACTCATACCGGTTGGCCAAGTCCAGCTGGTGGGCCTTTGGATAGGTTCGAGTTTGTTCCGGTGTTCCAAGTCTGAGCGCGACAACCATGTATTTGACCAGAGGCGCGCGAACTGAAATTCGCAATGTTTTGTCTGGCCCCATTGCATAGTCATCAGCGACCAGCTGTTGTTGTTCTGGCTGCAGGGCTGGATTGGGTGTTAATGCCATTTCAACTTCGTCGAACCATTCAACGTCATTGGGCGGGGTGGCCATCTCCAGGCGTTCGCCCTCAATCTCAGGCACGCCGACGAATCGGTGCAGCATGAAGTCTTTGAACACCCGGCCTCGCTCGCAAAATGCACGGACGTGCCAACGACTGTCTGCCGACACCAGCGTGTGAGGCGCAATCAGTCGTTCTTCTCCGCCGGGGTTTGACAAAGACCGATAACAAACGGTGAGACGATGGCCTTCACGCACTGCTTGCAAGATAACGCGTACAATTTCTGGATCAACGGGGCGGGTCAGGGATTGCACTCTGTCTATAGGGGCTCGCCCGGTTTGTAGAGCGTAAAAGTGATTGTTCTGAATGGATCCACTGTGCAACATATTCAGATACTCATTGACCTCACCGTGACTGAACCGCGGCTGAAAACTGGTTTCGGGTATGTAGCCCCTTGCCTGACTACAGAGGTGAATATTGTCCGGTACTTTTCGTTGGTAGGACTTGATGATCTCTGAGGCTTTGCTTCTGCCGATGGAGAAGGCCGCCTTCAGGTGGTTGGTGGTCAGTCTTCCTTCCCACAGGGCAATCACTTCGATCAGATGGAACTGAGCAACGCGCTCCCAGTTAAGAGCTGTGTCGATGTTTGCGTCCATATAAACACCCGGGTCTGCTTGAAATTCGGACAGATTGTAGATTCGTTCAGTATCGCATGCTTGCCTTGGCTTGGGCATCCTTCTTCCAATCGTCAATTCGAAAAGGACGCCTCGATATGGCAACAGCTCAGGAACAGGTTGGCCTCTCGGCCATGGGGCTTGATTGTGACTTGAATCAGGTCTCTGTGTACCGCTACCGCGTGACCATTGAGTCAGGTGCTGATGAACAGGAATCGCAGGTTCAGCAGACTCGAAAAGCGGCCAGGCTTGTTGCGAGGAGCAACCGCTGGCAGCCGGTGACTGATGTGGGCCACTATGCGGTTGTCGCTCTTGAGCATTTGGATAACCTGAATATTGATGCTTTCGGTTTTAAATGCTCTCTGGAACCGGAAGGCGAAGTGGCACTCCAAGCTGCCAAAGAGGAAGAGCGGGCTGCTATCGAACGGCTTCTGAATCAGGACCTCCATCGCGCGGCTTTCAATCTGGCGCGAAACCAAGATCCCTCAATTGGTCGTCCCCTGAAAGCATCCAGGCATCCCTCCGGCTGGGTTGAAATCGAAGAAGCAAATCCATCAGAGCGCATCCGCGCAAAGTCCGCTTACCTTGATCTGTTCAAAACCCTTCAAATAACGCCGGAACTACTGCCCAGTGGCCAGGCGATTCTGGGACTCTCAGTGCGCCACAAAATATGTGCAAAGGACGGTATTACGCTGGACTGGGTCATCAATAACCGGCCGGACTGGCTGAAAGACATCAGGCGTGTGCGTCATCGCTATGCTGCACAAGGTAAGCCACCAGGCGTTGCTGACTTTCACGGGGTGTCAAACGACAAGACTGCCGATTCATCGGTACCTGGCACTCCGCATACCCTCTATAGCTACCATGAAGAAAAAGGCCACATTCGGCCAGGACAAGCAGAATCCGTCCATGCCAGCCATGCGGTCAAGGTGAGTTACGGGCGCAAGGATACGTTTGATCACTTGGGTGCGCTGCTGGAACCTATGTTCGATTTTGAAACCCTTCAGAAAATTGACAGTCCTCTGCTCAACCGGATGGCGAGGGATCTGAAGTGGCCGATCATGGATCGATTGAAAGCGTCTGGTGCGATGGTGAAGGGGCTGGTATTGCCCGGGTTCAAGGCAAGAGTGGTGCCGCTTGAGCCGTTGTCTGAGGCGGCGGATAACATTTGTCCACCTTTCCGTTTGAGCTTTTACAACGGTCGCAAGGGTGATGCGGAAAAATCTGTATTGAAGCTGGGTGCGTTTCGGGGCATGACCCGCTCCCAGGTTGTTTGTCTGGCTGTTGGTACCAGTGTCAGCTCGGAGGAGTTAAGCGATCACTTTCACAATCTGCGTGAAGCCTGCCAAAGCTTGTCTGCCGATCCATTGCCAAAATGGCGAGGTATGCTCGAACCCAAACCGCTGAAGGATGCCATGGAGTTGGATAAACGGCTGGTCGATACGCCTCCCGAGAACACACTGTTGGTGATTGCTCTCGACAAGTCCGGTAACAAAGCGGAAATCCGAGATGTGGCGTTTCGCCATAAGCTCGCCTGCCAGTTCATGCTCGTGGATCACAACACGAGGACGTATCAACGCACCTATTACAACAACCTGGCTGCAGGGGTGTTCAGCAAAGGGGGTGGTTTGATCTGTGGTTTGGGAGACATGCCGGGGGAGGTGGATCTCTTTATCGGGCTGGATTTGGGTGGCGTATCGCAGCGAGCACCCGGTTCCGCTTTCTTGTTTACACGCAATGGGGCTCAGCTCGGTTGGCAGTTGGCGGACCTTCAAAGCGGAGAACGCCTGGAAGATAAGGCTCTGAAGAGTCTACTTCACAAAAGTATTCAGGAGTATGGCCGCCACCACAATGGGGAGCCTCCACGTACGATCACCATTCACCGCGATGGCCGATTCTTCGAGAGTTTGGATGTGATCGCTGAGGTTGAGCAACAGTACGACATCAAAATCAGTGTGCTTGAGGTAATCAAAAGTGGCGCACCGATTCTGTTTCGCAAGTATCAGCTATCACGAAAAAGCAAGTATCGAAACCCTGAAGTGGGGGACGTCTATCGCTATGTCGGCCTGGATGAGCTGATTCTAGCGACCTACAGTGGTCAGGAACTGGGTGCCTGGGGCGATAAAGTCAGTGTGAGACCGCTTCGGTTGCGTAAACGCTATGGTGAGCAACCCTTAGACACCATGGCCCAACAGGTTTTGCTGCTGAGCCGGATCCATGGTGCGTCCCTATATCGCCATCCAAGACTACCGGTAACCACGCATCACGCGGATCGTTTTGCGACTCTGAGGCAGTCATGCAGTTTGGAGGCTTTGTCGCATATGGATAGGAGCTGTCCCGTGTATTTGTAGGATCTAGGGAAAATTACTATTTGTACTAAAGGCGATCGCGGCTGGCATAGAGAATTCTTGTGATGAAAAGAGGCCTCTATTTCCCAAAACTTATGAATTGACATGGCTCAACTTCTTTTGAAGAAACCTTGAAAACTTAGAGTAGTGCCGAGGTTCGGCCTTGATGCTGTATGTAGTCAATTGCTACTTTCTAAGTGATTGGGAAGCGCTAAATTGCGGATTCAAAGGAAGCTGTAGCGAAAGTATAATGATAAAAGGATTTTTAAGTGTCTACCTCCCTCCACCCTAGTATTTCTCAAAATGTGAAGCAACGTATGGTTCTTGTCGTCAACTGTTGGTTCGTGTCTCGCGCGTGGATATATTGATATTTTTCAGAAATCATATAGGTTGTCTTCTGTGAAAAAATATAATAAATGCCGCTATGATTTTTGGGGCTGTTTTCAGCTCAAGCGTTGTGTTGGCTGAAAGAGATAACGAGCTTTTATGGACCGATCCAGATGAAGTTGGATCGCTGGAGATAGTCCTAAAAAACTCTGTGTGGGCGAGTGGTGAAGATCCGGTAGAGTGCCTAAGTCATATATGTGGCAGAATGTGGCTGAAGTAGGAAGATTTTTAATTAAGGAAGCATGATCTGCGGTTTTCAATTCAAAATGATCAGTGAAGAGGCTAGATGAGATTTTGCTTCTGATGTGTTGATGTGTGTCGAAATTATTATGAGGGGCATGGGAATGAGCGAAATCGTAGAAAATAATATGCCTGAAGTGGATGGTGCTGATCTTCCTGAAGATGAAAAGAGGTTGGTTACTATCGTTTATGGTCTTCAGGCTTTGAGTCTGTTTGTTATGTTTTCATCTATTGTGGGTGTGATAATAAATTATTTGAAGATGGGTGATCTCAAAAATGATGTTTCTTGTAAGCATTTCTCTTATCAAATCAGAACATTCTGGTGGTCTCTGGCTGTTGGGTTGATTGGTGCTGTATTAACCATGGTTGGTGTTGGTGTTTTTGTTCTGATCGGTCTTTGGATATGGTATGTATATCGGATAATAAAAGGCTTTGTCAGATTGAATGATGGTAAGGCCATTTAATCTAATCCTGGTTGGGTTTTATACGCAGATATTTGAGAAGGATTTTTGCTTTGCAAAGGTATTTGTTTCTTCTTGTTGCCACGGTTCTAGGTTTTTTGGGACTTGGCTCGGTGTCAATGATATTTTTGGTTATTGCATGGCTAGAAGCAAGAGCTGGCGATGGCAGTGAGCTGATTGAGGTCCATCAGGAATGGATTCGTAAGTCTGCAAAAATTGCATTGCTTGCCCATGTCATTTTGCTTGGGGTTATGGTTGCTAAAGCGAGTATGGTTGTTCTGAATGGCGGAGAAGGTTGGTTGCAGGCTTTGATCGCTCATTGGTTTATTGACCATATTGGTGAGGCATTAATTAGCGTATGGCTGCTGTATCGGGTGATAAAGGGTGCCACAAGCTGTAGGAATAATAGATTTCCAGTCGCAGTGGATGATCAATTTCCCACAGGTGAGAATGTAGGGTAATGACGATAAAAAGGAGTTTTTATGAGTGCTATTGATTGGTACCTGGGGCCTTTCCAAAAATTTGCAAAATTTGAAGGGCGAGCTAGTAGAAAAGAATATTGGATGTTTGTGGTCATGAACATTCCGGTTGCTTTTTTATTTGGCGTTTTAGATGCCTTGGTTGGGGCGGGAGGAGTTCTGGGTGGTGTCTATAATTTGATTCTTCTTGTACCTAGTGTTTCATTGATGTGTCGACGTCTCCATGATCAAAATCGTAGCGGATGGTGGCAGCTGTTACTCTTTATACCAATTGTCGGGTTTATCGTTATCTTGGTTTTCATGTGCTTGGACGGCACGGCCGGCGACAATCGTTTTGGGTCAGACCCAAAACGTCGTGACACTAGGGAGTCCGATACTGTCGCTGTGCAAGCTTCGTAATCTGAAGTGCATCTGTTACTGATAAATTGAGCGGTTCCAGTTGTATGTCTCAAGTGGAGGTAACTAACCTGGGCAAATTCACTTACGACATATCGACGAAAGTGATTGGGTTAAGGTGAAAGCCACGAAGGGGCGTAAGTTATGGTACCGATGGTGAAGCATGGAGGCTGGCTTAAACTGCTTTTGGTACTTCTGGTCCTGGAAGTGGCGTATGTCCTTGCCGAGTTTAGTTTTAATGCCTCCATTCTTAACGCCGCAAGCGGAGCTTTGGGCACCGGAATTGAGCTGGATCATCTGACGATAAAGGGTAAACAGCTGTCGGGGGTTGGACTGGGCCTGCTGATCTTTGCCTTTGTTGCGCTGCGCGGGACCAACCCACCGCGACCATCCCGACTACTGGTTGGCTCTGCCCTTCTCTTTCCGGGTTGTATTTGGGCCATGACTACCTTTCAAACTTGGCTGATTAATGGCCCGATCGTGGATGCCGCCAGCAATGAGGAACTGGTAGCGGCGCATTATCTTCAGAACGCGGTACCTGCCATTCGGGATGGGCTGATTGGCATCAAGGGTGTGCCCATTAACCGGGAGGATCTGCCCCGGCCCGAAACCAAGGCTTTTCTCACCCTGATTGGCCCCACTCTGCTGCACAACGATCAGGCCGTGGCCAAGGTGGTTGATACCGCCCACGAGCTGATCAAGAACCGCGTCCAGCAAGAGGCACTTCGTGCCGCTGATGATTTATACGAGGTCTACGGTGAGCAGGTCGGGCCCGAACGTGTAGGTGCGTTGTACGAGGCGTATATGGACGGTTCGTACCAGTACACGGTCGATCTGCAGCGCCAGATGGCAGAGATAGATCAGTGGAGTCGCAAACTACAGCGGGCGACCAGTCGCCTTAAAGGCGCTTGGGCCCGGTACAAGCACTATCACAAATGGGATGGTGTGATGTGGTCAGATTATTCTGATGTCGTCACCACGCCGGGACTCACCCGCAATGAACTGATGGCGCACCCGAAGACGCTCAAACACGCACTGGGGATTACCGATCCGAAGTTACTGGCAAAGATAAAACCACATTTATTCACGGATGAGCGAGTGATTGGTGGGGCGGTGATTTTGCTTCCTCGCCCCTTTATGCGGGTGGTAGCCAGGCATGAATATCCCAAGAAATTTCGGGAAGCCTTCTACGATCAGATTAAGGAGGAAACCGGGCTGGAGTACCACGACGATACGTTGCGCCCGCATCTGTCAAGGTCGGAATTCATGGCCACGCCGTTTATGAATGCGCTGACCCGGCACCTTATCAGTCAAACAGCAACAGACATGGATTACGACCTGAGCGCCAATTCAACGGTTCGTCCAGGAATGAGTAAGGATGCCTTCGTTAATGAGGTCGTTATCCCTGCGGCCTGGGAACAGGCAGATCGTCTTTTTGGTAGCCTGCCAGAGCCAGGTACTACACTAAATCGGGGCAACCCAGAGCACACAGCCCCGCTAAAAGCCTTGTATGTGCCCGCGCTGGCACTTACGTTTTCGCTGATTTTTTCTGTGTTGACCCTAGGAAAGATTGCCAATCGCCTGGCGATGATCTGGCTCACATGGAACAAGCCGGGTCGCATGGTCGGGCCTGCCCGCTTATTGATACCTGTAGGGACGTTGGTTGCGTTGGTTAGTCTGCCGGTCCTGATTGGAAGTAACCGTCTGGCGCAAACGGAGATCATCGAGGCAGCGGCAGGTAAATCGGAGTCCCTTGGTGTGCCAGCAAGTATACTGCGGTGGACGATGGATGTTGAGCCATTGATTTTTCCACTTGGAAACAAGGCGATGCAGGTGTTTAGTGTCTCATGGCTAAACTTTGCACAATATCACGATGAAAATGCTACCGCGCGAGATGTTGGGAGTAACAAACAAACTGTGCAAGTTATTGACTTGAAAGCCGCGTTATCTATTGTGGAGTTGCAGAGAACACTGGGCCGAAAAGGCTACGATCCCGGGCCTATCGACGGAATTTTGGGGCCGGCCACTACCAATGCTGTTCGTGCGTTTCAGGAAGATCACGGTCTTGCAATCACAGGTACCCAGAATCGAGAAACAATAAAAGCGTTGAGAGATTGAGCCTGTAGTGGTCAACCAATCTTAGACAATATTTTAAGGTTTTCTCTGGTTGCAGATCAAAGAAGAAGTATTAATGATAGGTCAAATGAAGCTAACCTTAAGTGGGCGAATCGATTTCAGGTTTCAAATGAAACCGAACTGGGTAACCCTTTGAAGGACTGATTGACAGGTTCTGTTTGTAACGAAGCCACCGCTCACTTCTGCTTAGAGCTCTAACTCCCCCTGTCGGTAAGATGGCTTCAGGACTGAGGGAGTGTGGCTTTCTTCCGCAGCATATTGCGTAGAGCTGACACCAAGTGAAAGGCGGTCAAGTCTTCGTTTCGAGTAACGTCGCACAGTGGCTGGCGGATAGCATGTCATTAGCCTTTGTATGCCGGTTCTAAAAATCGACTAAACAAATACTGAATTATTGATGTCGGCTTGAGTTGAACACCTAATGAGCACTAAATAACGTTCTCTTAGCCATTTTCTGAACCTTGTACCTTCGCCAATGCTGAATTGGAGCAGATCTTCCATACCCTTTCGCAGAGGCGTTCTGAGCCCCCCGCGATGGATCTTAAAGCTTGATGGGTTTCACTTTGACCTTGTCGAAAGAATGGTCAACGATATGCTTTTCCTTGGGCATCGTCCGGGGCGCACTCTTCGGAAGCAGAGGGCCGTAACGACGTTCCATGGCTGGAATGATCGCGGCGCGGTACCTGCCCTTCAGCCATTCACTCATAGTCGGCATCTTAACTGTGGCCGGAAAGTACATGGCCATGGTGGAGTCCCGCAGGAATTCCTCGGCTCGATACTTTGATTGATGTTCAACAAGATACCGATACTGGCGCTTTTGCTTCTCAAAGTAGTGACCTTTACTGGTGTGGAACTTATGTTTACCGCCTGTAGCCACAGTCCGGAGAAGTTCAACGATGTCCTGCATGATAAACAGCGGAAGGAGGATCGGCACGAAAAATAGTGCTCTCATGAACCATGAAAACAAGCCGGCAGCGCCTCCAGGGTGTTGTCCTGCTGCATTCCATGCCGCGGTCCCTGGGTCGAAAAAACGAGCCCGCATTTTGGAGTTCATGTAACTCATTGAGAGCGGGATACCTGTAATCAGGTAGAAAAAGGGCACCATGAAGAACATTAGCGGCACCCAGATAAAGGAGATTTCACCCAGGAATGTCGGTAGTGATTGGTTCTCCAGCCCCTTATACAGTGCGTAGTCGATGCCACCCAGTACAAGCAATCCGATAGCCCATGCTCGAAGTTGCCAGATGCGTTGCCAGGCGTTCATGTTCGCCATTTGGTTGGGGAGCGTGTTCTGCAGGTACTTGGTTTGGTGTCTGGTGCTGTCGCCATTGGCCAGCGCTGCTGCCGTTACAGCCGAAGCCGCCAGACCACTCATGCCACCGACGTTATTGCTTTTTTTCATGTTCCACTCCTTGTGACCCAAACACAAATAACAAAAAACTGCACAAATATTAGAGTTAATTAAGTGTCTTCGGTAATGGGGTGCATGCTCAGCTCCAAATATGCCTTGACACTTTGGATGCTTAGCCTGACCTTGATTATAGAATACCCGCCGAATCCCTTCCCCTTTCAAGATGCCGTTTTTTTTGAAGGTCACCATCCTTTGACTTCAAGCTCCAACTACCCCAATTGGTGAAAGATGAGGATCAAGCAATAGCCGATATTGCAAACCATTATTAAATAGTTTTCATATCGGGTAGAGTTCTGGTTCAGGTTTCACTTTCCCTGCATCAGCACTTACATTAGTCACGAGTCATTCGTTTAATCAATACTGGGAGGCGCACCTATGCTCCTCCCTTTTAGTTGCGTGATGATAATTTGACCAATATCAAGCCAGAGCATCCCGGATGCAACATCATGATATACCCAACTTCCTTTAGTTAGAAAAAATGACGATCGCTTCTAACCGGTAACTGCTAGTTCCTTAATCTTCTGATTCAAAGGCTGGCTGGCCAATTGATATGCATCAAATTACGTTCACGTAGCAAAAAATGTGGGATAGATTATTGGCATAGAGTCTTGATGGCAGGAATAACGTACTGCAAAGTTTAAAATGTTATGGACAAAATTGCAGTCTCCGTTTGAGTTTGTCGGATCGTAAGCATAGGCCTTAATTTGGGATGAATGCCAGATCGAAGCCCGGCATTTGCAAGGGTTTTACGCATACAAAAATTAGCCAGATTAATCGGTCAATGGTCAAGGCATAGGTAAGACAGAAGGTTATGTCGCTGTCAGGGTATGTGGTTGACATTTGTTTCGTGAGAACTCATTCAAGTCGGAGCTAGGTCACAGGGAGTGGGCTATGAAAAATACATCAAAAAATGTTGACGGAACCGCAGGCCTGGTTGGCGCAGCAGCAATCGCGCTGGCTGCATCACAAGGCGCCCCAAACACTAACGAGTACCTGTCCAAGACGATTCCTGAATCTCTCGCCAGAAACAATGCGTGGGATTCCATTGCCGGATTCTGGGCGTACCTGCTAGTAGGCTGGCCAATTGTCGTGGGCCTTCCCGCAGGACTGATGTATCTGATCGACAATGACCTGATGCCGGAGTTTCTGGCAGACATCTCATGGATGTATATTCCACTCCTGGTCTTCCTGGTGCCATTTGCATATGCGCTCGCAGGCTTGCCAATGGCCCGGGATCACATGTTTGCTAAAGTTCGGGCACGAGTGTACGAGCCGGGCGGAAGAGCGTGGGCGAAAGCGGCAAGCCATCCTGGCGGCATGGGTGGATTCATTGAAACGGTGTTCTTTGCGGCACTGTATATTCCGGCATTTCTGCCAGTGTTCATCATTCAGGATACCATTGAACTCCTGCACACTACCCTGACCCTTGGCAAACACACATACCGGACCAGCAAAGGGCATTATTTCGATCGCCAGCGCAAGCGGTACCAGGAGATTGCACGGACTAAAGGCATCGAAGAAGCTGAACGCTTCCTTCTGGCGACCTCTAAATCCATGCACCTGTCACGCGATGCAGACAACATCACAATGGCTCAGTGGCGCAACGGTCTTCGCAGCGCATGCATCGGTCCACTGGAACGGAAATATGGACCACTACTGGAAAAGAACGGAACCCATAACGGCAACAACAAAGGGATAACTGGCGCGACACCGAAGGAAAAGCACACCGTCCGCCACGAGTTTGACCACATTAAAGTGAAGCCCATCAAACTTTAAGGCCTGCCGGGTAACACAAAACTCCAATCAATATAGTGAATGACCAAAGCAACTTTTTGTAAAGCGCTGTTCTAGCGGTACAGCGCGCCGGTTGCCTGAAGGTCGATGGTTCTTAACAACTGGCGTGAGAGTCCGCCGCGGAGGTGAAGCATGACTACTGAACCACTTGTCGTAATTAAGGAAGATCCGAAGGCGTGGGCGCCCCAGATCACCGAGCTGAAGAAGCGGTGTGCGGCGGTTGTGAAAGATCGCAAAAATCTACCGCATTCGGCGGTTAAGGAAATCATGTTGGACCGGGATCGCCGCTTTTACTGGGCTATTCTGGTATATAAGGCGGGCCGGTATAACTACCATGTGCGCCACGAAATTTACAAGGAAATGTACGGTGCGTGCCTTCGCAGTCTCACAGAAGGCGTCAAAGAAGGCTGGGATGCCTACGTGGAGGAAATTACGAAGCGTGACGTTCCTCGCGAAACCATTTTGAAGGCGTTGCCGAAATACGAAGACATTGAGCTTGGCGTTGAGGAATGGATCGCTACCGCCGAATTCATCCGCTCCGTCATGGTAGATGGTGGTTGTAGTCCGGTGATGTTCGACATTGAACCGCTGGAAATGCTGTCTGGCATGATTGATGAGGGTTGCGTGGATGCATCTGAACCTTTGAAGATGCGGATTGTTAAGCGTCCGTCTTTTACCGGATGGGAGCGCTATTTTGGTCCGGGGGTCACCCGAGTCAATATGCAGTAACCGGCCTTTCCTTTCTAAAGAGGCTCATAAATTCTCGCTTGTAAAAATGTCCGGGGTGAAGTGTCCGCATGCGAATCGTAAGCATGCTGACGATGTTCGAAGTGAGCGGTTATTTGGTGGGGTAGCTGGAAGTGTGGAAGAGGTTGGTCAAATGTGTGCGGGGGTATTAAGCTCGGTAGTCGCCCCCAGCAGAGTGCCGAGAATGGAGTAGAGTGTTTTTCTCTCTGGATCAAACGCATGTAGTGGTTCAGTGATTCCGGACACCAGCTTAGGTGGCAAAAGCGGAAGGGTTGTTTGCTTAAACCTCAAAGATAGGCGTCTAAAGGCCCGCTCTCATTGGCGCCACAGTGTCAAACCGAGGCATCATTATCTCGCTACCATTCCGCTATGCTGTAAAAACAAATCTCCATGCGATTACTTGGTTCAATGAAGTAACCGTGTTCCCTGCTTAGCCGGTCCATCTCTTCGCTCCCCTCGATATCCCAGAAATAGAAAAGTGCGTCTCCGTCGATAATCAAACAAGTATCATAATGATCATCGGGGCCTCGCTCTTCTTCTGATGCCCACCGGAAATCAGTAGCTTCTCTCAGGGTCAACAGTTCTGTGATGGCTTTTTGGAGATTATTCGCATTCGCTTTTTCAGCCATACATTGTGCCTCCTCATATGCTGGGCCAGTCTAGAGCAGTTTTGTACTGGCGTTGCCGTTGTCTGACTTTGCACTCTAACAGGCCCCTGAATCCACGACTGGACTTTAACGAGCTTAACTTGCGTTCTAAGCATGCAATAGAAAGGCCTCGAACGATATGCCGAAATGCCATTCGTTGCCGTTTCTGGTCTGGTCTGGTGCATTGCAGGGTCACCCTCGTCAGAGCTGTTTTTTGTGGAGCTAGGCGCAGAGATGATGGCGGCATCAACAATGCTGCCTTCACGCAGCGTCAGTCCGTTCTTCATTTTGCTTTAGCCATTGAGAAAGCTGGCGCCTAAGTGCTCAAAAGAGGATGGGCGTTCCTTCTCTTGCAATATTTCGAAGCAATTCAGGGCTGTCGTAGTGGTCGGGCCGGCTCCACTCACTCTCCCAAACCGGCAAAGCCTGAATGAGCACGCCTGTCTCGAGCAAGTTATCATAGGCCATACCAGCCAGCTCGAGTTTGGTTTCCACAAAGTCGCCTGCTGACCCTTTAATAATGACTGCGACGTCCGCGTCACTTTCCGCGTGATAGTCTCCTCGGGCCCGGCTTCCGAACAAGATCAGCTGGGTCACTTCATAATGTTTAGCGACTTGCCGACCAAATCGAACGACAGCCTGTTCGATGTCCAGGATATCGCCCATCACTTCCTGCTCCATACCAACTGATGAAGTGCGATCCCAGTCCTGTATCGCCTTCGGCATGGGCGCATTTGAATCACACTGATCCACCAATTCTTTGAGCGTGTAGCGCTTTGGCTTTGGAGGTTGTGTTGATTTTTTCATGATCTGCGTGCTCCACGACGACCGGTCAGCACGAGGGCGGAAAGGGTCCGCTGGTTGCCAGAAAACCTATCAGCGGTTTGGTACTCGCCATCCCACTCCTGGGCATGCCGATAACGCACCACCTCGCAGGATTTCAACTCTACGATGTCATCAAACCCCGTCTCATAGCCTACGACCAGAACCGGGGTTTGTGGCGGGAATTCTTTCAGTCGCTCAATCAGCTCTTGTGTAGTCATGCCATGGACTCCTTCATTCAGATATCCACTACAATCGGTGGATTCGTGGGCTCATAGCGACCGGTGCAGGTGCTGGCATTAATCAGACGCATGTTACCCCGTGTGTATTCTCCATACCCCTCATGAATATGGCCGAAGACGTGGGCCTGGAGCGTTAGTTCATCAATCCGATTCAGCAGGTCAAGGCAGCCTACGTTCTGATGCTTAAAGCCCGCAGCGATCAGATCGCCGATCCCCTTGGGAGGTCCGTGGGTAATCAGCACCTCGGTGTCTTCGGGAATCGCTTTCCATTTCTGAAAAAGTGGCTCGCCGCGATCAAGCATGAACGCCCAGTCCATGAATGTGGGCGTCCAGGGCGAGCCCCAGAACCGAATACCCTCAATTTCAACCCCACTGTCTTCCAGGTAAATGGCGTTCGACAGGCTGTCGCGGGCCAATGCCGGTGCATGCTGAAACGCCCAGTCGTGGTTGCCCGCAATCACAAGCTTGTGGCGATGGGGCAGGGTGGCGAGCCAACTGTTGAGATCGTCAATGTTCTCCAGCGTTCCCTGACCAAGGCTGTCCCCGGCATGAATCAGCACATCCCCGTCCGGGATGGCCGGCATTTGCCAGTGAAGGCTATGGGTATCCGAAATACAGACCAATCTCATGCGAAGTCCTTGTCAGGGTTGGTGAGTAATTCGGGCTCCAGCTTCCAATCCATGAAGGGCAGCAGACGCACCATATTGCAGGCATCATCGACGCCACGATGGAGATGGCCTTCAAAGGCCAGGTCGTGGAAGGCCAGCGCGTGGCTCAGTCCGTTTTTACGCTTCTGACCGGTCGTTCGGCGCCAGATGCGTTTCAGGTTTAAGTGAGGAGCCTGCATCAGTGTTGGGGCCACCTTATGCGTTTCACTCTCAGCCTCCAGGTGCAGACGATCGTAATTACCCCAACTGCACCAAGTGAAGTCGTCTGCCGGCGAGCCCAGCCAGTCATTCAGTTCCTGGATGGCCTCGGGGTATGCCGGGGCTGAATCGACCATGTCCTGGGTAATGCCGGTTAACTCCGTGCAAAAGCGGCTGAGATCCGGGAATCGGCTGGGCCGCACCAGAAAGGAACGGCTCTCCAAAATCGTTCCACTCCGGGTAGCCAGCGCACATCCGAGTTCAATAATCTCCATGTTCCAAACACTCTGCGGCTCACCGGCAGGCGTCGTTCGGTTTTCCCAGCAGGTCGCTTCCAGATCCAGAACCAGCAGTGGTCGGTCGTCTTTCATGATGTCTGCTCTGAACCGCCTTGATCATCTGACTGTTGGCGCTGGCCTTTGCTGACAGGAGAGTCTTCGTTTTCTTCCCAGAGGCTGTCCCACACGGGCTCGTAGTGTTTGACCGAGCCGCGCAGTCGATCCAGGGGCGATAGCTCTTGCGGCAAAGGCTCGGCCAACTCATCGGCGTGGCTGGTGTGGGCGTCCAGGTCTTTGAGCGGCTCTTTCTCTGTGGGCCGTTTGGTCATGGGACCTCCGTTCGTCGTCCAAATTTGGACGATTGTGTCGAATCCAATAAATCCTTCAGTGGCACCAGCGTGAGTTTGCCACTGGCTTCGAGCGTATCGATCCAGCGCTGATTGCCCCGACTTACGATCTCGCTGGTTCCAATATGGCCGGAGACCACCATTGAGATATTCGCGATGGAATGCTCCGGCCTCTGAGCCCGATCCCAGGGCCAGGTGCAATCGATCGCGAGTTGCTCCGAATACGCGGCCTCCTGAATTTGTGCCCAGTCATCCACGGGGCTTTGGGCATGAACCAGCCCCACTTGATGGTGTCCACAATCAACCGTCATCGACAACGGGCATTCGTTGGCACATCGCTCAGCCAACCGCCGATACGTACCAAAGGACAAACTGTCTGCCCAGGCACCGCCTATCTGCCGATGCTTCTCTCGATAAGCCGGGCTTTGGGAGCGTGCCAGAAACAGTAATTCGTGGTTGCCCAGAACGCTGAATACGCCGTCGGTTGAAAGGGCCCAGTCCAAGGTCGTCTCGGACGCCGGGCCCCGATCGATTAAGTCTCCCAACAGGAATAAGCGGTCCACGCCATGTTGAAACCCCACCTGTTCCAGCTGTGTCTGAAGCACTGCCAGGTGTCCGTGCACATCGCCACAAACCCAGTCGGTGCCGGTCGGGTTTGGAGTGATTGTCTGGTGGGCAAGCAGCTTGGGTGCCATCACTAAAACTACAATATGTAGGCGTAACGCCTATCCGGTTGCGCATCATATGGTGGTGGTTCGCTTTTCATGCTAGCAATGAAAGGCCAGTCCGGCTACGGTAAAAGCAGAGTTTTTGACTTGGTACATTCGAGAGACGCTTCATGCTGCGCATCACCCGGATTGAGGACGACCCGATCTATTCGTTGCCTCACCGAACCAGTGGCCCGAAAGGCAAGGTTCGGCGGAACCGACTGCCGTTTTATCGGGCGTATGCCACCGGGCTGCCGGAATCGGTGGAGGCTCTGGTTTTTACCTCGGATCTGCAAGGTCGGGAAGCGGGCGGACAAAACCGGCTGCTCGGCGTGCCGGTCGCTGAGGCCCTGGGCAACCTGATCCAGCAGCAGGCAATTCCGGCCCCAGCGGCGGTGTGTCTGTGCGGTGATCTGTACGACTATCCTGACTGCCATAAACTCGGTGGCACCGGGCCAGTGGATGAGGTGTATGACGCCTTCTCGAAAATAGCGCCAGAGGTCGTGGGCGTGATGGGCAACCATGATCAACTGACTTTCCCGGATAAGCTGCCTTCAAATGTCCATATTCTGGATGGTGATCTCCAGACAAAGGATGGTCTTACCGTGGGCGGTGTCTCCGGTATCGTTGGCAATCCGCGCCGAAACCAGCGGCGCACGGAAGTGGACTTCCTGGCAGAGGTAGAGAAAGTGACCAGCCAGCAACCGGATTTGTTGTTGCTGCATCAGGGACCTTCGGATGAAGAGCGTGGGCGTCGTGGTGATCTGGATCTGGCGCTGTCACTGGCGACCGGTTACAACGGCCTAACAGTGTTTGGCCACACCCGCTGGCAGTGGCCCTGGTTAATGCCATTGGGTGACGGACAGGTGATGAATGTGGATGGGCGAGTGGTTGTCGTGCAGCGAGAGCCTGTCTCCTAAGGCGCGCTTTCAAGCACTTCATTCATAGAAATATCAAGTCTCCAGGGCGGCATGGTGTATGACGGCAGCAATTCCATTCATCCGCACTGTCTCAGAAAATCCCGGAGCCAGTTCGCCTCATCAGGACTTGGATTGAGGTTGTAGAGTTTGACAACGCGACTGAATCGAGCGACGTAGCCGCAGCGCCCGGATGGTGGAAGCCATTCGTCCGGCCCGCGAGCTTGCTTGCTGCTTAGTGGAATAGAAAAAATATCCTAAAAAGCATCAAAAACCTATGCCAGAAATCGAAATCTGGTTTTTCTTGAGCATACATGCATATATAGTGGAATTACGAACATACTATTTTACCAATTGGAAATTGCGTGCTGAACAGCGTCTGTATAGAGGCAAATATCAAAGTAGACAACACGGGGACGAAGATAAGTCTTCCGGTGATCGTCACCCAAGATGGTTTGCTGAAAAGTTATTTGGATTATTTGATCGTTCATCGATACAAATCTCGGAGCTGGAAAGACAGGAGCGCGTTTGCGGTTCGACTCCTCATCGATTACACGAATCAGAATAAAGACTGCTTTGAAACTCCTCACCAACTGTTTCAGGAGTTTTCAAACAGCCTCTACACCGGAACGATTGGCGAGGACGGTAGCGATCCGAGTTGGCTGCGGTGGAAACCACGCGAGGATAAGGACGCGAACTTTCTAATCAGCCTGATAACACAATACACAGACTGGCTCTCTGAGCAGTATGAAGAGAAAAAGCTTCAGATAAACCCAACGGTGAAACCGACTCGTTACGAGGAGTGGATGGGCCTCGCAGCCTTCTACCAAAAGAAACGGCGGGCTTTTCTTTCCCACCTTTGGGCTAACAAACCAGCCCCTGCTTATTTCCGGAAGGTTATGCCCAGGACGGTGTCGCGTTCTAACGGCAATGAGGGTAAGAAAAGCTTTCCTCCTGGACGAATTGACGACCTCTTGTGGAATGGCCTTACGCGATATGGCTTTGAAACGAGCGACGTAGTTTATGAGCGCCTGGACCTGAAGAATGTGCTCATTACCATGCTGATGCATTACGGCGGACTCAGGCTCAGCGAGTGCTTTCACCTTTGGGTAGAAGATGTCGTGCCGTGGGAGGACGGAACCGCACTGGTCAAAATTTTTCATCCCGATAAAGGGCGGCCCCGTCCAAACGGCCCCAGCAGGCGCGAAGAGTTGCTCAACAAGTATGGGATGCAACCGCGATTTGAATATTCGAAATCCCATACGCTGCATGCAGGTTGGAAAGCGCCCAAAGAGGACAATGAAAGTCGCCACTTTCTTCAGGTTTGGTGGTTTCCAAGAAGTGCTGGTGAAACCTTTAACGACCTTTGGCGGCTTTACCTGACCTACCAGCGATACCCCGATGGCGGTAAACATCCGTTTGCATTCACGACGCAATCAGGCGCTCCGCACTCAATCAAAGGCTATAACCAATCGCTTAAAAGAGCCGTTGAGAGAATTGGTTTACCGTTTTCAAAAGAAGCGGGAACGACAGCACACGCCCACCGACACTCGTATGGGCAAGCTCTGGCTGATGCAAACGCTGATTCTCTGATCATTAAAAACGCCCTACACCATAAATCGATAGAAAGTCAGCAGGTCTACACCGAACTCACTGATAAGCAGATGCGTGCGCATTTGAGCAGATTGTCGCCCGAGCACGGCTTAATTTCTCCAATCAAGAAAGGACTCACTCATGGCAACTAAGTACGCCACGCTCGCCGAAGCCTCAGAAGCCGCTCAGCGCTTGGAATTCAAAACGCAGCCGGAATACAAGAAGGGCTACAAACAAGATCCGAAGCTGCCAGCAAATCCCAACCAACTCTATGCCGGAGATTGGGATGATTGGTATAGCTTCCTTGGCACTGAACACCCCGGTGAGAAGTACGCCACTGTCGCCGAGGCGTCCGAGGCCGCTCAACGCTTGGGATTCGAAATAAGAGATGAATACAACAAGGGCTACAAAAAAGACCTGAAGCTGCCAGCAGCTCCCGACAAACACTATGCCGAAGATTGGGCTGATTGGCCCAACTTCCTTCGCAATGAGCGCCCTAGAGAAAAATACGTGACGCTCGCCGAGGCGTCCGAAGTCGCTCAGCGATTGGGCTTCAAAACACGCACCGAATACCATGAGGGCTACCAAAAAGACCCGAAGTTGCCATCGAATCCCCAACGAAGTTATGCCGGAGAGTGGGATGATTGGTATAGCTTTCTTGGCGTTGAGCGCCCCGAGAGGTACGCGGCGCTTGCCGAGGCGTCCGAAGCCGCTCAGCGCCTGGGGTTCAAAACGCAGCAGGAATACTATGAGGACTACCAAAAAGACCCGAAGCTGCCATCACAACCCTCTGTTTTCTATGCCGAAGATTGGGATGATTGGTATAGCTTCCTTGGCACTGAACGCCCCAGTGAGAAGCACGCCACTGTCGCCGAGGCGTCCGAAGCCGCTCAACGCTTGGGGTTAAAAACACAGGCGGAATACTATGAGGACTACCAAAAAGACCCGAAGCTGCCAGGTTCTCCCAACGACTTTTATGCCGAAGATTGGAGTAGTTGGTACAACTTCCTTGGCACTGGACGCCCCGATGGGAAGTACGCAACGCTCGCCGAGGCGTCCGAAGCCGCTCAGCGCTTGGGATTCAAAACGTCCACAGAATACTTTAAGGGCTACAAACAAGACCCGAAGCTGCCACGCCATCCCGACGGAATGTATCGCAGAAATTGGGCTGATTGGTACAGTTTTCTTGGCAATGAGCGTCCCAAAGAAAAGTACGCGACGCTCGCCGAGGCGTCCGAAGCAGCCCAGCGCTTGGGATTCAAAACACAGAAGGAATTCTACGAGGGCTACAAACAAGACCCGAAGCTGACAGTAAGTCCCTTCGACTTCTATGCCGAAGATTGGGATGATTGGTACAGCTACCTTGGCATTGAGCGCCCCGTTAAGAGGTACGCGACGCTCGCCGAGGCGTCCGAAGCCGCTCAATGCTTGGGGTTAAAAACAGGTGCGGAATACTTCAGGGGCTACGAAAAAGACCCGAAGTTGCCATCGCAGCCGAATAAAACTTATTCCGAACATTGGATATCTTGGCCTCACTTCCTGGGCAACGAAAACGCCATTAATCGAGAACTGACCAGCAAATACCCCGAGTTTTGGAAAGCCATTCAGTGTTATGTAGAGGCTGGTACAGGCCAATCCAACAAATACTCACATTTGAGAGCACTCCTTAGATTTTACGTGGACAAGCTGGGCTTGGTTGACGACCCGGGAGCCATGCTGTCAAGGGATATCCCGTTTGATGAGCGAGCGTACGAAAACTTCATAAATGTCACCGCAGATACTGTAAAAAAACCACGGCATAACGCCTGTTCCGCTTTTTTCGAGTGGATTTTGGAGACTTATTGCTCTGACGAGGACGAGAACGGTGAGTTGATAGTTCTGCCCGGCTACCGCAATCCTCTTAGAACCGTTCTCAAGGGTTTGTTAGATCAGTTACCCAGTTACAAGCGCAGTGAATCAGACAAGCCTCCATTGCCCATGGATGCCATTGTACGAGCCAAGCAGCATCTGATTCCGCTAGAGGCGACGTCGTTTCGCGATCTCTATCAATTGCATCCCTTCCTCGAAGACTGCTGGTTCGGGGTTGATCCACAGTTAATTGATGACAATGACCCAAACTGCATTTATCGAGTGGTCAAAAAAGAGCGGAAGCTGTCCCCTCTTAAGATAATCACTAGGGCATCCGTAAGATAATGCGGGTTTTTGTGGGTCTTAGAGGTTTTTAGTGAGATAGGGAAATGAAAAGGCTATTTCAGTTATGCGGAGCCGAGGTTGCCCTGAAGGCGATCATGCCGTTGCGGGTCGGTTTCCTATCGGCAATCTTGTTTACCGACAGCGACGCGCGCACCCTTTTTTACGCCTCGGGGGATTCAGACCAGACGGTGAATCCTGTATGCTTCCGGGGATATTTCAGTCACTGATAGCAAGAGGAACCAAGGCTTGGACGTGCAACTTTCTCACCGCGTGAACAGCATCAAACCCTCACCGACGCTGGCGGTTACCAACCGTGCTGCCGAACTGCGCGCAGCAGGACAGAACATCATCGGCCTTGGCTCCGGCGAACCTGATTTCGACACCCCGGATCACATCAAACAGGCGGCGATTGACGCGCTGAACCAGGGGTTCACCAAGTACACCGCCGTCGATGGCACGCCGGCGCTGAAAAAGGCGATTATCGCCAAATTCGAGCGCGAGAACGGCCTGAAATATGAAGCCAACCAGATTCTCGTTTCCTGCGGTGGCAAGCAGAGCTTTTTCAACATGGCACTGGCCCTGTTGAACCCGGGCGATGAAGTGATCATCCCGGCACCGTACTGGGCCTCCTATCCGGACATGGTACTGGTCGCCGAGGGCAAGCCGGTGATCCTGACCACGACTCAGGAGCAGCGTTTCAAGATCACGCCGGAACAGCTCGACGCCGCGATCACGCCGCGCACCCGCCTGGTCGTGCTGAACAGCCCGTCCAACCCGACCGGCGTGGCCTACAGCCGTGACGAACTGAAAGCGCTGGGTGAAGTGCTGGCACGTTACCCGGACGTCCTGATCGCCACCGACGACATGTACGAGCACATCCGCTTCACCGGTCAGCCGTTCTGCAACATCGTCAACGCCTGCCCGGAACTGCAGGAGCGCACCATCGTGCTCAACGGTGTCTCCAAGGCGTACTCGATGACCGGCTGGCGCATCGGCTATGCTGCCGGCCCGGCGAAGCTGATCGGGGCGATGAAGAAGATTCAGTCGCAGAGCACCTCCAACCCGACCTCGATCGCTCAGGTGGCGGCACAGGCCGCACTGGAAGGTCCGCAGGAATGTGTCGCCGACATGGTCAAGGCGTTCAAGGAGCGTCATGACTTCGTCGTCAGCGCGCTGAACGCGATCGACGGCGTCGACTGCATCGCGGCGGATGGCACCTTCTATGCCTTCCCGAGCTTCCAGCAGGTGATCGATGCGCGTCCGGAGTTTTCCGATGACGTGGCTCTGGCCGAATATCTGCTGACCGAAGCCGGCGTCGCACTGGTGCCGGGTTCCGCCTTCGGCGCACCGGGCAACATGCGCCTGTCATTCGCCACCAGCATGGACGTGCTGGAAGATGCGATCGCTCGTATCGCCAAGGCACTGGCAAGCTGATCCGACTGCGGGGCTGCGGCCCCGCAGCTCTCTCCCGCCCTTTTCCCCGTCACGGAGATCCGGCGTTGAAAACCCGCGCGATCACCGAACTGTTCAAACAGGCCCCATTCCCCGTCGTACTGCTTGATGACGACGCGCCGGAATGGCACAACGCCGCCTTTTCCGCCCTCGACGAACCGCTGCGCCGCGAGCTGATCAACTGGAGCAGCACGCAGGACAGCAGCAGCCGCTGGCAGCGGGGCGGGCGCCGGTTCGAACTGCTGATCGCCGGCCGCCATCGCCTGCTGATCGCCGCCGGCGACAGTGCAACCGAGGCGTCGCGCACGCTGCTACGCGGCCTGCTGCCGGCACTGGCCGCCGGCGGCGATCCCTGGCTGAACACGGCAACGGCGCTGGGCCCACTGCTCGGCTGGCCACACTGTGCCGCGGTAAAACACAAGTCCGCCCGCGCCGACGATCTGCTCGGCCACTGGCACGACGGCAGCCTGCGCCCGCCGCGTCATCTGCCGTTCGACGACAGCCTGGCGGCGCAGCTCTATGCCGCACGCGACGACCAGCTGCTGGTCACGCAGCCCGCCGATGCCGCACCGACCGACCCGCTGTTCGCCGGCGAGCGCCCCGCGCTCTGGCTGGCACAGCGGGTTGAATCGAGCAGCGGCGAGAGCCGCGGCTACCTCTGCGTCTGGGGTGAGCCGACGCCTGACGCGCTGACCCGCGCCATGCACCTGCTACCGCTGGCTGCCGAGCTGCTGACACAGCATCTGGCGCTGAGCAGCCGCGCCGACGGCGAACCCGCCCCGGTGCTCGCCGAGTACCCGTCGGACGACCTCACCGGGCTGCCCGGCCGTGCCGCCTTCGATGTCACGCTGGAAGCATTCGAGCGCCACTACGCGCAACACGGTCAGGATTGCGAAATGGCGATGCTGGACATCAACGGCCTGTCCGCAATCAACCAATCGCGCGGCGTTGCCTTCGGCGACACGGTGCTGCGCCGTTTCGCCGAACAGCTGTCGCATATCGGTCGTCCGGATGACCGCATCTTCCGCTTTGGCGGTGACGAGTTCGTCGTGCTGATGCCGTTCGGACAGGAACCGCCGCCGCTGCAACACCGCCTCGAGGAGATCGAACAGCGCCTGCGTGATACATGCGGCATTGACAGCTTCAGCGTCGCCGCCGGCTTTGCCTGCCTGTCGGAAACCAACGGCAGCAGCGATGACCTGATGCTGCTCAGCGACCGCCGCCTGCGCCAGGCCCCCCTCTGTCAGGATAGATGTCGCCCCACCGATGTGGGACTCTAACAAGAACCAAGAGAGGGCGAATCGAGGAGAAGATGCGTTATTCCGCTGAGCGCAGAGAGGCAGTGCTGAAGAAGATGCTGCCACCTAACAACCGGAGCATTCGGGAGATTGCCGAGGAGGAAGGGATTTCGGAGGCCACGCTGTACAACTGGCGCAAGGCTGCACGGGCCGAGGGACGGTTGCTGCCGGACGGCGACCAGTCTCCTGAGGGCTGGACAGCGGCAGACAAATTCGCTGCCGTAGTCGAAACCGCTGCGCTGAACGAGGCCGAGCTGTCGGCGTGGTGCCGGGAACGCGGGCTGTACCCGGAACAGATCCGGCAGTGGCGTCAGGCCTGCGAACAGGCCAACGACTGGGACCGGACCCAGAACGACCGGCTCAGGCAGGCCCGCAAGACCGACCAGCAGCGGCTCAAGGAACTGGAACGCGAACTGAAGAAGAAGGAAAAGGCCTTGGCCGAGACTGCCGCCTTGTTGGTGCTGTCAAAAAAAGCCAAGGCGATCTGGGGGGACGGAGAGGACGCATGATCAGCACCCCGGATCGCCGCCAAACCATCGCGCTGATCGATCAGGCGGTGGCGCAAGGCGCCTCACAACACAAGGCCTGCGAGGTACTGGGTATCAGCCCCCGGACCTATCAACGCTGGACCCATGACGGCGGCATAAAGACCGATGGCCGCCCGGGCGCCGATCGCCCGGCTCCCGCCAATCGCCTGAGCGAGGCCGAGCGTGCGCGCATCCTGGCGGTGTGCAACCAGCCGGACTACAGCCACCTGCCGCCCTCGCAGATCGTGCCGATACTGGCCGATCGGGGCGAATACATCGCCTCCGAATCGAGTTTCTACCGGGTGCTGCGGAGCTATAACTAAATCTGGTGTTTGAGGCTTTGAAAAGAAGCGGCGTATCTGATTGATTTGTTGTCGCCAAACAAGTCAATCAATCAAGGAATACACCGCCATGAGCAAGAGTACCGTTGTTGAGTTTTCCCGTCGAGATGAAGCGGCTGATCCGCTGAGTGATCTGTTGCGGCGAGGGGCCAGAGAGTTATTGCAGCAGGCCGTGGAGGCGGAGCTGGCCACGTTTCTGGAGCAACACGCAGACCGTCGGCTGGAGGATGGGCGGGCGGCGGTTGTGCGCAATGGCCACCTCCCGGAGCGCGATATTCAGACAGGCATCGGGCCGGTGACGGTGAAGGTGCCGAAGGTACGCAGCAAGGATGGCACGCCAGTGACCTTCCGCTCGGCCCTGGTGCCGCCCTATGTGCGCAAGACGCGCACACTGGAAGCCGCGCTACCGTGGCTGTACCTGAAGGGCGTATCGACCGGCGAAATGGACGAGGCCTTATCAGTGCTGGTTGGCCCGGATGCCAAGGGCCTGTCTGCCAGCACGGTGGCTCGCTTGAAGCGCCAGTGGGGCCAGGACTATGAGGCCTGGCGCAAGCGAAAGCTGGACAAGGATCGCTGGGTCTATATCTGGGCGGATGGCATCTACAGCGGCCTGCGTTCGGCAGAGAGCAAGTTGTGTGCGCTGGTGATCATTGGCGTCAACGAACGAGGGGAGAAGCACTTCCTGGCCATCGAGAATGGCGCGCGAGAATCGACCCTGAGCTGGCGAGGCGTGCTGCAGAGCCTGAAAGGGCGTGGCATGAACGCCCCGCAATTGGCTGTCGGAGATGGCGCTATGGGCTTCTGGGCGGCACTGGAGGAGATCTACCCCGGCACCCGTCAGCAGCGTTGCTGGGTGCACAAGACGGCAAACATCCTGAACAAGTTGCCGAAGTCGCTCCAGCCGAAAGCCAAACAGGGACTGCATGAGATCTGGCAGGCCGCGACACGGGCAGACGCAGAGAACACCTTCGATACGTTCATCCGTACTTACGAGGCCAAGTACCCGAAGGTGGCAGAGAGCCTGTTGAAGGACCATGAAGAGCTGATGGCCTTCTACGACTTCCCGGCCCAGCACTGGCAGAGCATTCGCACGACGAATCCGATTGAATCGGTGTTCGGCACCATCCGGCACCGGACCAAACGTTCCAAGGGCTGCCTGACCGAAGACGGCATGCTGCACATGATGTTCAAGCTGGGCATGTGTGCGCAGAAGAAGTGGAGAAAACTGCGGGGCTTCGCCTATCTGGCGAAGGTCATTACCGGAGTGAAATTCAAGGATGGAGAAGAGGTGTCAGCAACCGATCAGGACGTCGCTTGATCAAAGAACTTGAACACCAGAATTGACAATAGCTCGGTGCTGCGCGAGGCGGGCCAGCTCCATCGTCGAGGACGGGCCCAGCCACCGGCGCGACGCTCGAAGCCCCTGGCCTACCGGGCCGATGGCCCGAACCAGGTCTGGAGCTGGGACATCACCTTCCTGAAAAGCTCAATCGCCGGGCAGTTCTACCGGCTCTACCTGGTGATGGACATCTACAGCCGCAAGATCGTGGGCTGGGAGGTGCATGAACGTGAATCAGCCGATCTGGCGGCCCAACTGATCCGCAAGGCCTGCTGGGCTGAAGGTATAACCCAACACGGCCTGGTGCTGCACTCGGATAACGGTGCGCCGATGAAGGGCGCAACCATGCTGGCGACACTGCAACGGCTCGGCGTGGTGCCCTCGTTCAGCCGACCCTCGGTGAGTAATGATAACCCCTACTCGGAGAGCCTGTTCGGCAGCCTCAAGTACAGCCCCGCTTATCCGGCCAAACCGTTCGACAGCATCGAGGCGGCGCGGGCCTGGGTTTACACCTTCGTCACCTGGTACAACGGCACCCACCGCCACAGCGGTATCCAGTACGTCACACCGAACGAACGTCACCGGGGTGAAGACGGTGCCATCCTGGCCAAGCGAAAGGCGGCTTACGAAGCCGCCAAAACGCGGCACCCGGAACGCTGGTCGGGCGCTACCCGAAACTGGAGCAAGGTCGAGGTCGTATACCTGAATCCGGACAAGCCAGAGGCGCCAGAATCAACTCAAGTAGAGACACTTGTAGCATGAAAAGTGCGACAACTATCTTGACAGACGTCGGCCTGCTGCTGCCCCGCTGTTTCTGGCCCTGCCATTACACCACCACCCCGCCAGCTTCAGCGGCTAACGGCTGTTTTTGCCACTGGCCTTCGCGCTGGTACACCGGGGTTCCGCCCACAAACGTTGCCTGCAAAGACAGGGGCGAACCATCCAGTTCACTCAGCAACAACAGGTCAGCGTCATAACCCGGTGCGATTTGGCCTTTGCGGTCACCCATACCGGCTGCCCGGGCCGGGTTTTCACTGACCATTTTCCAGGCATCCGCCAGCGGCAGGAGATCGTGCCGGGCTGTGACAAACGGTGCGGTAAACAGGCTGGGGTAGTGATAATCGCTGCACAGAATATCTACCAGGCCCTCGGCAATGGCGTCCCGCACGCTGATCGCGCCAACATGGGAGCCGCCCCGAACCAGATTGGGTGCGCCCATCAATACTGAAATGCCGGACTTGCGGCTCTCCAGGGCGGTTTGTGCATCCATCGGGAACTCTGCAATCGCAGTACCCAGCTGGACGTTGCGGGCAACGTCTTCCAGGCCGTGATCGTCGTGGGACGAAAGGCTGACACCTGATGCCAGCGCCAGGCTGGCTAGCGCGCGGGTCTGTTCCTCGCCCAGTTCCCGGCGGCCCTGCAGGCTGCTGAGAAATTCCTGGGTGGCATCGTCGTCCATGGTCACCCGGCGCTGCAGGCCGGCAAGATACCGTTTTACGGCGCGTTCATTATCAAGTTCCGGCAGATGGTCGTTCAGCGACAGCATGTGAACGCGCCCATTGCGGAGCCAATCGACCAATTCGTCGTGGCCTTCGGTATTCACTTTCTCATGGCGGATGTGCACTTTGGCCTGGCAGCTGAACCTGGGCATCAATTCTTCCAGCGCCAGCAACAATTTGCGCACGGTTTCCCGGCTGCGGGGGCCGGGTTCGAACCCGTCAGTGATGCTGTAATAGAAAGTGGTGATGCCATTGGCAACCAGGCTGGCATCGTTGGCGGCCAGTGCCAGGTCAAGCGGAAACAAGGTGCCGGCCCTGGGCGTGATATGGCGCTCGAAAGCATCACCATGCAGGTCAATAATCCCGGGCAGCAAATAGCCGCCGCCGGCATCAATAACCTGGCTGTTACCCTGCACAACGTCTTGCCCAATGGCGGTAATAACGCCCTCAGTCACCTGCAGGCAGGTGTCATTTTTCCAGCCGTCAGATAACAGCAGGTGCACATTGCTGATCACCAGGGTGTTACCGGAGTCCGGAGCTGTCTGAGTGGAATTGTTCATACTGTTTACGTCCTATCGAATTTGGGTCAGCAGCCGTTCGCGCATGCGAGAGGAAAAATGCTCGACCAGATAAACAAGAATAAAGATTGAGAAAATGATGAAAGCGGCCTGGTCGTAGCGGAACATCTCCATGGAAACGGCAAGTTCAGCGCCAATACCGCCGGCGCCCACCAACCCAAGCACAACCGATGAGCGCACGGCTTTTTCAAGAGAAAACAGACCGGTGTTGATCATGCTGGGCAGCGCGCAGGGGATCTGCACCACCGCGATACGGTCCAGAGGCCGTGAGCCAATGGAATCCAGTGCCTCCGATGGGCCGGGGTCAACTTCTTCGAAAGCTTCAGCAAAGAAACGGCCACAGAAGCCGATGGTGTCTACGATGATGGTCAGGGTGCCGGCAAACGGGCCAAGACCAACAGACACCACAAAAAACAGGGCCCATGCCAGGTCCGGCACCGTACGCACGAAGCTGATGATTGAGCGGGTGACATAGCGCACCAGCGGATGGGGTGAGGTATTGCGCGCTGCCAGCAGCGCCATAGGTACACTCAGAATCACGCCAATGCCTGTGCCCACCAGGGCCATCTGGAAGGTAACCAGTATTGCCTCGAAGATGGGCTGGGCACGGTCTGTGGCCGGCGGGAACATTTCCCCGACAATGGTTCCCATATTGGGCAGGCCCTGTATTAGGCTCTGCAGGGACATACCAGCACCGGCCAGCGACCACAGAAAGAACCCGAGAAACAGCGCAAAAAGGCCACTGCGCAGCCAGGATGGCCTTTGAAAACGCCCCCTTAACAGGGGTGATGCAGGATGAATCTGGCTTGGCTCAGGCATAGAATTCTCTCAGGCTGGCGGTGCTCTCTGAGTGGCTGGGGCTGTCCAGCTGAAGTTCCGATGAGCGTAGCCCCAGAATGCGATCGGCATAGTGCAGGGCATGCTCAACGTGGTGGGAAACAAAAAACACCGTCAAATTGCGTGACCGCGACAAACGGGCAAACAACTCCATCACCAGCTCGCCGGATTGCGGGTCCAGGCTGGCAGTGGGTTCATCGGCGAACAGAATGCTGGGCTCCTGCATCAAGGCCCGCGCAATGGCCACACGTTGTGACTGGCCACCGGAAAGCTGGTCGCAGCGCTGGTAAGCAAAGTCCGCCAGCCCTACCTGCTCCAGGCAGTCCATGGCCCTTTGCCGGTCTTCCTGGCGCGCCAGGCTCTGTGCCCAGTTGCGGGGGCCGGAACAGTGGGCAAGATTGCCATGCAGCACGTTGGTCAGGGCGGACAGCCGCGGCACAAGGCAGTGCTTCTGGAACACAAAACCGACCCGATTACGGGCTTTTTTCAGGGCCCGGCCCGATTTACCGGACAAATCCTCACCAGACAGGCTGACCTTTCCGCTATCCGGTTCAATCAGCCGGACACAACAGCGGAGCAATGTGCTTTTACCAGCCCCGTTGGCACCGATCAGGGCAACCGACTGGCCTTCATTGATGCTGAAACTCACATCACGAAACACCGCTTTGTCGGTACCCTTGAAGTGCTTCGACAGGCCTTCAACCTGCAGGGAGTCGGATACCATGGAGGGTGCAACAAAACGGGGCTGCACCAGAGGTTGGGCGACGGGATTCATAACAGGTGTCCTTGGAGTTCGGGTTAGGGGCGATCAGTCGCCAACAAAATCAGAGTATTCCGGGTAGCCAATGGTGGCGTACATGGACCGTACGTAGTTGTAGTCGCTGTCCTTGATGTTGCTGATAAAGCGCATGCCGGTGTATTTGTCGACGTCAGTACCGCCGCCGTTAACGATGGAATTAATCAGCTCATCGGAATGGTTCACGAAACCGTCACGCAGGCGGCTGATCATCTCGTCACTGACATGGCTGCCGGCCATCAAGAGATCGTTTGGAAGGTCCGGGCCGCGGGCAATTACCCGGAAAGCGCCAGGCTGGTGACCGCCATTTTCCATTTCCTGTGTGCGCAGGCGACGGAACTCTGTGTGGTTCATACCAACCGCCGCCACATCACCACGCTTGAGCGATTCCCACAGTACCGGAACTTTGGTGTGCACCAGCTCCAGATCTTCCATCGGCTTGATCCCTGCATCGGCGAGGGCCTGAATGGGGCCAAGGTGACGGGAGGTAGAACCGACGCTGCCCATGGCAACCCGCTTGCCGACCAGGTCTTTGACATTGGTAATACCGGAGTCCGCCATGGTGACGATTACCGAAAAGTAGTCAGGGCGAGAGAAACCCACAACAACTTTGGCGTCCGTACGATTCTGCATCACTACATATTCAGCCGGGCCGGTCAGTACGAAATCGACCTGCTTGAAGCGAAGGGCCTCTACAGCCGCGGTGCGGTTGGTAACCGGGGTAAATTCAATGTCGTAACCGGTGACTTCAGAGAGCTTGTCACGAAAGGCGCCGAACTCGCGCTGTAGCTCTTCCAATCCGACTAGGTCGGTGACTGCCAAACGGACGGTTTCGGCGTTAGCAGCAGGAATTACAAACGAGAGTGACAACAGAACAGAGCTTGCGAGTAGCTTTAAACTTTTAAACATCAGGTTGTGCCTCCAGAACTCGGAATTTTTAAGGCCTTAAGGTAGTGGTGTTATGTGACATTCAGGCGAAGAATGCATGAACAGCTAATGACATTCTTGTTAACGGGATGGCTTGATTCTTTTATCGTTCATTGAGATGTAGATAGTGACGGACATAACTGACACAGGGCTCTTACCACATCATCACCTAACCAAATGCTGCACAGCGAATGAGTCTCCGCTGCTTCGAGGCTCCAAACCCGCGCGTGTTCTGGTCGTTAAGTGTTCAGTCTGAATGTTCGCTTTGCGACCTCAGCGTGCTTAATCTCCCGGAATCTCGGCGACAAAAAAGGTCCGCTTCTTATCAAAAAACGGACGTAGCCTCGATTTCAAGAGTTATGGTCATTTCTGGTGTACGGGGAGATAGAAGGATGGCGTATCCTGTTGATTGATTCCGGCAAGAATCACAACCAACAGAGAATGATACGCCATGACCCAGTCTACCCTGAGAGCGCTTTCACAACCAGAAGAACAGGTAACAGATCCGCTGACCGAGTTGTTACGCAGCGGTGCACGCGAGTTGATCGCACAAGCCGTTGAGGCCGAGCTCCAAGTGCTACTGGAGCAGCATGCTGAGCATCGGCTGCCGGATGGTAGCAAGGCCGTGGTGCGCAATGGCTATTTGCCCGAGCGTACCGTCCAGACCGGCATCGGCAATGTCGAGATCAAGGTCCCCAAGGTCAGGGATCGCAGCGGCTCCGGCGTCCGCTTCAACAGTGCTTTGTTGCCGCCGTACCTGAAGCGAGCCCGGAGTGTGGAGGAAGTGCTTCCCTGGCTGTACCTGAAGGGTGTGAGCACCGGCGATTACCAAGAGGCACTGGCCGCGTTGCTGGGTGATCAGGCCAGGGGCTTGTCGGCCAACACCATCAGTCGCTTGAAGCAGCACTGGATCGATGAGCACCGGGAGTGGTGTCAGCGAGATCTGAGCCAAAGCCGCTACGTGTACTGGTGGGCCGACGGCGTATACAGCAACGTGCGCATGGATGACCGCCTCTGCCTGCTGGTGATCATCGGGGTGACGGAGCATGGGCGCAAGGAGCTGGTTGCGGTTGAGGACGGCTACCGCGAGTCGGAGGCCAGTTGGTCAGAACTGCTGTCAGGGCTTCGGGCCCGAGGTCTGACGACCAGCCCGAAGCTGGCCATCGGCGACGGCGCTTTGGGCTTCTGGAAAGCACTGGCCAAGTGCTATCCGGACACCCGCCATCAGCGCTGCTGGGTGCACAAGAGCGCGAACATCCTGTCCGCGCTGCCAAAGTCGGTGCAACCGAAAGTCAAGGCGGCGCTGCATGAGATCTGGATGGCCGAGACGCGGGCTGACGCACACAAGGCCTTTGACCGGACTCTGGTTCGCTTCGAGTCGAAGTATCCCGGCGCCATGGAACGGCTGCGCAAGGATCGTGAGGAGCTGCTGGCCTTCTACGACTTCCCGGCAGAACACTGGATCCATATCCGGACGACCAATCCGATCGAATCGACGTTTTCGACGGTGCGCCTGAGAAGCAAGAGAGCGCGGAACTGCGGCTCCCGAGAGACCACGCTGGCGATGGTCTACAAGCTACTGGAAACCGCGCAGAAGCGCTGGAAACGGATCAAGGGATTTGATCTGCTGGCCCTCGTGGTCAACAACGTGAAGTTCAAGGACGGCGAGCAAGTACAGGATCAATCAGACAGGAACGCGGCTTGATGCCCATACACCAGATTTGACAATAACTCGCAGTACATGAGTCATGCCTTCCAGCAGGAGCTTCGGTTTCTCGGCATTGAATCGAGTCCCAGCTTCGTTCGGGCACCAGAGGGCAACGGCGTGGCTGAGCGGTTTATCCGAACCTTGAAGGAGCAGCTGCTGTGGGTGCAAACCTTCGATACCGTCGAGGAGCTCCGCCAAGCGCTGCTTGAGTTCAAAGAACGGTTCAACCAGCATTGGCTGCTTCAGCGACATGGCTATGCCACTCCGGCCAAGGTTCGTGCCGGATACATGCCCCTGGCGGAGGCGGCGTGAATTTTGTGCAAAACAGCGTCCAACAATTCAGGGGCTTTACACTTTCACCATTAACCCCTAATCTGTTGCCGGTTTAATAATCTGAAGCCGGGAACAGCCTGATGAAACATTTATCCTTTGAACCTTGTCTCGCCGCCGGGGTTGAGATCCGTGACGTGGAGTTCGGCCGATACAACGAGATCGGCGCCCGCTGTAAAGTGGTCAACAGCCGCTTGGGCGATTACTCCTATATCAGCGACGACTCCGACGTGATCAACACAGAGATCGGTCGCTTCTGCTCCATCGCTGCCCACACTCGCCTTAATCCCGGTAATCATCCGGTGGAGAAGGCCGCCATGCACCACTTTACCTACCGCAGCTCGCTCTATGGCTTTGGTGACGACGATGAGAGTTTCTTTCAGTGGCGTCGCGATCAGCCAGTGTCGATCGGGCATGATGTCTGGATTGGACACGGGGCTGTGGTGCTGGCCGGGGTCACTGTCGGTAATGGCGCTGTTATCGCGGCCGGTGCCGTGGTCTCCAAGGATGTGGCGCCCTATACCATTGTTGGCGGTGTGCCCGCCAAGCCGATTCGCAAGCGTTTCAGCAGTGAAGTGATCGACGGCTTTGAACGTCTGGCCTGGTGGGATTGGCCCCATGAACGACTGGCGGAGTCATTGGAAGACTTTCGTGCGCTGACCGGAGAGGCCTTCCTGGCCAAGTATCTGGACTGACATCGCGTCGTCAAAAAAGCGCAATCAACTCGCAATCAAACGGACATATCTAGGCAACCTCAGTGTCACAAAGCCCCTCTAGGATGGTCTCCATGCGATCACAAGAGGGGCAAATCATGCCAGCCATCCAGATTACTGACCTGCAGAAGTCCTTTGGTGCTGCTCGGGTTCTCAAGTCGATTTCTCTGAACGTTGAAGAGGGAGAGATGGTCGCCCTCATCGGTTCGTCCGGTTCCGGCAAATCGACGCTGATGCGCCACCTGTCCTGTCTGACGTTGGCCGATAAAGGCAGCCGTTCTCAGATCGAAGTACTCGGTGTACCGGTTCAGCACAAGGGCCGGGCCAGCAAGGATATCCGCCGTACCCGGGCCCGGGTGGGCAACATCTTCCAGCAGTTCAATCTCGTTAATCGGCTCAGTGTTCTGACCAACGTCCTGATCGGCGGGCTCAGCCGTGTGCCGGTATGGCGCAGTATGCTGGGCTGGTTTACCCGTGAAGGGAAGCTGGAAGCACTGCAGGCGCTGGAGCTGGTGGGGCTGCGGGAACATGCCCTCAAACGTGCCTCCGAGCTTTCCGGTGGTCAGCAGCAGCGTGTTGCCATCGCCCGGGCGCTGATGCAGAAGGCGGAGGTGATTCTGGCCGACGAGCCCATCGCGTCGCTCGACCCGGAATCCTCCCGGCTGGTGATGGAAACCCTGGAACGAATAAACCGGGAGTTCGGCATCACCGTCGTTGTGACTCTGCATCAGGTGGATTACGCACAGAAATACTGCCGCCGTGCCATTGCGCTGCAAGGTGGCGAAATCTTTTTCGATGGACCGATTACCGCCCTGGATGGGCAGATGCTCAGCCGTCTTTACGGCACTCAAATGGGCTCGGAGCCTGCGTCCGAACCGGTTGCCGACTCTACCCCCAATCCCGCTTACGAACTCAAACCTGCATAACAACCCAGTTTAGGAGCCACAGATGAAACTCAAGAAGCTGTTTTCGGGCATTACTGCTGGTCTGGCCATGGCCGCAGCCTTAACGGGCACTCAGGTGGCCCAGGCCGACGAAATGAAAGCGCTTAACTTCGGCATTATCTCGACCGAGTCTTCTCAGAACCTGCGTACTGTCTGGGAGCCGTTCCTGGCAGACATGTCCGAAGATCTGGGTATGGAAGTCAAGCCGTTCTTTGCAACCGACTATGCGGGCATTATCCAGGCGATGCGCTTTGATAAGGTTGATGTGGCCTGGCATGGCAACAAATCCGCCATGGAAGCGGTGGACCGTGCCGGTGGTGAAATCTTCGCACAGACCGTTGATGTATCCGGCAACCCGGGTTACTGGAGCCTGCTGATCGCGCACAAGGACAACGATGCGATCAACAGCGTAGAGGACATGCTGGCCCAGGCCGACAAGCTGGCGTTTGGTAACGGTGATCCCAACTCTACGTCCGGTTTCCTGGTGCCCAGCTACTACGTATTCGCCAAGAACGGTGTTGAGCCCAAGAAGGCGTTCAAGCGCATGACCAATGCCGGCCATGAAGCCAACATTCTGGCTGTGGCCAACGGTCAGGTGGATGTGGCGACCAGCAATACCCTGAGCCTGGCGCGTATCCAGGTTACTCATCCGGACAAGTTTGATCAGGTCAAAGTGATCTGGAAGTCTCCTCTGATTCCGTCCGACCCGATCGTATGGCGCAAGAACCTGCCGGAGAGTGCAAAGTCCAAGATCTATGACTTCTTCATGACTTACGGCACCACCGGTGACGCGCAAGAGCTGGCGGTCTTGGAGGCCCTGCAGTGGGCTCCATTTAAAGCGTCCAGCAACGATCAGCTGCTGCCGATCCGTCAGCTGGCCCTGTTCAAACAGCGTGCTTCCATCGCCAATGATGATGGCCTGTCCGCCGAGGACAAAGAGTCCCAGCTGCGCGAAATCGATGACAAGCTGGCGGCTCTGAACCGTCGTATGGATGCCCTGGAAGCGGCTTCCGCTAACTGATCGATCTGTGTAGCCGGCACCCACTGTGGTGCCGGTTACTCCCGCTTATTGTTAGTCGAGTTCATTCCATGATCGAGTCTAGTACTCACAATCTGACCCTGGAACGCAAACCGTTCAACTGGATCGCGGCGATCAGCTGGATGGTCCTGTTTACCCTGTTGGGCTGGGGTTGGGACGCGGCAGAGATCAATCCGCTGGTGCTGATCACCGAAAGCGGCAACATGGCCGAGTTTGCGTCCGATTTTTTTCCGCCGGATTTCGGTGATATCGGGTTTTACCTGGAAGAGATGGTGATCACCATCCATATCGCGCTTTGGGGGACGGTACTCTCCATCATCCTCTCCGTGCCGTTCGGAATTCTTAGTTCAGAGAACCTGATGCCGGTATGGGTGTATCAGCCGGTGCGACGTCTGATGGATGCCACCCGTGCAATCAACGAAATGGTGTTCGCAATGCTGTTTGTGGTCGCGGTGGGGCTAGGGCCCTTTGCCGGGGTGTTGGCGCTGTTTGTTCACACCACAGGTGTCTTGGCCAAACTGTTCTCGGAAGCGGTGGAGGCGATCGACCCACGTCCAGTGGAAGGGGTGCGTGCCACGGGCGCCAATATGCTGGAAGAGATTCTGTATGGCGTTATCCCTC
>ERZ1673960.60-NODE-60-length-34236-cov-752.082736_pt1 | contig 34236 bp, 34 predicted proteins | sample MGYA00580190_ERZ1673960 | MGnify/ENA primary metagenome ERZ1673960 (study PRJEB41334, sample SAMN05608106) | rock metagenome | biome: terrestrial subsurface; feature: shale formation; material: shale | place: USA: Pennsylvania ...
TTTTTTCCCATCTCACTGCATCGATTGTGCTGTCGAGAAAACGGGCCAGCCAGGGGCTTTACCCTGCCATCGATCCCTTGCAAACCGACTCGAAAATGCTGACTCCCGCCATCGTGGGACAAAAGCATTATCAAACCGCCCAACAGGTTCGAAGCACACTCGCAGAATACGAGGACTTAAAAGACATTATTTCCATGCTAGGTATGGAGGAGCTTTCCCGGACAGACCGGGCAACGGTCACCCGGGCCCGGCAACTGGAACGGTTCCTGACCCAGCCCTTTTTCACCACCGGTCAGTTTACTGGCAAGGGAGGTCGCCTGGTGCCGCTGGCAAAAACCATCGATGGCTGTGAGCGCATCCTGGCCGGCGACTTTGAAGGCGTTAACGAGGGTGCGCTGTACATGATCGGCGATATTGATGAAGCAGAGGTTCCGGAGGCCAGCCATGAGCCCTGATACCCCGGATACTTCTGCCTGCATGAACCTCCGCCTGCTGCTGCCGACCCGGGTCCTCCTGGAGCAGGCCACCACAAAGATCATCGCCGAAGCCGACAATGGCGAATTCTGCCTGCTGCCACGCCACGTGGATTTTGTGGCAGCCCTGGTGCCCGGCGTTCTTTCCTTCTTCACCACCGACGGAGAAGAACGCTTCGCTGCGGTGGACCGGGGCATTCTGGTGAAGTGTGGCAAGGACGTGGCCGTCTCGGCCTACCAAGGTGTTATCGGTGACGATATTGGCGAGCTGCAGACCCTGATTGATGAGCAGTTCCTGCAGCTGGACGAATCAGAACGCAAGGCCCGAACCGCGCTGGCACGACTGGAAGCCGGCACCCTGAGGGGCTTCCTGGATCTGCGGGAGCTGTTCCGTGGCTGAACACAGAGGCCCGGGCGACGGGGGACAATCGCCCACCGATCTGGGCAAGACGGTGGGCCACCGGGCAAAACGCAAACAGAAAGCCCGTGCCCGGGGGCAGCGTTCGGCCTGGTTCGGGCTGGGTATGTTCGGGCTGGTGGGATGGTCCGTCGCCATTCCCACCCTGACCGGGATTGCACTGGGGGTGTGGGCAGACCGCCGCTGGCCGGGCACACACTCCTGGACACTGACGTTTCTGATTATCGGGGTCGCACTGGGTTGCCTGAACGCCTGGTACTGGATCAAACAGGAGAGCGGCAATGATCGAAAGTAATGTCTTTTCTGGCCCGCTGCCGGGCTATTTTGCCAGCTTAGGTCTGGGCACGGCGCTCGGCCTGTTCTTTCTCTGGGGATTATGGCTGACCGTTCGCACCCTGCCCGCCAGCAACCGCCCGGCGTTATTAATGCTGGCCAGCCTGATACTGCGCTTTGGCGTGGTGGTGGCCGGTTTTTTCCTGGTGGCGCGGTATGGCCAGTGGCAACACCTGCTGATTGCTGCAGCAGGCTTCACCCTGCCCCGGCTGTTGATAGGCCGGTACGGGCCGGTGACTGCCCGCAGGGGAGGAGCTGGGCCATGACCATCACACCCGATAGCGTTATTTACGGGCAATGGGGGCCGCTGGTCCTGAATGCCACCATTGTCTTTACCTGGCTGGTGATGGCCATCCTGACCATTGGCTCGTGGCTGGTCACCCGCCATTTGTCGGACGGCCCGGAGCTTTCTCGGTGGCAGAACCTGCTGGAGGTGCTGGTGACCGGCATCCGGGACCAGATTGCCCAGGTCAGTCATCAGCAGCCGGGCCCTTACCTGCCTTTCGTTGGTACCCTGTTCCTGTTCATTGCCCTGTCCAACCTGCTCAACGTGGTGCCCGGCTACCTGGCGCCAACCGGCTCACTGTCCACCACAACCGCCCTGGCGATCTGCGTGTTCGTCGCAGTGCCGCTGTTCGGCATAACCAGCCAGGGTGCAGGCCCATTTCTCAAGCACTACATCAAGCCCACGCCGCTGATGCTGCCGTTTAATGTCGTGGGCGAGCTATCCCGAACCGTGGCCCTGGCAGTCCGGCTTTACGGCAACATCATGAGCGGCACCGTGATCGTCGCCATTCTCCTGAGCCTGACCCCCTATTTCTTCCCGGTGGTCATGCAGCTGCTGGGCCTACTAACCGGCATGATCCAGGCCTACATCTTCGCCATCCTTGCCATGGTCTACATTGCATCGGCAACCAGCGCCCATGAGCGCAGTAATGGCCAGGAACAACCACCCACACCGAATGATTCCCCGTGAAGGAGCCACCCCATGGACAGCATTTCTCTGATTGGCATGATTTCGGTCTTCACCGCCGGGCTCACCATCGCCGTGGGCTCCGTTGGCCCGGCCCTGGGCGAGGCGCGGGCTGTCGCCCAAGCCCTGGCGGCCATTGCCCAGCAGCCGGATGAGTCTGCCACCATCACCAGAACCCTGTTTGTCGGGCTCGCGATGATTGAATCCACGGCCATTTACTGTTTTGTGGTGGCCATGATCCTGATCTTCGCAAACCCGTTCTGGGATTACGCCACGGCTGCTGCGGGAGGCTGATCCATGGCCATTGACTGGATCACCGTATCGGCCCAGGTCGTCAACTTTCTGATCCTGGTCTGGCTGCTGAAACGCTTTCTCTACCAACCGATCATCCGTGCCATGGACAACCGGGAAAACGGCATCCGTAAACGCATGGCTGCCGCAGCCGAGCGGGAAGAAGCAGCCGCCGGCGCCAAGCAGGCCTATGAACAGAAGCAGGCCGAGCTGGAGCAGGAACGCAGCGCCCTGCTGGAAGAGTCCAGACGCGAGACGCGGCAGGCCCAAAAACGAATGCTCGACCTGGCCCGGGAAGAAACCACGCGGGTACGACACCAGTGGATGCAGGAAATCCAGGAGGAAAAGCACGCATTCATTGATAGCCTGCAGCAACAATCCCTGGAGGCGGTCGAAACCATTACCCGCAGGGCCTTTGCGGATTTGGCGGACGAACAACTGGAGCACGGGATTGCGCGTCTGTTTCTGCGCAAACTCGCGGAAATGGAAAGTGGACTGCCGGCCCACTCCCACAGCGCCGACGAGCCGGTGATCATCTACAGTTCATTCACGCTGGATGAAGAGCTGCAGGGCGAGCTGGCTCAGGCGGTGCGGGAGAAAATCGGGGATGACGAAGTGCCGGTGCACTTCCAGCAGTCTCCAGAGCTGATCTGCGGCATTGAACTGGCACAAGGTGGCCAGGTGATCAGCTGGAACCTGGCGGACTACCTGGATGAAACAACCGCCGCCATCAAGCAGGCCTTCCGACCGCTCGAAACCGATGGTACGGGAGGGTAATGCCATGCTCACGGCGATGCTCAATGACACCATGAACACCATCCGGACGGTGATTCGGGATACCCGCCCCACCCTGAAGCGCCAGGAAACCGGCACGGTTCTCCAGGTCGGTGGCGGCATCGCCCGGGTCAGTGGACTGGCGAGTGTGTCCTCCGAGGAACTGGTGCGATTTCCGGATGGTGTGCTGGGCGTGGCCATTAACCTGGAGCCCGACGAAGTGGGCATCATGCTGCTGGGCGACAGCGACCGGCTCAACGCCGGCATCCGGGTCACGGCCACCGGCAGGGAAACCGACGCCCCGGTGGGCGATGGTTTGCTGGGCAGGGTCATTGATGCCACGGGCCGGGTTCTGGATGGCGGAAAGCCCATAGATGTCCATGAACGCCGGCCTATTGAACGCCCTGCGCCGGAAATCATTGAGCGCGCACCAGTTACCACCCCTCTGGAAACCGGGATCAAGGCCATCGATGCACTGATTCCCGTAGGGCGTGGCCAACGGGAGCTGATTCTCGGCGATCGCCAGACCGGCAAAACCTCTGTGGCCATCGACACCATCATCAATCAGCGAGGCAAGGGAGTGGCCTGCGTATACTGCGCGGTCGGTCAGCGCGCCACGTCGGTCGCCAAAGTGGTGGAGACCCTCCGCCAGCACAAAGCGCTGGAGCACACACTGGTGGTGGTTGCCTCTGACGATGACCCGCCGGGGCTGCGCTACATTACGCCCTATGCGGCCACCACCATGGCCGAATATTTTATGGAACAGGGACGGGATGCCCTGATCGTCTACGACGACCTGACCCGACACGCCCGGGCCTATCGGGAGCTGTCCTTGCTCCTGCGCCGCCCACCGGGGCGCGAGGCCTATCCGGGCGATATTTTCTTCATTCATTCCCGATTACTTGAGCGCAGCACCCATCTTCGGCCGGAATTCGGTGGCGGCTCACTGACGGCGCTGCCGATTGTTGAAACCCAGGCCCAGGATATTTCGGCCTACATCCCGACCAATCTGATCTCCATCACCGATGGTCAGCTCTACCTGTCTCCCACCCTGTTCCAGAAGGGGCTGCTGCCAGCCATCCACGTGGGCAAGTCCGTCTCACGTGTCGGTGGCAAGACCCAGCACCCCTCCCTCCGGGCGGTGGCCAGCGATCTTCGCCTGGCCTACTCGCAGTTTGAGGAGCTGGAGACCTTCGCGCGTTTCTCCACCCGCCTGGACAAGGAAACCAGGGCCACCATCGAACGCGGGCGGCGGGTCCGGGAGGTGCTGAAACAAACCGAACATCACCCACTGCGCGCCAGCGAGCAGGCTGGGATTCTGTCTGCGGTTAATGCGGGCTTACTGGATGATTTGCCCGTGGACAGGGTGGCGGAGGCAGAACGGTGCGTCCAGCAGGCACTGATCGCCAAACTTCCCGAGCTTTGTGATCGCATGGACCGAGGTGAAAAGCTCCACAAAGAACAGTGGGAACAGATCCACGGGGTTATCCGCCAGGCCCTGGCCGGCATGCAGCCCCCGGAAGGGAGCCCGGGCTAACATGGAAACCCTCGAGCAACTGCAAAAACAACTGGGCAGTCTTGAAGAGCTGCAAGGCATCGTTAAGACCATGAAGGCCCTGTCTGCCGCCAACATTCATCAATATGAGCAGGCCGTGAAAGCGCTGACCGGCTACTACCGAACGATAGAAATGGGCCTGCATGTGGCACTCAAAGATTTCGCGCCGTCTTCATTCCCGACCCAGACCACCGGACACGAGCCCGCCACAGCCGCAGTGGTGTTCGGCACAGACCATGGCCTGTGCGGTCGTTTCAACGAGGAGATTGCCGGGTATACCGTAGAGCACCTGAACACGGTTGCCCCCTCGCCTGCACAAAGAAAGATCCTGTCGGTGGGCTCCAGGCTGGCCGCAAGCCTGGAACAGGCCGGCCAGCCGGTCGAAAACGTGTTTCAGGTACCCGGCGCTGCCAACCTGATCACGAAAACCGTGGAACGCATTCTTCTGAACATCGATCACTGGCAGACACAGGAAGGATGCCGTGACATCTACCTGTTTTATAACCACCACTCGACCCTGCAGGGGTATCACCCTACCGTCGTCCAGCTGCTGCCGGTAGACCTGAAACAGTTCCACACCCTGGAGCAAGAGCCCTGGCCTTCACGTGTGCTGCCGACGTTTTCCATGGATCGGAAAACACTGTTTCGCCGGTTGCTCGACCAGTACCTGTTTGTGCTCATTTTCCGTGCCTGTGCGGAATCACAGGCCAGTGAGCATGGTGGAAGGTTGGCTGCCATGCAGGCGGCAGAGCGAAGTCTGGATGAGAAAGTTGGGGAGGTGACCCAGGATTATCGCCGGGCCCGGCAGTCGGTGATTACTGCGGAGCTTCTGGATCTGGTGTCGGGGTATGAGGCGATTGGGTCTGATGAAAGGAAATAAACAAAAACGCCCCGCTCAAGGCGGGGCGTTTTTGTTTAATATGGCGCGGCTGGGAGGATTCGAACCTCCGACCGCCTGGTTCGTAGCCAGGTACTCTATCCAGCTGAGCTACAGCCGCTTAAAACTGATCGGGGCGAAAGTGGCGCGGCTGGGAGGATTCGAACCTCCGACCGCCTGGTTCGTAGCCAGGTACTCTATCCAGCTGAGCTACAGCCGCGCATTCTTTTCGCTGTGGTTGAACGCTAATTCAACCTGCTCTCTATTTCCGTAAAGGAAAATGGCGGAGAGGGAGGGATTCGAACCCTCGATACGCGCAATGCGTATGGTTCCTTAGCAGGGAACTGGTTTCAGCCACTCACCCACCTCTCCTTGAGAACGGGGCGTATACTACCACAATATTTCTGTTTTCATAGGGTTGACACGAATTTTTTCGAATCGATTTTCCCCTGAAAACAAAAAATCCGCTCAGGTTACCCGTGAGCGGATTTTTATTGATCAGTAGTTGCCCGGTTCCGGCTCTTCACTACCTTTTTCGGACTGGATCCGTTGGTAGATCTCTTCCCGGTGAACAGCCACATCTTTTGGCGCGTTAACACCGATGCGAACCTGATTGCCTTTTACACCCAGTACGGTCACGGTAATTTCATCACCGATCATCAGGGTTTCGCCAACGCGGCGAGTCAAAATCAACATATCCCTTTCTCCCTAATCCAAAGCTACCTGTTCCGACAGCGTTTGTATTTACTTGTACTTTTATAATGTGATCATCGATCACACTAAAGCCGCAATAATACTTATTTAGCCAGATTATTCCATAGCGATAATCAATTACCTAAAAAATGCACCATTTAGGTGCGCATCAATAAGCTACTGATCACCGGCTGCGGGGTTCTCCAGCTCGAAAGCACTGTGCAGCGCACGTACGGCAAGCTCCAGATATTTCTCGTCAATCACCACCGAGATTTTGATCTCGGATGTGGAGATCATCTGGATGTTGATGCCTTCGTTGGAGAGGGCCTCAAACATGCGAGTGGCTACCCCTGCGTGCGAACGCATGCCAACACCAACAATACTGACCTTGGCAATCTTGGTATCGCCACCCACTTCCCCGGCACCGATCTCGGCGCTGGTGCCACGTAACACTTCCTGGGCACGTTTAAAGTCATTGCGGTGCACGGTGAAGGTGAACGCGGTTTTGTTATCTTCGCCCACGTTCTGAACGATCATGTCTACTTCAATATTAGCGTCACTGACCGGCTTGAGAATACGAAGCGCGCTGCCCGGGGTGTCCGGCACGCCGGAGATGGTCAGTTTGGCTTCATCGCGGTTGAACGCAATGCCGGAGACAACGGGTTGTTCCATGGCGTTTTCATCCTCAAAAGTAATCAGGGTGCCCTCGCCTTCCTGGAAGCTGGAAAGCACCCTCAATGGAACGTTGTATTTACCTGCAAACTCAACGGCCCGGATCTGGAGTACTTTCGACCCCAGGCTGGCCATCTCGAGCATTTCCTCAAAGGTGATTCGGTCCAGACGACGGGCGCTGTCCACCACACGCGGATCGGTGGTGTAGACACCGTCCACATCCGTATAGATCTGACACTCGTGCGCTTTTAGCGCAGCCGCCAGCGCGACAGCCGTGGTATCAGACCCGCCACGGCCCAGTGTGGTGATGTTGCCGGCTTCATCGATACCCTGGAACCCGGCCACCACCACTACGCGCCCCTGATCGAGATCTTCACGCATGCGGTGTTCGTCGATGTCCTTGATGCGCGCCTTGGTGTGGCTGCTGTCGGTCAGGATACGAACCTGGCTGCCGGTGTAAGAGCGGGCATCGCAGCCGCGCTTTTTCAACGCCATCGATAAGAGCGCAATGGTGACCTGCTCGCCGGTGGAGACCAGGACATCCATTTCCCGGGGCACCGGTTCTTCCATAATTTCGTTGGCCAGACCAATCAGCCGGTTGGTCTCACCACTCATGGCCGAGACCACCACGACCACATCGTGCCCTTCCCGGCGGAACCGGGCCACTCGTTCGGCCACCGCCTCAATCCGCTCGGTTGTGCCGACGGACGTACCTCCAAACTTCTGAACCAGCAGAGCCATGCTTTCGCGGCCTCCGACAATAAATGTTTATCCGATGTTTTGCTCAACCCAGGCCGGCACGCCAGCCAGGGCATCGGCCAGTTTGGACGGATCGTTACCGCCACCCTGGGCCATGTCCGGCCGACCGCCGCCTTTGCCATCCACTTCAGCGGCCAGGTGCTTCATCAGGTCACCCGCCTTGATGCGGTTGGTGGCAGACTTGGTCACACCAGCTACCAGTACGACCTTGTCACCGTCCACGGTAGCCAGCACAACCACGCCCTCACCCAGCTTGTTCTTCAGCTGGTCAGCGGTTTCCATCATGGCTTTACGATCAGCCCCTTCCATCTCGGCGGCCACCACTTTCAGGCCGGCCACTTCGACGGCGGAGCTGGCCAGATCGTTACCGGCTGAGCTGGCAAGCTTCGCTTTCAGGGCATCCACTTCTTTTTCCAGCTGACGGTTACGCTCCAGCGTCTGCTGAACCTTGCTGACCACCGAATCCCGAGTGCCTTTTACCAGTTTTGCGGTTTCACGCAAGGTTTTTTCGGTGTCGTCCAGCCATTCCAGGGCACCAAAGCCGGTTACTGCTTCAATACGACGAACGCCGGAGGAGATGCCGCTCTCGGAAGTAATACGGAACAGGCCGATGTCGCCAGTGCGGCTAACGTGGGTGCCACCACACAGTTCCACCGAGTAACGGTCTTCGCCCATGCTCAGCACCCGGACCACATCGCCGTATTTCTCACCAAACAGGGCCATGGCACCTTTGGTCTGGGCGGTTTCCATATCGGTGATGTCGATATCGACCGGGGTGTTCTGCAGGATCTGTTCGTTCACCTGGCGCTCGATCTCCTGCAACTCGTCAGCGGTCACCGCTTCGAAATGGGAGAAGTCGAAACGCAGCTTGTCCGGGTCCACCAGGGAGCCCTTCTGGCTCACATGTTCACCCAGCACCTTGCGCAAAGCGGCGTGCAGAAGGTGCGTGGCGGAGTGGTTGCGCTTGATGCGTTCGCGGCGAGCGTGATCAATGCGGGCATCCACTTCCAGGCCCGGGAACAGCTCGCCCTCAATCAGCGTACCTACGTGCAGGTGGTTATCGCCTTCTTTCTGGGTGTCCGTTACCTGGAAGCGGCCACCGCTCCAGGTCAGCAGGCCGGTATCGCCCACCTGGCCACCGGATTCGGCATAGAACGGAGTGCGCTCAAGCACCACCACGCATTCATCGCCCGCTTCGGCGTTGCGCTCTTCGCCACCGACCAGCACGGTGCGGATGCGCTCGTGGCCGTCGATGTGGTCGTAACCGGTGAATTCGGTCTCGCCTTCAATGGTGATGCCGGCGGCGTTGTAGTCGATACCAAACTTGCTGGCCGCCCGGGCGCGCTCGCGCTGGGCTTCCATGGCTTTTTCATAGCCCACGTAATCCAGGGTCAGGCCACGTTCGCGGGCGATGTCGTTGGTCAGGTCCACGGGGAAACCGTAAGTGTCGTACAGGGTGAATACTGTTTCGCCCGGGATTTCCTTGCCCTTGAGCTCGGCGATGTCCTGCTCCAGCAGGCGCAGGCCCTTGTCCAGGGTCTTGGCGAACTGCTCTTCTTCCTGCAGCAGCACCTTTTCAATCTGCTTGCGGCTGCTGACCAACTGCGGGAAGGCCTCGCCCATCAGCTCCACCAGCGCACCGGTGAGCTTGTAGAAAAACGGCTGGGTGGCGCCCAGCTTGTTGCCGTGGCGGGCTGCCCGGCGAATAATCCGGCGCAGTACGAAACCACGGCCTTCGTTGGACGGCATTACGCCATCGGAGATCAGGAAGGCACAGGCACGAATGTGGTCGGCCACCACGCGCAGGGAGGCTTCGGTGGTGGGCACGCCGCCCAGTAGCTCTGACGCTGCCTTCAGCAGGTCCTGGAACAGGTCGATCTCGTAGTTGCTGTGCACGCCCTGCAATACCGCAGTGATGCGCTCCAGGCCCATGCCGGTGTCCACGGACGGCTTGGGCAAGTTCAGCATCTCGCCGTCGGCGGTGCGGTTGTACTGCATGAAGACCACGTTCCAGATTTCGATGTAGCGATCGCCGTCTTCCTCGGGGCTGCCGGGAGGGCCACCCGCCACATCCGGGCCGTGGTCGTAGAAGATTTCGGTACAGGGGCCACAGGGACCGGTGTCGCCCATCTGCCAGAAGTTGTCAGAAGCGTAACGGGCGCCTTTGTTATCGCCAATGCGAACAATGCGCTCAGCCGGAACGCCGATTTCATGGTTCCAGATATCAAAGGCTTCGTCGTCTTCGGCGTACACCGTGATCCACAGTTTTTCGGTGGGCAGGTTCAGCCACTTCTCGTCAGTGAGGAAGGTCCAGGCGAAGTTGATGGCTTCGCGCTTGAAATAGTCGCCGAAGCTGAAGTTGCCCAGCATTTCGAAGAAGGTGTGGTGGCGGGCGGTGTAGCCCACGTTTTCCAGGTCATTATGCTTGCCGCCGGCCCGCACGCACTTCTGCGTGGTGGTGGCCCTGGTGTAGTCGCGCTTTTCCCGACCCAGGAACAGGTCCTTGAACTGGTTCATGCCCGCGTTGGTGAACAACAACGTGGGATCGTCGGCCGGCACCAGCGAACTACTCGGAACAATGGTGTGACCCTGCTGTCGGAAATACTCTAGAAAAGCCTGTCGCAACTCAGCGGTTTTCATAACCCTTTGATACCCTCTCAGAAACCCGGCAATAACGCCGCCGGATCTGCAATTGAACATGAATGCTTACATGCGTGCGCAAATCCGCTACTCTAGCACACGCCGAGAACAGGAAAAACGAGAAACCTTACAGGAGAACCCATGCCCCGACGCTTTCATGACGCCGAGGAACTGCTTCCACCAGCAACCGCCCTCAAACGGGGCCTGGCGATCATCTACGACGGTCTGATCAGCATTGCCGTCCTGATGGTAACCACCTGGGTCTATACCATGATTGCCGGCTGGGCAACGGGCTGGGACCGCTACGAGCAGATGGCCGAAGCCGGCCAGATTTCCGGCGACCCCGGGCTCACCTTCGTGCTGTACCTGGTGCTTTTCCTGTTCTTCGCTTACTTCTGGACCCGCATCGGGCAAACGCTGGGCATGCAGGTATGGCGGGTACGCATTGAGAACCTGGACGGCACGTCGGTGAGCTGGACGCAATCATTGATCCGCTACGTGACCGCATCCTTTGTGGTGTTTCTGGCCATTCTCGGCGCCTTTTACATCGGCGCGATTACCCTGCTGCTGACCATTCCCGCCATCATCGCCCTGTTCTACCCCATCAATGGCCTGTCATTAACGGATCGCGCGTCAAACAGCGTGGTCGTGGCCCTGCCGAAGACTGCCAAGAAGAAAAAAGCCTGACCTGATCATGCCCGGGCCGCCTAGCCGGCCCGGCGCATCAGAATCGCACCTACCACGGCGTTAATCGCAATCGGGGCCAGCACCGCCACCACCGGATTGAAGCCGTACACCATGCTCATGGGGCCCAGCAGATCCTGCATGTACTTGAACACCAGTCCCACCAGCAAACCGGTAAACACCCGGAACCCCATGGTGACCGAGCGCAGCGGCCCGAACACGAACGAAATGGCCACCAGCACCATCACAGCGGTGCCGACGGGCATCAGCGCTTTCTTCCAGAATGCCAGCCAGTAACGGGACGCACTGAGCCCCTGTTCACCCAGGTAATTGGCGTAGGTATACAGGCCCGACATGGACAGATTTTCCGGCTTGACGATCAGCACGCTCAGCACACTGGGCGACAAACCAGTCTCCCAGCGCACCTGTGATTCCTGCTCACGCACCGTGCGCTCATCCTCCAGGCGGGTGGAGGTCACGTTTTCCAGTAACCAGTAATCACCCTGGTAGATGGCCCGCTTGGCAAAGCGCGAGACCTGCAATTGCCGCTGGTCATCAAACTTGAACAACGACACCCCATGCAACACGCCATTCGGTTGCACGGCATTCAGGTGCATAAAGGTATTGCCTTCCCGGTGCCAGACACCGTGGGCTTCCGCCACGTTACGCCCGGCACCCAGGGCCACCGCCTTGTCACTCTGGGCAATTCGCTCAGTGGTCGGCGCAATGTATTCGCCAATACCGACACCGAGCAACACCACCAGCAGGGCCGGCTTCATAGCTGACCAGACAATGCGTTTCAAAGAAACGCCCGCCGCCCGAATGACAGTCAGCTCCGAAGAGCTGGCCATCGCGCCGAGCCCCACCAGGCAGCCCATGAACGCACCCAACGGCAGGTAGTCGTAGATACGACGAGGCAAAGTGAGTACCACGTACCAAAGCGCCTGCAGGGTCTGGTAGTCGTTGCGGGTGTCTTCAAGCTCGGCGATGAAGGCAAAGATCACATCCAGCGACAGCACCACCACCATCACCAGGAAAATCGCCCCGCCGACAGTGCGCATGACATAACCATCAATCTTATGCATGGGCACGGCCCTCCTTTTCCAGTCTGCGCCGATGCAACCAGGCCGGCCCGAAATGCAGCCACAGGCCAAAAGCGAGGAACAGCACATGCACCCACAACATGCCGATCCATTCCGGCACTTTTTCATCCGCCAGCGCATCCCGCGCAACAATCAGCAGACCCAGATAGGTGATGTAGACCAGCATCGCCGGCAGCAAGTGGAAAAACCGACCCTGGCGCGGGTTCACCCGGCTCAGGCGTACCGCCAGCAACGTCACGATGGGTACAATGAGGGGCAGAGAGAGCCGCCAGTGCAGCAGGGCACGATCTTCCGGGTCGTCCGAGCGCCACAACTCCAGCGTACTCACCCCCTCTTCCAGGGTCCTGTTGCCCGCCTCACCACTCTGGACTTTCAGGCCGTAAGCCTCAAAACGGGTGGCGTTGTAATCCAGCTGGCCCGGCGTTCCCTGGAAACGTCCACCGTCTTCAAGAATCAGAAACCGGCTGCCGGTTTCCTCGTCAATAAACTGCGAGCCGGTTTCCGCTGTGATCAGGGTTACCCCCTGGCCATTGCGATCGTATTCGGCGATAAACACGCCCTGCAGCTGTCGCTTGTCGTCACTCAGCGACTCGGTGTAGGTCACACGGCTGCCGGAAGTGAAATCCTGGAACCGTCCCGGCGCCAGCATTTCGAACTCGGTCGCCTTGGCCTGCTCATTGAAAATCCGCTCCACCTGCTTCATACCCCAGGGCGAGACAAACAGGCTCATGGCTGCCACCACCAGCATCACCGGCAGCGCGCCAATCAGGGTTTTGCCCAGCAGCTGCCGGTCACTCACACCACAGGCGAACAGTACCGTCATCTCGCTTTCCAGATACATGCGCCCGTAGGCCAGCAGAATGCCGATAAACAGTCCCAGAGGCAGGATCAGCTCCAGAAAGCCGGGGAACCGGTACCCCATAATGGAGAACAACACACCAGCCGCAAGTTCACCCTCGGCGGCCTCCGCCAGGTACTTGATAAAACGACCACTCATGAACACCAGCAGCAGGATGCCGGAAACAGCAAGCATGCTGACCATGATCTGGCGGATGAGATAACGGAAAACGATAGTCAAATCAGTCTCTCTGGCTGTTGCCAAGCGGAAGATGGAAGATTCACGAAACTGCCGCGTATTCTATGTAACCTTGCGGGCGAATGACAGCACCGGGACCATCGAGTAAAAGGATAGTAAGGATCGACCGGTGGTGATCCAGAGTTATTCAGGGGCTCCCTTGATAAATCGCGCCTTACCCCCAATGCTTAGGTACTATCCGAAAGCCAAAACCGGCGGACGAACCACATTGAACGTAAAGGAGTTGCCATGAACTTCAGTCTGAGCAGTAAAGCCATTACCGCAACCAAAGCCGATTGCCTGGTTGTCGGGCTGCCTGAGAAAGGCGACTGGCCGGAATCCACCAAAGCGGCCGACGAGGCGCTGGGCGGACTGATCGGGCAATTCAGCAAGGCCGGCGACCTGACCGGTAAAAACGGCACCATCAACACCCTGCCCCTGGCCGAACAGCCCTGGCCCCGCTTGATGGTGGTTGGTACCGGCAAAGACAGTGACCGCACCGCCGCCAATTACCGTAAGGCACTGAAAGCCATGGCCGCGGCAGTAAAAGACATTCCCGGCAAAAACGCCCTGATCGCCCTTACCGACACCGAAATCCAGGGCGAAGATGGCGTTCGCTCCGAAGAAGGAAAACTCAAGCTGATTGGCCAGATCCTGGAAGAGCAGCTGTACACCTTCAATGACTACAAGAGCGAAAAGCCAGACAGCCGCAAACTGAACAAAGTTGTGGTGCAGGCCACCAGCGCCACCAAGGCCCTGAAAGACGCCCTGCACCTGGGCCTGGCCACCGGCCGCGGCATGAACTACACCCGCGACCTGGGCAACACCCCGCCCAACGTCTGCCATCCGGTCTGGCTGGCCGACCAAGCCAAGAAGCTTGCCAAGAACTACGACAGCATCAAGACCGAAGTGCTGGACGAAAAACAGATGGAAAAGCTGGGCATGAACACCATCCTGGCCGTCGGCAAAGGCTCCACCCAGCCCCCACGCCTGATCATCATGGAATACCGGGGCGGCAAGGCCAAAGACAAGCCCTACGTGCTGGTGGGTAAAGGTATCACCTTCGACTCCGGCGGCATCAGCCTCAAGCCCGGCGAAGGCATGGACGAAATGAAATACGACATGGGCGGCTCCGCCTCCGTGTTCGGCACCATGCAGGTCCTGGCCGAGACCAAGCCGAAGATCAACGTGGTCGCCGTGGTCGCAGCGGCCGAAAACATGCCGGACGGCGGCGCCTCACGCCCGGGCGACATCATCACAACCCTCTCCGGCCAGACCGTCGAAATCCTCAACACCGACGCCGAAGGTCGACTGGTGCTGTGCGACGCCCTCACCTACGTGAAGAAATTCGACCCCGAAGCGGTCATCGACATGGCCACCCTCACCGGCGCCTGCATCATCGCCCTGGGCAACCAGGCCACAGGCCTGTACGCCAACAACGACGACCTTGCAGGCGAACTGCTGGCCGCGGGCGAACGCACCGGCGACCGCGCCTGGCGCATGCCGCTGTGGGACGAATACCAGAGCCAGCTGGACTCCAACTTCGCCGACATGCAAAACATCGGCGGCCGCCCGGCCGGCTCCATCACCGCCGCGTGCTTCCTCAGCCGCTTCGCCAAGGACTACCGCTGGGCCCACCTGGACATCGCCGGCACCGCCTGGAACTCCGGCAAAGCCAAAGGCGCCACCGGCCGCCCGGTACCCCTGCTGGTCGACTACCTGATGTCCCATGCAGGATAACCAGCCCAACCCACCGGAACCCGGCAGCCAAGCTGCCGGCGCTTCCGGCGCTGGTTCCGACAACCAAAACCAGCGCTACTGGTTCCACATCCTCGCCCAGGGCACCCCTGCCGCCAGAAACCTCCACGCCGCCAAACTCGTGGACAAAGCCTGGCAACAGGGCGACCGCGTATGCCTGCTCTGCGACACCGAAGACCAGGCCCGGGAACTGGACGACCTGCTGTGGAACTTCAAACCCGATGCCTTCATCCCCCACTGCGTCTCCACCAGTGAAGACAGCCCCTGCGACGACCCCGTCGGCATCCTGCTCTACCCGCCGGTAGCCACCGACTGGGACACCGTCATCGTCCTGTCCGCCACCCTGCCCAAAGACGCCGACCAGTACCGCCGCCTGGCCCTGGTGGCCCATAACGACCCGACTGTACTGAACCAGGCCAGGGGGCACTACAAGCAACTGAGAGCGATGGGGATTGAAGCCAGAGTTCATGACATGCGGCAGCGCTGACTTACTGATTTTCTTGGCCACTAAGAACACGAAAAAAGCTAATAGCACAAAAATCAGAACTGCGGAGTTGGGTTGGGCTTTCCAAAAATTTCGAAGGCCAGGGATGGCCTGAGAGAAGCGCACATGGATGTGCTCGTAGCGGTTTTTGGAAAGCCCAACCCAACTCTGCAGCAACACCCAACTAAGCAGGCTATAAGCCAGGCACCGCCACAGTTCGCCGCAACCAAAGCGACCATGTATAATCGGCGCTTTCAAAATTTCTTCCGAGCATCAACAACGGTCACTGCAGAAACCCATGGAAAAAACCTACCAGCCAGAAAACATCGAGCGCCAGTGGTACGAAAACTGGGAATCCAAAGGCTATTTCCGCCCCAGCGGTGAGGGCGAGTCCTACAGCATCGCCATCCCACCGCCCAATGTGACCGGCAGCCTGCACATGGGCCACGCGTTCCAGCACACCATCATGGACACCCTCACCCGCTACAAGCGCATGCAGGGTCGTAACGCACTGTGGACCGTCGGCACCGACCACGCCGGCATCGCCACCCAGATGGTCGTTGAGCGGAAACTGGCCGCCGAAGAAGACAAAACCCGCCACGACCTGGGCCGCGAAGAATTCATCAAACGCATCTGGGACTGGAAAGAACACTCCGGTGGCACCATCACCCGCCAGATGCGTCGCCTGGGCAACTCCGTGGACTGGGACCACGAACGCTTCACCATGGACGACGGCTTCTACAAGGCCGTTCAGGAAGTGTTTATCCGCCTGTACGAAGAAGACCTCGTGTACCGCGGCAAACGCCTGGTGAACTGGGACCCGAAACTGCACACCGCCATCTCCGACCTGGAAGTGGAAAACAAGGAAGAAAATGGCTTTTTCTGGCACCTGCGCTACCCGCTGGCTGACGGCGAGAAAACCCAGGACGGCAAGAATTACGTGGTCGTCGCCACCACCCGCCCGGAAACCATGCTTGGCGATACCGCCGTGGCCGTGCACCCGGACGACGACCGCTACCAGCACCTGATTGGCAAGCACGTAATGCTGCCGCTGGTGAACCGTCGCATCCCCGTGATCGCCGACCACCACGCCGACCCGGAAAAAGGCTCCGGCTGCGTGAAGATCACCCCAGCTCATGACTTCAACGACTACGCCGTTGGCAAGCGCAACGAACTGCCTATGATCAACGTCATGACCCAGGACGCGAACATCCGGTACCAGGCCGAAGTGTTCAACTCCGACGGCACCGAAAACACCGAGATTGACGGCACCCTGCCCGGCGCCTACGCCGGCCTTACCCGTGAAGAGGCGCGCAAGCAGATCGTCGCCGACATGGAAGCCGAAGGCCTGGTGGAGCAGATCGAAGACCACGTGCTGTCCGTGCCCCGTGGTGACCGCTCCGGCCTGATCATCGAACCCATGCTCACCGACCAATGGTTCGCCGACGCCAAGACCCTGGCCAAGCCCGCCATTGAAGCGGTGGAAGACGGCCGCATCCAGTTCGTGCCCAAACAGTACGAAAACATGTACTTCGCGTGGATGCGCGATATCCAGGACTGGTGCATATCCCGGCAGCTGTGGTGGGGCCACCGGATTCCGGCCTGGTACGACGCCGATGGCAATATCTACGTGGGCCGCAGTGAAGAGGAAGTGCGCGGCAAGTACACCCTGCCCGCCAACGTGGAACTGACCCAGGACGAAGACGTACTGGACACCTGGTTCAGCTCCGCCTTGTGGACCTTCGGCACCCTGGGCTGGCCGGAAATCACCGAGCGCCTGAAGACCTTCCACCCCACCGACGTGCTGGTGACCGGTTTTGACATCATCTTCTTCTGGGTTGCCCGGATGATCATGATGACCATGCACTTCATGAAAGACGAAGACGGCACCCCGCAGGTGCCCTTCCACACCGTGTACGTGACCGGCCTGATCCGCGACGAACACGGCGACAAGATGTCCAAGTCCAAGGGTAACGTCATCGACCCGCTGGACATGATCGACGGCATCGGCCTGGACGACCTGCTGGAAAAACGCACCGGCAACCTGATGCAGCCCAAGCTGGCCGAAAAGATCGGCAAGCGCACCAAAAAGGAATTCCCGGAAGGCATCACCGCCCACGGCACCGACGCCCTGCGCTTCACCCTGGCGGCCATGGCCACCACCGGTCGCGACATCAACTGGGACATGAAGCGCCTGGAAGGCTACCGCAACTTCTGTAACAAGCTGTGGAACGCCGCCCGCTACGTGCTGATGAACACCGAGGGCGAAGACTGCGGCGTGAACGACGAGCCGGTGGAGCTGTCTCTGGCCGACCGCTGGATCATCAGCGAACTGCAACACTGCGAACAGGAAGTCACCCGACACCTCGAGCAGTACCGCTTTGACCTGGCCGCCTATGCACTCTACGAGTTCATCTGGAACGAGTACTGCGACTGGTACCTGGAGCTGTCCAAGCCGGTGCTGAACGACGACAACGCCAGCGCCGAGGCCAAGCGCGGCACCCGACGTACCCTAGTGCGCGTGCTGGAATCGGTCCTGCGCCTGGCGCACCCGATCATGCCGTTCATCACCGAGGAAATCTGGCAGCGCATCGCGCCGCTGGCCGGCAAGGAAGGCGACAGCATCATGCTCCAGCCGTTCCCGCAGCCGGACGCCAGCAAGCAGGACGCCGCCGTGGCCGCCGACATCGAGTGGCTCAAGGGCGTGATTGTGGCCGTGCGCAACATCCGTGGCGAGATGAACATCTCCCCGGCCAAGCAGATTCCGGTGTTGCTCAAAGGCACCAGCGCCGAAGACCAGCGCAGGATGGATGACAACCGCACCTTCCTGATGTCCCTGGCCAAGCTGGAGAAGCTGGAATGGTTCGAAGGCGAGAAGGCCCCCATGAGCGCCACCCAACTGGTGGGCGAAATGGAAGTGCTGGTCCCCATGGCCGGGCTGATCGACAAGGATGCCGAGCTCAAGCGCCTGGACAAGGAACTGGAGCGCCTGAACAAGGAAATCAGCCGGGTTGAAGGCAAGCTGAACAACGAGAAGTTCACCGCCAAGGCGCCGGCCGAGGTGGTCGAGAAGGAACGCGAGAAGCTGCGCGAGGCCCGGGGCAGCCTGGAGCGCCTGAGCAGCCAGCGCGCCGACATCGAGGCCATGTAAACAGTGATTGCGATTCTGGGTGCCGGCTCCCTGGGCCGGCTCTGGGCCGCATCACTGCCACCCGGGCGGGCCGCCTTTGTGCCCCGCCCGGAGGCTCCCTCCGACTCCATCCGCTATCATTTTCAACCCGTCACCGGCGACGCTTTTCCGGTCGAAATCCCACAACTCGGCTCCGGACAATCACCCGACCTGCTATTGGTGACCACCAAGGCCGGCGATACCCTGGACGCCCTTCGCGCCACCCTGTCACACCTTCCTGCCAGCACTCCTATTCTGTTATTCCAGAACGGGCTAGGCAGCCAGCAAGAGGTGGCCGGCACCTGGCCGGAACGCGCTATCTTCGCCGCCGTAACCACCGAAGGCGCCAACCGCCCTACTCCCGATGTCGCCGTTCATGCTGGCCAGGGAGAAACCTGGATTGGGCCATTAACGCCGGCCGCCGAGACACAGCTGTCGAAGGTGATTCGCCCCCTGGCCGAAAGCGGCCTTACCCTGCACGCCGAGGCGGATATCCTGCCCCGACTGTGGCAAAAACTGGTGATCAACGCTGGCATCAATCCGTTTACCGCACTACTGGATTGCCCGAACGGTGACATCCTCAACGCTCCGCTTTTCCGACAATGGATTGATCCTTTATGCCAGGAGATCGCCACTCTTATGGTCGCCAGTGGCCAAGGCCTGACATCGCCAGAACAGCTGCGCCAAAACATTGAGGCAGTGGCACGGAAAACCGCTGCCAACACCTCATCCATGCGAGCGGACGTCCGGGCCGGACGCATAACCGAGATCGGCTACATTAACGGTTACCTGGTGAACCTGGGACAGACACTCCATATCGCCACGCCGGTGAACCAAATGCTCACCGAGCGGGTACAACAACTGAGCGATTCACAGACCACCTGCTGACTGAGTAAGGGAGCATGCCATGGGCAACCGCCTTTCTAAGATCTACACCCGAACCGGAGACGATGGCTCCACCGGCCTGGCCGATGGTAACCGCATCGCCAAGAACGCCCAGCGGGTGGAAGCCATGGGCACCGCCGACGAACTGAACTGTCATATCGGCATCTTGGTGGAGTCTCTGCCCGAAGAGGATGCCTTGGTTGAGGTACTCCGCCGGATCCAGCACCACCTGTTTGACCTGGGCGGTGAGTTTGCCATCCCCGGCAGCAAGGTCATTGGCGAGGAGCACATCAACTGGCTGGAAACCACACTGGATGAGTACAACGAAGGCATCCCGCCGCTGAAGAACTTCATCCTGCCCGGCGGCTCACCTGCGGCGGCCCAGTGCCACATGGCCCGTGCCGTGTGCCGGCGCGCCGAACGTGTGGTGGTGGCGCTTGGGCATGAGGATTCAATCAATACCGCGTCCCGGCACTACCTGAACCGGCTCTCGGACCTGCTGTTCGTGGTGGCACGGGTATTGGCGCGCCGGGAAGGCGCCCGGGAAATCCTGTGGGAACAGAAGAAATCCGGCCTCTGAAGGCCGGGTTCACACCACGCCGGCAATCACCAGCAGTGCGATAAGACAGATCCAGACCAGCATGCTTCGATTCAGCAGGTCCCGGATGGCCCGCAAGCTCCGGCCACCAAAATCCGGCCAGTCCTGGGGGTGGGTCTCGGCAAAGCGAGAGGGCTCCAGCGCGTACCCGGTCAGGGCACCATCAGCCGAGGCCATCAACACCTGGCTAATTCGCTTGCCGCGCCCCGGGATCACGTCTTTGATCTTCTGGGCCCAACCCGCCAGATCCCCGGCCAGGCCAAAGGTGCACGCCAGCAGTCGAGCCGGCAGCCAACCCGCCAACTCCGCACCTTTCTGGAAGCGCTCCCGGGCCGCGGCCTGGGGCCATTGTTCCGCCAGCGCCACCAGTCCCCGGGCAAGAATGGCCAGGGGAATACCGCCGATCACGTACCAGAACACCACCAGAAAATAGCGCTCGAAGACCGAGCCCATCAGTGCCCGGGACAAGGACAGGTGCATGGCTTCCGGCGATAAGGCCTCTCCCCGCTCTTCCGCCGGCAACCGGGCCTGAACGTGGCGCCAGGCCGCCTGCATGTCACCTCGCGCCCAGGCCTGTGAATAGGCCTGCAGCACCTGCTGCCAGCCAGGAGCACCCATCAGACCTACCAGCAGGAGCAATTCCAGCGGATAGAGCGCCAGCCGGAACCCCAGACTCCAGAGCAGATACACCAATGCCGCGAGCAGGATCGCCGGCAACAGTACAAGCGCCAGCCCCTTGGCGACAGATCGCTCTTTCCCGGCCGCCACTTCTGTCCCTGAATGAAACCAGTGGCGCCAGAAAACATCACCGGACCATCGATTCTGGCCATCGAGCCGGCGACGGACAACATAGGCAATCAGCAGTACCACCAGCTCCATTCAGACCGTCTCCGTGGCAGATAAGGTATCCCGGAAGTAAGCCCAGTCAAACGCCGGGCCCGGATCGGTCTTGCGGCCCGGCGCGATGTCGCTGTGGCCGGTAATACGATCCGCCGTCACCGCCGGCCACGCCGCCATCACCCAGGATGCCAGGCGGGCCAGCGTTGTATATTGCTCTGTGGTGTAAGGGATGTCGTCGGCGCCTTCCAGTTCGATGCCAATACCAAAATCGTTGCACTCCACCTCACCCTGAAAGCAGGAGCGCCCGGCGTGCCAGGCCCGGTCCAGACAACTGACAAACTGCACCACCGAACCGTCCCGGCGGATCAGCGCATGGGCCGACACCTGCAGCTCGGCGATGGTGGCGAAATACGGATGGGCGTCGGCCTGAAGCCGATTACAGAAAAAGTCTTCAATGTGCGAACCGCCAAACTGGCCCGGCGGAAGACTGATGTTGTGCACCACCAGAAGGGAGATTTCCGTGCTATCCGGGCGGACGCCAAAGTTTGGGGACGGACACCAACGGGCTTCCGGAAACCGGCCCGTCAGCCGCAACTGCTGAATATGGTCGTCAGAGAGATGAAAAACTGGGGAGACAGAGTCTGAATGTGCCAAGGCGCGTCCACGGGCGGTTGAGAATTCAATAACCTGATTGAATCACAAAGTGCTCATGGATACCACGGGCCCTGGAGCCCCATCTGGCCAGCCAATTAACCAGATGAGTCTCTCCTAGTCTTTGCGGTTATGGCGCAGGTTGTCGATGATGGACTCAAGCGCACGGTCAAAGATCAGCCCGTCATCCAGCATGGTGATAACCCCGGTCTCCAGAGCTTCGGCCAGGCCATCCCGATGATACTCCGCCACCTTGGCGCCGCTGCGATTCACGAAGATATATTTGCCCGTGGCACGAATAAACGCCGCCAGCTTGCAACGAACACGATGTTCCTCACCCTGCATTTCCACCCAGGAACCAACCCGCAGCTGATCCGCCTTGGCCAGCCACTCCGTCGCAATGGCAGGCGTGGGTGCCGGTTCTGGCTCTGGCAGCGGTGTCACAACTTCAGTAGTTGCTTCCACCACTGGCGCAGCCGGCTGATCTTCCGTTGCAGCAGGCGCTGGCTCCGCCGGCGGCTGGGGAGCGGCCTTATTGACGGGCGCAGTGACCAGTTTCTGGAATACATCCACATGGGCCAGCTCCAGATCCCGGATGACAGTGTCGGTGGCAAACGGATCCCAGGAAATTTCCTGCAAAGCCTTGCGCACATCGTCCACCACCTGGGGGATCGCCCGAAGGAGCTCGGTACGGGTAGTATCAGTGACCGGTGCAGGGTCCACGCTCCAGACCAGCCGCGCGGTGACGTCGCAGGCCTGCTGCCATTGCTCACTTCCCTCACCCCGGCGCAGGATCACCCATTGCAGGTACCGCATCCACGGCTCGTACAACGCCTGCTCAACGGGCTCGGGGATATCACGGCCGGCCACCTGGGCCTGGATGGTTTCCGTGGCCAGCTGGCTGGCGCGCTCCTGCTTGGCCCGACCTTCCTCGGCGTCCCTCAAGCGCTGCTCCACCAGTTCACGGCGACGACGGTCCAGGTCCATGAAATGGCCGAAGTCCTCCAGCAACTCCTCGAAGAGTTCTGTGCCGGTGGTGTATTCATCCAGGATGCGGCCAACCACTTCTTCCATTTTTTCGCGCAGTGGATCACGCAGCCCCGGCCGCTTCTCGCTCCAGCCAATGGCGGCCAGCGCAAGTTCATTCAGCAATTTGCGAACCGGATGGCCACCGCGATTGAAGAAGTTGCGGTCATTGAGCGCCACTTTCAGCACGGGAATCTGCAAGCGACTGATCAGGGCTTTCATAACCGGGTGCAGTTGCCGATCTTCAAGGATAAAGTCGAACAGCATGGCCACCAGATTGATCACATCGCCATCGGCCTGGGCGACCGACGCGTTGGCACCTTCGGCCGCCTGCAGCAACGGCTGCAACTGCTCGCGTAGCGGTACTATTTCGTCATTGGCCGGGGTCCGGGCGGCCACCTGCAGCTTGTCCAGCTGCCCCATCAACTGTTGTGTTTCCAGCACACGACCGGTCGGCTGCCCGGTGGGCACGGCAGAGGCACCCTGCCCCTGGTGCAGCAAGGCGCTTAATTCGTGGAAGGTGGCCGAGCCGCGGCTACCGCCTGGTGCCGTGGAGACGTTATCGGCCGGCTGCTCCGGCGCGGAAGCACTTCTCGGTGCCTTGGCTGCTTCGCCTTCGACCGGTGGACGCTTCATGTCCGGCAACACGCCATCAGCGATGAGCACCTGATTGCAGTCCTGGTAGAACGCCTCGAGCTTGTCGACCATTAACCGCTCGAACAGCTTCAGCACCACCAGCTTGGCACGGATATCAATGTCCAGATCAGCACAGGCCTCGCCAATGGCGGCACAGATCACTTCCGGACTGAGCGGCATTTGCTCATCGCTCAGTTTCAGCTCCGGGACCAGGTGACGGATCCGGGCAGCCAAGAGGCGCACCGGTTCCTGATAACTGTTGCGCAGCCGGGTGGTGAGGTTATCGATGGCGACCTGCTGCTCCAGCTCGGCATGGTCCACCAGCCCGAGTGAGTCCTGGTCTATTTTTTCCAGCGAGGTTTGAGAACTTGCGGGCTTGAAACGCCCCAGATCGTTGAAGGCTTCACTGATGTACTGCAGCATGGACACGGTCATGGACTTGCGCCGCATCCGCAGCTCGCGCATGGCATCGAAATAAGCGGTCTGGTCCTGATTGGAGCCAGCCCGGTCCGCCAACGCGAACAGGTGGTCGTCGGACTGTTCAAAAAAGCGCGCCAGTACCTGTTTGAGCGCCTGCCCGGATTTGTCCCGAAGCCGCACCAGCTCCGTCGGCATCGAAAACCGGTCCATCGGGCTCTGGCCAGAAAAACGGACGACGTTGCTATCGTGTGCCATGATCCTGCTCCGAATTTGAGCAATTTATATATTGGCTATCTTATGACCTGGCAGCGTCATCTTGTGTCAGGTTTTGTCACCATTTGTGTAAGAGAGACACTGTTCACAGTTTAGCAATGGCCAGGCATAGCGTTTTGCGAATTCACACACCGGCGGTAGAATTGCCAGCTTTGCTAAACACGCCTATTTCTTCGATTTTTGGGAAACCACCATGATCACCCCTGAACTGCTTCGCCAGGCCCGCATTGAAAACGTTGCCCAGAGTCTTCGCGAAGACATTGGCGATGGCGACATCACTGCTTTGCTGATACCCGCCGACAAAATCGCCAAGGGACGCGTGATCACCCGGGACAACGCCCGCCTGGCCGGAAAAGCCTGGGCAGAGGAAGTGTTCCGCCAGGTGGACCCGAGCGTGCGGCTGGAATGGTTTTTTGAGGACGGCGATGAGATCACCAGGAATGACGTACTGTTCCGCATGGAAGGACCGGCAAGGTCACTGCTGACCGCCGAGCGCGCCGCCCTGAACTGGCTGCAGACCCTCTCCGGTGTCGCCACCCGCTGTGCAGGCTATGCAGCACGGGTAGCCCACACCAATGTACGCCTGCTGGATACCCGCAAGACCCTGCCTGGGCTACGTCTGGCGCAGAAGTACGCAGTTACTTGCGGCGGTTGTGACAATCATCGTGTGGGGCTCTGGGATGCGTTCCTGATCAAGGAGAACCACATTGCCGCCTGTGGTTCCATTACCAACGCCATTGCCGAGGCCCATCGGGTGGCGCCGGGTAAACCGGTGGAGGTGGAAACGGAAAACCTCGAGGAACTGGCCGAGGCCCTACAGGCGGGTGCCGACATCATCATGCTGGATGAGTTTTCACTGGAAGACATGAGGCAGGCGGTTGCCATGAACGCGGGCAAGGCAAAGCTGGAAGCCTCTGGCGGGATCAATGACCAGACCCTGGTGCCCATTGCGGAAACTGGCGTGGACTATATTTCCATTGGCAACCTGACGAAGAGCGTCAAGGCGGTGGATTTGTCGATGCGCTTGATTTAACGCCCGAGCCTGGAGCACCGGCCGTCGGTGCGACTACTTGGCACCAGACAGCAGCTGATCCATTTCCTCAAGCGCCCGGATTAGCCTGTCACCGGACTCTTCCCTTACACGGAAATGCTCTTCCGCCATGGGCGCAATGCCGGATACGGCCGGCAGTGGCCGATCAGCCTCAACGAGCATTTTCATACGATCCAGGAACACAAACTGCAGCCACTGGGTAAACGCCATCGTGTCCAGGCAAAACGGCTGTGTGCTCTGAAACGCCTCGTCCGGCAGGGGCTCATGCTCCCAGAGATCCAGCTCGCGGAGTTCGATTTCAATTTGCAGGAGACCGTCGGTTACCCGGTCGAGATGGGGCTTTTGCTCAGACATACCTAAACTCAGAAACAATGGACGTGAAGGCCGGGCTCTACCAGGCCATAACACTTTTTACGAAAGGAATGGTCAGGCGGCGCTGGGCCTGCAGCGAATTTTCATCCAGCGTGTTCAGCATCGCCAGCAGCTCGCCAAGACGGCGCGGTGCCCGGCGCATGATAAAGCCCGCCACGTCATCGGACAACACCATCCCGCGCTGTTCCGCGCGCGCCACAAGAATGCGCATCCGATCTTCATCACGGTAAACCCGCAACTGCAATAGCAGGCCGTGCGCAAGTCGCGACCCCAGGTCCGCCAGCCCAAACGGGAAAGCGCCGGGAACATCGGCCATGGACACCACCAGCAAGCCATTCCGATCAAGGATGCGATTGTATAGGTGGAAAACCGCTTCTTCCCAGTCAGGATCTCCCGCAACCCGTTCAAGGTCGTCAAGACACACCACCTGGTGACTATCCAGGCCACTCAGGGCTTCGGGGCCAAACGGCAGCAATTCCTCGATGCTGATACAGACGGCGGACTGGCCCAGTTGGTCCGCCCGGTGACACACGGCCTGCAGCAGATGGCTCTTGCCGGTGTCCGAATCGCCGCAGATCACCACCACGGGAAGACCACCGGGATTGGTCACCACCTGCTCCAGCCGGTGGGCCACTTCCTGATTACGGTTGCCGTGGAAATTGTCAAAACGGGCGTCGTCACGCAGCTTGACGCCCAGCGCCATCTGGGCGGCGTTCATTGCGCCATGAGGTTTGGACTTCCCCTCAGCCATCCGAATCACTACCCACAATGCTGGTTGGTTGCCAGCGATAATAGAGCACTTGATACAGAGACTCGAAAGCCTGTTCAGCGTCTTTCTCGTCGCCGGTGCTCAACGGCTGGTAAGCAACAGGATTTTCGGTCGCATCGCCAGACTCGGGCTGCTCTGAACCACTGCTTTTCTGGCTGCCCTGCTCCACCGGCTTCTCAGGCTGGCTGGGTTGGTCCATAGCCACAAATCGGGGGTCGAGGGCGACATACTGTTTGAGCTGGTCCAGCTCGCCTGAGAAGGCAACCTGCACCGTTAAACGATCACCCCGCACCCGACCGGCTTCAACCGAATGCACCGGCGTGAACCCCTTCAGAGCTTTGGTCACGCCACCATAGTCGGCAAGGGTCGAGACTCCCTCAAGCACGATATCCACCTTCGGGGATTCACCGACATCGCTGGCCGCAACCGCGTAACGGCTGGCGAATCCTTCTGCCCACTGGTCAACCAGCGCCTCTGCCAGCGCCCACGGCGTCGCTGCGCTGACCGAACGGCTCTGACTATCCATGGCGGTGCCCTCAAAGTTCCAGTCCGCGCGCCATTCACTACCGGAGCGCCGAATACGCACCAATGCCAGGGCATCCCGATTCTGTCCGTCAGACGCTTCCACAATGCGCTCATCAAACTGCCCCCAGAGATCTGAAAGGATGCCCCGGTTACCAGCAAACGAGCGCTCCGGGAAAGCCAGTGGCAGGCCCCGGTCAGCTGCAGCGGCAACCAGGTTACCCCGCCAGCCCGCCGCAACATCGGTTTGTGCCGGCGAAGTAATCAAATACCGGCGACCACCATCCTGCACGGCAATCCACACCAGGGTCAGAGGACGGTTAGCTCCCCACACCGGGGCATCAATGGAAGCCAGGGCCTTATTCACCCCTACGGCACCAAACGTCATCTGCAGGCGGTCCTGATCCTCGTCGCGGGTCAGCTCATAGGATTGCAGCAACGGCTCGGCGTTCTCGAGAACGCCCTCAACACCCTCCAGGCTCAACACCTCGCGGCTACCCGAAACCCGGACCATCACCTGACGCAGTCCTTCCCGGTAACCCGCCTGAAGTGACTCGGCGCTGGAATCTTCCACGGCCACATCGGCGCTATAAAGCCCCGAAACGGTGACCGCCTGGGCAGTTCCGGCCACCAGCAGACAACTGGCCACAATGACTGCACTCAGCGCCCGACTGATAACACTACCCATACCTTTTCGTCCTGATTCAGTCATGTAACACCCTGCCGTTGCGATGAATCGCGCACAGGATACACCATCACCGAAGGCTAGAGTAGCAAGCGCCCATGTCCACCTGTTAAAATCCGCGGCCTGAATCACAGGCCAACGGTTGAATCTTTCATGAGCGAACAAAAGCCCTCCCTGACCTATCGCGATGCCGGCGTGGACATCGACGCCGGCAACGATCTGGTGGACCGCATCAAGAACACTGCAGCACGCACCCGCCGCCCGGAAGTGCTCGGCGGCCTTGGCGGTTTTGGTGCCATGGTCTCCATCCCCGCCGGTTACAAAGAGCCGGTTCTGGTTTCCGGCACCGACGGCGTGGGCACCAAGCTGCGCCTGGCCATGCAGCTGGACAAGCACGACAGCATCGGCATCGACCTGGTGGCCATGTGCGTGAATGACCTGGTGGTCGGCGGTGCCGAGCCGCTGTTCTTCCTGGACTACTACGCCACTGGCAAGCTCAACGTGGATGTCGCTGCCCAGGTGGTGGAAGGCATTGGTAAGGGCTGTGAGCTGTCGGGCTGTGCCCTGGTGGGCGGTGAGACTGCCGAAATGCCCGGCATGTACGAAGGCGACGACTACGATCTTGCCGGCTTCTGCGTAGGCGTGGCTGAACGCGAACAGATCATTGATGGCAACCGCGCCCAGGCTGGTGACGTGCTGCTGGCGCTGGGCTCTTCCGGCCCCCATTCCAACGGTTACTCATTGATCCGCAAGATTATCGAAGTGAGCAACGCGGATCTCAGCCAGCCCATGGGCGATGCCACCCTGGCCGATGCCCTGATGGCCCCCACCCGCATCTATGTGAAGAATCTGCTTCAGCTCATCCGCGAAGTGGATGTGCGGGCCCTGTCCCACATCACCGGCGGTGGCCTGCCGGAAAACATTCCCCGGGTATTGCCGAATGGCGTGGTCGCGGCGATCGACACCGAAAGCTGGGAACTGCCTCCGGTGTTCCAGTGGCTGCAGGAAGCCGGCGGCGTTGCGCCTGAAGAGATGTACCGCACCTTCAACTGCGGTATTGGCATGATCGTATGCGTGCCGGCCGAGCAGAAGCAGCTGGCCATTGACACCCTGAATGCCCTGGGTGAAACCGTCTGGCAGGTGGGCGCACTGGAAGCCGCTGACAACGCCGACCAGGCCGCCGAAGTTCGCTATGCACCGGGGTTGTTGAAGGCATGAAGGCAGATCCGGCTCCGAAACCGTCCATAGTAGTCCTGGCCTCCGGCAGTGGCACCAACCTGCAAGCCTTGATTGATGCCAGCCGAGAACGGGATTACCCCGGTGAAATCATCGCCGTGGGCTGCAACAAGCCCGGTGCCTTTGCGCTGGAGCGTGCGGCCCAGGCCAACATCCCGACGTTTGTGGTGAACCACAAGGACTATGGCTCCCGGGAGGAATTCGACGGTGCCCTGATGGCGGAACTGCGTCGCTACAACCCGGACCTGATCGTGCTGGCCGGGTTCATGCGCATCCTGACCGATGATTTCGTCCAGGCCTTCCGGGGCAAGATGCTGAACATCCACCCCTCCCTGCTGCCGGACTACACCGGGCTGAACACCCACCAGCGGGTGCTGGAAGCCGGCGACAAACTGCACGGCGTGTCGGTGCACTTCGTGACCGAAGAGCTGGATGGCGGCCCGGTGATCGCCCAGGCGGATGTGAAAGTGAAACCGGACGACACCCCCGAAACCCTGGCCGAGCGGGTGCAAAAGCAGGAGCACCTGCTTTACCCCATCGTTGTCAGCTGGTTCTGCGAAGGCCGCATTCAGCTGGGCGCGCACTCGGTCCTGTTTGACGGCGAGCCGCTGTCCCAACCCATGAGACTCAGCGACGGCTGAACGGATTGTCATCCAGTCCAGCCCCTGAAGACGTTAGACTGTCGTCAGCTAACTATCGACAATCGACGAGGCTGCTGGATGACACACCGGAATTTCGCTCCGCTATTTGCCACCCTTACGGCTGGCGCCCTCTTTAGCCTGGGCGCCACCGCGAACCCGGCCGAAACAAGCTCTGGCACCGAGCCCGAGGCCAAGGTTGAGATCCAGGCCGCTCCTGCCCTGACACCGTTTTCCGCCACGTATTCGGCCTCCATGTCCAAGGGCATCAAGCTCAACGGTGCCGGCAAGCGCGAACTCATCAGCCAGGACAACGGTATCTGGCTGTACCGCACCGAAGTGGACTCCTTCATCGCCGATATCAACGAATCGCTGGTTTTTCGCTGGGACGACGGTCAGGTGGTGCCCTTACGGTATCGGTACGAGTTATCCGGCCTGATGATCTCGGACCGAAAGCAGGCCATCGACTTCGACTGGCAGGAAGGCCTGGCAACCGGCCATTATCGGGGTAAGCCTTTTGAGCTGGAACTGAAAGAGGGGGCCCTGGACCCACTGGGTTACCAGATGCAGCTGCGTCAGGACCTGAAGGCCGGCAAACGGGAGATGGCCTACCCGGTGATCGATAAAGGCGACTACGACGAAGAGCGCTTTGCCGTCCTTGAGAACGAGCAACTCCGGCTGAACGGGCACACCCTGGACACTCTCAAGGCCGAAAAGGTGCGGGACAGCGACTCCAAGCGTAAAACCCTGATGTGGTTCACCCCCTCCCAGGACTACCTGCTGGTTCGACTTCGCCAGGTGGAACCGGACGGCACCGAATACGAACTGCGACTGAAAGACGCCGACCTCAAAAGCTGACTCTTTCCGCCTGTACACCCCGGCAATCCGTCACTCCACCGATTACGGACCGTTCATAAGCCGGGGCGCAGGTTTACGCTCTCCCACCCGCCTGCTACGTTATCAAGCTAAGGAATTCGCAATAATACATCCAACGTTCAGGAGGTATTGTGAAGACGCATACGTTTGGCAATACAGATATTCAGGTCACCCCCGTGGGCCTTGGCACCTGGGCCATTGGCGGCTGGATGTGGGGTGGTACCGATGAGGCCAAATCCATCGACACCATCCACGCGGCCATCGACAAGGGCATTGGCCTGGTGGATACCGCACCGGTCTATGGTTTCGGGCGCTCCGAGGAAATCGTGGGCAAAGCACTCGCAGGCGGCCGCCGGGACAAGGTAGCCCTGGCCACCAAGGTCGCCCTGAACTGGAACGACGACCAGACCAAGGTCTGGCGGGATGCGACCGCTGCCCGCATTGAACGGGAAGTGGAAGATTCCCTTCGGCGCCTGCAGACCGATCACATCGACATCTACCAGATTCACTGGCCCGATCCACAGACACCCATGGAAGAAACCGCCCGGGCGATGGAAAACCTGCTGAAGGCCGGCAAGATTCGCGCGGTGGGTGTCAGCAACTTCACCCCCGAGCAGATGGAGGAATTCCGCAAAAGTGTGCCTCTGCACAGCCTGCAGCCTCCCTACAACCTGTTCGAACGTGGGATCGAAAAAGACATCCTGCCCTACTGCCGTGAACACGGCCTGGCCACCATTACTTACGGCGGGCTTTGCCGTGGCATGTTGACCGGCAAAATGCGGGAAGACACCGAGTTTACCGGGGACGACCTGCGCAAGAACGACCCCAAGTTCCAGGGGGACCGGTATCGGCAGTATCTGCAGGCGGTCTCTGAGCTGGACCAGTTTGCCCGGGAACGCTACCAGAAGAACGTACTGGCACTGGCTCTGCGCTGGCTGATTGATCAGGAAGGCGTCACCACCGCGCTATGGGGTGCACGGCGTCCGGACCAGTTGGACCCGGTCAGCGACATTGAGGGCTGGTCACTGGATGCCGAAGCCATGCAGGCCATCGATGAAATTCTGGAGCGTTGTATTCAGGATCCGGTGGGACCGGAATTCATGGCGCCGCCTAGCCGGGATAAGGCCGGCTGACTCGCATTGCTCTGGACGCGTTCGAAGTAGCGCGCCAATCGGCAGTGTGCCGCCAGCACCCTGGCCCTGGGCACTGGCGGCACACTGCATTATGACTGCTCCTGCCAGACTTTTTTCACTTCGTCAGCAATGATCCGAAGACCTTCGGCCACCCGCTCGTCGTCCTGGGAGTATGTGACCCGCAGACATTCGTGCCGGTGACGCCAGTCGTCTTCCGGAAGGCCCGGGAAGAAGTAATGGCCGGAGACCACCAGAACACCCCGCTCTTTCAAGCGCTGGTATAGTTCCAGACTGGAAATCGGCAGATCCGGGAACCACAGCCACAGGAACATGGCCCCTTCGGGCTTATGGATGTACCAGCGGCAGCTATCCTCGCCCATAGCCTCGTGGAACACCGCCACGGCTTTTTCCATCTTGGCCTTGTAGAAGGGGCACACCACGTCGCGACTCAGCGACAGAATCTCACCCGAGCGCACCAGCGGTTCCGCCAGCATGGCACCGAAACTGCCGGTGGCCAGGTTCATGATGGCGTTAATGCCGGACAGCGCCTTGATGATGGACTCCTCGGCAATCACGATGCCGGTGCGCGCAGCCGGCAGGCCCAGTTTGGACAGGCTCAGGCACAGGATGATCTGCTCGTTCCAGGTCGGGTGTGCTTCGGTGAACAACAGGCTCGGGAACGGGGTGCCGTAGGCGCCATCGACAATCAGCGGAATATTCTGCTGACGGGCCAATTCTTCCAGGCGCGCCAGTTCCTCGTCGGTCACCACATTACCGGTGGGGTTGGTGGGCCGGGAAACACAGATAGCGCCGGTTTCGCCGGTCACTTCCACCGCGTCGAAATCCACGCGGTATTTGAACTCGTGGCCGTCGGTAAAGGAGATATCCGGGCGCACGGCGCGGAACAGTTCGGGCTCGATACCCGCATCAGCGTAGCCGATGTATTCCGGGGCCAGTGGCAGCAGGATGTGCTTGCGATGGCCGTCGCCGTAATCGCCGCCGAACATGTTGAACAGCATGAAGAACGCGGCCTGACTGCCGTTGGTCAGGGCGATGTTTTCCGGTTTGAGGTCCCAGCCGTATTCCCGGTTGAGCAGTGCCGCCAGCGAGGCGATAAATTGCTTTTCCCCCTGTGGCGGATCGTAGACACCCACCAGCCGGCGCATGTCTTCATCACTTTTGGTGATGCCGGCCAGCACTTCCTGCACCCGTTGCTGAATTTCCGGAATATGGCCGGGGTTGCCGCCCCCCATCATGATCATATCGTCGCCGGAGGCCATGGCATTACCCAGATCGTCCATCAGGGAGGTAATACCGGCATCGGCGGTGAATTTGCGTCCAAATGCAGAAAGTTTCATGACGTTATCCGTTCACATGCGTTCAACAGGTGTGGAAGGTAAAGCTAAGGTTAGAACAGAACGCGGGCGTCAGCCTTCGAGGGCAATGCCCAGATTGCTGACGCCGCCATTGGCCGCCTGCTCCCGCAACTCGGTGATGAAATCCTCCCGGGGCACTCGCTGGCGCTTGAGCGCAAGCACCAGGTCCCGCTGGAAGAGTTTGTCATCCTTGAGCAGCGGATGGTGCTCGAACAGGTTAACCAGCTCGCTCTCTTCCAGTTCTTCCCCTTCGGACAGCTCAACAAAATCCATCACGGTCTTGGTGGCCAGGGCTGAAGCTTCCGAGGCCCGGTGCTTGTCCGGGTTCAGGCGATTAAGCAGTGCCTGCTCCAACAGCTGGCAGAAGTCGAAGGCGGGATACACACCATAGGCGTCGTAATCGTCCACGTTCGGACACAGGCCTTCGAGCTTGGTCAGCAGTTGGGGGATGGCGGCTTCGCTGGTGTCTTTTTGCAGGGAATCCCAGCCGAGGTCGAGCAACTGGCGCATTTTGGCGCCGGTTTTCAGGCCTACGGCATCGGCAAACAGGGCGTAGTTGGGAAACGCCCGCTCGGCCAGGGAAAGCAGGAAGGCGCATTCGCGCCAGCCCTGCAGTTGAGAGACGGCTTTGAGAAACTGGTTGGCGTTCATGTCCGCGGCAGGGTCACGCCGGTCTGGCCCAGGTATTTGCCGCCCCGGTCTTTGTAGCTGGTTTCACACTGCTCGTCGGATTCAAGGAAGAGCATTTGCGCCACGCCTTCGTTGGCGTAGATTTTCGCCGGCAGGTTGGTGGTGTTGGAAAATTCCAGGGTCACCTGACCTTCCCACTCCGGCTCCAGCGGGGTGACGTTAACGATAATGCCACAGCGCGCGTAGGTGCTTTTGCCCAGGCAGATGGTCAGTACGTTACGCGGGATGCGGAAGTACTCGACGGTGCGCGCCAGGGCGAAGCTGTTCGGCGGGATGATGCAGGTGTCGCCGGTGTAGTTAACGAAGCTGTTCTCGTCGAAGTTCTTGGGGTCGACTGTGGCGCTGTGGACGTTGGTGAAGATCTTGAATTCGTCGCTGCAGCGCACATCGTAACCGTAGCTCGAGGTGCCGTAGGAAATGATGCGACCCTTTTCGGATTCGCGGACCTGACCGGCCTCGAAGGGTTCGATCATGTTGTGTTCCGCGGCCATCCGGCGGATCCACTTGTCGGATTTGATGCTCATTGGCGGGTTCTCGTTTCCAGCTGGGAAAATTGGGGCGTAGTTTACCTTTTCCCTATGGGTCTGTCGAAGGATTGACCGGTGCTGGGGTGGTGTTTCTCAAAACCTCTATTCCAGGTGGCTTCAGTGTCAGGGGACTGGTCCGGGAAACCGCTACTAGCGGAGTACTGCAGTATCAGGGCTCCTCTTCCAAAAACCGCTGCCTCGGAGTACTGCAGAGTCAGGGCTCCCCTCCCAAAAACCGCTACAAGCACATATATGTAGACCTCTTGTTGTGCAAGCCCCGAAGCGCTCGGTGGAGTAAAAA
>ERZ1673960.61-NODE-61-length-33786-cov-169.410483_pt1 | contig 33786 bp, 46 predicted proteins | sample MGYA00580190_ERZ1673960 | MGnify/ENA primary metagenome ERZ1673960 (study PRJEB41334, sample SAMN05608106) | rock metagenome | biome: terrestrial subsurface; feature: shale formation; material: shale | place: USA: Pennsylvania ...
CGAGCCGAGGAATTCCTGCGGGACTCCACCATGGCCATGTACTTTCCGGCCACAGCCAAGATGCCGACTATGAGTGAATGGCTCAAGGGCAGGTACCGCGCCGCGATCATTCCAGCCATGGAACGTCGTTACGGCCCCCTGCTTCCGAAGAGTGCGCCCCGGCCGATGCCCAAGGAAAAGCATATCGTTGACCACTCTTTCGACAAGGTGAAAGTGAAACGGATCAAGCTGTAACCTGAACGCTAACAGCACGCACAAAAAAGCCTCTACCGCACTCCACGGCAGAGGCTTTCTTGTATCTGGCACTTATACGCCCTACTCCACCACCAAGTTCGCGAAAGGACTTGGGTGCGTCTCTGAGCCAGAAGGCGCTGATGCCGATGGCGAGGAATCAGATTCAGTGGGTTGTTCGGGCGAACGAGGTTCGCCCTGTTCCGGTGATGCACGTGCGGGCCCCGACTGATCCAGCGCGTCAGGATGGGGCGACGCAGTTGCTTGAGCTGGCGGATTATCGGCAGCCGACGACGCAGTATCCGACGCAGGTTGCGGAGGGTCGATTGGCTCGGATCTATGGGCGGAGTTAGACTCCGGTTCTGTCGGAGGTGCCGCTTGCGGCGCTTGCCTGGTGTCGGGAGCTGGCGACTGGGGCTGCATGGCAGGAGGCGCACCGCCACCCAACACCATCGCATGAGACAACGCATCCATTCGGGCAATCAGATCTTCATTGACCACCTGATTGGGGAAGGCTTCACGCATTAATTCCATCAGCCGAAGTAATGTAACCCCTCGAACACCCTGATCGCTGGCGGCCTCAAACCCAAGACGCAGTAGGTTCTGCCAGAACTGACCACGCTCCGGCTTGGACAAACGACCGAGGCCGTCCTGAAAATCGTCATAGCTCAACCCGTAGCGCCCCAAATCCGGCATCACGAAACGAGGACGAAGATACTCCCGGTCATTCGCTGAACTCATCTCTCACCCCGCGATTCATCAAAGCAACTGGCCAATTTTGAGCATGCCCTTGGCATTGGCAAACTCATCGCGAATGCTAAGGCCGAACTCTTCTTCCCAGTCCTGGAACAACGGCTTACAAAGCAATCCGCCACCGCCAACCAACAACACCGCCTCGTACTCAGCCATGTTTGGAAGGAGGTTCTGAGCAAAAAGCTTCACCTCATTCACGATGGGTTCCGCCGCTTCCTTGATTACGGATGTGACATCAATGACACGAATACCGTCAGGTGCGTCGTTATCGGCAATCTGGATTTTGCCTTCCTGGAAGCCCTCGGTGATCATCCAGTCGGGAGCCTCTTTCATCTTGACGCCCTGCTCTTTCAGGTAATCCGACAGCAGTGGCTTAAAGTTTTTGCGGATATCATAGGTACCACGACGCAGGGTGTCACTTGAGGACTGCCGGATGTTCAGGTTTGGCATCACAGTGACAATATCAAAGGTGGACCCACCAAAATCCAATACAGCAACCGGCGCCCTCATTTTCCGTGCTTTACCCGTTTGGGTGTTCGGCACCAGATAGTCGATAACCGCAGCGACGCCCTCGGACAGAACACGACTCTTTGTAACACTTGCAACGCGCTCCGGCTTCTCGTTCCTGGACACAACTCGATACACCGGCTCCAGCATGTTTTTGCGCTGCGCCTCGATAAGCGGTTTGTTGAGAGACCCGTCCGCGTTGTAAAAGTCCCGCACCGGCAGCGCTGTGGTCAGGTGGATATCCTGGCCGGCATGCACACCCGCTTGCACCAACCCGTAATTAACCAGAACCCGGTTTTCCCGACTGGCGCCATATTCAGCAAACCGGAGGGAGATTTTATTCATAACCGAAGGGTCAACCACCAGGCGAACGCCATCACTCTCATACATGTTGGCGATTTTGCCATCCATGGTACTGAGCGCTTCCTGTTCAGAACCGACGATCACCGGGTATTTCAGGGTCTTAATTTCGTCGCCCTCCCAGTACGCCACCTTGTGATCGTAGTAGCCGTTATCGACAGCGATGTTGACTGGCTTTTTCATCGGGATTTCTCCTATGTGTTATTTAGTAGCGCTGGCCACGAAAATGGTCCCAGGTCCATTTGAGCTGGCGAGAATAATGACCGCTCTGAACTTTCCAATAGCCAGCATTCAGCACAAACCGGATACGGCGAATCACATCGGCCCAACGGTTAGCCCGCTTGCGGGTGCGATAGATATCCAGAAAAAAGTTCAGCAAAGCCAACTGGAAAATAGTGCCGTATGGAAATACCGGCAGAAACAGAAATGGCAGAATCCCGGTCACACTGACAAAGCCCCCGAGAGTTGCCTTTTGCGACTTGTACGCCCAAATGATTGGGTCGCCTTTATGCTCAACAAAATGTAACTTCATCGTTACCCTACCTCTGCCTGGAACCGGTCGTGTGTTGCCTGATCAATGCGCCCTTCTTCCAGGTGGCGCCGAATATCCGCCATCAAAGGATTTCCGTACTTCTGCACCATCTCAGCAACGACCTGGGTAATCTGGCTGTCATCGGTTTCGTAAAGCGTTTTGCGCATGTCGTCCGTCAGGATCAAATACTCCTGGGCGGCGCAACGCTTACCATCAACAGTCGGCACCAGACATTGATAAAGAAGAACGCGCGACGAACCAATCAGGCCTGCCATGGCCCGGGCACGCTCGTCGGCAGGGAACACACCAACCATGCGCCCGAACATTTCAGCAACAGAGTTCACATGCACAGTTGTGTAAACGGTGTGGCCAGTCTCTGCGTTATGGACCGCGCCTTCGATGGTTTCCTTATCCCGCGCCTCACCGAGCACTATTACATCGGGATGCCTCCGCAAACTATTTGCAGTCGCATGCGCATAGTTTTTCAGATTGATATACACATCACTCTGGGCAACCCGGCCGGTGCGATTGGGAATAGCCCGGAAATCGAATTCGATTGGACTTTCATAGGTCAACACCCGCTTACCATCTGGATCGGTCAGAATCTTACGCAAGACACTACCGAGCAGCGTGGTCTTACCGGAGCCCGTGGCCCCGCCGACGATGACGATACCCGTCCGAGGGAACAGAGCATCGCGCAACGCCTGGGGCACACTGAGTTGATCCATCGTGGGCGGAACCTGCGCAATGCTTCGCATGGTTACGTCGATACCAACCGGATTGGAATACATGCCCATCGCGGCCGTCGCATTGACCCGGAACCGATAGGTGGTGAAGCGATCGCGTTTCACAGGGTATGTGAAGTTGTGGTCGATACCCTCCTGAAGCGTGGCCGAACTGGATACCTTATGCATCTCGTTCAGAATGTGCTCTACCGAGTCGATTTCCAGCGGGCGACGGCCCACATCAATGATGCGGCCATGACGTTGCGCGGCCAGGATTTCAGAGTCCTGCAGGATAATGTCGTCCACCCCCCACTCAAATAACTGAATGAGCGCCTGGTCCCATTTTTCTTTGGTGAAGGGGTGGTCGTCGTCTATTACCGGAATCTGCTCATCGGACATTAATACTCTCCAAATACCGGCTCCGAGGCAGACTTAACCGGCGACGGCGTAGCCACCTCGTAGTTGAAAGCAGGATCATAATGCGTGGCATCTGGGCTCACCCACAAAGCGCCCCAGTTGTTTTGCGACTGAAACTCCATCGGCATAGTGACGGAATAAACAGTGTCGCCTGCGTTCACAACCTTGCCGCCCGGGCCATACGTCAACTCGGGCTCCGAGCCCACCATGACAGGCCGGCGCACAATGCCTCGGGTTTCAAGGATGCGGTAGGTAATCCGGCCACGAATATCACGCACCATCTCATTCAGGTTGTTGTCCCAGATCAGTTGGGCTTGGCGCAGCCCATCCCGCCAACCTTCTTCAATCGCGTCCTTCCACACCTGTTCTTCTCGATCCGTGCGCGGAAGCAGTGTTGGGTGGGGGTCCTCGGGATACGCAAATTCACGCCACAGGTAATCACGCCACGTCGGCGGCATACTAATAGCCTTGGGATCTTCGGATACCTGATACTGGACACGAACGGTACGCATGCGCTGATCATCAGGGGCGACCTCAAACCGGTCACGCACCTCAGTCACGGAAGGCAAAAGCATGTAGTCATCAACAACGAAGGGGTTGAAGCTGGCAATGCGATCCAGCGTACCCTCCTGTGACTTGGTAAAGGCCAGCAACTTTTCATAGCGCCAGGCCAACGCGGTCTGCGCCGCATACGAGAAGGCTTCCTCGCGCACCGCGCGCAGACGCATCCCACCATTGGCAAGCGCGGTCACCTGATCGTCACCCTTAGCAGGCGCCGCACCATCATCACTGAACAACCCACCAGCCGGGGCGTCCATTTGCCGAATTTCCTGAAGAACTGGCGGATTCTGGGCCTGAATCCAAACGTCTAAATCAACAGCATCATCCATCAGACTGCCCTCACTTATTGCGGATAGGTGATCTGCAGGCGGTCGTGTTCGCCATCAAGCACAACCATGGCTCGACCACCAGCCTGATAGGACGCATCAACCAGGAACTCGGCCAGAGGTTTTTTGCTTCGATTCATGGACACAGTGATTGGCACAACCGGCGTCTTGCCCAGAATTTGCGGCTCCTTATATCCAACCAGCTTGGAAAGACCCCGCACGAATGGCTCAAGCTCACCATAGTAGTCCTCCTTCAGAACCACCTTGCGGTGCCACTCTTTGGGGAACTCGTCGAGATCATAGTCCAGGGTTTCACCAATCCCCTTTTCAGATACACGCGCGGACTCTGCGTAGCTCAACGCGCGATAGGATTCACTGATCTCATCAGCAGCTTTGGACAGCTTCACAACAGCCGGGTCAACGTGCATATCTACAGGCTGCGTGTTCGCACACCCCTGCAAAAGAGCGCCTGCAACTGCCACTGCCAACAACCCTTTAGAGCGAATTTTCATCCTGCTTTTCTCCATACAATGTTATTGATTAGAAGTGGTCATACTACCACACAGGCTTATCCCACCTGCGCTCAAGAGCGCAATTTAGCCGCGTCACCGTGCCTGAAGGCGGCCGAAATAGGGCCAGACACCCATTAATCAGATCGCCATAGCCCATCGCATGACATATCCAATACTAACACCATAGAGACTGATGCGGGCCAATCACGACCAAAAAAGGGCCAATAACATCCGAGACGCTGAAATGCTGCTTAAATGTGGACCGAACGCGGGCATGTTTGGCCCCGTGACAGCCAAGGCAAGGACGCCAATGGGCAGGCGCGGGTCAACATTGGGTGGGAGTGGGCATATCTGGGCCAATGACCGCCAGAGTGAGGCCAATGACAGACACCAGCGGCAATTCCGATGATATAAACCGCCAGGAGCGTTCGAGCATGCGCATAACAAATGCAAAGGCCGCCCCGCCAGAGCAACACCAGGGCAACCTCAGAGAGCACCCGCGCCCTCGTCTGGCAGGGAAGGCGAAGCCTGACCGGCCAAATGCATGCGAAGGGCGGAAGCCCGAGTCAGGCCATCTACAGAACAATCTTGCACCGCAGTAGCGGTTACCACCCTAGCTCGACCGATACGGTACCGCCCGCTCCACCCACCGCACTCCATCCGTCGAATCAGTCCGGCGATAGCCGGTGGGGGCAGGAGCGCAAGCGCCGACCGTAGCGAGTGACGGCCGTGGTGGTCACGAATGGGACGCCACTGGCCACAACTACCGCCACACACCCATGAAGTGGCGCAGACTGTGTAAAAACAAATCCCCAAAGGCCGTATTTAACCGCCTTTAGATCAAAAACAGTATAGGAATATAATTGTCGGTGCGAAGGTCTACTGCTAAAATACAAACAAGAGGTTGTTCGTTTGGGAAAAACCCCGTAAGGGGTATGCAGTCTATAAAGTTAGCAAAGTGATTAGAGAACAAGCCCTCGTGCGTTATGCCAGTGACGAAGCTCCGAGATACCGAAAATCCGGTGCCAAATATCAAAAACAACCGCCAGCAAGGACATAACCCGTGCAAATCCTCCTGACTCTGAGCGATTCACAGCAATCCATCTTCCCCGAGGAAAGCCTAACCCCTCGTGCCAAAGGCTTACTGGAACGCTATATAAAGGAGCGCTTCTTCGACGCCCTGCTCTACCAGACCGAGATTCAAAAGGACTTCGCCAACTGGCTTGAAGCCGACCTGGAACAGTCCACGGCATCCAATAAGACCAAGCGCGGGGTCATCCGCCAGCTACGCTCGGCCGCCGAGGCCAGCCCCTTTGCAGACACCCTGGCCGAAGAAATGGATCGCCTGAACTTTGATGCCCGGAACAACGTGCCGAACAAGAAGATCAACTTCGAGCTATCCCACATGATCGACACGGCGTTCCTGAACCAGATGGCTGCCCTGGCCCAGGATTCAGAAAACCCGATGATCGAGCGCAAGGGCCTCATGCTGTTTGCGGCCACATTGATGGTTGGCTTGCGCACATCGGAATGGCAGACCGCCGAACTGGTGAAGGACAACCCGACGATTCAGCCAGGGGAAAACCGGCCCTGCCCGTACTTGGTGGTCCAGACCGCGAAGACAAGGAAATCCGATCCAGAGCCACGGGTACTCATGCTGGATGGGTTTGATGAGGGCGCCCTACAGATGATTCAGACCTGCATTGATTTCATGCGGGATATCTCAAAGGGCTATGTCAGCCAACTGGTCAGTCGCATGCGCGTGGGCATCCTGAAGATCTGTGCCGGTGACGCCCACCTGTTTGAGTTAGCCAAGCATGTGGATATGAGGACCGCCCGGAAGATTTATACCGTGGAATGCCGTCGTGAGCGCCGGTCACCCGAAGCGGTTGCAGCGGCTCTCGGACACACCACCACGAACAACCTGCGCTGGTATGCCCAGGGCGACATTAAATGTGCGAGGAAAACCAACATTCCATTGGCACGCGCCCCTGAACAGGCGGTTGCTGGCATCCGTGACCCGCTGGCCGAGTTGAACGAGCGCAAGATGCTGGACGGCCAGAAACCCATTAACGGCTACCCTGACCTGACCGACCCGGGCGCGCCTGGACACCAAAGCTTTATGGATCGCCTGACCAGCGCAGCGAACACCCTGAACGACGAATCCGGCAAGCCGCGCGAATAGCGCAACTGACAAAGGGGGATACCCGACATGACCAACACGATTGCCGAACCGAAGACCATGCAAACCGAGGCCCCTGCTATGGCTACCTCTAACACCGCCAGCACCCTGGACGCCCTGAAACAGAAAATCATGGCCACCCGAGGTGCGGAGTACCCTGAGCAGTACAGCCCGAAGAACCTGATCAACCCAGGCAAGCTTAAAGACGGTGAGCGAGCCGCCCTACGCATTGCCGCCGCCCTGATTCGCCGCCAGCGGATTACCCTGGTTGCTGACTTCGATTGCGACGGTGCCACCGGGGCCGCCATTATGAAGCGAGGGCTGCTGATGATTGCGGACGCCCTGACCGCCAAACAGGCCACCCCGAACGGCACTGAATCGGCGCACATCGATGTGGTGATTCCGGATCGCTTCAACTACGGCTACGGGTTGAAACCTGAGTTGGCCACCGAGGTCATCCATCCGCTGAACCCGGACCTCATCATCACCATTGATAACGGCATCGCCTCTCACGAAGCGGCCGACCTGATCGCAACATGGGGCAAGCCGGACGAGGACAAGGGCGCCCCGGACCTGATCATTACGGACCACCACCTGCCGGGTGACACGTTGCCCCAGGCGTATGCCGTGGTGAACCCGACCCAGACGGATTGCCAGTTCGACAGCAAGGCGCTCTGTGGTGCCGGTGTGGCCTTCCATATCGTGTTGCTGGTTCGCCGAGCGATCGTGCAACTGCTGGGGCAGACCAGTAATGGCAAAGCGGCCGCCAGCCGGATGCGCGGGGTTGCCCTGAACACTCTCACGGATCTCGTGGCCCTGGGCACCATTGGCGACATGGTACCGATGGACGCCAACAACCGACTGCTGACCAAGATTGGCCTGGACCGGATCAACAAGGGCTACCAGATGCCAGCCCGAGCCGCTCATGAAAAAGGTTACCTGAGCTACGGCCTGCGAGCGCTCCTGGAAGTGGCCAACGTCACCGCCCCGGTCACGGCCACCGACCTGGCCTTTCAGGTCGTCCCGAGGATCAACAGCGTGGGTCGCCTGACCAAACCGTTGGCTGGCGTGAATTGCCTGCTGGCGGACAACCCGGAGACAGCGGCCACCCTGGCTGGTGAATGCGACACCCTGAACACCGAGCGCAAGCAGGTACAGGCCACCATGGAAGCCGAAGCCCGGGCCGACCTGGACAAGATGATGGCCGACGGAGACGCGCTGGCGGACACCTCAAGCACCGACCCACAAGCCGCCCTGATCTTCCACAACGACACCTGGCACACCGGCCTGGTTGGCCTGATCGCCTCACGCATCAAGGAACGCACAGGTGGCGCCGTGGTCTGCTTTGCCCCGGAAAAGGCCCCCGACGAAGAGGTAGAAGCCGCCCGGCGTGAGCAGGCCAACCAGGCCGAATGGCGGGACAGCGATCTGCCCGAACAGGTAGACCCGAGTGACGCCGACATTAACTGGCTCAAAGGGTCCGGTCGCTCCGACAACGTTCACCTTCGGGACGCCCTGGCCTACATCGCCTCCCGTGACCCGGACATCCTCATGCAGTTTGGTGGCCACGCCCGGGCGGCAGGCCTGACCCTGTACCGGCCACACCTGCCCAAATTCCGGCGCCTGTTTGCCGAAGCCGTGGACCACCTGTTGAGCACCGCCCCACTGGACAACCAGACCTTTGATGATGGCCCCCTGCCGGCCGTGCATCGCAGCTTTCCACTGGCGCATTGGATCGAGCGCCAACCCTGGGGCCAACAGTTTCCCGAACCGCAGTTCACGCAAGCCTTCCAGGTAAAACAGGTCAACGTCTTGAAAGAGGCGCACCAGCGCCTGGTGGTCACCGACGCCGACGGACAGGGTGAGCCGTTCCCGCTGATGTGGTTCCGGTCAGTGGATGAGCGCACCCCACCCTTAAAGGAAGGCCAGACCGTCACCCTGGGCTACCGCCTGACAGTGAATCGGTTTCGTGGCAACAACACGCTGCAGGGCATCGTCACCGAGCGTAAGGGATAACCGGACAGGAACAGTCAGGAGACCGCCAGCATGAATCAGCCTGCGACCACGACTTACCCCAAAGGCAGCCCCAAAGACACGCCCAGGGACAACCGGACCTTTCGCGCCCTGGTGGTCAGCCGAAAGACCGGCCACCTATTGCTGCGGTTTCCGTACAACCCCGAGCTGGACCTGTATATCCGCCAGCAACTGAGTGAGCCCACCTATATAGAAGGGAACATGGAATCCGGGCTTGCCGAGTCTGGCCAGCCGTTGCCGGTAAGCGCCACCCCCATGCTGTATCGCATCGGCCATCCCGACACCTACCCGCATCAACTGTACCGACTGGAACAGATGTTCCGGCAATGGCCGTTCGCACTCAGCCGGGAAGCACGGGCCACCCTGAGCCAGATGCGCAAGGCCAACGACAACCTTGTAAAGTACGGGCGCACCACCGGCCCTGACACCAACACCCTGCAAGGCAAGATCGACCAGGCCGAACAGGACCTGGCGCCCACCTTCAAACAGAACGCCACCGCCAATCGCCGTCCCGAGATTACCGGCATCACCGGCCGTGATCCCTCAACCGCCAAACAGGTCACCGCGCTCAAGATCCAGTTGCCGCGTCCTGACGACGACGAACTGCAGGGTAACGTGGCCTCCCAGTACAGCGCCTACAACCAGATCCAGAACCCGGACGGCGTGTACGACACCATCATGTCCTACCCCGGCAGTCAGTGGGTGAAAGGAAAGAAAGGGCAGTATCGGGGCTACTTCCGTTGCTCCATCACCCACGACACGCCCAAGCTCATCGCCGAACTTCGCCAGAACCACAAGCTGCTGCTTGATCCGGCTTTGGCCCGCCCGATCGCCGAGCGCATCGACCGACTCAACCGCGACCTCAAACTCTCGCGCAATGCCGGTATCGAACTCAGCCTGCCGGCACCGGCCGGACTCGACTACCTCCCCTACCAGAAAGCGGGTATTGCCTACGCCGTGCGAAAAGGCAACGCGCTTATTGCCGACGAACCGGGGCTGGGCAAAACCATCCAAGCCGTGGGGGTATCCAACGCCGTCCCCGCAGTACGGCGCATCCTTCTGATCGTGCCCGCCTCCCTGAAGCTCAACTGGGCGCGGGAATGGCGCAAGTGGTGCGTGAAGGGACTGAGCGTGGGGGAAGTCACCGGGGGCAAACCGCATCACTGGCCCATGACCAACACCGGCAGTGAGCCCGACGTGGTGGTGATCAACTACGATCTGGTGAACAAGCACTACGACCGACTGACCAAAACGCCGTGGGATCTGATGGTCGTGGACGAAGCGCATGCGCTAAAGAACGACAAGACCCAACGCACCACCGCCATCCTCGGGGGCGGGGCCAAAGAGCCGGGCATACCGCGGCATCGCACCCTGCTTCTGACCGGCACCCCGATCCTCAACCGCCCGAAAGAAATCTGGACGCTGGCCAACGCCCTCGACCCCGACTACTTCCACAACAAGATGAAATTCGCCCTGCGGTACTGCAACGCCCATGAAACCGAGCATGGCTGGAACATGGACGGGGCCAGCAACCTGTCCGAGCTGTACCGCGAACTGCGATCGCGGATCATGGTACGGCGCCGGAAAGCCGATGTGCTCAAAGACCTGCCGCCCAAGACTCGCCAGATCATCCCCCTGTCCAACGACGCCCTGGTGCGCCGGGAGAAACAGGCGTTTGTGGACGCCGCCCGCAAGTTGGCCGATATCCGCCAGCAACGGGCCGACCTCAACGACCGCACCGCGCAGACCCAGCGGGACAGCGAGGCGTACCTGGCCGCCGCCCGGCGCCTGACCGACATGGAGAAAGCCGTGTTTGAGCGGCTATCGCTGGAGCGCAAGGAAACCGCCATCGCCAAGGTGGGCCAGGTCATGCAGTTGGTGGAACAGGGCCTGGAATCGGCCGGGGCCGACGGCAAACCCGGCAAGGTCATCCTGTTCGCGCATCACAGGGAAGTCATCGAGGCTTACGAAGATGCGCTCACCGCCTATTTTCGCAAGAAGGACAAAGAAGCCGATCGGGCACGCCCGTTCCGTCGCGGCCAGCCCAAGCCACCACCGACCGAGCCGGCCACCATTGCCGTGGTCAGCGGCAAGACACCCAAGGGGCAACGCCAGGGTCAGGCCGACAAATTCCAGAGCGACCCGAACTGTCGTGTGTTCCTCGGCAGCATCGGTGCGGCCGGCACCGGGTTCACCCTGACCCAATCCAGTCTGGTCATCTTTGGTGAGCTCGACTGGGTACCCGGCATCATGAGTCAGGCCGAAGACCGGGCCCACCGGATTGGTCAGCTTGATAACGTCCTGATCTGGCATGCCGTGGTGGACGGCAGCATTGACGCCCGCATGGTTCGCCGGCTGATTGAAAAACAGGAAGTCCTCGACGCTGCCCTGGACGACGAAGGCCCGGGTACCGGCGCCCGAACCGTCACACGACCGACCACCCCCGCCGCCAGCGCGGCCAACGACACCACATTTGGAGATGACCCGGCCGCCGAAGCGGTCTATCAGGATTACCTTACTTATCTGGATCGCCAGTACGACGCGGGCGAAGACACCGATCTTGCGGATGCGCTGGCGGATTACCCGGAAACCGGCGTTACCGCCACGCTGCATTACGGAGGTTAACGGCACCTATGAAATGGATAACACGCCTGATCATCGTGGCCCTGATCGGCCTGGGGCTACTGGAAATTGTCAACGGCTGGGCGCCCAGCTTCCCCCGGGCCTGGGCCCTGTTGCTGGCGGGGCTGACGGTCTGGGTCGTCGTGGCTGGCATACGCGCCGTGTTCCGGTCAGCCGTCACTATCAGGGCCGAGCGCCCCACCTTGTCTTTTCGGGAGCCACCACACAGGCCGACCCACGAGCAGTCGCATCACTCACAGCGGAGCGCCCCGAACGAAACAGCCCAGACCACCTCATCCGCCAGCCAGGCGCACCCGCACGGGGAGTTCGAGATAACCCTTGATGATCCAAATGGCCAATGGATGAAAGACTGGCGAGGCAGACAATGATATTCCCTACGCCTGAGCACACCCCAGACATAAAAAAACCGCCAACCCTGACCCTCATCAGCACCTGCCCTATAAAGGAAGGCCGCTCGACAAAGACACCGGGAAGGCGGTTTTTGCGCCCCAAGCCGATCGCACCCGAATGCGTCTGCAAGGGGAGAGTTGCCGGTAGTATAGGACAACCCGACGGACCAAACCAGGCCGCCACTGTTATATAGAAGAGGCACCCATGACAGACACCAAGGACACCGACGATCGCAAGGTCATACCACTGCATCCTCGACGCCCCATGAACGATGAGTACGAAAGCCAGCTCAAACGCATCCGCCAGCAAATGGGGCTGAGCGACGACTGGCGTCAAATTGCTCTCATCAATCGCATTCAACCCGAGCTTATGATTGCCGTGGCCGACCTTACCGCCAACCAAGAGCTCACCGACGCGCAGCGCTGGCAGTCGCTCATGAAAGCCGTGAAGGCTCTACCCTACGCCACCCTGGATGATCACGCGCTGGTCACCATGGGCCGCACATCACCGGACGGCGAGGTAGTGGAAGATCGCGCCGCCCTGATACGACTGCACGACGACTCACCCGACCAATAAGGACACCCCTATGTTGAATCGCCGCAAAACCCCCGCTCCCACCAGCAGCGGCCCCTTTCTCAGTGAACTGCTACCGATTATCGGCATTCCGGCCCTCCTGATTGGGACAGGCATTGCCCTGTACTTCAGCGCTACCACGGACCCGTATGCCGTCACCCGCGATCGCATTTACGCGGCCGGACTCAGCGGCACCCTGCCCTCCGGTCTGGACACCGCCAGTGATGTATCCGCCAGCCCGACAATAAGCCTGCCACCGATCACCCGGCCAGGTGTGCGCCAGGTTGATGTGACCACCACGACACCGGAAGCCTGCTTTTATCTGACTCAGGGCATCATCCACGATCAGGGCATGACACCGGCAACGTCGGCCGGCGCCAACGCGCTGAGCTACATTCAGACGCCCACGTATACCCTCGACCTCGAACGCCTGGACGAACCCGGGATCGGGGTTGCCATGGAGCACTTGCGTGACACCTGCCAGGCAGGCAGCACCACGCTGAGTTTTGGCTTTCGCACCAGCGAACCGGCCGGGGCCACCTGACCCTATGGTTCGGTATCGCCACGGTGCCGGATGACCACCAGCGTGATATCGTGCAGCAAGGGTAGGCGCTACGCCGATTTATACGCACACCATCAACCGCAACACGAGAGCGATCCATCCAGCGGAACAGGCGGTAGTCGAGCAACAGGCACAAAAAAGCCCGCAGGTAGGGCCAGGCGGTTAACAAAGGCGCTTGGCGTCGCTGCGGGCGCGAAGCCCAAGGATACCATGATCTTGCAGTCCCCCAAAGACCACTACCCATTGACACAGATAGGCGTATGGCCTATTATGATTTTATAGTTACGTCAGGATATGCGTAGTATCGTCTACCATATTTGAAATCGGGATGCCCGACCAGGAGACACCAACCATGCCTTTGCAGACAAACCTTAAAGCCATCGCGTGGCCCATGGCCGGCCTCTTTGCACTCACCGCCAGCCTGGGCATTGCCGCCCGCGGCATTCGCCACAACGCATTCGACGTACCCCCAAGCCTGTTTGCCGCCCTGGACAACGACGTTACCGTGCTGGCGGAACACCTGCTGGCGGGAGCCGGGGTACCGGCCCTGCTCCTGCTCATACTGCTGGTGCCAGCCCTGCCCGATAGCGACAAGCCCCCGGTGGTGACCGACGGTACCAGCGGTTGGCTGAATCGCTTTTTCGCGGGCCCCGCGTTCGTCATCTTGTCCGCCGCTCTGGCTGTTATGGGCTACGGCTACCACATAATGGAGCACGAACTGGCCCAAATGTGGGAAGCGACAGGCCGTGGCGCATCCGCGCCAGTGCTGATTCAGCACCTGGACATTGCCCAGATACTGGCCGGAGCCACCGGCATGGGTATCTTTGTGCATATCACCCGGTACACGATCAAACACGCTACCACCCACATCGCAGTCACCACGAGGACACCCGCATGAGCACTACCCGCGCCTTTAAAGCGGTCACCCTGGCCAAGACGCCAGAGGAAAACCTGCCCGCCGTCTTTGCCAGCCAAGCCGCCAGCAAGCTGGTCGGCATCAGCGCCCTGCGCACTGAGAACGTGCTGTGCGCCAGCGAACAGGACGCGGCGGCCTACGTGAAAGAGCAATCCGCCAACGATCAGGAGGCCCTGGCGGTCAAGGTCAAGGGGCTTTCGGCCACAACCCGGGCGCGACTGGCCCGTTACGAACAGCGCTGCGCCCGGCTGCAAGAGAAATTGGACCAACTGCCCGGAGGGGCGCTGAACCCGTTATCCTTTGAGGAACAGGTCATCCGGCAAGCCCGGCTGAAGCAGGCCTTTAAAGGCTGCCGGTCCTGCGAGAGCCGCATCAACACCCAGACCCTCACCAGCGTGGATTGCCCGGCGTGCGGAGAAGTGGGTTTCCTGTTGACCAGCGGCCTGCTGAAACGGCGCGACAAAATAGAGCACAAACGGCAAACCTGGACGCGCCAGCTCGCCGAAATGGAGAGCAAGATGCACAGCGCGATCGCCAAGAACAAGCGGGCCCCGGGCGACTGGTACTGGTACGTGGGCGGCTGGTGCGAGACAGACGCTCAATCATGATGCAGGAGGCCGACCCAATGACCACACCGCCAAGGTTTCTGAGCACGCGGTTTGCCAGAATGGATGAAAACGCCCTGTTCCTGAGCTATTTGTCCGTGGCAAAGCGCGAGATGGCCGGCGTTGAGGAAATCAGTAGCCTGACCGGCACCTTTGCCACCGAGGCCGAGGCCGAGCGGTACGTCAAGGAGCAAACCAAATATCAGCGACTGGCGCTGGCGGTGAAGGTTCACCCACTCACCGACCTGACCCGGCGCCGGATCGCCAAACAGGAGCAGCGTCTGGCAGGCCTTCAGGCCAAGCGTGACCGCCTGCCGGGTGAACGCCTGAACCCATTGACCTTTGAGCAACAGGTGCTTGCACACGCCCGCCAGAAGCACACCTTCAAACTCTGCGCGCACTGCCAGAGTCGGATCAACACGCGCTACCTCGCCAGCCTTGATTGCCCGGCCTGCGGCGAACCGGATTTCATCGTCACCAAGGGCCAGCATGCCCTGCGCGAACGCCAGGAGCACCAGCGCGAGAAATGGGAAGCCCAGTTGGCCGAGGTGGAACGAATCATTGACCACGCCATCGCCACCAACAGCCCCGAGTCGGACGACTGGTACTGGTATGTGGGCACCTGGCACCCAGAGGACAACTGGCCGGAGGACAAGCACCATGACCACCCGTAGAATCAAGCAAACCTACGAGCCCGGAGACCGGGTGACCACACCGCTGGGTACCGGCGTGATCCTGTCTTGTGAAGTCCGCCAGCGCCCGGAGGGTCAGATTCGCTGCCGGGTCAAGCACGAGGACTACCACGATCACGACGGCGACACCTTTGATCTCAACGTCGAAGACCTGCGCCACACCTCGGGAGATCACTGACCATGGCCAAGCCCGCCATCCTCATTCACAAGACTCGCCGCGCCAACCTGCTTCATGTACTGGCCACCCAGTACGACGGCAACCAGGCAGAGCTTGCCCGCGCCATTGAACGTGGACCGGCCCAGGTGCATCAGTGGATTGAGCAGATCCGGAACATCGGCGAACGATCGGCGCGTCACATCGAAACCTGCCTGCGCCTGCCTCATGGCACCCTGGATCGAAGGGACACCGAAGGCATCGCCTTATTGGACGGCAACCCCGACGGCGAAGGTGTCGAACGCACGGCCACCGATTACCTGCAATCGGCGCTGGCGGACCTGCACGATGCCCGGCGCTTGTTTACGGATGACCGCAATTACAGCGCCCTAGCCGATCTGGCCGGTGCCGAGCAATACATTGCCCGCTTGCTGGGTGCCACACAATCCGCCAGCCCTATCTCACATCAACAGGAGCACTAAGATGGCAAAACGCCCCCCCGCTCAAACCCTGGAAGCCGCCGCCACGGCACTGAGCGCCGAAGCCGAATCGCTGAAAGAAGCGCACACCACCGATTCTGGCGACTGGTTTGGTTCCTCAGAGGTTCACAAGGAATACCGGCATTTGGGCCAACTGGCCCGGGAACTCCGCCAGCTACAGGCCGAGCATTACCCCAGCACCGAGCAGAACAGCGACAAACCACCCTGTCACTGGTGGTCCATCAGCTTCAACGGTCGCAACCGCGAGACCGGAATACCTTGCGACGGCTGCGCGTACATCGGTTTTCCCGATGACCGCCTCTCCATAGCGCGCATCAAAAGAGCCAAACAAGCTGCTGGAGTGACCGACGATGCCGTTATGATTGCCGCCACGTACATGGGGTACATGACCCGAGCCGAACTCGACCAGGGTTAACAAGGAGACCGCCATGACCGACCCAATTCGCCTGTACCTTGAACCAGAATGCTGCGTGAACCCACACGATGGCCGCACCTGGCACACCCGACCTGACGCATGCGCGCATAACCAGCCGTGGACGCCGTACATCCTGAAAAGCGAATACGACGCCCTCAAGGATGGCATGCAACAGGAGAACGACACATTAAAAGCCCGCGTGGCCGAACTGGAAGCAGCCTTGCGCGAAAGCCAGGACTGGAACTGGATCGAAGCCCGGGAGGACGCCGAGGAAGCGGGCCGGGACACGTTTGAAATTCCCGAAATGCAGGCGCTGGCGGATCTGGCTGAGCATTCGCACGCCCCACTGGGAACGCCCGACACCACCCCACCACCACAGATCAGCGAACACGACCGGGCCGAAACCCTGGCGTTCATTGCCCGCGAGCTCCAGAACACCGTTCAGGAGTACCGGGACATGCCCTGCGACAGCCTGGAGCAACGCATGTTTGCCACCGTGGACCGGTATCGCCCCCAGGTGACCGAACTTTCTCATACGACGACAAAGGACACTTGATATGGCGCACCCTGAACGCCCTATAGGCACAAGCGAAGGCTCGTTGTTTACGCCATGTGATCTCGGTTGGGACACCGGCGCTAATGAGTATGTCTGGCCACTGCCTCTGCTTCCTAATCATAAGGAGGACGAGGAACTAATGCTGCAGCATTATGGCGGGGACAATGACGATGCACCCTTCTGGCGTGAAGTCAATGCAGCCCGCGAGTGGGTGGAGGACCAGGATTCCGGATGGCCGTTCTGGGTCGCCGTTGCAGGCATTGAATACGCCATCAATGCCAACCTGTTGCACCTCGAACCCAAAGGGCCAATGTGGGACATGGACGATGCAATACAATGGCAACATGCCCACCGCCACAAAACGGTTCGCCACATCCGCCACGCCGCGAAGATTGAGGCGGTCAGCGGCATCGACCTTTCGTTTCACTTCTATTCCGAGTTTGCCCGCTACATCTACCCGAAGCTGCTGCAGCGGATCAAAGCCAACATCGAGCAGGCAACACCCAACCATCCGCCAGCAAGGAGCTCATCATGCATGTAGAGCAATCCAACATTCGCAAAGTATCACTGACCGATCTGCAGGCCGAGTTTGCCCTGGACCCGGTGAGCGTCATCCTGGAAGACTTTGAGCCCGGGCGCGGCAAGATTGTCATTGAGTGCTTCGGGAAGGCCTGGAGCGCTTACTGGGGCGGCATGGGCAAAAAAGATATTGCCACCTTCTTCTGCCGCTGCGACGAACATTACCTGGCCGGCAAGCTCAGCTCCGTGGACGACATGATCCCGGATTACGCCGCCCTGAGCCGCCAGGCTTACGAAGTGGTGGTGGATCAGCGCCGACGTGGAGTGCGCACCAAACACGACGCCCGCGGCCTGTACGACGACCTCAAGAGCGGCGCCAGCGCAGAAAGTCCTGATGACCTGGACGACAGCGCCCTGAGCGACACCTTGGGCCCGGAGTGGTTTCGCGATATCCCCATGAAGACGAATCCGGACTACCAGTACCTGTGTCGAATCATCCGGGCGGTACAGGCGGGATTGAAGCAGATCCAGGCATCCGAGACACAACCAACACGCGAGGTAACCACATGACACGGACACCAACAGCGCTCACGATTGCCCTCAACATTCTGAAGAGCACCGCTTTCCCGCTGGGGTTAACCTTCTTCCCCTTTGTAGCGGGCGTGGCACTCGGCTTACCGCCAGCACAAGCGTGGTCCCTGTATGCCACAACCCCAGACCTATTGGTACCATCGCTGGTGATGGGCGCGGGCGCCTTGGCGTTGACAGGGTACACCTGGCTGTCCGACGCGCTATACCGCAAACGGGAGGCGGACGCAGAAGCAGAAAGGAACCACCTCTACGAATCGATCAACCGCGTGGGCAACAGATGATCGTCCGCCGACTGGCCCGCCAGCTTCGATCCGCGCTCACTGGCAAGACCTATTGCAGCCTCACCAGCCGCCACGGTCATGATTTCGAGCTGGTCGGGCGCATGTTTCCCGACCGGGAAACCCGGACGCTGATCTATCAATGCAGCGGGTGTGGCACGATAGCCAGCATGGATCGCTGGTCTATGGGGCTGGAAATCCGCCCCGAAGGGTTACCGGAATCGGGCATGGAACCCATATCAGGACCCAAAACCCCTTGACAAAAATAGGCGTTACGCCTACATTTATCATTAAAGGTCGGACGCCCGACCCCCACACAACCTATGTTGACCTGGAATCAAGGGGTACCACCATGAACGTTGACCGCCACGCCCGCATGAACAACGCCATCATGAGTCTGACCGCCCTCGCCGGCCTGCTCATCATCGCTTATCTGGTCACCGACCTCGCCTTTGCCGTGGCCAACTTCATTTCCCTGTCGCTTGCCGAATGCGTGGGCATTGCAGGGATCGCCCTGATTGGCCAAGGCATCGAGATCACGGCCAAACGGATCTACAAACGCAAGCGCCAGGCCCGGCGCACCACTCAGCCATAACAGGACGCCACTACCATGACACAGCCAACCGACAACCAAGCCCTCATGCAGCAAGCGATGGAAACTCTGGACGAAAACGGGAACACCAAACAACAAGCATGGGTGATCCTTCCCGGCACCCTGACCCCGGCCATGGCCGAGGAAATCCGCATGGACGACCGGTTTACCCTGCGCGCCCTGCAGACCCGCTATGAATCGCTGATCGAGGCCGCCCCCAATGAGGCCAGCCAGTACATGGTGATTCATAAGGATTACTGGGCCGCCAGCCAGCGCAACCACCAACAGGATCAGGCCGCCCTCGCCCAACTGGTGGATATCGGCGAACGCCTGCTGGAAGGTCACCGGCAAAGTCAGGTGGACTGGGACGCCTTCAAGGAACTGGCCACCGCGCTGGCGGACCTGGAACAGCGCAATCTCACGCGGGAGTAACCGCACCCCATGAGCCGGGCCACCCGGACTAAACCGGCAAACGTCAAACAGGAGCCGCCCATGCATCACCGGACCACCAACGCTCTATCCATGGCCGCACGGATCATCGCCGTGATCCTGCTGGTGACTGTCAGCCTAATCGTGACCGGCATTGCCGATGCGATGAACAGCCCCGAGCCTTTGTCCATTAGCCAGTGGGGCGCCGTTGTCGGCATCGTTCTGGTGTGCCATACCCTGATCAGCGTGACACACGACCACCTCAAAGCACGATCGCGCAGCGAGCCAAAGCCATGAGCCCGAAACGTAGCACGAGTGCATCAACCATGGACGTAATCGACCAGTGCCCGCAATGCCAGGGTCACGGCACCCTGGATCAGCACGGACGACCGAGCGAGAATAACGGGATTGTTTGCTGCCCAACCTGCGACGGTGACGGCGACCTGATCGCCGAACGCCGGGATTTCGAGGCTCATGTGCGGCGCAACGTGCCCGACCCCTGCTTTGATCGTCAGGATGAACGGGACAGCTACCCCGGTCAGTACCAGAGCTACCACCTGCAATGCATGTGGGAAGGTTGGATTGGTCGGGCGCATCGCAGCCGCGCCCTCGCCTGAAACACCACTTTGCCATTCCGCCAGCCCACCTCCCGTGCGGCTGGTCTACTGGTGTGCGCAAAAACGGTTGACAGAGATAGGCGGAGCGCCTACACTGAGTCATAACAGATCAGGGAACACACCCTGGCACAACCGGCACTGCCACACAGGAGACACACCATGGCAAACGCAACCGAAATGACCCGTGAAGAACGCCGCGCCAAGCTGGACGAAATGGCCGAGTACATGCGCCAGTTTGGGTTCACCGACCCACTGTTTGACAGCGGTGATAGCACAGTACGCTGCGTATCCAACGGAAACGGCATTTCTGTCCGACTGAACGCGGTTCGCAACACCCTGAAACTGACCACCATCAGCGGCATGGTCACATGCTCAATCGACGAACTGAGCTACCCGAACAAGAATCTGCCGATCTTCCTGAAGCAGATTGAGCGCCACAACTTTGAGTGATCCGAGGCCGCTCATGACCATTACTCCGATCCCCGCAACCAGCAATACCAACCGGTTCCAGCGTTACGGCAAGGCCTTTGCCACCGTATCGCTGGCCGAGTTGGCCAACCACGATGGTACACTGGCTCGGGTGGAGGAATCCGGCAGCGAAGGCTTCTACGTTGAGGTGGCCCGCTGGGATGCTGCCGCCGACCAATGGGCGCGGTACGCCTTTCTCAAGGTGTTTGATAGCACGACAGCACAGGCACTGGCCGACCAGATCAACGCCAACAGCGCCCAGCTTCCCGTATTCTCTCGCCTGCCCAACCACAGCGACATCCATCGCCACGCGCACTGACTCAGGAGACGACCATGACCGCCCCGCATTTCACCGTCACCGACAATCTCAAGGATCGCCTGCTGGCGGACCTGAAAGACAACGGCCACCACCAAGCCGCCAGCGCGATTGAGGCCGATCACCCGGACACCCTATGGCCGGAGGATGCCCGCCCCACCGGAGGCGGCTGTCAGGCCTACTTTGTGGAACTCACCATGGCCAACGGCAACTACCTGCTGGTGGTCTGGACCGACCAGACCGGCTGTGACCTGCCCACCGATGAACACTATCTGGCGATGGTGTACGAAGGCCTGCAAATCGAGGAAGACGCACTGGCCACATTGGACAGCGAGAACGAGGTGGCGGCGTAAGCCCGCCCCTTCCCCCATGGCGAAGGAGACAGACCATGCAACGCCTCAAGAAGAACCAGCGCAACGGTTGCGACTACTGCCGCAAAGACGGCATCAAAACCCCTGGCGTGTGGCGCTCCCATGGGTTTTACGAGGTCGCCTGTGATGCCCACAAGGCGCAACTGCAGGCCGACGAAGACCGCCGCGAACAACGCGAGAGCCGCATGACCGAGGCCGATCATCAAACCTGGGGGCGAGTGTAACGCCCCATCCGGCCACCGCTGCGCTCTAACCCGCCAGCACCCTCTTACATCATTGCGCTTCTGGTGTGCGAAAACCGTTGACAGGGGGGGTAGGCGGTACGCCTACGCTAAGTCATAGCAGATCAGGGCACACACCCTGACATGACCGGCACCGCCACACAGGAGATACCTAATGGCCACACTCAACATTCGCCAAATTGCCACAGTCGCCCCAAGGGTCGTCCTGTTCTGCCTCATCGTCGGAGTGGCAATCGGCAACGTGATCGCCCTGCCCTGCCTCATCTACGGAGTGGCAACCGGCAGTGACGGTGCCACGGAATTCGCCAGAGACTACTACACCGTCCTGGTCATTGTGACTGGTCTGGTGGCTATTGCAGCCAACGCATACCTGACGCTAAAGCGCAACGGACCAGATGGACCGAGGATCGCTGCGGGTTGTTACGCCGCCACCAAGTCATCACGCGCCCAATGGGTCTTCGGCGTGCTGATCATCGGCCTACTATTCGCCTCCGGTCTGGCACCACTCGCCATCGGCATGATCTGCGTCATTCTTTCTTTGCGCTTGCTGCGCCATCACGCGAGCACGGTAATGGCCACCAACCTGGACGCCTGATGCACAACCCGCCAGCACCCTCGTACATTTTTTGCCGAGAGTGTGCAAAAACGGTTGACATTGTTAGGCGCTACGCCTATACTGAGTCATAGCAGATCAGGGAACACCTGACATAAAACGGCATCGCCAACCAGGAGACAACCATGACCACTCAATACCTTGTCGAGCAACCGTTTACCGGCTCCATCCTTTCACTGGTCGTTGACGGCTACGTGGAGTTCAGCGGCTACCTTTACAACAACGGCGGACCCGACCTGACCGTTGAGGAATACGCGGCCAAAACCGGCAAGAACGTGGTTGCCCTGAGCGGTGATCAGGTGGACGCCGAGATTGCCGCCTTCAACCAGCGCACCTACCTGGACGCCCCGGCTCGCCGAATCACCTTAGAGCAGTTTGTGGATGCACTGGAGACCCTGCCACCGCAGGCCTACCTGGACATTGGCCGCTTCGAGCGCTTCAACATGATGGAGCACTTGAACGGAACCATCACCACCCAGTATGTGCGCTACGGTGATACCTGCCTATGCCTGAACGTGGACACCACCAACAAGGATACCTGGGTCACCCGAGATAACTTTGAAACCGTACTGGCCGGCGCCCGGGATGCCCGTGCCGAGACCGCCTGACCGATTACCGAACAATGCGCCGATCTGCATTGTAACTGTGCCCTTGCCCGCCTTTCGTGCGGGCTTTTTTGTGGGGTATAGGTATGCAAAAACAGTTGACAGGGATGGGCGCTACGCCTACACTGTTAGATAACAGATCGGGGATCACCCCGGCACCACAAGGCACAATGCCAAACAGGAGATACACCCATGACCAAGCAACCGTACATCGTCACCGTCGCCATGAACCCCAGCCACAGCGCCCGCGTGATCGTGGACGCCACCTCGGCAGATGAAGCCAACACCCTGGCCATGGAAGGGGTCAGGTCAGGCGATATTCAGCCAGCCTACGAACTGGACGAAGACTCGTTGAGCAGCGCCGAAATCTACCTGCCCGACCCGGACAGCACCGAGCTGGCGAACCAACCGGGCCCCAAGTGCTACGTATGCGGCATCACCGTGGTGGACGGAAACCATGAGTACCCGCACCAGTTTGTGGTCTGGTGCCCCGCTGACGACAACATTAACCAAATCATGACCGAAACCCTCCATACCCTTAGAGGTGAGGCAAACCCAAGAACCGCGACGCCTACATGGGCTGATTTCGAGGACGGCACCGCCGCCAAGAACCCGCACTACAAGGAGATCAGCGTTGAGGACTACGCGGTACTGAGACAGCACCTACCCACACTGTAAAGATGGACGGTGCGCCTACGGGCGCCCGCCCCTGACCACCACAAGGAATTGACCATGACACTGAACACCCTGATCAAAGCCATCACCACCCGCCTGATGGGCGCCGACCTTCACCGCATCGCCGACGCAGTGCAAGACCTGGAACGCCTGGGCGTGCATGGTGACCCGGGCGAGAACCCCACAGACGTAGACTCCGAGGTGATCACCAAACTGGACCGAGCCATCAGCGAGGCGATCACCAAACTGGACCGATCCATCAGCGAGGCTACCCGCCCCCTCAATCGCTATGACCACCTGTGCATCCTCGACGCAATCAACAACGCCCACGCCTCCTACAACGACACCCCGCTGGATCGAGCGGCCCGCTTTGCGTGGTTCCAGAAGCATCGCGCTACCTACGCACTGAGCGACCTGATCGAACAGGGCAACGAAGGCGCCCGGATGCTGGCCGAAAACGTCGTCTTCGATCCCGAGCTTGTCACCGTTTACGGCTACCCCACCAAGGATGCGACCACCCCGGATCTGTTCATCGAAGTGACCGATGAGGGGTTTGCCAGCCTGACCATTGCCAACTGCAGCGAAACCCTGTCCGCCAGCGACGTAGACAAGCTGGAGCAGGAGTTGTTCGACTGGGCCTGGGATGAAGGCTACTTCGAGGATTAACCGGGCACCCTGCGGTCGGGAGGCGGTACCGCCGACCGGCCCATGCCTGTGAGGGCGCAGCCCGAATCGGGCGTATCAGCAAGGGGCAAAGCCCCGCCAGTCCTTTCAGGGCCAACGGCCCTGCCTATTCGCCGATTTGTACGCACCACCGATTGACATAAATACGCGCTACGCCTATTGTGGTGTGATCGAAAGGGGAATGGCCCGATCACATAAGGCATACTGCCAGACAGGAGACACGCACGATGGACATCATCACCTCTGCCGCCGCAGTGCAATATCACCACACCGCCCTGCCCTACCGCGACCGCAAGCTGATCGCCAAGGCCAGCGAGGGCCGGGCCAACCGGGCACCGCGCATCCAGATCACCAACGTTCAACCCATCGACCAGAACGCCAACACACCCGCCGAGGCCATGAACGTGCAGATCATTGGCGCGCCCTCGCGCTTCCGCCAGCAAGGGAGCCTGCAGACACTGGCCACCCGTTACAATGCCGACGGTGTGCTGGACCTGCTTTTGGCCGTCGCCCATTATGTGGCCGAGCAAGCTGACGATGCCGGCAAGGTCCGCCTGGAAGTAATGCTGGAGATCCCGGACCCGGATACAACCTACCCAGTGCCGGAGCGCAGCCCGACCGCCAGCCTGTCGCAGAAACAGATTGACGCCCTGACCGATGCCATGAAGGCGGAAGCCCACCGCTGGCCGGTCGCCATGACCGTCTGCATTGGCGACTGGAACAGCATTGTTCACCAGACCGCCCCGGAGCCGGTCAACGTGGTGTTGGGTCGCAGCATGGCCATGGTGGCAGGCCATGAAGCCGGTATCGCGGGATGCAACCAGACGCACTGCCCCAGCCGGGCCACCTGCCTGCACAGCGATTGCCGCCTCAAGCGCCGGGGCAACCCACCCCTGGGCGACGATGACAAACGCTGCGCCTACTTTACACCCAACGCCAGGCATCAGATTCAGGAAGCCGAGTAACACCGGAGCCCAACATTCAGGAGTACACACGCATGGATACTACAGAAGGCCATCCCGAAGTCATCGCTGTTCTGATCGCGGCTATCGCAGTCGCTGCAGTCCTTCTCTTTGGGGTACATGAATCCGAAGGGGAGCAGAAGTTCACCGATGCCGACAAACACCTGATCGAGTATCACCGCACCGGCAACGCCGAACAATTGGCTCAGCTTGTGGATGTGGTGCAAGATGAGCGGCGCATAACCCTCGACCCGATTTCCTTCGAATCAGAGGACGACGCAAAGGAACGAAAGGCGGCCTGGCAGGCGCTGCGTGCCGACGCTGAAAAAGCCATGATCGAAGGGGGTTACTGGGCACCGCTCACCAAGCTCTATGCCGGTTACAACCGTGTTAAACCGGCACACCCGGACCTGCTTGCCAAGCACTACACGGGTGACCACCCGGTGCTGAACATCATTGTAGGCCGATACGCCCGAGAGCAGGGCGACCTTCATGCGGCCTACACCCACTTTGTCACCGCAGCGCAGCACGATGATTATTACGCCTCCTACCCACGCGGACTGGCCAAGCACTACGGCTGCAACGCGCTGGCACAGATTTGGGGGGAACTGAGCACTGATTACGAGATATTTCCCGGAGCGCCCCTGGACGGGCAACCCATAGCGCTGACGGCCCGTGAAATCCTCCAAGCGCGCATCGCGTTACGCAAAGGGGAACTTCCCACGATTCCAGAAACCTGTGCGCTACACCCAAACGCACTCATCAACGCCCCTACGGAGACCGAATGATGCTTGAACCTCTGCTGTGCCTCTCCTGTAACGGCCACGGCCGCGTGAACGCAGACGGCAAGGCCTGCCACCCGGACAACGCCGTGACCACCTGCCCGACCTGTCGGGGTGCCGGCAAAACCGGCTTCCTGGGCGGCAAGGAGCGACTTCAAAACGTCATGGTGGCCGCCGCCGAACGGTTGGCGGGTGACCCGGAGCAAGCGCCCCTGGTGAGCACGCTGGACATCATGGCCAAGGAATTGAGCAAGTATGTCCTGGCGCCAGCACCATCCAGCAAGGTGGCCTACGCCGGGGGCGAGGTGTGCGGGGTACTGGTGCGTGACCCAAGCGGGAAGCGTTCTGGCGTCACGGCCATCACCGACGCCGGCCGCGCCACCCGACTGGATGACCGGATCATGGGCCCGGTCGATCCGGCCCCGGTGCGTCCGCCAGCCACCATCACCGACGAAATGAAAGCCAAGTGCATCAGCGAGTTTGAATTCACCGTGGAGGTGCCCTGTGGCCAATGCCTGGTGGAAGGTGAAGACGATGAGTGCGAGGTGTGCCACGGTGAAGGCTCCCACGAGAGAGCCGTGACCGTGCCTTGGGACACCTGCAAGGCCATCTACAAGCGCATGGCCAGGTACGCGCCGCAGCCCGAGGGCGCAGTGGGCTGGAGCTGGGATGGTGGCCGCTTCGGTCGGCAGTTTACGACCGACCCGGAGATAGCCCACCGTCTGCGCCAGGACGGTGTACTACTGGAGGCGGTTTACACCCGATTCGACACCAAGACGCCCGATTACTGGGTGGTGCATCAGAAAGACGGTTCTGTGATTGCCATCACCGACCCAGACGACGCCGAGTTGCGCCGATCCTTTGGTGAACGGGTGGAGCCGGTGAGCGTTCATCAGACCCCTGCGTTTGGCGAGGCGCCAGCGACCACCGGCCAGATGCCGGATAACGTGCGCCTGGTGCTGGAAGCCATCGCCCACTACCCGCGCACACGGGATCAGGAGCTTTCCGCACCGCAGATGCGCCAGATGGCCCGCGATGCACTGGCAACGAACCCGCCCACGGATGATTCGGCCGGTGACAACGCCACCGTCGCCTGGGCCTGGATCAATCGTGGTCGCCCTGTCACGGTTGATAAAGCGTTTGCCCGTGAGTTGATTGCCGACGGCGAAACCGTCCGTCCATTGACCTACGCCGACACCACACCTGAATAGAAGTGACCGGCGACCCACGACCCCATTTAACGAAGGAGAACCGACCATGGCCGTATCCAGCGAAGACTACATGCAGGTACACGAGCAAAAGTGCGCCCTTCAGGAGCGCGTCAACACCCTGGAAGCCGCCAACCGGGAGTTGGCCGGCGCCCTGGACGTTTTCATTGAAGCGGCTGAATTCAGGGCCCGAGTGGCCGGCACCATGGGGCAAATGCAGGAGTCCTACGATCATGCCATTGCCAGCCGGGACAAGGCCGCCAGCATGATTCAGGAAGCGTCTGCGACCGACGCCTAATGCCTGGGTGCGCAAAAACGGTTGACAAGAGTGGGCGCAACGCCTATCCTGAGTGGTAGCAGATCAGGGGTACACCCTGACAAGAAATGGCGCATGCCACACAGGAGACACCCATGTTCATAACCGAATTGCGCACCTTCAAAACCGCCAACGTCACCGTTGAAATCCGCATCCTGGATCTCTGCAAACCGTCCGGCCTGCAGGACGACTGGAAAGAGGCCAGCCACCAGGGCGGGCGCACCGTGCAGATCCCCAACCACCTGATTGGCCGGGTTAGCGGCAAACACTACCTTGGACACCTCACGCCCGCCGAACTGGCCTCTGACTACGCCAAGGCGGGTACCGACAACCCCAGCCGGAAGGCCTACCAATCCCTGCAGGAACAACTGGCCTACGATCTGACCGCCTCGGACTACACGCTGGAATGCCGCGTGCGAATCAATGGCATCCACTTCGCCAACGGCACCCCAAACGCTGTATTTGACTACTCGGCATTCTACAGCGAGGACACCCTGGAAGAACGGGCCGCTGAGTTTTTCCGTGAGATCGGTCGAGACTTTGTGTTTGAGACCATTCAGGGTGCGCGGGACCAACTGGCCGCCTTGAAGCGGGTCGCCTGAACCAACGCCAGCCTGGGGTCTACCAGCCCCGGGCACGTCCGCCAGCCCTAATGACCATGGCAACTGACGTGTGCAAAAACGGTTGACAAATATAGGCGGTAGGCCTATCCTTGTGAGTAGAGATCGGGGCACACCCGACACCAGACAGGCACTGCCGACCCGGAGACCTCAAGGAGCACGTATCATGTCAGCCATCACCGCCAGCAATACCGCGTTCTCTGTTCCTCATGTTGTAACCAAACAACTGAAGATGAACGAGGCCAGCGGCCGCAAGAAGGTCCGGATTTCATCGAACTTTATCCAAATGATGGGGTTCGAGCCTGGCCAGCGTATTGTGGCGGTGCCTTCGATTGCCGGTGGCTTTGATATCCGTCCAAGCGAAACCGGCCCCCAGAAGGTCCATACCCGCCGCTACAACCGCCAGCGCAGCAACAACCCGCTGGAATCGCTTATTGAACTAAGCTCGACACAACTGATCAACAGCACGTTTCCCCCGGGCACCGAGCGATTCCACACCAAGATGACACGCAACCAGATTCAGGTGCGCCCCATCCCCAACCGGGCATTCAATATCGCCAAACGATTTAAGGGTGTCGATCCGTACCGCGCACTGGTGGCCATGACAGGGGGCGTAGACATTCACTGCCTGGAACGGGCCGGGTTCAAGTCCGATGTGGTGATTGAGTACCGCCCCCAGGAACGCCGTGACATTAACGCAGGCCGAAATCTGGAGGAAGTTCACGCGCTAAACACCACCCGCAATGGCGCCCCGAAGCTGCTGATCAATGAAGACATTTACCAGATCAACCCGGATCAGTTGAAGCAACTGTGTGCCGGTCACGACCTGCTTTCGTTGGGCGTGTTCAGCATTCAATGCGACGACTTCAGCAACATCAAATCAAACACCCAGAAAGCCCGGTCGGTGCAGGACCAATCCACCTCCATCGACATGGTGTACCCGGTTTTGCGCAATATCGAAGTCATGCAATACCCGGTCACAATGATTGAGAACGTCCGGGGTTTCCAGGACCATGCGGCTGGCACCATCCTGAAGTCCATGCTGGGCCGCATGGGATACCGTTGCCATGAAATGGTCCTGGATGCCCGGGACTATGGCGGCATCCAGAGCCGCACCCGCTACTACCTTGTGGCCACCATATTTCCCGGTTTTGAGCCACCCCAGCCCCAGGCACGACCGACCAATTCCATCTGGCCGATCATTGAAAAACATCTTGCCGACTGCCGGGACGTAACCGACACCGGCTACATCAAGGCACGAGCCCGCTCACACCGCACCAGCCGCCCCCTGACCCGCGAGAGCACCTACACGCCCACCATCGTCAAGAGCCAGGCGCGCGGCATCAAGGATGGCGTCTACATTGAAGACGGCGGTCGGGTTTACGCGCCCTCGGAAGGACTGATTCAGGAATTGATGAGCATCCCAGACGACTTCGATGTGTCATGGATGGCGCAGGAGCAGGCCATTGAAACCCTGGGCCAGAGCATCGACTACAAATTACACCATGCGGTTGCCGAGGCGGTACGCCAACACATCGAACTGAATCTGGGGCAGACACCAATTGCCAAGCATCACCATCAGGCGAGCCTGCTTTAAAGGCTACGCCGGGGGCGTCACCGAGCGGCACTCATCCATCTCCATCATGCGCAAAAACGGTTGACAATAATGGGCGGTACGCCTATCCTTATAGGCAGAGATCGGGGCACACCCGACATCACACAGGCACTGCCGACCCGGAGACAACCATGAATCAGATCGCCACCCAGGTTCACGAGAGCATCACCAGCAAAAGCGAGCGTGCCATTGCCGCCATCATGACCGCCCTGCGTGCGGCCGGCGTGGCCGTGATCGGCTGCAGCTACGGCAAGGATTCCTCTTGCGTACTGGCCCTGACCCTCGAAGCCGTGCGCCGCCTGAAGGCCGAGGGCGTGGACATGCCCGTGGTGGTGCTGACCGCCGACACCCAGGTGGAAAACCCCTCCATGACCAGGCTGGCCGTGCGTATGTCCAGCGCCATGCTCACCTTTGCCGAGGAACACGGCCTGAACGTCGAGCAGCGCTGGGTCACCCCGGCCCCTGCCGATCACTATCTGGTCTCCATGATTGGCGGACACCGTATTGCCAGCGTCCCAGGCACCAAGGCAAGCTGCACCATGGACCTCAAGATCCGCCCGATGGATCGCGCCCGGGCCGACCTGAAGGCCGAGTTTGGCGCCGAGAACATCCTGACCCTGATTGGCACCCGCTACGAGGAAAGTCAGGAACGGGGATCGGCCATGCGCAAGCGCGGGGAGTCCGCCAGCAAGCCGCTCACCCAGGCCGATGGCACCACCCTGCTCTCCCCGATTGCCGACTGGGCGCTGGGCGATGTCTGGGCGCTTCTCAACAGCACCGACCGCCAGCGCTCGTTCCCCATGCTGGACTACACCCCGACACTGGCGGTCTATGAAACCTTCGGGGAAAGTACCTGCTCGATCGGGGCCATTGACCCGACCTTTACCCAGCAATCCGCTGGCGGCTGTGGCAGCGCCGGTCGTAGTGGCTGCTGGGCCTGCCAGCGGGTCACCCGGGACAACTCCCTGGAAGCCATGCTGGACACCAACCCAGGCTATGCGCCCCTGGTCCGACTGAGCCGCACCATCCGGGCCGGTCACTACCTGCCGGAGAACCGCAGCTATCTGGCCCGCTCCATCACTGACGGCCGGATCAAAGTGTTTGCCAACGGCTACAGCGCCCAGTGGACCGCAAAGCTCCTGAAGTGGGCCCTGAGCGTGGACGCTGCCGAGGACGACCGGGCCATGCGCACCGGCAAGGCGCGTCGTTTCCCGCGCCTGCTGAGCGAAGAACACCTGATGCTGATCGCTTTCCAGTGGGCCCGTTACGGCCTGCACCGCCCCGGCGAATTCATCCGCATCTACACCGCTGTGGTCATGAACGGCCAGCGCTACGCCCTACCGACCGACGCCGAACTGGACGCCATGACCTCCCGCGCCGATACCTCCCTGGTGGGCAAAGACCTGGGCTACCTGGACACCGGCCTGGACACCACCGACAAGCCGGTATTCCGCGATCACTGGCGCGACCTGCTGGGCGGCGAGTCGGCCTGCTCCGTGCCGGTGATGGAGCAACCGACCGGCTACCGCAACACCAAGGGCGTGCTGCACGACAGCCTGATGTATGCCGAGGGCATCCACGCCGACCTTGAGGACATGCGCAACGAGAACGGCGAGTTTGGCATCACCTACATGGACTTCATGTGGTGGTACGAGATGGAGTTTGCCGAGGGCCGCAAGTCCAACGCCGAGGAACTGAACTGGCTGCTGCGCGAGGGGATCATCCGGGCGCGCCGGGGCTACCAGAGCAAGATTGCCGAGTACCAGCGCTACAGCCAGTGCGTGGCTGAACTGGGCCTGGAGAACGCCACCCTGGACGATGTGATCCACCACCCGGCATTCACACGGGCACCGACCGCCAGCACCACGGGCGAGGCCGCCCCACAAGCGGACCTGTTCGATATGGCCTGACACCCCGGGTCGGGAGGCGGTACCGCCGACCGGCCCCAGACCGGGAGGGCGAAAGCCCGACTGGCCTGATCAGAAAGGGCCGCAGGCCCGCCCGGAGGGCAAAGCCCGACCCTCACCGGCAAGGCCGGTGTTTCATTCGAAACGACACAACACGGCCAGTTACACGGACTACGATAACGACCAGCAACGAACCAGGATGACACTCATGACAGACACAAACCACGCCACCGCTTTGCATACTGCCAGCCAGGCCCTGCGTGACATGGCCGCCGCCCTGAAAGCAGCCAACACCGTGAACGATCGCTGGCGGCCCACGTCCATCCCGGAACGAGCCGAATACGACCGCCTGCTTGAATTGGCGGATGATCTGGATCGCACGAACCCCGCAGAAGCGACCGGCGCCCAGGCTGACACCAACGCCAACGACGATGCGTGGCTGGCAAACGCTGAACCCATTACCGCCCCGGGACGCCGCGGTTATCGCGCCTTCGACAGTCATGGCCAGGCCTACAGCATTCAGGAGAGCAGCACCGCCAGCGAGGAATGCCTGTGGTTGGGGCTGGACGATGCCGATCCGGTCATTGAAGCACCTCTGGCCCGCCAGCTTGGCATCCCAACCAGCAAGACCGTGGGCATGGTCCCCTACCCCATCCCCAAAGACGTGATCCTGTCCACGCGCATGCACCTGACCCAGACCCAGGTTAAAGAACTGCTGCCCACCCTGCAGCATTTCGCCACCACCGGCCGCCTGCCGGCAGCACCCGACACAAAAACGGAGAACGACTGATGCCAAAACTCAAACGCCGCCACATGGATTACTGGCCGATCAGCAACACCCGGGCACGCAAGCTGCGCCAAAAAGGGGTGCCGGTGTTTGCTGTGTCCGACCGCCGCCTGGGGTACAAGGGCATGGGCCGGCACAACCCCTTGCGACCCACCCAGACCACGCGCCGGGGTGGGTAAAGTCCACCGGCAGGGCCGGTAACATTTATCCCAATCACGCAAACAAGGAAGGAAGATCCATGCAACAACTGAACGCATTGAACCTGGACACCTTCGGCTACACACAGACCGACACTCACGGCGCCCCCATGCGCATCGAACTCGCCAAAACAGTCGATGCGGACAACCTGGGCGTACATACCACCATAGGGGCCCTGAAATCAGACGCCCGCCCAGTGCTGTGGGTCACCTGCACATTTCCGACCCCGGGGGCGGAACACAACGAGTCAAGCTGGTCTATTGGGCTGGCATTTCCCTCTCGGGATGCCCTGTTGCTGGCAACGGCCAACGAAGCGTTTATGGCGGCTGCACTACGCCACCTGGCAACAACCATACCCAAACTCCAAGGAACCCCATTACTCGGCGTCATACCGGATTTCCCGAGCCAGGTGCATATCAATGCCACGGACCACCCTGACACCACGGGCACCACCGATCGCGCCTGGCTGAGCCGGGTGATCATGAGTGCCTTTGGCGCACGCCAGGTTTAACAATCTTCGGTCGCCCCCAGACGGCACCACACCAACACCCTGCACTACGTTAAGGGGAAACCTATGGTTAACAGCTTCCGACAACTAAGCCGCGACATTGAGACCATGATTCGCACCACGCACGGTCACCTCATTGTGAAACGACACCCGATACTCCGTTTGGTGCCGGAGCGGCATCGTCTATGGCATCAATCCGCGATTGTGCGCGCGAGTGACGCTGTATTTGCGGGTGCGATGTTTGCAACGCTGTTGCAGATCCTTGAGGCATACGAGTCGGTGTTTCTGCCTGTCCAGTTCATGGTCGTATTTGTGGGTGTAATCCTTCTCGCACTACTGACGATAGCCATGATGGAATATGCAGGCTGGCAGCGTTGGAAGGCCAAACTAAGCGACATCAACACCGTTGACCGCGAAGCCATGGCACATAATCTGGTGCAGATTTCGAACGAGTGCCAGAAAGCCGCCCTACTTCCCGAGGCCTTTGTTGAGGTGCCCGAGGATAAGCCCGGCACACCGGAATTAGTGAGGGTGGTGCAGCGTCAGATCAAGGACCTGGGCGGCGAGGCCCGGAGCCATGCTATTGGCATCCTGGCGGATGACGAGACTGCAAACCTACGTGCATTGGAGTTTGTGTTAACGGGTGGCCCTGGTGACACCCTCATGGGTCGATTGCACGCCATTGAACCCTCCGCCGACTCATTCAGAGAATTGAGTCGCGGATTCTGATCACTCTC
>ERZ1673960.62-NODE-62-length-33450-cov-9.448959_pt1 | contig 33450 bp, 41 predicted proteins | sample MGYA00580190_ERZ1673960 | MGnify/ENA primary metagenome ERZ1673960 (study PRJEB41334, sample SAMN05608106) | rock metagenome | biome: terrestrial subsurface; feature: shale formation; material: shale | place: USA: Pennsylvania ...
TAGCGGCGGGCGGACTCGAACCGCCACGGGTTTTACCCCAACGGATTTTGAATCTAATGTCATGCCCATCGCCATGTGTAAGTGCTTGATTCATAAGGTTTCAACTACCCACCCCCGCATTCATTGCGTGGCTTAAACCACCGCTACGCCACTGTGGTGTGGTGTGGTGGCACTCTGCGGATTCACATCTTCTGTGGTTTTCACCTGCTCCAATGCCTTGATTGCGCTCACCAGATTATCGGGAGACAAGTGGGCATATCGCATGGTGACTACCACTGAACTATGACCAGCCAGCTTGGAGATGGTGGTGATGTCCACCCCTCGCTGAACCAGACGAGAACAGAAGGTGTGCCGCATGGCATGAGGTACGAACTGAGGGTCACGCATGAGGCCCATGTGGCTCCGTGCTGCGTCCCAATAGTGTCGTACCATGGAGTGAGTCCAACCCTCGAACAGGCGTCCCTCACCGGCTTCCTTGGCGCGTCTCTCGAAGACTTCTCGGGCGCGTTCAGTCAGCGGAATGGATCGGGCTTTGCCGCTCTTGGTTTCCCACAATGTTACCAGACCCTCAGATAAATCACGAACCTGAACCTTGAGGATTTCTCCCATCCGCATCCCGGTATCGACTCCGATCTTGATGATGTCCACCATGTCTGGCTTCTCGATCAGGGTCATGTAACCGATAAGGGTTTGCTCCTCCTGCTCGGTGATATAACGGATGCGATGTTCCGGTTCTTTCTTCCGGTCGATCTTCGGTTTCCGCACGATGTATCCCCGCTCGGCAGCAAAGGTCAACATCTTGGAGAGAGCAGACAGGCGGCGATTGATGGTGGCATCAGCGATACCTTCCCGCTCGAACAGGAAGACCATCTCGTCGATGCGCTGTTCGGTCACCGCACCGGGGGCCAGACGAGGGCCGAGAGCATCCACGCATTTCATCGCGTTGATACGGGAGGACTTCTCCGACTTGGCTCCCTTCCAGAATCGCTGGTAGGTGACCTCGAAAAGATCAGTCAGAGTCTGCGGCCCAGCCTTTACGCTACCGCTGTCCTCCGTTATACTCTCGCCCCGCATCAGTGCAGCCTTGACCTGAGCCTCCCATGCCTCGGCCTCTGCCTTGGAACGGAAGGACTTGCGGTGCCGCTCTCCTTTGTGATGAACGGTGGCTTGATAGCCGTTGCCTCTTGCTACTACTGGCATAGTTGTTTCTCCTGTTGGTTAGTAGTCTTGCCCGAGTGGTGGAATTGGTAGACACGCCGCACTCAAAATGCGGTAGCTAACGCTGTGTCGGTTCGAGTCCGACCTCGGGCACCATCACCCTTCCCAGTCGTTCGTCCAGTAAACGAGGATGTACCTGTCACCGGACTCCACCGGAGCGCCCCGGTGCAGAGACTGATGCCCGTTGAACAGCAGGGCGTGTCCCTTCGGAACTGGTGGGATGTAGTCGTAGGTTCTGATTCCTGTCCTGACATCGGTGCCTCCCCCGGTGAACAGCTCCGGTGCGAGGTTGATGACGGCGGTCATGTTGCTGTCGGTATCGTGATGCCACTCCGTAGACCGGGTGCCATCGGCGCTGTACCAAGCCAACTGGATGGACTCCACATGCTTGGGCACCTTGCCCCACAGCAGGAACATGATCTTGAACAGGGTCTGGTTGGCGAACTGATGGAGAGATCGGTGGAGGGTTGGGATCTCCCTACGCAGTACGATCTCGGGGATCTGATAGGCTCTGCCTTCGTTCTCGTTCGGACGCCACTCGTTGTCCGGGTTCTTGATCTCCTCTATCAGCAGGTCACAGAGATCGGGGTGAATGAGGGGGACTGACAGTGCCAGCCCATTGGCGTACCTCGGTAGGTTCTCGAACCACTCAAGGGCTGCCCGTTCGTGAGGCTTTAGGTCTTCCTCGTTGGGGACAGCCCCGAGAGTGGACTCCAAGTACCCGGCCAGACTGGTAAGCCCATCCCCTACCTCTGCGAGTTCAGGGTGGAGCCAGCCGTGGAAAGGCACAGCCAGCGCGGGGTTAGGTTCTCTTGCCATCGCTTCTCCTTCATGCTTCAAGTATCTCCAGCAGAGCTGCCGCTACGCGCTGACCCTTGGAGGTGAGCTTCACGATTTTCCTACGCCGCTCTGCTGGATCTTCAGTGGCGTACACTAGATCGTGACCCGGCTTGTTCAGTCGGTGGAACTTGGACAGGGCAGCGATGTTGCGGCTGCAAGATGACTGGCTGATTCCCAGTCGCTCACCAAGGGTTTTCATGGTGATGCCTTCCTCGTTGGCTACGGTCAGGAAGGTTGCGGCCATCTGCATCGGCATGTCAGGTTCGATCTTCCTGAACTCCTCAAGCATCTTCAGACCTTTGGCATACGCCCGTTTCATGGTTGGTTACCTCGTTACTCTCGAAGTGAGTTGTAGTGTCGTTCGTTACTGACGACGATGTGCAGCCTCCCGGCTACCCAGATTTCAGTATCAGCCATCTCACGTTCCCAGTCAAGCAACTTACCCGATACCGGGTTGTTGAGTACCTCGATGAACATGCTTCGGCCAAAAATCAAAGGGGGAACATAAAGCGTAAGTGCCATTTGTCCTGCGTACTCCATACTTCACAGCATAAAGCTGACACTGGTTGAAAGAATGACCCCGCTTCTATGCAGGGTCGTGATATTGTTGTGGCTGGATACGATAATTCAAGCGACAGATTTCGTCCAGCGAAAATCTAATGCGGACTGCTCCCCCGTACTCCTCACAGGTAGTACACAGTCACGGCTATCAGAATCAGGATCAGTACCAAGTCCATGCGATCCTCTGGGGAGGTCACGCGGCCATCCTCCCGCCAGTATTCACCGGCTCCTCGGTGTAAAGCACGGTGCCCTGTGAGGCAATCCGAATGACGTTCTCGGCGTTGATCCTGCGGAACCCACGGTCACGGACAGACCAGATCAGGAAGTAGTAGGTCTGGGTGCCCTCGCTGTCGAAGCGGTGGTCAGCGGGCCAGTCACGGAAGTTCACCCCTACCCGACCGTTGATGGTGCGGATCTCGCCGTTGTTCTTGCGGAAGGTGACCGTCAGGAAGCGGCCACGGGACTGCTCGATGATGGAGTCGATCAGAGTATTCAGCTTGTTCATGGTTGGTCTCCTGTTGTTGATGAATACCGGGAGTGATTCCCACGGAGGGCACCCGCAGATGCCCTCGATGTGAGCCACTAGGCGGCGTTCTTCAGCTTGTCCAGCAGGGTCTTGACGATGGCTTCGGGGCTTTCCTCCTCGTCTGCCTCGTCTTCACCGGGCAGCGCGGGCGGGAAGTTCCCCTGTTTGCAGCCATCCAGTAGAGCCAGCACACCAGACGGGAGGTAGAAGTGGTCACCATCTGAGTCCTTGCAGACCAGATCAGCCGGGGCACGAGTGGCCACATAGACCACCTCGAAGGGGCCGTACTGCACCAGACCAGCGAGGTCGATGCCGCACACTTTGTCCAAGATGCGCTCGATCACCACTTGGGCAGTCTTGGCGCGAGGGCCACCCAGCACATCGAAGTCGAAGCGAGTGCCCACAGGGAATTTCTCTGAGGCGTCAGCCTTGGTGATGATGTCGCAGGACTTGGCGATCAGCAGTTCACGGATTGCACGGGTCATCATGGTTCAGTTCTCCTATCGGTTAAGCAGCGAACAGTTCTTGCTGTTCAGTCATGGTTTCGGTTTGCACTTGGTAGCAGTGAACGTCCCTGTCCAGCAGGATCGCCAGACCGACATGCTTCACGGCTGTCGTGTGGTCGTTCTTCAGGGTGAAGTGACCGCAACGGTAAGGGTTGTAGGTAATCCGGGTTGCCCCGAGGGTGTGGTGGTAGCTCCCGATGTACGGGTAACGCCTCCACAGGTTGCTGTCGTCAGTGACGCACATCAGGTTGCCGGTCAGGCCAGCGTGTACGTTCTTGCGCTTCTCCCGCAGTACACGTTGACGACCAGCCTCGGAGACCTTCGGGCGAACGTCTGACAGGTAGACGCCTTTGGCGTGGCCGATCACTCGACCCTTGTTCTCACCTTCCAGCGCCTTGATAGACCAGCACTTGCGGTGCAGGTTGAAGTACACGAAGACCCTCATGCTGCGGCCTCCCTGTTGTCCTTCTTCAGGCCAAAGACCCGATCCATCACGGCCAGCGCCTCCTCGATGGACTTGCAGTGGATACCGGGAGCCGGACGCTTCGGGATGGGCTGGTAGGGCTTGGCTTGGGGCGTTGGCGCACCAGTTTTCCCTTCCAGTCGGTCGAGTTCGGCTTCCAGACGGCGCACCTCGGCCATCTCACGCTTCCATTGGCTGTAGTCGTCGCACATCTCAGCAGCGAGGCGCATCTGTGCGATGTCTTCTCGGGTCAAGGCCATTTGTCGTTCTCCTGTTGTTTGACCAGTGGGTTTACTCGGGGCCACTCGGGTGGAATGACCCCTGATAAACCTCCTGCATTGGTTGCGAGGGTGGATAGGATCAGGCAGCAGAAACCGCAATCAGGTTGGCGCGGTTGAACTTGTCGGTGTATCGCTTGGCGCGGGAGCCGTGAACGTCGATGACGATGGAGGCACCAGTACCAAGGGCACCAGAGCAAGCACGGCAGTCAGCACACTTCACGCCAGTCTCAGCGGGACAGACCACTTCCCCAGCCATGAGAGGCGCTTCGGGAGTCTTCACACGGAAGGTTCGACGACCGAACTTGTTGTGCATCTGGGCAGACTTGGGAGTATCAGCGGACACCATGCAGAAGCTCAGGATCTTTGAGTCGAACTTCGGGTGACCAATCTGGTGGGTGTAGCCTGTCCAGCCAGAAGCCAGACCAGTGACGTACTCCCAGACCAGTGCAGGTACAGCAGCCGGGTCACCGTAGGAACCCAGACGGATAAACCGACCGTTCAGGTAATCACCCACACCATCATCGGTAACGTGGGCGTAGGAACCCCGCTTGTACGCCTTCCAGACAGCCAGAGGCGCTTGGCCGATGTTGACGTAACAGGCACCACCCAAAGAGTGACGATGAGGGCAGCCACCACAGACGGAGCCGTCCTGTTTTGTCTTGCTGGCTTCCATGGGGTTGATGTCAGAACGCATGATCCACGTTTGCACCATATCCCCGGTCTTTTCGTTGCGGCTGTTGAGAGTGGCAATCACCACGATAGGCGCGTTGTCCAGTACAGACGGGCCTTCATACAGCACGATACCTTTAGGCTTTGCCATGATGATTCTCCTGTTGGTTGATTTAGTTGTGAGGGTGGATACATTCAGACGCACTGATACCGTCAATGCGCCTTGATGTAGCCACTCAGTATCCGAGTGCCTTCACTATTGGGCGGGACAGTACCCAGCCACCTACAGTGCATAGAGCTACGATTCCAGCGATCATTGGTTACCCTCCTTCGGGTTGGTTGTGAGAGTGGATACTAGCGGACGCACTGAGAGTGTGATCTGCCCAATGCGTCCTGTAGTATCTACTCAGACCTTGGATGCGAGCCGTTATTCCGAATTGTTAAAGAGCGTTGCCCTACTGGGCTGGTCACCTTGGCGACCTATCTGGTTGTGCATCTTATCCGAGGGTGGATAGTTTGTCAACCAGTTTTTCGACCGTCTCTCCTTTGACCGTTTCCAGTTACCCGGAGAGACCGCCGAAGGTAGTGTGGTAGAACCTTGCGCCCGGAACCCTTCTACTCCAGTGTTCCTACGGGACTACCTTTCGGCGTGTCATCTGGTTGTGCATCTTATCCGAGGGTGGATAGTCTGTCAACCCCTGTCGACCCCTTTCGGTGTGGGCGTTTGCCCTGTCGACGGGATGAATCATATGCGAGGATGGATACCAACGTCAACCCCTTTCGACGAAAAAATCAGAACTTTCTTGAGATTCCCTTGAGGATCAATCACTTAGCTGGGCTTGATGGCGAATCTTGAGGGCATGGCTTGCGGCTGCATCTATAGGGAAAGCACACCACTATATCTTGTGGTCGTGTCTTGAGGGCGATACTAGATGTTGTGTCTTGAGGGATGGGATACTATATCTTGTGGTTTGGCTTGAGGTGGAACTACTAGATATTGTGTCTATGAGAAAAAAATAAGAATGCACCACAAAAGACACAAAAGCCAAAACAAAAGCCAACCACCACCAGAACCCCGGCAGAACCACCACCAGAACCCCGGCAGAATCAGCCAATAGGCCAGCCATGGGATACACTATCCACCGCGAACCCTTACAGATCAAGCACTTAGCGGCATCTTGTGGCGTGGCTTGTGGTGTGGGCACCCGGCACCCGGTCAAATCGGCAGAACTGGCAGGGGGGCCGAGGGGGGATAAAGGGTGACGTAGCGCGTTATATACCCCCTCATATTTTTGGCAGAAATAATCGGCCTATGTCAATCCCCGGTGCGGGGCACATGGAGACCTGCCATGGAGGTGCAGCTTGAGGTTGAGACTTGAGGTGAGACTTGAGGCTGTACGACTGACAGAGAGCCAAGGGCTACAACTGACAGAGGGTCTGGTGTCTTGTGTCTGGTGAAGGGAATGATGATGGTGATGATGGTGTCAGGACAACTGACAGAGGACACAGGGAGGTACAACTGACAGAGAACCAAGAGAGGACTCTTATAGATACACTATAAGTTTCATCCTTTTCTTTCTTCTCTCTCCCCCCATAACTGTCACTTAATTGAACGTCAGGGATCTTGCAGGGATCTTGCAGGAACCTGCCTGAGTGAAACGAAGGAGGCGTCCGTACCTCCTCCGTCATCATTGGTCACACACTCATCCAAGTATCCACTTGAGGATCGTACCCCAAGACAGACTGGGAGAACTTCCTCAGCTCTGCCTCCAGAAGCCTCTCACGGTGGCTCTCAGCGGCTTTCTCGGTGTCCCTAGCCATCTGGTCTACCCAGTACGCAACGGCTCCTGCAAGGGCATCCAGACGGTCGTCGTGGGTCAATGCACCCTTGTCCTTGGTGATCCTCGTCATCTGGTAGAACAGACTGTACTTGGGATCTCCGGCTGACTCGAAGTCACGCTTGATGATGGACTTGTCGATGACCAGACGGTGCTGGTTCATGACAGGCTCAAGGGTGTCGATGATCCGGCGTTCCTTCTGGATGTTGACCCGTACCTCCTCGACTGAGCAGGGATGGATCTTCCGCAGCCATGGCTTCAGCAGCTCAGTGAACATACCGTCACCGAAGTTGCTCTCCACCAGCGCCTTGTTGATCTGGTGCTTGGCAGCGAGGGTAGCCAGAGCCTTCATGGTCGTATCGTTGTAGCCTCCATCGAGGCCACCTACGTCCACCACATAGAGCCACCCATTGAGCATCTTCACGACTGCATAGGCGGTTTCATCCGTACCGCGACCAGCAGGGTCGATGAACATGACAGAGCCGGTGTACTCGGCCATGTCACTGGCCACCCACATGGGCCGGTAGAACTTGTCACCGGACATGCCCACACACGGGACATCGTTGATGATGTATTCAGGGCCAGACGACCAGACCACCTTGACCGGGGCCATGCGTGTATCCAGAGGCATGACGATCAGGTCTTGGAGCTTCAGGGGGAACTTCTCGGCGTCACTCAGAGACGTATCCAGCATGAACTGGAGGGCGAAACCAGAGCGGCCATAGGAGGCTTCACGCTCAAGGAGATCCTCATGGCTGAACCGCTGGGGATCAGTCACCTCACGGGCCTGAGCGCCACGGGCCATCATATCGGCAACGAACGGGGCCAGCTTGCCCTGATAGCGATCCATGTCGCTTGGCACACGGGCGGGCCAGATGCGGATCTGGTAGCCACGGTCGGTGAGCTGGTTGTAGATGGACATCTCAGTCTGGGGAGTACCGAGGAAGGTAATCTGACCCCCAGGTTTGATAATCGCGTCGAACTCCTTGATGCGCTCACTGAGTTGGTCACGCATGACCTGAGTGAGAGAGTTGTTCAGGGATTCAACGTCATCGGCAATGATCTCGTCGGCACGGCTACCAGTGAGCTGGCCGGTGATACCCACGGACTTCACCGAGGGAGAGTGCGAGATACCCGCTGGGCCAACGTCGAACATGATGTTGGAGTTGCGTTGACCATCCCTCGGCTTCAGGTGAGCGAGGACAGGCAGCTCGAAGATCAGACGTTTGGTGAACGTCGAGAACTGGTCAGCACGATCCTTGGAGGCGGACACCACAAGGAAGTTGAGGTTTGGGTTCAGGAGCAACCGCCAGCACACATAGGCCGAGGTGATCCACGACTTCCCTACCCCACGGAATGCCTCGATGACCTTACGGCGAGGCCCGTGCTGGAGGAAATGGGCAATGTCATATTGAACTGGAGTGGGGTCAGGCTTTGCTGCCGTGATGGCCCCAGCCTTCCAGAGGAACTCCCACACCAGATAGAGGAAGTTCCTGAAGTCCCTCAAAGGGTGAGACTCAGGTAGTTTCATAGGCTGTATGGCTCCTGTGTGGCCGCAGGAACGAAAAAAAGGTATCCACCAGTACCTATGCACCAGTGGATACCTAGAGACGCACCACGGCCCTCTACGGGCGTTTCACGAAGGGTTAATGCGCTACCGGATCAGACTGATCGGTAAACGGGAGTCGATCCCGTAGAGCGCCTTCGAGGGCACCCAGCGCGTTGTTATCGGTAGGGATGGCTTCAATGCCGTTATCGGAGAGGAACTTGATGGCTTGGGCAAAGTCACTGGCCTTGGCTTCACCTGACAGGATTCGCTCAAGCAGTTGCTCCCCGACCGCAGCATGGAGCCGTTCGAGCAGTTCTTTACTCGCGGTCACGTTTCGGTCTCCATTTGAAGATGGACTTTAGGACGTTGACGGCCTTGGGGATGATGACGATCAACTGGAATACCAGAAGAATCGCAGTGGCAATGAACACCCAGTCTTGGAAGGTCACCCCCATGAACGTCAACCCGGATACACTGATGGGCACAGGAGTGGTTACCTGCGCCACACTTTCGGCGGTTTGACGAAGGGACATCGGCTATCAGTTACCTCCCGGCTCAGTCGGCCAGACAACATCCAGCGGGAAGCCGGGTTGATCTGTGATGTCACGGAGGGCTTGTCGATAAGCTGCCCACTCAGGGGGAACTGGTTGGCCAGTCTCTTGGGACTTGATGACCACCCAGTCGGTTGCGGTTAGGAGTTCGTCTCGTCGTTGACGACTCTCAGCTTCCAACCGTTCGAGATCAGGTACGAACCTTCCGGTTGACGGATCGAAGACTTTGCCCTCGATGTCATCTAAAGAACCGATCTCGGCTGTGTACCATCCGGTGGTGTCTTCAGGTTCAGGGAAGGTCTGAACCATCAGTGAGTTTTTGTTGATAAAGATTTTCATCAGTAGACTCCGTAGATACCTTCAATTCGGTAACCAGTGTTAGAACTGTAAGAGACACTAAAACTGGTGTCGCTCGTTCTTGTGATTGCCGAGTAGTACCAACCGCTTGAGTACACAAGAGCTGATGTCAGCCTCTTACCAGAAGCGAGAACGTCATAAGGAACGTATCCGCACTGGTATGTGCCATCGTTGGTTTTGGCGAGAATGATGATCCCACTGAACTTACTGAACGCTTGTCCAGCAGCGATTGAGAAGCTCCCTGTGTAGGCAGAGCCTGTCCAAAGAGTCACTATACGTTGGCGTGAGTTACCATCGTGATGAACCTTCTTCCAAGTAGGCCATGATGTAGCGTTGTACCCAGACACCCGGAAGTACATATTGTTCGAGGAGTCAAACAGTACCTGAGTGTGCCAATGACTAGACAGTGGGAGGTACTCGAAGCCAGCAGCATACGTTCCTGAAGGCCCATTCGCTCTCTTGTCATAGAGGTCGATAGGACGGAACTCACCAGTAGAGATCCCTTGGAAAGGTGCAGTGTTTGGGTCTAACTCGAAGAAGGCATCAGGAGACCTGCCGTTATACCGGAACAGTACAGGATTCTTAAACTCCAAAGGCCCAGTAGTAGAATCCCCAGTCTTCTTCAGGTATCGGTTATCATGATCCCCGCTATTCGCGTGGTCGTGGTACTCGAACCCAGTCTCATCCGCTTTCTGACGGATCATCTTACCGCCGTTACCAGAAGCATTCGGCAAGTTCACACCAGCAGCGTAACCAGCAGCCTCAGCCGCAGAGTCAGCCGCAGCTTGGCGGTGACTGTCCGCAGTGTTCCGGTGGTTCAACGCAGCCGTCTCACTGTTGGCAGCTTCTGCTGCACTATTGGCCGCAGCCAGTCGGTGGCTGTTGGCAGTGTCCCGGTAGTTCGCCGCGTTGGTGGCGCTCATGGATGCACTGGCAGAGCTGGCCGCAGCTTTGGCTGCATGGTGCTTGGCACTGAACTTACCCGGCTCGACCGCAGAGTCTTCAGCCGCTTCAGCCCACAAGCTGGCCTTAGCACGGCTATCGTTGGCGCTGGTGGCGTAGCTTCCGGCTGCACTTGCAGATGAAGCCGCTGAGTTCTTGTGGCTCAGGGCGTTGGCTTCACTGCTAGCCGCAGCGGACTGACTGGCAGCAGCAGCCGCAGCATTGGCCGCTACGTCATCCTCGGATGCCTTGGCCGCAGCAGCAGAAGCCGCAGAAGCCGCCTCACTGGCAGCCGCCGCATTGGCACTGTTCTCGGCAGCGATCCGGTGACTGTTTGCGGTGTTCCGGTAACTCAGGGCATTGGCTTCACTGTTGGCAGCAGCCACCTGACTGGCATCCGCAGCATCACGCGCAGCTTCAGCCGCCAGACGCTCCTGATGGGCATCCTTACCGGACTGGTACTGAGCCTTCACCCAACGGACGTTCGCAGCATCATCATCGGAGTCAGGGTCTCCAAGGTTCGAGATACGGCGGTTGTTCGCGGAGTAGGAGCCGTCGTTGGCCACAGCCATCGTACCGCCAGTCGCATCGAAGGCTTCCTGAGCGATGAAGAAGGCTTGCTTGGCGGACAGGTCGAGCTGTTCCTCGGTGATGGTGGAAGCGTCTTGGAAGTCCACCAGAAGGTTGACCTTCTCGGTCTCCCGGCGGATGTCGATAACATCCCCTTCAGCCGGAGCAGTGGTGAGCTGAACGGTGGTGTCGTTGAGCCATGAGAAGTCAACATCCTCACCACCGTTCACCGAGACGAAGATGTGGTCTCGGGAGATGTACGGGAAGGGAACCGTGAAGTTCTTGTTCCCGGCCACCTGCTGGGTGTATTGGACTCGTGCAAGAGCCATGTGTGTTACCTCCAGAAATGAGAAGGGCGACCCTTTGGCCGCCCCTCAGTTCATCGCATAGGTTGATCCCAGAAGCCTGACTTGACCTCCGACTGGCGGATTAGGCTCTGGATTACTCGGTCGGTGACCTGTGCCTCCTCTGCCATCAGGCGGTAGAAGGCCGCATCACGAAGTTGGTTAATGGTTGAACGGACGAGAGTGACCGTGGCCCCGTCCACCGTCATGGTGCCGACAGGTGCCCCCGCATCGAGGATGGGGGACAGGATGCTCTCCGGCTGCATATCCTTGTAGTAACGCTGCCAGCGGTCGTAGAGGGTCTCCTCTCCGTCACTGGTCATCTGGGTACGCAGGTCGAGCTTGCCGGTCATCCGGTGGGTGTTGGGGGTGTCGAAGGTGACGCCGGTCTGCTTGGAGATGAAGTCCAGCTTTCGCAGAACCTCCAGCTCGGTCTCGGATTTCCCCTTACCGCGCTCCTCCACAGTGGCCGTGTTAAAGATGTTCCACATGGCCCCGGTGTCGTTAGGTGTACGCACATTCCCCAGAACGTCATAGGACAGCGGGGTGTTGCGTTCGTACTGGCCCAGAGAGGCACCATGCAGCAGCCGCGATTCGACCATCTGCCAGAAGGTGGCCGGGTCGTCTACCTCCGGGTCGTTGGACTTGGCGATCTTGTGCATGGTGTTCGGCACCAACCAGCGCAGACGTTCACCGATGTACTTCAGGCCAGCCCCATCGCGGGACTCAGGGTCAGCCATGTTCTCGGCCAGCTCGATGGCACCGTCCAGACCGGACATCAGGTTGGCGTCACGGATGGCCTGAGCGATGGCACTGGTGCCCACGGTGATGGCAGCCATGGCCTGATCCCACATCGGCTTGTCGATGAACTCACCCTGACGGTGGCGCATCGCCAGATTCTCGTATCGCTCCAGACCGTTGACGATGATCTTGAGCGGAGTCGCCAGCGGGTCGAAGTTCCGGTAGCTCCAAGTCGAACCATCGGGGAACCGAATGGTGTACGGCTCGGGAAGGTCGCTATCGCCTCGCGCCCGTTGCTGCTTCCAGTGGGAGTAGGCTCCGTCTCCTGTGATGGCCCCTTGGGCGTACAGGGTCAGGACTGTGCCGGTCATGGCCAGAGACATCATCGCCTCGCCCTGTGCCCGCATCAGTGCCCGTTGGCCGTTACGACCAGACAGATCCTTGAGGAAGCCGGGAGCCAGAATCTGGACACCGGGAGTCATCCTCATACCTTCCTCGAAGACACGCACCGGGGTACGGAAGAACAACTGACCGAGCAACCGAAGGATCGGCGCATCGTTGACCATCTGCTCATACCGCTGGGCCAGCTTGGAGGCTGTGCCCTCACCGGAGAACTGACGCTTGTAGAGAACGTCTCGAACGTAGTCGATGGCTTCCCCGTCATGCCCGTGTCTCAAGGCGTCCGGGTTACGCATCAGTTCACGCTTGACGTACTCAGCCAGCTTCTCCCCTGTGTACCCGAGGTTGACCCCTTTGTTGGCCACCGTGCGGATGGACTCCTCATGAGTCACATCGGAGTAAGCGTTCTTGACTGCCGTCTTCACCTGCTCCTTCACATAGCGATCCAATGCCTTACCCTTGAGTCCCTGCTTCAGGCCAGCCTCATAGGCTTCACCCGCAGTCTTCCCGGCGATGAACCCTTGGTAGGTCATCTGGGACATGAACTCGTCAGAGGCGTTGAGCAGACGCGGGAAGATACGGATGGCCGCACCCTTGCGTCCCTTGATCGCCAGCTCACCCTCAAGCAGTCGCCCAGACTCACGGGTCAGGATCGCCTGTTCGTACCGGAAGGCTGCCAGTGCCGCTCTCCATGCAGACTTCACGCTGGCCCCCATGGCTCCATAGGTCGCCGCCATCTGCTTGCGAGTGACAGCTTCCAACGGGTTGGACAGGATGGCGTTCAGCGCCGGACGGTAGAGAACCTTGGCCGCAGAGGGTACGAGGTTCACCATCAGGGTGGTGGGGCTGAAGACGTTGGAGATCACCAGCTCGTTCATCTTGCGGATGAATCCGGGGTTCTGTCCCAGCTCCTTCTCCAGATTACCGTCCACCTCGATGTTCCTCATGGTGGCCAGTCGTCCTGCCTCAGCGATGTCACCCTCGGCCAGCGCCTTCTCGATACGCCGGTTGTAGTCCTGCTTGAGCGTCTTGATCCGGGCATCTTCCTCAGCCTTGAACACCTGACGGGCGAACTCCTCCGGGTCATCCTTGGGGAGTCCCTTCAGTTGCAGACCTTCCTGTCGCTGCCGGAGCATGTAACCGGAGTGGGAACCCAGCGCCTCGTCCATGGACTCCAGCCGGGAGAACAGCTCACCCAGCTCGGCCTCCTTGGCATTCAACCGGGCCACCTCCTCGGGATCGGTCACTTGGTGCAGCCTTGCGGTGACCATGGCCTTCTCCTTGGCTGCCCAGTCCCGTGCCAGCTTGGTCGAGAGCATGAACTCCTCGAACTCCTTGAGGGTCATCTCACGGGTACGGAGCTGCTCGGCCACATCGTCCACCTGAGTGTGATGCAGGTTCTTCAGCTCCTGAGCCAGACGCATGGCCTTGTTGACGTTCTCGACCATGGTCTGCCGCTGGTACGGAATGTCCGTCTGGGACTTGGACAGGGGGAGGTCGTCGAGCTTGGTGTACTCGAACAAGCCATCAGGGGTACGGACAGTGCTGGCAGGGAGACCGGCTTCTACCGGGGCTTCCAGTACCGCCACCTCATCAGATGCACCAGTGGATACATCAGGGCGTGACGAAGGGTTCACCGTTTCGGTGTTCACCTCCGGGGTGTCGACTCGTTCAGGGAGTTGTTCAGACGGTTGCGGCGTAGGGGCCACTTCCGGTCGAGGCTCAGGGACGGCCTCGTCTACCACCCGGTTGTTGCGGAATAGCTGCTTGGCTCGGTTAACAGCGGCATCGAGAACAGTACCGCCAACCACACCCACGGCAGCGCCCGTTCCCACAGCTCCAAGAGCTTGTCCAACATCGTACTCCTCCTGTTGTCCTGCTTCGATGCGGATGGTCTGGCGCATGGAGTTATCCACCCCAGCGTACATCGCACCCTCTACACCAGCTACGATCCCGGTACGCAGACCTTGACGTAGCAGCTCACGGATACCCTGCTTGGTGGCAGCCTTACCACCTTGAGCAGCAGCCGTGCCGATGCCCAGCGTACCCAGACCGATGTAGGTCGTCGGGTCTGCCAGCACCCCCTTGAAGAAGCGCCCTACTCCACCCCACGACATCTCAAGATTATCGTAGGAATCCATCAGGTAAAGGAAGGCTTCCTTCTCGTTCTGCTCGGCTCCGGTAATCTTCGCGGTGTTGACCGACATGGCGGGCAGGTTGTAGTTGAACCAGCCCATCACATCCAAGCCATACTCAGCCAGCTCGGAGTCTTGTCCCTCCCAGTCACGACCCTCGTTCATCCGGTAGATGACGCGGGAAGCCTCCAGCCAGTCCCTATCCTCAGCGAGAGTGTCAGGATCAATGTCTTCCCGAACCGGGCCGTACTGATAGGACTGCGGCTGCTGGACACCCTCTTGCATGTCCTGACTGGAGAGGTACATCAGGGTTTCTTCGAGCTGGTCTCCTGACAGGTCATCAGGCAGCTCGTAACGTGTACCATTGATCTCGTAAACAGCCATTCTTCACTTACTCCACTCGTTGCACCCGGACACCGTTCGGCAGGGTGATGACGTTAGGATCATCACTCTCCGGCTCAGGGGCCGCTCGTTGCGGGGTGGGCGCTCGTCTTGACGGTTGATTGTCTCCAGCCATGCGCTGGGCTTGCTCTTGCAGCAGGTCACGGTAGTTCTGCTGGAGGAACTGAAGTCTCCGGGTAGCGGTATCCTCAGCCCGCTGCATGATCTCCAGCTTGGCGTTGCCTCGGGGGATCTCCCCGTTGTCCTCGATGAAGGCCACGACTTCCTGACGCAGCCGCTCTCGATAGGCGTTCTGCACATCACCTTGGACGTTCACACCCATCTGCTGAAGCACCTGCCCTTGGACACTCTGGCCGAACACCCGGAGGTCATTCCCAAGGGTGTTGTCGAAGTGAGTGTCGAAGTCCGGGTTACGCACGAAGTTCACACCTTCCATCAGCGTGGGCACCTGCTCGATGAGCTGCTGCTTCTCGGCAGGGTTCAGGTCGTCACGCTGGAGGATGTAATCGCGCAGTCCTTCCTCAGATACGTTCTCCTCGTCCCCGAACATCAGGGCGAACTCCGGGTCACCCGAGAAGGCATCCATGTAGCTGCCAGTGGTGGAAGCCCGGAGGATGTTGGCTCGGATGTTCTCGGCGTTACGCACACTGACGGTGCCATTCAGGGTGGGCTGGGAGTTAAGCCGTAGGGCGTACTCGAACAGCTCAGGTGTGTTGGCGAACTCAGCCGGGTTGATCTCCTCACCACCAGCCATGCGCTGGAGAATCCCCACCTTGCCACTGCGGATCTGGTCTTCACGCTGCCACTGCTGCATCTGCCGTTGGCGATACATCTGGGTGTAGCGGGACTGCTGGATCTGGTCACGGGTCTGCTCGAAGCGGGCCTTGGACTCAGCGTTCAGGAACCTGTCCGGTACTCGGGACAGCAGCCCTTCGTTGCCGGTAGCCAGCGCCTGAGAGATGGCCGTGTCGACCACGATCCGGTTGCGCTCAAGGTTGTTCAGGGAGGAGGAATCACGCCACTGAGCATCCAACTCCATCAGGTCACCACCGTTCACCAGTGCATTGGTCACATGGTTGGTGAAGGATTCGGCCTGAATCTGCTCCTGATGCTGGGCGGTCTCCCGCATCCACGAAGTCTCGAACTCGCGGAGGGAACCGTCGAGCTGGGTCAGGAAGCCAGTCCCATAGAACTCGTTGTCACCGATCAGACCACGGGCTTCCTCACGGATAGCCTCAAGGGCAGCCTGACGGTTCGCCGTGTTGAGACGGATGTCGTCGTTCTCAAGGATGGTCTGGATTTGTCCTTGTACCCAACGGCGGGCCTCGATCTCACCCGTTGCCTGAGCGATACGGGCAGCGACCGTGGGCACCAGTTCAGGGAACATCTCCTTGACCTGAGCCGCTGATACGGCCCCGGTCTCCTTGTCCTGCATGAACTGCTCGGTGTAGAAACGCAGCCGATTGAGCTGGTCTTCTTCCTTGCCTTTCTGGTACTGACGGACGATCTGGCCAATGGCCGGGTTGAGTTGGGCCAGTGCGGCGGACAGTCGCTCGGCATTGCTGGAAACATCAGGGGTAGCGCCGGGGCGGACGTAGGTGTCCACCGGGGCAGCAGACGGGCGAAGGGATACCCGGTTAGAGGAGTTCCTTTGCACAGCCAACCGGCCCTTCTTCTGGCGCACCTCCGGTTGATCGTTCTGGGTGGGCCGCAGCCCGCCTACATTTGCCATGGATTACTTACCTCACGTTTGCCCTGTCTTGTAGGTGCCATAGGCTTGAGCCGCACCACCGGCACCCTGAAGGATGTACGGCAGGACGTTAGGCTTCATGCCCTTGGGCACGGACAGGATTCGACTCTTGGTCTGGGTCTTCAGGCCAAGCATCTCGTTGTTGATCTGGGAGAAGTTCCAGTCGCGGTTCTGCTCGATGGTGGAGATGTCACGGCTGGCAGTAGCTCCGATGTCCCGCAGGACTCGTTCTACCGAGAAGCCAGACACCCCAGCCTCACCGGCAGCCACGTTACTGGTTGCGGTTTGCTGGACGGCTTCGAGACGCCGCGCCTGAATATCCTGAGCAGCCGCTGCGGACTCTTGCTGTTGTCTCTGCTGGTAAGTCAGGTAGCCCTGACGCATGGCTTCATAGGAGTTCAGCTTGTTCTGCTCGAACATCTTGTTCTGCATCTCAGCCTGAGCCTTGGCTCCTTGATAGCCAGCCACCGCAGAACCCGCCGAAGCCACAGCCATGGTTACAGCGGCAATAGTCATCGGTTCACACATTACCGTGCCTCCGGTGGAATCAACTTGGCGAACTCATAGAAACGACTGCCGTTGAACTCGAACTCGCGCAGGAAGGCGAATCCAGCCCAACGCAGCCACCTGATATGGACTTGGTTGTCGGCATGTACCGCATTAGCAAGTACATGGTAATGACCACGGATACGGTCGACCCATGGCTTGGTCTCACGGAGAACCTGAACCCAGTTGTCCTTGATGGCATCGGTCGCCATCATCCAGACGTAGCCAAGGAAGTGTTCATGAGACGGGACAGTTCCGAAGATGATCTGTGCCTTGTCGTTCTCATCCACCGCTACATAACAGGGATCAGGGGATTCGATGCCCACCAGCAGGGACTCCTCGGGAGAGGAGCGCCCCACTGCTAGGATCTCTTTGAGGTCAGCTTCTCGGAGACGCGAAGCCATATCGACGGCATCCTCACGGGTTGCTCGTCTTACGGTTAACATCACAGCCTCTGAGAACGGATTGAATAGAAGGCTTCCCACTCGGCACTCAGGAAGTAGCACGGGAGGAAAGAGTCGTTGACGATCTCGATGGACACCTGATCGTTCTTCGCCGCCACCGGGAACTTGAAGCGTCCTTGTTCGATGGAGACACGGCCAATCAGGTTGGCACCGGAACCCACCACACGCCCAGAGAAGATGTAGCGGTAGGTGTCTCGCCGGAAGGGGGTCACCTCGACCCGGAAGTACCCCGACTGGTTATACAGCAGGGTGACCTTGCGGAGTTGGATACGACCTTCACCAATGGTCATCTGACCACCACCGACAGCCTCCTCCTTGATTACCATGGTGGAGAACTTGTAGCGGAACTCGTAGGGCTTACCGATGAAGAAGGGTTGGTTACGCCAGTCTCCCTTCAGCTTCAGCACGGTGTATGTCCCTGAGTTGTCCACGGTGTAGTTGTTGAAGATCACACCCTCGGTCTTGGAACCACCGGGGGCCACCACGATCTGCACCTGTTCATCTGTCGCCAGCTTGTAGGGCAGCGTCAAGTGGGTCTCGTTGTCCAGCTCCAGCGTCGGGTCGTTCTCGAAGTAGGCCAGCGAGACATCCGTCTGATCCAGCCGACTGTCGAGGTGGACATGGATATTCCAACCGGGTTCGACCGCACCGGCTTCGAGGTTGAGCATCTCAAGGTGTACCCCATCGTGCCTCTCGATCAGCAGGTAGAGCTGGGACTCGATGAAGTCGCAGTTCAGGATGCGATCCCCCGGAGCGAACCTCCAGCGTGACCATGAGGATTGCAGCTTCTCGGGGCCACCCCAGTAGAACTTGTAGATGAACACCTCGTTGGGGCTGCCATCGGTGAGTACGGCCAGCATGTCCTCGTTACCACTGGCGGCAATCTTGAAGGCACCACCGGGGATGTACTTGGGCACATGGCCGGTGATCTCAGCCGCATCCTCAGCCTCGGTTCGACCATCGGTGTAGTATTCACGGATGCCGGTGAAGGTTCCCCGGTTCACCGCGAAGTAGACGTACCGGCCAGCACCCACAGGCTTGGCCCGCAGGGAACACTCGTACTCGGTCGTCTGGTTCACACTCACGGTATCCGGCGTCAGGATCTCCGCAGAGCCTAGCTGGAACTGGGTCTTATCCGAGAACAGCAGCAGGGTCTCGTTGAACGGGATGGCATGGCGCAGGATGGAGACCTTGGTGTGGCTCACGCCGATGTCGATGGGGTCATCGTCCAGTACCGCTGTGGCCGTGCCGATGAAGAAGTCGAAGTATTTGCCAGACCGGGAGAAGACGATGTTCTCGTCACTGATGAAACCCAGCCGGTTCCGGTGGAAGAACACATCGTTGATCTTGCGGTCGACGAAGGAGGGGAACGGGTTGGAATCCAGATCACCTACCTTGCGCTTCTCCCAATCCAGTACCTTGAAGGTGAAGGTGCCATCGGCATTCCTCACCAGTGCATGTGGCATGGTGGTCGCATTGAGGCTGTCGTACTCCCCACCCTTGATCGTCTCCTTCCACACGCCAGACACCGAGCCTGAGCTTGAGGTGTCGTACTTGACGTAGTAGTTGTCGAACGAGGAGGTCTGGTCTCCGGTGATCTCCACGGTGAACCCGTTGATGGCTCGGGCCGGAAGATCGGAGAACCGCTGGGTGGTGGTGGTGATTACGTCCACCCCGTTGTCACCGATGGAGTCATCCGCCCGGACAGTGAAGGTGCCACCATCGGACTTCTTGACGTAGATCGTCGAGCCGTACCGGGAGACCGTCCAGCCGCTGCCCAGCTTGGAGCTGAGACCATTGGCGAGCTGAGTGGCGATATTGTCGGTGGTCACGGAGGTGGCGTGGGTGGCATCACTACCATTGGGCACGGTGTAGGTGGCCGACTGGCCCCCGGCCCAGATGGTGTACTTGGCCCCGTAGGAACCCTGCTTGACCCAGAACAGTGCCTCGAATGGACGGCTCGAAGTCTTGGTGGTGCCCTTACGGACAGTCACTTGGGTGTTCAGGATGAAGGTGTAGTCCGCCACAGTGACACACCGGAAGTCATCCTCTGGAGTGGCCGAAGCGAGGTAGCCAGTACCGTCCGGGTAGTTGACCACCTGCTCGTTGCCCTCAAGGTCGAACACCTTGATGGCTCCGTTAGAGATCACCACGACATACTGCTCGGTCTTGTCACGGTTGATGAGGTGGATGAATGCACCGTCAGCCACACCAGCCAGCTTGGCGATATGCTTGGTGCCGGGGCGTTTACGCAGCCCCTCCACGACGGACGAATGACCGTTGATCTGCTCCTCACACTGCGAGGCCAGACGCAAGGCGTAGGGCTGCTGACTCACCCCGTTCACTAGGTTCGGGATTGTGGTTGAGATCAGGCTCATGTCAGCGTTCCAATACTCTGGCGACCGAGTAGCTATCGGTCAGGATGTTGTAGTCAGCGGTGTCAGCCTCGAACTCTCGAAGCGCCACCAGTGCCCGCATCTCGTCCTTCAGTGAGAACTGGGAGAGTTCACCGGAGCCGACCACTCGCTCTTGGAAGATCCGGGCGGAACGGATGGTGATGAACTGACGGGCAACTTCAGGCATCTCGTCGAAGGGCAGCATGATTACCATGTCCACCTTCAATGCCTTGTCGAACTTGTAGGTGTGGTTGCGGCGGTCGTAGAGGCGATTGCCTCGTTGAACTACGTCGATGTCACTGTGGGTCTTCACAGTGTCGATCCGCAGGAGCGTCTTCGGGAGTCGCACCTCACCCTCGGGGAAAGTCGGAGTGAGCGTGTAGTCCTTCTCGGTGTTGAAGTGCCAACCTCGGGCTTGGACTTCCCGGCTCACTGTGGTCAGAATCTGCCGCGCCATTACGGCATCCACCACCCCGTTATCCTCGACGGTGTTCACAGGTGCTTCACCGATGGAGGACAGCATCGTATTGATGGCGTCCAATTCAGTAGTCGGACTTAGCATGTGAACCCTCTATAAGAAAAAAATAGGAGGTCAATTTCTTGACCCCCTATCGGTTTAACTTAGTGCTGGCTTACACCGGAGCAGCAGCAGAAGACAGCTCGATGGCAGCTTCAGGACGCAGGACACCATGGCCCACAGCGTACTTGGCAACCATCAGGGTGCCCTGACGGCTGATCTGGTACTCAGACTCCATGCCCAGATCCAGCAGCTTGACGGTGCCAACTGCGGACGGGTGCATGATGAGACCCACGGTGTTGGTGAAGTCACCCGCGTACTTGTCACCAGTACCGGCATCGACAGAACCAGCAGCAACCAGAGCCTTCGGCAGGTTGTTGGTCTTGACGATGGTGATACCGGCCACGCGGATCACGTTACCGCCAGCGTAAGAACCTTCACCGCCCCAATCACGGTTCAGGATCTTGGTGGACTTCGCCATCGCGTAGAACTCAGCCGGACGGACGAACAGGAACCGCTGGTCTTCCGGCACATGCTTCTCGTCGAGGATACGGGCAGCCTCGAACATGGCCTCAGCCAGAGCGTCACCGTTGGTGTTGTCCACACCGTAGACAGTGGTGCCGCCGAACTGGTCAGCATCGTCGATGGTCTTGGCGGTACGGGCAGCCAGAACACCAGTCTGGAGGACATGCTTGTCCATGGTGTTGGCCAGCTTCGCGCCCATCTCGCGGGTGTAAACAGAGCGAACGTCGTAGTGGTTCTTCGCCTCGTCGATGTTAGCGATGAAGGTCGGAGCCACCAGAAGCTCGTCGATGGTGATGACTCGCTCTGCGTGCTTGATCTTACCGCCCAGAATCTCCTGACCCGGAGTGTGGTAGTAAGCGTCTGCACGACCCATTACCGGGAACTGAGCGGACTTACCGTTGGTGATGGTTCGCACCATGTGCTTGTCCATCATCACCTGAGTCTGTTCAAAGGAGGTCAGAACCTCACCAGCGAACAGCTTGAGAAACAGAGAATCGACTGCGCCAGCGCCGTTGACTTGGCCCAGACGAGAGACAATAGCGTCTGCCATGAATGAATTACCTCGTGAACGATTGATGGAAGTTGCTGCTCCCAGCAGTCATCCACGCGCTTCACACAAGGTTGTCCCTCGCATCACACCCGCAGGTGGATACTTGGGGCCGAGGCTTGTGCGTGAAATCCTTTGGTAGCAAAAGTCACCGGCTTTGCTGCCAGTGCGACTTGGGCTTCGCTTCGTTCGAGGTAGGTGCCCTGTGTCGTCTCACGACGAGTTAGGGCTTACTGGGTCACCGTTCCCCAGCTCGGAGATACAGGATCACCTCCTTATTCGGCGGCTGCCGGTTGAATCCTGTACGGGAAATAAAAGACCCACTCCCGGTGGCCAACCGGGCGATACCTGTTGATTCAGGTCGCTATTTGAGCTTGATGACCGGGTTACTCCCAATCGCAAACAGAGGCTTGCGGGTTTGTTCAGAGAGACAAAAAGAACCTCCCCGTAGCTAGGCAAGAGGGGGAGGTCGTAATACCAACCAACAGGAGAGACTTGGAGAAGTGTTCTTCTCCTAAACTGTCACTTAATTGGAAACCCCGCAGAATCGCTCCCATTTCAGGTTGTGAGCGAAGATTTCTTGACGGGTCGTAGGGGTGTCATCCTCATGCCAGGTTATGGGTTTGGCCCAGACACAAGGATCACGGAGTGGTTCTTTGGTAACGGCGCATCCGCTCAATGTCAGCATCAGACAGACCACCGCGAACCACCTGAAGATCAATCTCATGGGCTTCTCCCTGCTGCTCATACGCGCTCTCCACCTGCTTATGGAGAACTCTGCGCTCACCCTCACGGCGCAACTTCTCGTCACGGGCAAGGGTGAGCAACAGGGTCATCGCTTGAAGGAAGGATTGGAGAGCCTTGAGGAAGGCACTCACCGTGCCCCCTCACCCGGCAGCTCCTTGGCCTTCTTGGTGAACAGACCGGCCACGACTTCCACCACACGGTAGACCTTGCCGAGGATCTCATCGTCCTTCGGAGTCGGGGTCAGGTTCACCACAGCAACGGCCAGCGCATGGAGCGCCACAAGGGTGGCTACTACGCCATCCCAGTTCTCAACGATCCAGTTCATGGGTTACCTCACATGATGTTGGAACGCGCCAACTTCTGCTCGACCTCACGGCGATACGCAGGGTCGGTGTTGTAGCGCGGGTCTTTCATTGCGGCAGTGAGCTGGGCCAGAGACTCGAACCCAGTGACACCACCAGAGTTACCGCCAACGAGCTTCGGATCACGGCCAACGTCACGCTGGTAGCGGAACGCCAGAGACATCACGGCACTACGCACCACGCTCATGTCACCGCTGTCCACGGCCTCGTTGTAGGCATCCAGTTCAGCCGCAGTCAGGTTCGCAGCGGCCCACTCAGCCATGGCGGCGAAGTTCTCCTCACCACCCACTTCGCTGAAGATTTCCTCACGAATCTGCTCGGCCTCAGCCTGAACCCCGGCGATGTACTGATCGACGTACTCACGGGGGATACCGGCCTTTTCCAGCTCGGCGTAATGCTCCTCGGCCAGACCACCGTTCTCATAGAAGTGTTCGGCCATGGCATCGACATTCACGCCAGCCTTCTCGATCAGGTCGTTAGCCTGATCCTCATTCAACTCGGCGGTGTCCTGCTTGGTCTGCTGCTGCTGCTGCTGTTGCTGGTTCTGCTGACCCAGCTTGCGCTCCAGCTCCTGATACGCCTTGGCCAGATCCTCCTGTGAGTCGAACTTGCCGAGGATCTTCTCGTTGCCACCTTGAGGAGCCTCAGTGCCGACTTTCGCCAGCTCGGCTTCCTTGCGGTCAACCGCATCCAGCATCGCCTGATCGTGACCTTCCGGGGCTGCACCAGTGACTTCACCGCCAGTGTTCAGAACTTCTGCCATTTCTCTCTCCTGTTATCGGGAAACAATTACGAGACCGTTGTCGAGCTTGGTGATTTCTGCTCCGGCCTCTTTAGGGGTTGCTTTGGGTTTTGCCCCACCAGAAGCAGTAGAGGCCGCCTCGGGAGCGACCTCTTGTTTCTGCTTGCGGGTGCGGCGTGTCTGCTTCTTGACTTCAGCTTCAGCCATCATTCACACCTGCTTTGACTACTTCCTTCGCCATGTCCATACCGCCTTGGGCCATCATCTGCTGGGCCATCTGCTGCTGTTGCGCTTGCATCTGGGCCATCTGCATCTGCTGGATCTCCTCCTCGGTACGCACCAGTCCCTTCATGTCGATACCCAGAGCCGTACCTCGACGGGTCAGGTAGTCACCCACGTTGAGATACTGGGAGACCACTTCAGGGCCGAAGGTCTGGAGTACCCCACCGATGAACACATCGAGCTTGTTCAGGTCATGACCACGACCCAGAGCTTCGAGGCCGGTGGTGATGGTGGGCTGGACGACACCCTTGGGCAGGGTTGGGATCTTGCGCTTGCGTTCGAGCTGGTGAACCAGTCGCTTGACCAGCGGAAGCTGGAACTCCTGACTCAGGATCGAGTAGACGCCACCAAGGGCATCCTCCAGCTCGGAGGCCATGTAGCGGATCTCCTCGGCAGTCACACGCTCACCATCCCGCTGAACGGCAGTGTTCATCAGGAAGGCGTAGGAGAGACGCTGGGAGATGGCTTCGATGGTCTCGAAGGCGATACGGAAGTCGGCGAACTTGTCGACTTGAAGTACCGAGATGTCCTCGGCAGTACCAGTACGGACAGCACCGTTGGGTGCTTCGGTTAGGGTTCGCTGCTCGGTGACGCCATTGGGGTTCACAAGGAACAGCACCTTGGCGGCAGCGGCAGAGCCTTCGACGATGGCTTTGGTCAGGGCTTCGAGGGAACGGAGATCGCCGTAATACTCCTCGACATAGCCTCGACCGTAGTCCTCACCGTCGATCTTGGTGAAACGCAAGGGAATCCAAGGAGACTTCTCCAGTGGATATTCACCCTCGGTTCCGGGGATAACTTTGCCCTTAACCTCCTGATAGACGCGCCACTTGTTACCATCGAGGTACACACGGGTGAACAGCTCGACGGTCTTGTCCTTGCCGGTCTTGTCGGTGTCCTTCAGCTCGGCTCGGATTTCCTCCGGCAGGGCTTCAGGCGATACGGTCTCCTGCACGATGATCTCAAGGACGTTGCCCATGGGATCACGGCGAACCACGAAGCGGTCAAGGCGGAACACCTTGAGACCACCCTCGGGGGCCAAGTACAGCAGGACGTTACCAGCAACCAGCAGTTGCTTCAGAGCTTCTCCCACGGACACACGGGCAGCCTGAGCTTCGATCTCCTGCATCACTGCACGTTCGATCTTGCCCAGCGCCTCATCGACCTCAGCTCGCATACCCTCTTGCTGGGTCATCTGCTCAAGCGTGTAGTCGTCAATGGTGAAGCGGAAGAAGGGACTGTTCGGTGGCATCAGGGCCAGCAACAGCTTGGACGCGAGGTTATTCACCCCACGCGCTCCCAACCCTTGGAATGGAGTCGGGAGCTTGTCGTGGCCACTGTGGACATCAGGAGGAAGCAGGGACGGGATGGTCAGCTTGGCTGCATCACGACCTCGTTTCAGGAACGGATCGCGTTTACCGATGAGCGCACGATAGCGCCCACCAGCCGTCTGGGCTGCTTCCATAGATTCTCCTCAACGATTAACCGACAGGCAGGTTCACGCCGTTACCGGCAGGGGCACCACCAGTGTTCAGGTCGATACGCAGACCGTTGCGGCGATTGCGCTTACGGCGACCGATCATCTCAGGACGGGTCATGTCCTCTGCGTACTGTTCCGGTTCAGGTGCCGGAGGTGCCGGGTCTTTCGGATCGGGCATATCGGGGATCTTGGGGACAAGGCCGACAGCTTTACCGATACCCTTCACAGCGCCCTTGACCACGCTGAAGGCTTTACTGGCCACCTTCTTCACGGCGCTGCCGATCTTCTTGAAAGGCTTGGAGATTGCCTTTCCAACTTTCTTGATACCTTTACTCACTAGGTAACCCTCATGATTGTCAGAGATTCCTCGGCTCCATGTCTGGCATAGAGCCGCCTCAAGGCTTTGCTTCCGGGGCCGAGCTGGGCTTCCTTCGCGCCGTGGAGCTTGACCAGCACCCGGATGGTGTCGAACACCATGGACAGGGGTGTCTCTCCCGGTGCCACCCGCATCAGGTATTCCTCGGTCAACACCGTCCCGGTGGAGAACCACTCGCTGCCGAGGTAGTAGGCCAGCAGGTATTCCCCGTTGATGAGGACGATGTGGTGGTCTCGAAGGGAGGTCTCGACGGCTTCGTCGATACCGAGGAGGTAGTCGCCATACTCACCCTTCATCTGCTCCGTGTACTGGACAACGGCGTTGTGAACGAAGGGGCGTATGTCATCTGCGCTCAGGGTGGTTGGCTCCATGTTGTCCAGACGCAAGTAACGCGGGACGAACATGGGAACCTCAGTTGTAGTGGGGGACGCTCACTGTACGGCGACTGGAGGTGTCACGGTCGATACGGAGTTTGTTCCGGCTGTTGCGTGAACCTCGGGGCCGTTCTGAGAAGCGGTACTCTGGGGCACCTTGTTTGAAGGCAGCAGATTCTTCAGGAGGTGGAGGTGGTGGCGCGGGATCTTTAACCTCCATCTTGGGCATTTTCGGAGCCATGCACATGGGTAGTCCTCAACACGTTCTCATTCTGTTGCTCGAAGATGCGCTTGAGGAATCGGACAACCCGACGCTCCCCGACACGCATCCAGATTTCCCGGTCAGACCAACTCGGGTCTGGGCAGCGTTCGGGGAATTGCTTGTCCAGAGCTTCGAGAAGGTCTTGTGGAACGACTGGTAGTTTCTCCATAAGAACTCCTATGAGTTATTTATATCTATGGATAGTTAATGGATAAGGTGAATCTATAAGTAACTCTTAGAGAACCTATAGGATTCACCCTTTCCCCAGTCCTCCTAGACTGTCACTTAATTGCTGGGGGCTTATTCCCACCCCCAGTCACCCTCCATGCCCTTGTGGTTGTAATCGGTCACACGACCCTCAAAGAAGTTCTTTTGGTTGTCGCCGCCGATGATGTGATCGACCCACGGCAGGGGGTTCTTCTCGATGCCCCAGTTGGGCTTGAGTCCGAGCTGGGTCAGTCGACGGTCAGCCACGAAGCGGATGTATTGCTTGACTTCCTCCTTGGTGATGCCTTTGGGGCCACCCATGGCGAAGGACAGTTCGATGAACTTATCCTCAAGATCGACACCAGTTCGATACATTTCGTAGATAGTCTTCTTGAAATGGTCGGTGACGATCCGTGGGTTTTCCTCAACGTGGCGACGGAACAGAGCGGCCATGATCTCGACATGCTTGGTCTCGTCTCGAACGCTCCACTCCACGATCTCGCACATGCCCAGCATCTTGGAGCCAGCCTCCGGGCGCTGGTAGTTGAGCAACTGGACGAACGCAGAGAACAGGGACATACCCTCGTTCATCACGGTACGGGCGAGGTTCAGGCCCATCACCACTGCGTTGTCAGTACCGCCAGTCTTGTGGAAGTCCTGCATGAACTCCGCTTTGTCGGCCATCTCCTCGTATTCAAGGAAGGCCCGGTACTCGCTCTCAGCCAGACCCAGCGTGTCGTTCAGCAACGCATAGGCCCGCATGTGGGTGGACTCCCGGTTGGCGATGGAGAGCAGCGCCATGCGTACCTCGTTGTTCTTGAAGTACGGCAGGAAGACATCGACGTAGGAGCCACCGACGATCTGGTCGGACTGGGTGAACAGACGGAGGATCTGGGTGATGTGGTTGCGTTCCTCCGGGGTAATCGTTCCGTCCTTCCACTGGTTTACGTCACGCTGGAGGGAGGCTTCCCACTCCCCCCAGAACATGCTCTCATGGTCGATTGCATGGTTGACGAACTCAGGAAAGGCGAACGGTTTGTAAGTCGTAGAGACTTCCGTCAGCCTTGACATGCCAGACATTCCTCCTCATTGGCTGCGTCTTTGAGTGCGATCCGCTCGACTTTCTGGGAGACCTTATCTCCTGTGAAGCCAGCAGTGGTGCGGAGGTAGTAGAGACCTTTGAGTCCCTTCTGCCACGCACTCAGGTGGACTTTGTTGACGTATGACTTCTGGGCACCGAACGGGAAATACAGGTTCACCGACTGGCCTTGGCAGATGAACTCCTGCCGGTCAGCGGCGTGTTCCACCACCCAACTCTGGTCGATCTCGAAGGCGGTCTTGAAGACATCCTTCTCCCACTCGGTCAGGAAATCGAGGTGCTGGACTGAGCCGTTGTTCAGGATGATCGACTGCCATGTCTCATCGTCATCCTTGCCGTAAGTAGCGAGGACAGCTTTGAGATGCGGGTTCTTGACCAGATGGGAACCGGCACGGGTGCGCTGGGTGAAGGCGTTGGAACGCAGTGGCTCGATGGACGGGGAAGTCCCGCAGATCAACCCTGAGTTGGCGTTCGGGGCGATAGCCAGCAGGTGTGAGTTACGACGACCAGTGGTCACCATGTCAGGCGCAGAGCCTTTCTCACAGCTCAGGATCTGGGAAGCCTCGACGGCCTTCTCCTTGATGTAGCGGAAGATCCGCATGTTCAGGCCCGCAGCGATGGCGGACTCCCAAGGCAGACCCTTGGCTTGCAACAGGGAGTGGAACCCCATGGCACCCAGACCGATGGCGCGTTCCTGTGCTGCCGAGTAGACAGCCTTGGCCATGGCCTCCGGGGCGTTCTCGATGAAGAAGGTCAGTACGTTGTCGAGGAATCGCACCCACCGCTTGATGAACTCAGGGTCGTGCTTCCACTCGTCATACAGTTCGAGGTTGACAGAACTGAGGCAGCAAACAGCAGTTCGTCGTTCGTCTGTTGGGAGGTGGATCTCGTTGCAGAGGTTCGACCCGTGGATGCGGAGACCGGCGTTGCGCTGGACTTCAGGGAGCGCCCGGTTCGCGGTGTCGATGAAGTTGAGGTACGGCTCTCCGGTGCGGAAGCGGGTGTCGAGGATCGACTGCCAGAGTTCTCTCGCGTCGACCGTTTCCACCACCTTTCCACTATGAGGGCAAGTAAGATCCCAACTATCACCGGCAAAAACGCGGCGCATAAAATCGTCAGTGATGTTGATGGCATGATGGATGTTGAAGCATTTGCGGTTGACATCACCGCCAGTGGGTAGACGAATGTGCATGAACTCGACGACATCTGGATGTGAAATGTCGAGATATGCAGCATAACTGCCTTTTCGTGTACGCCCTTGGCGGAACCCTTCGACTGCACTATCGGCAATCTTCATGTGCGGGATCGGGCCGACTGACTTGTCGGAGACCGCACGGATGGCTGACCAGTGACCACCGACACCACCGCCCAGCATGGAGAGCCAAGCGAGTTCGGACTGGTGATCGACCAGACCCTCACGACTGTCCGGTACGAAACTCAGGAAGCAACTGATGGGCATGGCCTTGGCGGCATCACCGGGAGCCGGGGCATTGGAAAGAATCGGGCTGGAGTACATAGCCCAGCCTCGGGATACGTCATCGTAGATGGCTTGTGCAAAAGCCTTGTCGCCCTCGCAGAAGGCCAGTGCTGGCCGTGCGAAAGCCTCTTGAATGGTCTCCCCTTCCCTCAAATAAAAACCCCGCAGGAGGTCACCTGCGAGGTCTGAGAGGCGAGCATCACGCTCGGGGTGAAGGGTGAGACCGTGGTAGTTAACGGTCGTCGCCATGTCCTTTGATTACACCTCGGTTCATTCGATCTTCCAGTTTCTTGATGTTGGTCTCGGCCACCTCCTGCATGGGGATTCCCAGCTCGCACAGGGCTTGAGAGAGCTGCCAGAGGATGTCACCAGCCTCTTTCTTCAGCGCCTCGTAGAAACCCTCTACGCTGCCGAAGCGGGCGGCCAGATCGTCACCCCGCTTGAACTTCGCCATGAGGCCAAGGAACTCCCCGGTCTCCTCAGCGAGGGCGTAGAACGGGTAGTCCTGCTCGTCATACACAGCGAACTCGCTGGCTTTCTTCTGGTACTGGTCGAAGTTCATGCAGCAGCCTCCTTCAGGAAGAACTCGGAGACGGCTTCTTCCAGCTTCTCCAGCTTCTTCTCGTACCAGCGGGCCTTCTTCAGATCCTGAACTCCGGCCTTGCCACGGTAACGCCAGCGGTACTTGAAGCTGTTGCCGCGCAGGTAGCCACGGATTTCGTCGACGCTTTCCAGCATGTTCACCATGGCGTCGAAGCACTCCATGTTGATGTAGTCCACATCATCGAGCAGAGCGCCACGGACATGGGCCAGCAGCGGGTCGAGCTTGCGCTGGTAGTGGGACGGATGATTCACGGCGTCCATAACTTCACCTCTTTCTTCTTGAAGTCGTAATCAGATGCCCGACAAATCCGGGCCACTCTTGCTTGGGTCAGTGCCTCGTCCTCCCCCAGACCTGCCTTCTCGAACAGCTCCACGACCTTGGGCCATCGTTCTTCCGGGGCGAGGTCTTTGAGGGCTTTCTCTGCACGGACGGCACCGATACCGGGGCAGCCTTTGTACCCATCGGTAACGTCTCCTGAGAGGGTCTGAATGAGGTGCCACAGGTCGGCATCGTCCTCGCTTACCTCGAAGACGCCGCGCTCCTCTTTGTGGCTCAGGTAGTGCAGACCGGGGATGGTCTGGAGATCCTTGTCCTTGGTGACGATGACCTTATCGCCCTTGAGCTTCTTCCATGTGGACAGGATGCCCAGCACATCGTCGGCTTCGAGGGAGGGACGGATGAAGGTCTCGTAGTTCTCGGCAAGGTGATCCTTGAGGATCTTCAGCAGCATGGGCTTGCGTTGCCCGTTGCGGTTTTCCTTGTAGGTGGGGAGGACATCTTTGCGCCAGTTGGCGTCATCGGAGATGGCCACGATGATGCGGTCAGCTCCAATACTGTCACTTAATTCCTCGATGCGACCCTCCAGCTTGGCCTTGGCAGGTTCTTCCCAAGCATGGAGAGTCCAGAGGCCATCACCCCAATGGATGGGTTCCTCTGCACCGGCAGCGATTTCATAGGCGAAGATGTCCCCGTCCATCAGAGCGATGGTGGGCATCAGTGTTTACCTCCGGGGAAAGCGTGTAGTTCGGCGGGCGGGTTCTGGCTGGCCTTGTGGTAATCCTCGATCTCACTCAGGATCACCTTGGCGGCAGACAACAGGATCTCTTTCATCTGGCTACAGAAGCTCTCGTCGCAAGCCTTGGAGAGCTTGGCCAGATCCTCGACCCGCATCTTCAGGGGGTCATAGATGAACTCGATCTCATCCACGGGTGGATACCTCCTAGCGCGTCAAAGCCGCCCAACTCACGGGGAACAGCGGCTCGATGATGCGACCAACCTCATGAGCCAGCTCTTGGATCTCCTGCTGGGCATGACTGTCGGTGCGCTTGTTGAAGAAATTGGCGAAGGCGAACAGGTTGCCTGTCCAGATCCAGTTGACCTCCACCCCTTGGGGCAGGATGAACCGGGCCTGTTCCGGGCATACCTCGTTGGCGATCATCCGTTCGTACACGGCGATGGCCCCTTCGCACTGCATCCGGTAGACGTTCAGCCACAGGTCACTGTCCGGGTGAACACCACCAGAACCCTGCTTGGCGTTGGCAGCCTTGCGGCGGAAGTGGTCAGGGATGAACAGCTCAGGCTTGCTGCTGATGTACCGGCGTGACTCCTCGTTCTCCACCAGTCCCTGCTTGTGCTTGAAGCACTGGGTACGGATGGGCACCGGGGCACCCATGCGAAGGGTGATGGCGGTGTGAGCGAAGGGAGTCCAGTGTTCCGGCATCCGCTTCACTTCGAGAAGAATCTCCTCGATGATCTCCGGGTCATCACAGCAGCGGATCGAGTCGATCAACTCCCGCCACTTCTTGGTGGTACAGCCTCGGGCGAGGAACCGGATCAGACCGGCGTTCTCCTCCGGGGTGAACATGGAGGCCAGCTTGTCGAAGGACACACGGGCCGCATTGGCTACGGAGTCATCAGACCCCATGTGGTCAACGTATTCAGCCTTCACTCTCAGCCTCCATGTACTTGACCAGATCCTCGTAGCCACCGATGTGGACGTTGTTGTGGACGATCTGGGGGACGGTCTTCACACGCCAGCCAGCGAACAGCTCCATGGCCTCGTCGGACTCCAGCACGTTGACGACCTCATAGGTCTGGTGCCGGGATTCCAGAAGCTGCTTGGCGCGGATGCAGTAGGGACAATCGGGGGTGGAATAGACGATGAACATCAGAACTCCTCCTCCTCGATTTCCAGACGGACACCCGCGAACATGGTCACGCTCGGGGTCTGAATGGTCTTGCGGCCAATGCCCCAGACATGGCGGGCTTCGGCTTTCAGTTGGTCGAACTCGTCCTGAGTCAGGATGATCTTCTCGATGCGACGACCGTTGCGCTCGGCCTCGGCTTGGGCGTCGATGATCTGTTCACTGATCGGTTTCGCGTAGACGATCTGCATGTCACTTCTCCTCGTCTTCCATCAGGTTGTCGACCACTGCCTCGGTGCCCTCATCCACGGCTTCCATCATCAGGAGACCACCGAGGATGGCCCACAGGCCGGGGTTGCTGGTGGTACTCGGAGTGGTGGAAGTGGACGGTGGGGTGACGTTGGTCTGGGTGCGATTGCGTGGCACGGTTACCGGCTTCGGAGTGCTGATCCGTGGGGCCGGGGTTGAGATGCGCGGCATCGGGGATACACGCACGACCGGGGCAGAGAAGCTCCGGGCTTCTACCGGGGTGGAGGCACTCAGGCCACCGAAGGTAAGGACTGCTGCCAGCGCAGCGACTGCGAACTTGGTCATCATTTCTCTCCGTTGGTGTACTCAAGAAGGGCGCGACCGGCGGGGGTGACCCGCCAGTGCTTGCTGTAAACCCCATGGCCAACATGGGTGGTGATAAGGCCGCGACTGGCCAGCTCTGCTACTGCGGTTGCGCGTGACCGGGCGTAGTTGGATTGCACGGTGAATGGCTCGATGTAGCACCGCTGGAGTACGGCCACTGTCTGCTTGTTCATCAGTGACATTCGCTCCAGTTGGTTCCGACTTTGGCTTCCCCATCCAGCGGGCAGCGCCAGTTGAACTGACGACCAGCCTCTTGGAATGACCACACGGCCACCTCGGAGACCTCATCAACCAGATCCTCACGAACCTGTAGCTGGTACTCGTCGTGGACATGGGCGACCATTGCCCAGTCCTTGCCGAAGATATACCCACGGGTGGATAGTTCCCGATACAGGTTGATCGTGGCTTGCTTAACCAGCAGCGCCCCTGCGGATTGGAGGAGGGTGTTGAGGGCCGAGTGTTCCGACCGGATGTGGAGACGGCGACCGTCAATACCACGCAGGTAACCACGCTTCTTGACGGCAGCAGCTACATCTTCACGCAGCCGCTTGAGTGCAGGTGTCCGCTTCAGGAAGTTCTCCTTCAGCTTCTTCCCTGCCTTGGCTCCCTTGCCGATGATCTGTCCGATCTTCTCGTCCCCTGCCCCGTAGAGGAACGCATAGATGAAGGTCTTGGCGTTGTTACGGGTGGGGAGACCAGCGGCATTCTGGTTCTCGGTGTGGATGTCGCCTTCGAGGATGATCTTGGCGTAGGCACCTCCATCGTACCGAGCCATGTAGTGAGCCAGACAGCGCAGCTCCAAGCCGGAGGCATCAGCACCTACCTGCTTGAACCCATCGTCCACGCAGAACAGCTCACGACATTCCTTCCCGTACTCGGCACCGATGCTCGGCACCTGAGCTACGTTGGGCTGGCTGTGGGTGCAGCGGCCAGTCACGGCACCGATGGTGTTCACCGATCCGTGGATACGCCCGTTGCGCTCCAGCTTGAGCCATGCCTGATCGCCCTCAGCCAGTTGGCCGAT